>Ga0209125_1000822_pt1 | contig 34989 bp, 30 predicted proteins | sample BarGraIncub1131A_FD_184503 | JGI IMG/M metagenome (GOLD analysis project Ga0209125, IMG submission 184503) | Arctic peat soil microbial communities from Barrow, Alaska - Barrow Graham LP Incubations 11-31A (SPAdes) (version 2) | ecosystem: Environmental > Terrestrial > Soil > Wetlands > Peat... | reverse complement strand
CTGCTGTTATCCTCATTAAATAATTATTCGAGCAGAAAGCAGAAACTCTTTAATTATCCTACTTTCTGCACATTTTTATTCGAATAATGATATTGGGGTATTATAGATGCATCAAATAAGAAAGGATGTATCTATATGAAAAATGAACACAGAAATGTTTCAATTGAAACGCTAAAAACGGAACTGCTATAAGAGATCCAAGAGCATCACTACACGCCAAAAACCATACAACTTTATTTTGAAATTATTAACCGTATCCATCGATACATGGCTCAAAGCAGTCAGCCCTTATATTCGCCAGAAATCGGAAAAGAATTTCTGAGGAATGATATTGAGCAAAAGTCTTATGCAGAGCACACCGTACGTTTTTTCAAAACTGTTGTTAGAAGATTAAATGACTGTTACTTTGGAAGCGGATATATCCTATCTGTTCCAAGAAAGGATCTTTCTGTTCCAGAGAGTTTTCAGGCGTGTCTGAAGTCGTATTATAAACACTGCAAAAATAACTGCAACAGTGATACTACAATGAAAATGAAGCAACGTGCGTGTCATTTTTTTTGCTCAAATGTAAGTTCTATTGGTTGCCAAAACTTTGAGACATTAAATATCAAGATAGTCAGCAGAGTTATTCTGATGGAGAAAAATCACGAAATCTGGCCATGTATTAAAGATCTTCTGCTTTACCTTGCTGTCTCAGGCATTACCACAAGGGATTTCTCCACAATTGTTCCAAGAAGCAATAGAGGAATAAAGATTCCTTCTACTTATAGCAATGAGGAAATTAGCAGACTTGAGAACACTGTAGACAGGACAGTTTCTCCGGGAAAACGCAATTATGCCATGATACTACTTGCCTCGCGTTTGGGAATCAGAGCCGGAGATATCGCAGGGCTGCATCTATCCGATTTAGATTTTGAGAATGAACGAATCCGGTTTGTGCAAAGAAAAACCGGGAATCCTTCTGATTTACCAATGATACCTGAAATTAAAAATGCATTACAGGAGTATCTTTCGACTGAACGTCCCATTAGTGAGTTGAATCTGGTATTTTTAAGTTCATTTGCCCCCTATGGTGAGATATCGTATTCCGTAGTTTCCTTTACGGTTAAGAAATATATGAAACTGGCCAGAGTTGATACCTTTGGTAAAAAACATGGTCCACACAGCCTACGTTCCTCATTAGCAACATCAATGGTGAATGATGGCATTGGTTACGATTCTGTCAGAAAAGTACTTGGCCACGAAGGAGCAAATGCAATAAAACATTATGCCAAACTCGACATTGAACGGCTCAGGCTGTGTGCCCTGGAATCACCAGTAGAAACTGGGTTTTTTAAAGCGTTTCTGGAAGGTGGTGATGTGAAATGAGACTGAAGTTCAATAGCATTTTCAGGAGTGATATGCAGACTTATATGGAACTTAGGATGAGTTCCATGAGTAAAAATACCTATCGGCTTGATGGATACCGTCTTATGTTTTTTGACCGTTTCCTTTGTGATAAGGATTACAAGGAAGAGTTAGTTTCGGAAAAAGTTATCAACGAATGGCTGATTGTTGCCCAAGTACCGCAGGCTTCCCTTGAAGGATATATTAAAACAATCCGGGGATTTATGAAGTTTAGAGGAAGCCAGGGAAATCCTGTTTATATGCCGCCTTACCGAAAAAAAACAGATACTTATGTTCCCTATATTTTCACCGCTGAGGAAATGGAGAAAATCATTCTATGTGTTGATTCTATGAGAGCAATCATGCCGAGGCTTGTGCTCCCATATATCTATGCAGAAATACCTATAATCCTCAGACTTTTATATTGTAATGGTCTTCGTCTGGGTGAATCATTACAGATCAGGATAAGCGACATAGATTTTGATCGCGGTGTAATTACAATCGCGCATGCCAAAAGAGACAAACAAAGACTGGTTCCCCTGCATTCGTCACTTCAGGGTATCGTATTCAGATACTGTATGGCGCTTGGAATTATTGGACAACCGGATGCGTATATTTTTCCAGGAAAAACTTTTGATGCACATATTTCTGATTTGACAGTGGAACGAAATTTTAAGAAGATTCTCCAGCACCTTGGAATCATAAACGGGAATGAAAACATTCATGAAAGAGGGCCGTGCCTCCACTGCTTCAGGCACTGCTTTATGCTGAATTCTTTTAAGCAGCTGGAGGCTGCAGGATATACTGTTGATATTTCATTTCCATATCTTTCCGTTTACTGTGGACACGAATCACTCTTGGAAAGTGAAAAATATATGAAGTTTAGCAGCGAAATGTTTCATGACGAAATGCTATGTTTTGAAAGTTTTATGGAAGATTTCCTTCCAGAGGTGAATTTATGAGAAGAAAAAACGAATCATCTGTTTTTCTCGGACATTTAGAATACTTTGTAAGCACCTATCTCCTCGAAAGCAAAGGACTCAGCCCGAATACAGTATTGTCATACAAAACCACCTTTATGCTGTTGATTACTTTCATGTATTCAATAAAAGGAATTGAAGCAGATAAGATCACGTTTCAGAGCCTAACGGCGGACATAATCTCAGACTTTCTAAACTGGCTTGAAAATGAGAGAAACTGTTCTGCATCAACAAAGAACCAACGACTTTCTGCCTTGTATTCGTTTTCTGCGTATGCACAGAACCGAGATTTTGATGCTGCTTCAGCTTTCAGAAATTCAGTGATTAAGATACCATCCAAAAAATCTCCCAAGAAAAAAAGAGTTGCCTTTACGGTTGAAGAAGTCAAAATCATCATGTCCATGCCTGATCAAAACAAGGAAACAGGGCTCAGAGATACCGTTCTTTTAATTATTATGTATGCAACTGGTGCAAGAGCACAGGAAATGTGTGATTTGATCGTCAGGAAAATACAGTTCCGAGATACCAACACAACCATTGACATTGTTGGAAAAGGACGGAAAGCAAGAAGGGTTCGGATACCAGACCATTGTGCGCAAATGCTGAAAAAATATCTTGTACGCAGAGGCATTGAACATCAATCGGACAGGTATGTGTTTTCCAGTCAGACACATGAGCAGATGACAGTTTCCTGTATCGAAGCAATTTTTAAAAAATATGTAACCAAAGCAAGGGGAAAGCATACAAATCTCTTTCAGGAAGAAAGCTATTCACCTCATAGCATGAGACACACAACAGCACAGCATATGTTAGAAGCTGGTGTTCCACTGATGGTAATCAAATCATTTCTTGGTCATGCATCAGTTCAGACTACGCAGATTTATGCTGAAAGTACACAGGCAGCAATAGATAAAAATGTAAAGGAATGGAATGAACGTAACTTTCCACGTGATTTCCATATAGAGAAAACGAAGGGGAATAGTACATATATCCCAGATTTTCTGAAAGGAAAGTAAATAGAGTTATCATTATTCGAATAAAAATGTGCAGAAAGTAGGATAATTAAGGGATTTCTGCTTTCTGCTCGAATAATTATTTAATGAGGATAACAACAGAAATCCGTCGCCCTCCCAATACAAAGCTTTCAGACGATCGCGCTTCCGGCCACAGAACAGGAAGAATGCATTCTGAAATGGATTCAGTTGAAAGCTTTCCTGAACCATCGCTGCCAAACCGTCAATTTGCCTGCGCAAATCAGTATAGCCGCAGCCAATGTATATTTTTGCATCTTCTGGAATATGTTCTAGCATAGGGGTCTAAGGATGGCCAGTATTGAACCCAGCGTATCGGCTGAAGCTCCGTTGTGAATCTCAAGTCTCAGCGCGGACAGATGGACAACGGCGCAGATATCGTGATTGCTGCTTTCCGGTCGCACTGCATTTGACTTGCTTGGCAACTCGACAAAGGACGCTGTCTTTGCGGATGCTGCGGGAAGATTTGTCGTAATAAGCACTTCATTGCGGATTACTTTCAGCCAGTAATAGTAATTTCCTTCTTTTTCACCATTCTTCTCACACCATTGGCGGACGTTCTGCCCGCTATTGCGTTGAGCCAGAATCCGTTCTTTCCATTCATTGACCAACGCCTGATGCTGAACACTTCGCATATCCATGGGCCATTCTCCCTCTACTTTTAGAGTCTTTATGAGCTCTCATGTTTACTCTCATAGTCTTTACGAGACTTGAAAACACTCATAAAGTTTCTTCCTTAGAGATTCCCATAGTTTAGCTGTGTTTAAAAGACGTCGATTATCGGACGCTTACCATTCAACACTCGGCTATCTGCCTCCGTGTCGTTCGAAGCCAATTACTATTTTTCAAGGTTTCCCGTGTCCACTTTTACATTACCAGATCACTTATGTATATTCAACCACGTAACACCTGAAAACACATAAACTGGGGTTACTGCAAGAGTGATTATTTAATCACTCTTGCAGTAACCCCTTTAATTTGACATTTAACATTTGACTATAGTTTAGGAAGCAACTTTAGTAGTAGCAGCGGTTGTCGCTTTCGTGGTAGCAGCAGCGGTTGTCGCTTTCGTGGTAGCGGCAGCGGTAGTAGCAGCAGTTGTCGCTTTCGTGGTAGCAGCAGCGGTTGTTGCTTTCGTGGTAGCAGCAGCGGTTGTCGCTTTAGTGGTAGCGGCAGCGGTTGTGGTTGTCGTAGTTGAATCGGGTGGGTTGCAGGCTGTCAGAGAGATTCCGAGTGTGAATGTTAATGCAAGAGCAATAAGAATACGTTTAATTTTCATCTTTGTGTGATCCTCCAATTCAAGTTATTGTTTTGAATAGTTATTAGAACAGTGATTATCTTGAACCTGTCAGAAGACAGTCGCTCAACATTTTCGTTAACTGTAACAGTCATTCCATGGTCTCCAGAAAAGAAGTAAAATTATATCACTATTGTTTGGGGCTGACATAAGCTGTATCACAACAACTACAATTGAGATGAAAATATTATCAATATAATGACCGTTACTGACTGAAAAAGGATTCTATATTTCTGCTTAACTTGTCCTTCCTTTGATAGTTATCTTAGTTCAAATTTGTGACCGATATATGTCAGATTTCAGTGAAAGCTGTGTATTTAAAAGTATACTTTTGCAAAAGACTAACCAATATCCAATATGAAGATATTGAGATGTGATAAGACGTTTAATTTACTTATTATCAAACGAGACACCTCTTCGAGCAGCTTCGACTTGCTTTTTCCAGGTCTTTTTTTTTCAGGCTGTAGTGCATCCCAAAATTCGTCTGGAAAAATAATACCTATGACGAGTTCATATAACTTTTTCAGTTGATTGGCCGTTTACCTTTAAAGATCCCAATGACACACAATGGACATTGTGATTCACTCCTGCAAAACCCGCTGTTTTTGGTGCAGCAATGTGATGAGTTAGAGGGGGAGCGGCATGAATTGGCATAGTCAGACCTTAGAGCTTGCTCAGAACATGTTGGTATTTAAGAATATTAAGTGTCTGTGTGAAGACTGTTCTTGTCCGATTTTTGGGGTTCAGTTCAGCTGATTGTTCCGGGTTGCTTACGATTTGCATGTTGTGTAACGGTATCAGAATCAATCCATGGATTTGATTGTTGATGCAACGAATCTAACTTGGGAAGCAAAGAGCCGATCTCTGATTCTGAAAACTTCACCGATCTCTGCTGAATTACAAAAAACCGCTTGTTATGGCATATTCTTATGTATCAAATTAGGATTTGCTTCGATCTTTTTTGGGATACCTAACGCCAATTGATTTAGACAACGGGTATCATAAAATAATGGCATCCTGTATAAGGAAGTGGGTTCAGTTCATGTACTCATTCATTCGGGGTTTGTGAGCAATTCGCAGTCAATTTAACAAAACAAAGATCATTAATCGCGATTAGTTACACTTGATAATTGGATATCAGGATTTGAGCATTGCTGTTCCCTATATTGTTTGGGGGTTTGACCTTCATACTTTTTAAAAATATTATTAAAATATGAATGACTTTGAAAACCAACAGCATGTGCAACTGAAAAGACCTTCATATCAGTTTGCTTCAATATTTCTTTGGCTTTGGCCAGTCTGAGCTGTATGATGTACTCCTTGAAATTCACGCCTGTCTCTTTTTTGAACAACTGACTGAAGTAATTTCGACTAATGCTTATATGATCAGAGACTTCTTTTAAGGTAAGTTCACTGTTATATTTTGACTTAATGTACTCAAGTGCCTTTATGATTTCTTTGCTGTATCTTTTCTTCATATTTGTGTCATATGCATTATTTATCATTTGCAGAAGTTCGATCAACTTGTTTTGATAATCCTGCAATGTCTCTGATGTTTTTTGAACATTATATAAATAATTTTTATCGTCCAAATCAATATCCAAGTTAATGCCTAAATTTTCTGTCATGTTAATATAAATGAAATAAATATTGTGAAATATTTTTAAGAAAATTCCGGGTTCTAGATGAAGGTTTGAAATCTCTTCGAAAATGTCATTTATGAGAGAACCGGAATCAGTACGGTTATTTACTGCGGCTTTAAGTAAATTCATTTTTGCAAATATATTAGTATAGTTATCGCAATAAATCACATCACTAAAAAAGGAAATACTGTTTGTACCCATGTAGAATTTAAACGACAAAGCAACTTTAGCCTGCTCCCAAAATGACATTATTTCAGAGCACTCCACACACAAATTGCTGATGCCTGCTGAAAAAGTATATCCGCACCTAATTTGGAAATTGCGCTGAATAAGGGACAAGGCGGTACGAACACTTTTTTTTGATTCGAAAGCACGTGTGCCGGATACAGGCAGAACAAATAAAACAACAAAGTGACCATCCTCAACTTTACCAAAAATGAAATCTGCCAAGTCATTGAAGTACTCGAAAAAGAATTGGTCTATTCGCCGAATTAATAATGATCTATTCTTTAATTCATTGATTTTTTCGAGGTAATCAACAGTGATCGAAATCATGAAAAAGCTTTTTCCCTTTAATGCAAGTACTTCTTGTTTTTCAGTTGTATATTGGGGTGAAATGTTTTGGTATTTAATTAACTCTAGTAATGCATTGCTTTTATAAAGATTTAGATTCTTGTCTATGGTCAGTTGCCGGTGGACCCCGTATTTTTCATCGGATGCTTTTTGTACAGCCAGAGGGGTGACTTCATCAATGTGGTCTTTAATGTTTAGTAGGATCTTTTGAAAGTCCTCTTGTTTCATTTTGTGTTTGAGAATATAGTCATAAGCACCCAATTTCATTGCATCTTTTACATAGTCAAATTCATTATGACAGCTAAGTACAACCACCTTCGATTTTATATTGTTTTCCGCAAGTCGCCTAAGCATTTCAATACCATCCATCACTGGCATTTCCAAGTCAAGAATGATAACATCGGGCTGGCATTCAAGAGCAAGCTGCAAGCCCTTCTTGCCATTGGCCGCCTCACCACATATTACAAATTCGTCTCTTGGCCAGTCGATAATTCGCTTAATGAACTCCCTAACATTTTTGTCATCATCCACAATAATAATTTTTAACATATACTATAAATCCCTCAATAATTCATCAGTATTAATTACACAAGGTAAGTTCACAATTACCGTTGTACCCTGCCCCTTTACGCTTGTAAGAGTTAGCCCATACTTCTCTCCTAAGTATAATTTGATTCGTTCGTTGACATTCATTAGTCCGATCCTGTTGAATTTCGGTTTATGTGTTTGATTACTTAAGCTGAATACTGGAACTATTTGTTCTTCGTTCATTCCGACTCCATTATCACGGATTTCAATCTGAAGTTCATTTTTGATCTTGCGCAAATCAATATGGATTTCTCCAGCCGTTTCTAAATCCTCAAAACCATGTATGATTGAATTTTCGACGATTGGCTGTAATAGCATTTTGGGTATCAGGTAATCCAACAACTCTGGTGGTGTATCATAATAAACAGTAAAGTTACCCGGTTGTCGTGATTGTTGCAAGAGGATATAGCTATCGACAATTTTTAGTTCATCACGGATCGGGATGTATTCATTTGGATTGCTGATACTTAATTCCAGTAAAGTTATTAGTGACTCGGTCATGGATTCGATTTGTTTATTGTTATCGAGATAGGCCCGGCATTTAATTGAATTCAGCGTATTGTAAAGAAAGTGGGGTGTAATTTGTGCTCTCAAAGTATCCAGCTCTGACTCTTTAATTTTCCGAAGCATAACATTGTAGTTCCCGTATAAATCTCCGAATTCTTTATTAGACTGAATCACACCCATTTCAGAAGTATGGCCGTTTTTGATATTTCCCGAGAAAATGATAAATTGAGTAAGTGGTTTCATCAGGCGATCAGAAAGTAAAAATGCAGCAAGAGACACGGCAAAAATTAATGAAAAACCTGTCAGAATTATGATTCGCCCCACCTCAAGTGAAGCTTGAATCAGGTTACTGTATGGCTGCAAATGAACTACTTTCCACCCGTTTTTGAGAGTGACGAAGTTGAAGAGATATTTTTCCTGCATCAATTGACCTGTGAAAGTTCCCCTTGCGTTCTTAACAAGAGAATCTTTCATCGCTGAGAAATATGTATTTGGTATACTTTTTGAATTTTTGTCACCAGTAACGATATTTCCTTCAGTATCACAAATTACGATTATCGAATTATTAGTGTCATTCAGAGAGCTAAATAATTCGTAAAGGAATTGCTCATTAATCTGAATTTCAATAACGCCAAGAATATCATCACTTCCGAAGTTTTTCAAGGTTCTGGCAACGCTAACTATATTTGTAATATTATATCCCTGGTCATTCCCCTCAAAATCATGGACACCAAACCAGATGTTTCTCCCACCTGAATTTATTGCTGCTTGGTACACGTCAAATTTCTGGTATTCTTTTAAAAAACTTGAATTAATATCCCCTACGGAAATTGAATAACCAACAGAAGGGTAACAGAGCACGTTTTGTATCATATTGTTAGGATAAAGGGTTTTTTGAAGATTCTTCTCAAGTAATCTGGTTCTTTCAATTCTGTCATATTCACGGTCATTGCGTGCATTTTTAAAATAATCAATTATTTCATCGTTGACGGCTAATGTTACTAATGTATTATCAAAACTACTTAGAACCTCATTTAAATTATTTGATATCAAATTAACAATCTGCTTGGAAGAGTTAACCGCTTCCTTCTGATTGTACGTGCGGCTAGCGTAATAAGAGACAACTCCAGCAATAAGTAATGTAATAATTGATACAACAATTAAAGCAAGATAAACTTTCACTTTCATGCTGAGATTATGTAAAAATTTGTCAAAACGGTTAATTTTATGCAACTGAATACCCCAAGTTTCTATTTGTCTTTCTCATTTATTGACATGAAATATTTGACTAATAGGAATGAATGCCGTCTCTGATTAACAGTATAATGTAAATCAAATATCTGTGCAAATAACAAGATAAATTCGGTATATAGTGCAATGTTTTAGTAATAAAGTACAAATTGTTTGCCGAATGTATTGTTGAACGTCTGCTTTCGTAGATAAGAAAGTGATTATCAGCAATCAATAGAGTTGATCCTGTAATTACATTTATTTGGAAGATCATATAATAAAAGTGCAGTAGGAACTTGTTTTTGTGAACAAATTGAATCAGAAGGTAGAGGAGGAAATTTCTAGCATGAAAAAATCAAAGCTGTCCCTTGTTCTGACAACTGTTATTTCACTGGCCATTTTAGCCAGCGCTTGCAGTGGGCAGACAAATACCAATCAGTCTACGGCACTTTCCACAACGCTTTCCACAGCACTGTCCTCAACATCTGCAAGCCAGACAGAGACACCTGCAACGGAAGCTGAAAAACCGGTAACGATCGTGTATGAATCCTGGTCGCCGACGAAGGCTACAATGGATGAAATCGTTGCTGCTTTTAACAAAGTTTACCCGAATATTACAGTCGAGGTTAAGCTCCATGCAAATTTCTCGGAATTTTTAACTGCCTTAAAAACGGAAGTTGCGGCTTCAAACTGTCCCGATGTTTTTCAATTTGACTCTCCCACTTCGTTGGCCCAGCTAAATTACCAGATGGAACCACTGGATGAAATTATGGTAAAAGAATACGGAGATGGTTGGAAGGATCTGTTTTTGTCCGGTCCTTTATCTGATATGACGATGGATGGAAAACTTATGGGAATCCCTTTCAATGCTACGCCTGCAGGCGTGATTTGGTATAACAAAACGATGTTTGATAAATATGGAATTCAAGAACCAAAAACATACTCCGATCTAAAGGCAGCTGCAGAGATTTTGGCCGCAAACAATTTGAGTGGAATGTTCATTGGAAATAAAGATTCCTGGTGCACTATCGACCAGTTCCAAATGATATTGAATGAGATGGCTCCTGGCAAACAGTATGATGCCTTTGCAGGAAAAATCAAATTTACCGATCCGGAAATTATTACTGCATTTGATACATGGAAGAAATTTTTCGATGATAAGGTTTTCCAAAATGATTCTTTTTCTATGACCCAGTATATGGACGCCTATAATTCCTTTATTAAGGATCAGAAAGGCGCGATGTGGAGCAATGGTACATGGAGCTTAGATATTTATAGCAATAAGGACTTGAAAAGTATTGTTGACGGGATTGAGTGGGGTGTTATGGCGATGCCTGACCTAAATAATGATGGCAAGCTGGCACCTCTTCTGAGTACGGTTGGCGGCACTTCGATTTCCAAGGATAGTGAGCATAAAGATGCAGCTATGAAGTTGATTGATTTTATGACTTTTGGTGAAGGTCAGAATATTATGGTCAATACATTTTTAGGCACTCCTCCACTTGTTAAAACCGTTTCGCCTACGATTCAGCTGACTGCAAATGCGAAACAAAATTATGATGCGATTGCAACGTTAATCCAAAATCAGGGAACAGCTCCGCGCGGAATAAGCAACCCCAAAGTCGCGGATAAGCTTTATGAGGTTCTGACCAAGGTAGCATATGGAGAAATGACAAGCCAAGCGGCAGCCGAAGAAGTTCAAAAAGTAATTGACGCTAAGTAAGAAAGGACCCTGAATCTGGGTATGCACAGTTTTCGCTGTGCATACCCTTGGTTCCTGGCGAAAGGGATAACGACTATGGGGATCCTTTCAAGAAGTTGATTACATTAAAGAGTTTATCAAAGGAGCGAGATTAATGGGTCGAAACAAATACTCTGCTTATTTATTTATTGCACCAATTTTCATTCTGTTTTCGATCTTTATCATATACCCTCTTTACGATACAATCAGGTTGAGTTTTTTTGAATGGAATGGTTTTTCAACGGAAACCTTTGTTGGTTTGAAAAATTATCAGAATATGTTTAATGATCCAACCTTTTATACATCGCTGAAAAATTATTTAATTTTTGCAGTCTTAGTGGTAAGCATACAGATGTTGCTTGGATTTAGCATTGCCTACTTGATGCGAAAAAATAGCCGGTTATTTAAAATCTATCGAACGATTATTTTTACACCGATAGTCCTAACATCGGTTGTAATTTACTATACATTCAATAAATTATTAGCATTTGATTATGGTGCAATCAACAGCTTTCTTAGAATGATCGGGTTGAATTTTCTTGCTCAACAGTGGACTGGAAATCCTGATCTGGTGATTTTTACTATTATTGGAATAACCATATGGTCAGGAACCGGTTTCAGTATGGCTATCTATTCATCCTCATTAACAACATTGCCTAGTGATGTAATCGAGGCAGCCTGTATTGATGGGGCGAACAAATGGCAAGTTGTTTCCCAAATTGTTTGGCCTATGTTAAGGGGCACACATTATTCCTTAACCATTATCGGTGCGATTAGCGCCTTAAAGATCTTTGATATAATTTTTCTTCTAACAGGTGGCGGACCTTTTCATTCGTCGGAGGTCTTATCAACATATATGTATAACAAAGTATTCAAGGAAAGTGAAGATGGATTCGGTGCAGCCATTTCAACTGTCATAATTGCGCTTGCACTTCTTATTACTCTACTTCAGATGCGGTTATCACAAGAAAAGAAGGAAGGATCATCATGAAAGTTAAGAAGAACGAAATTTTACGCAATATATTACTGATACTGATAGTATCTGTTTTCGCGTTTCCATTAATTTATATGCTTGCCACTTCGCTTGAGGGTAACGGATATAAAAATTATATTAGTGCGCTAACGACGATTAATTTGGGGAGATACCTGATAAACAGTTCAATTGTTGCGGTTTCAACAGTAATCCTTGTATGTATGGTCAGTATTCCTGCTGCATTTTCTTTTTCAAAGCTGAAATTCCCATTTAAGAAGTATATATTCATTCTCATTTTAATCACGATGATGATCCCAAGTATTAGCATTGTTGTTCCGCTTGTCAAAATAATGCGCAGTTTTGATTTATTCAACAATTACTTGTCTCTGATTCTTGTGTATGCAGCCTTGAATGCACCAATATCACTTATTTTGGCCAAAGGATTTATGGATCAATTACCAGAAGAACTTATGGAGGCAAGCTTGATTGACGGCTGCAGTATATACAGGTCTTTTTTTAATATATTTCTACCGCTTTCAAAGCCAATTGTTGGCATTGTAATAGTCTTGACAAGCCTTGCTAGCTGGAATGAGTTCTTACTTGCAAAAATATTTATGTCTAAAGAAAATATGGAAATGGTAACAACCATTCCAATCAAGTTCCAGAATAACTTCTATACGGATGTACCTGGATTGTTTGCAGCACTGGTAATTATTCAAATACCCATCGTCATTCTTTACCTGTTTTTTCAGCGTTTTTTGCTTGAAGGATTGACTGCGGGCGCGGTTAAAGGCTGATTTCAATTTATGATAAGTTTCGATACATGGCTGATTGTAATATACCAGAAGCAAATAAACTGTAATATCAAGCTCATCAAAATTATGATCAAATATGAATAGCAGAGGGGATTAAAATGACAAGTAATTTGAATTATATTGTTGGAATCATCGGAAATCCAGTTCAATGTGATGTTGAATGGAGTGATGAGAATCTATTAGAGATGAAAAGACTTGGATTCAATGTCCTTCAACTAAACATTGCATGGGGCTATCGGCCATGCGATGAACCGCTGAATCTTGAAGATGTACTGTTAACAAATAGTACCGAGGAGTATCAAAAAAGTCGAGTGATATTGAGACGTTCAAAGATGATTTCGCGGTTGCAGCAATGTCGTAAACACGGTTTCAGATCCTTGTTTCATTTCGGGGCACCATTCAATGGAGAAAATGGATACATTGGATTACCACTTAACAATTGCATTTCTGATAAAGATTTGGTAAAGCATTATGTCGAATTAATTCATCAATTGAACGAGCAAATTCCAGGGATTGATGATATCCTAATCTATACATATGATCAAGATGCTTGGCTTTGCAGTGAATTTAGTGGCTGTAAACATTGTTTTGGAATACCGTTACATCAGCGATTACCAGAATTCATAAATGCATTGGCTAAAGCCTGGGAACAGGTTAATCCACAAGGAAAACTATGGTGGGAACCCTGGGAACTATCTTCAGGCCAGGTTTTTGAAACTGTGAAGCGCTTGAGTGCGACTAACATAGGCTTATCATTACACTCAAACATCGGGGAAGTACAAAAGACTCAACCCGGCGATATGTGGCTCAAAAATACAGCTAGGCTAGCACAAGAAAGAAAAATACCTGTAATAGCCGAGCTTTTTCTTGGCCAGTCTAGCGAAGAAACTGAACCTTTAAGAAGAGTTCCAGTTCCTCGTTTAACCTATAATCAAATCAGTGCAGTTAGGAATATATCCGGAATTACTGGAATCAAGGAATACTACGGTGTCATACCTAATGACGGTGATCCATGTCTAGAAGTAATGAATTGGATGCTCAGAGAGCCTGAAAAACATCTTGATAAAATACTTGCTGAGGTTGCCTCGCCATATGGGCCAGCAAATACAAAAGTCGTGGCAATGTGGGAATTAGCGGCTCAAGGCTATGAAGTTTTTCCATGGGATGTTAGTTGGTATGCACGTGAAATTGGTAGGGCCAAGATTGACCATGGTTGGAACGCAGCTTTTATTAGAGGACAGCAATGTTCTACCCCAAGTTGGGACTCGTCACGCCACTCAGTTTTTATGAAAACCGATGATAGCCAGCCCCACCAATGGATGATCGAAGATATCCAACTTAGATGTGCCTGGGCTGCAGAATTGCTGGAGAAAGCAACCGCACAATGCTTACTGGCTATGGAGGTGATACCAGGAGAAAGCAAAGAGGGATATTATTTGGGCGAATCACTATCTAGTCTGACTCATTTTTCAAAGGTATGCAGATCATATGAATTGCATTTGAGAGAAACAAATCTGGCAAGCATGATTCGGATAAACCGTGGGAAATGCGATATGATTGTCGAGCCTCTGATAAAAGAGCTTCGAGATCTCATATGTAGAGACATTGCAAATCAAAACGGAAATATTGATGTGGTAAAAATGCTCAAAAAGTTTGACGAAGACCCATCTGCTTGGCTTGATTGCTACCTTGTAGAACCAGCTAAAGAGAGTGAAAATAATTTGGTATCAGGCCGAGTTGATGCGGTTATGCTAAACAATGCGTTTACACTTACAACTCGATAGCATAGCAGCTAACATCATAAATGCAACGGCAACAAAGGGTTTTTATTCCCCTGGTGTTATTTAAGTGAAATATTGTATCTGCGATATTACGTGAAAGACTTGTCCTTAAAAAAGAAACATAATAAACAGAATCTATCCTGGAGAGGAGATTTAAAGTGCTTTACAAAATCAAAAAAAATGTATTTAGCCGAGCAACCAGTGCAGAAAATGTATCAGCTGAAGTCGGCGCAGCAGCACAGGCAAATAATGGGAGAAAAGGTTCTCCTTGCATAGAACATTTTATACCAGGACAGAAGTATACACTGTTGGATGCAAAAGGTCCCGGTATGGTTCGTCGGATTTGGATGACTCTACCACCGGGAAACAGAAATCATATGAGAAATTTGATTATTAGAATGTATTGGGATAATCAGGAGTGCCCCAGTGTAGAAGTTCCATTGGGGGATTTTTTTGGAATTGCACATGGACGTCAGCGTCATATGGTGACAAAACTTGTTGGAATGCAAGATGGAAAGGGTATGAATTCCCTGATTCAAATGCCGTTTCGTGAAAGAGCTGTAATCACCATAGAAAATGATTCCGAAAGTGAAGTGACCATGGTGTTTTATCAAATTGATTTTACAATCGGTGACACACTACCGAATGCGGATGAGCTTGGATACTTGCATGCTCAGTTTCGAAGATCAAATCCATGTAATCTGAAGGAAGATTATGTGATTTTAGACGAGGTTGAAGGAGAGGGATGCTATATTGGAACCGTTTTGGGAATCCGTGAAATATATCGTGAGCCTGGAGCATGGTGGGGTGAAGGTGAAGTGAAATTTTACATCGATGATGATAAAAAATTTCCTACTATTTGCGGAACAGGTGCTGAAGATTATGTTGGAAATGCCTGGGGCGTTAGCGAATTGACTACCCCATATCAGGGTTCCCCTATTTGTGATGTTGAGAATGGATATTCTTCTTTATATAGATGGCATTTAAAGGATCCTGTATATTTCCATAAAAACCTCAAGGTAACAATTCAGCAACTTGGAGCAGGTTCTGAAAAAAGAGCGGAATTATTTTTTGGTATGGAGGGAGGTTACTATAAAGCGGTAGGAGAAGCGGAAGAAAGCGATATTAAGCTTTTTGAAAGATCAGATGATTACTGTAGTGTAGCGTACTGGTACCAGATACTGCCAACTAAAAAATTTCCTGATTTACCAGATAGGTTCGAAAGGTCTAGAGATTTATAATTTAATAATAATACGAGACCAGCTAATAATTTAAGCCCTTTATGGTAAGAATTTGTTACATAGGAAGATCAGAAAACCGGCTCTAAAAAAGGGCACATCAACTGAACCGCCAGTTGATAAACAAAGCGGCCGTACCTTTTAAAGAGAATAGAGATAATCAGGAAGCGCAGATTTTTGCTTTGTGCTGCTCGGGATCAGACCAGTAAAAAGGTTAATTGTTGCGAATTACAGCGAAAATAATGTAGATGAGTTTGTGAGCAACTGCAGTCAGTGCGACCAATTTGGGCTTGGCTTGGCACTTTCGTTCATAAAATTCGCGCAGAAACGGATTCACATATTCGTTTTGCGAGTTTTGCTGACAGAGCGGTTAGCTATTTCCGTCCGCTAAAAATAACCAAAGGGAGTTTGGTTGCCTGACTGAAAATTGCTCTATATAATTGACCAAAAGAGAATATAAGAGGGTAGAAAAATCACCTGGTAACTCTTACTGTTGTTTTAGCGGACACAGCAAGAGGACAAGGGATCCAAATAAAAACGTATGGTCAGTATAGCAAATTTCGAGTTGGTTGTTAACCCCAGTACCGGAGTTTTTTGTAAGGAGCAGGGAAAATCTCCCTTGCCCGATCTGTGGCGGCAAGCTTTTGTACAAAGACAGGTGTAGTCGGACCTGTAAAGATGCAGCCGGAGACAGAAAAAGGCTCTCTATCAATAACTATTTCGATCGTCGCTGCGCTCATACGGCTCCGCGTTAAGCTGCTCGCTGGCCTGTGCTTTCAGAACTGCATCAAATACTTTTTCCAGCAACTTAGACACCGCGTCCTCCCGGTTTCCCAACATAAGATCTTTAAGAATATCGTCTTCCAGTGTAAGATGTACTTGAGCCATAAGTTCTTCCTTTCAGTGTTTCGTTTTGTCGCAAAAACAATTATACCGAAAGTGAGCTTGTGGCTCATTTTTATTTATCAATGTTCACAAATTATATGGACACTATCCGTATTTTTATTGTACTCCATAAAGTGTACTTAAAAGTATACATAAACAAACACGGCAAAAACATACAGTTATATGTTTGTAAAAGCATATAACTGTATTAATAAATATATGTGATAATCGTAAGATATTAACAAACACTTTGTGAGATTTTGCAACCAATAATTCTATCTGGGGGTTCGCCAATGGGAAATATTGCTTTTGGGTATGCCGAAATTTCCAGTCAAGAAAAGAATGAAGGCCGACAGATTGAACAACTGAAGGCAGAGTGATTACTGAAAACAATATCATTATTGATAAACAGAGTGGAAAGAACTTTGAACGCACGTGTCTATCAGTACCTTATTAAAATATGCATTATTATTCGTTCTTTCTATGGGGAGGCAGGAATCATGGCATTTCTAAACATGAATTGCCCGGCTTGTAATGAGAAAATTCCGATGGATGATACATTAGAAAAGGGTTTTTGCATGTACTGTGGTGCATCATTCTGGGTACAGGACGAAATTCAACGTTTTCATGACGAAAATAATTGGGGATATCATGCATGTAAATGGAAACAGCGTCAGCAAAAATACAGAGATCAAGTGGATCCATTGGTTAATGTAATTTGCGCAATTGCGACAATTATTGGTGTAATAACGATAATTTGGATTCTTATTGCTATGGCTTTCAAATAGAAATTATATTTTGCAATAAACGAATTTCATGCTTTCTCAGATAAGATTGAGATTGTGAAGGATATGGTGGAGTTTGAGGTATGAGCTAGAATGACTCAAATAGATAATTTTGGAAAAACAATTTGTTTATTTTATCTTAAACATATAACAAATTACACAATAATAGTGATAAACTTGCAAATGAGATTGTTTATCCCTTGCATTTTAATGATTGAAGAAATGAAAGAATGCTTGAAATAAATAATGAAATCGGTAACGTTTATTGAAACAGGTTTTTTCGATTCAATCTGCAGGAGGTGTGTATGTCAGCCGCAAAAAATTCCAGCACAACAGATCCAGTTGGATATGGGTCTATTAGTGATATTTGGAACGCGAACTATACGAGGGTATTGAGATGTCAGCAAGAAATTTGGCACCACGGCCTAAATGAGCATAAAGTTCTTACCGGACCAGACCGATATATTTTGAAAAACAAGGTAACTACGCAGGTGACAAAATGGTCGGAAAAATGGCTTAATGTATGCGAGAAGATAGAAATTGAAAATAACAAAACAGCCAATGCTGAAGAGGCAGCCAAAAGAACTGCTGAGGCAGAAGCGAAATTGTCAGAGCTTGATAATATTTTGCTATATACTTTAGATGTTAATGATGCTGTTCGTTGGGAAGTCATGAAGAACAAGGATGCATTCATGGAATCTTATCCAGTTAAATCTCGCGTCCCCAATTATTCTTCTTATCCTGTAGCCCCTGATAAGAATTCCCCCGAGTTTCAACCTACCCTAAGTTTCTTTTCGAAAATAATCAAATCACAGAAAGAGAAGGTTATTGCAGAATCAGAGTTTGCTTATAAAACAGCATATGATAGCTGGCTGAAAAATTGTGAAGAGTTGCAAAAAAATAATGCTGGTTTGGAAAAAATATACCAAAATAATGTGCAGGATTTTAACAAAAAAGTTACTGCATGGAATGTCCAGAAGGCTGAGTTTATCAAGAATCAAAACGAGTTTAACGAAAGGATTGATGAACTTAAAAAGAAATATTTGTTATCAGATGTTTCTGCTATTCTTGAAAATTGTGAAATTGTTCTAACTGCTTCATTTCTTCCAGATATATTTAACAAGGAATTCGAACTTGACTATAATCCAGAAAACAAAATTCTCATAATTGACTATAAGCTTCCGAACATAGAATCCTTCCCTAATATTAAAGAAGTTAAATATGTTGCAACAAAGAATGAATTGAAAGTGTCATATCAAAATGATGCTTTTATGGAGAAGCTGTTTGACTCAACAATTTATAAGCTGATTCTTCGGGTTCTGCATGAAGAATTTGAAGCGGATGTAATAAATGCTATTGATGCTATTTCCTTCAACGGGTGGATGAATTCTTTGAACAAAGCTACCGGAAATCGTGAAGATTCATGCATTGCAAGTATACAAGTTAAGAAAGATTCTTTTGCAGCAATCGAATTAGGACATGTTGATCCCAAAGCTTGCTTTAAGAACTTAAAGGGAGTTGGCAGTTCAAAGCTAGCTGGAATTACGCCTATTCAGCCTATTCTGACAATTAACAAGAAGGATAAAAGATTTGTTGAATCTCATGATGTTACAAATACATTCGATGATTCAACTAATTTGGCTGCAATTCCCTGGGAAGAATTTGAACACCTTATTCGTGAAATCTTCGAAACGGAGTTTTCCTCAAACGGTGGAGAAGTTCATGTTACTCAAGCAAGTCGAGACGGGGGTGTTGACGCTGTTGCTTATGATCCGGACCCAATTCGAGGCGGTAAAATTGTCATTCAAGCTAAGCGCTATACAAATACTGTTGGCGTATCTGCAGTCCGTGACCTATATGGGACGGTTATGAATGAAGGTGCTACAAAAGGCATTCTTGTAACAACAGCTGATTATGGACCTGATGCCTATGAGTTCGCAAAGAACAAACCGCTTACGCTCCTTAATGGAGGGCATCTTTTACATTTATTGGAAAAACACGGACATAAAGCAAAAATTGATTTAAAGGAAGCAAAGCTGCTCAATTTAGCAAATAGCTAACCCTGCGCCAAACATCTGGGAATACTAGTAATCAAGCTGAGAAAGATGATACGACAATGTGAATAGGATATGAGGGTAAGCCTATGATGGATCTTGAAATAATCTCCAAAATCCTCCAATTCCGCAATGACCGTAACTGGAAGCAATTCCATAATCCCAAGGACCTCGCAATTTCTATTTCTATTGAAGCAGCAGAACTTCTCGAGAATTTCCAGTGGTCCGGCGCTGATCTTAATGTACCGGAGAAATCGGTGAAAATCGCGGATGAGCTCGCTGATGTATTGATTTACTGCGCTTTGATGGCGGATGCGATGGGGTTGGACATGACTGAGATTGTCTTAGACAAACTTAAGAAAAATTCTGAGAAGTATAGTGTTGATAAGGCTTTCGGGAGTAGTAAGAAATACACGGAACTGGAGTAATTATTATGATTATTTATCAGAACGATGTGATTGGATTTCGCACGGCGGTTGATAAGAATCAAATCGTCAAAGAGATTGACGCACAGTTTTTGGATAAGTTCGGGAGAAGAGTATCGGATTCGGAGCGCAAGTCGTGGGCTAATTCGCTGCGGTTTATGGAGACGGCGTTGCGGGTGGCAATGATTCCGGACGATGGCGGTGTATTAATTGAGTACAATATCCCCTCAACCAGCAAACGTATTGATTTTATTGTTTCCGGTCATGATGAGAAGGATAATGCCAATTTTGTCATTGTGGAGTTGAAACAGTGGGAGACGGCTGAAGCAACGGAAAAAGAGGATGTTGTCGTTGCTTATACAGGCGGCGGTTTCCGGGAAGTGGCACATCCGTCATACCAGGCTTTTTCATACAAAAAATACCTGATGGACATGAACGAAGCAATATATTCAAGCAATCTTAATCCGTTTTCATGCGCTTATATGCATAACTTTCCGCGGCGAAATCCAGAACCCCTTTTGAATTCGCAATACATGGATATTGTCGAGGACACGCCGGTGTTTTTCACGGAGGATACAGAGAAACTCAAGCAGTTTCTACAAAAATATGTCGGCAAAGGTAGGGGAAAAGAAATTCTCTACCAGATTGAGAACGGCAAGATCCGTCCTTCGAGAAAATTTGTCGAATATGTATCCAGTATGTTCGAAGGCAACGAAGTCTATACGCTTCTGGATGAGCAGAAAGTGGCGCACGCCAACATTATTCGATATGCATCGACAGCAACCGAAAAGACCACCATCATCGTAAACGGTGGACCCGGAACAGGCAAATCCGTAGTCGCGATGAATGCTTTTGCAGATCTTCTTGAGAGTGGGAAAAACATCAAATTCGTTGCCCCCAATGCGTCATTCCGCACAACCATTGTTGGCATGCTCGCAAAAAACACAAAACACAGTACAAAGCGGCTCAATGCTATATTTTCGGGTTCTGGCTCTTTCTTCGACGCCTACCCAAATGAATTTGATGTCCTTGTTGTAGATGAGGCGCACAGACTTAAGAAAAAGGGTGCCTATATGTATAAAGGCATCAGCCAGGTCGAGGACGTGATCAAAGCCTCACTCGTCAACGTCTTTTTCATTGATGATAATCAGCGCATTCGCCCCGACGACGAAGGAACTGTGGCAACCATCAAAGCAGTCGCTGCAAGACAAGGTTCACAGGTCGTTGAAGTCGAGTTGCTCGCACAATTCCGCTGCGCCGGAGCAGAGGGCTTCCTCAATTGGGTGGATCACAATCTGCAGATCCAGGAAACCGCAAACTTCGACGGGTGGGACGGGGATGAGTTCGAATTCGCTATCGTTGACGATCCTCACACACTGACGAATCTTATCACAGCAAAAAACACTGCCGGATACAAAGCCCGTCTTCTAGCCGGTTTTGCCTGGCCTTGGACCGGCGAATCAGACGGCAATCCAAATGCTGAAATATCGGATGTGGAAATAGAAGAGCACGAATTTGCAATGCCCTGGAACAGCCGCCACGATCAATACTCTTGGGCAATCGACAATGCAAAAGTGAACCAGATCGGCTGCGTCCATACCTCACAGGGCTTGGAATTCGACTATGTCGGCGTCATCATCGGAAACGATCTGCGTTACAATCCGCTGTCAGGCGAAATATATGCCAGCTATGGCGATTATTTTGACTCGTCCGGCAAAAAAGGCCTAAAAGAAAATCCCGCAGAATTGACCAAACTCATCAAAAACATCTACAAAGTACTCCTGTCCCGCGGAATGAAAGGTTGCTTTGTGTACTGCAGAGACAATGAATTGCAGTATTATTTGAGGGGAAGACTGAAGGGGATGAAGAATGATGTTGTGTATCCGTTTGTGGGGGAGGATTTTGGAAGGTTGGGGAATGTGGCGGAAGATGGGGAATTTTATAATATTGATTAATTAGAATAATATTTTAAACATATAATATAATGATTGAAAATATATTACTAAATTTCTTTAATAGAAGAAAGGAAAACCTATGCTTAAGGATCTATATGTTATGAAAATTGATGCAAAACAAGAGCTTGACAATATTACTAGTGCAGAAGACATTGAGATATTCAAAAAATCTATATTGATACCTGATAACATAAATATTGATTATTTACTAAATGGTGATAGATATTATTTAACAGGAGGCAAAGGAACAGGTAAAACTGCATTGCTCATATACACTGCTCTTAAGGCGGAGGAACTGTTTAATGCCGAAAGGTCTTTTATGGTCTTCAAGGAAATATCACAAGAGGAAAGAGACGAATATAAGAAAATTGCACATGTTACCGAATATTTTCAAAATAAAATTGAACCCTATTACGATTATGAGTGTGTATGGAAATGGCTGATACACAAGAATATTTCTGATTCATTATTGAATTCAGATAAGATTATTTTTAAATTTAATGATACTTTAGAATGTTATTTGGATACCATTGCCGCTATTAAAACAACATCAATTGGAAGTCATATGCCTTTAATTGGGAAAGATGGTTTTGTTGAATTAGATGTTGGTTTTACCAAAGGTCTTTCGTTAAAGGGGAGAATCAATTTTGAATTTAGAAAGGATAGTAATTCTGAAGTCCGTTTTTCGTCTCTTGTGAAAGAACTTGATTCACTCTTTACACAACTTGAAGGTGATGAAAGCCAAATGTATATTATCATTGACGAATTAAATCTTTCAATGAAGAACCATGTTGAATACGAACGAGATGTAACAATGATTAGGGACTTAGTCATTGTAGTTGAAGAAATGAACAGGATTAGTAAAAGTTGCCATGAAAATCTGAGAATAATTTGCGGCATTAGGAATGAAGTAGTCAATTCAATTCAAGCAAAAGGCAAAGAAATAAACAAAGCTATAGAATCATACGGAATTCCCATTGACTGGACAATATATACTGAAAATACATTAGATAATCCGCTAATCAAAGTCCTGATAAATTATTTAAGATTGTCAGAAGACCAAACATCAACATTTTTTCGTAAAACAGACAAACAAGTTTATCTAGATTGGGTAGATGAATATATGTATCATAAACAATCGTTTGAAATAATATTATCAAATACTTTGTATAAACCTCGTCATGTTGTTAGGTTACTAAACCTATCAAAGATATTATGCCCGAACAGCAAGAAAATTTCTGAAGAAACAATGACGGCAATTCGCAAGGAATATTCGAAACAGTGCTGGAATGAAGCAACAGAGGAGCTTTTAGTCATTTATAATACCTCTCAAATATCTGCATTAAAAAATTTATTTGCAGGATGTGAGGTTATAACAACAAGGGAGAAGCTTTTTCAGAGAGCCTCAGAATTATGGTCTAAGGATCCGGAGTTACAATGTATAATAGCAGGATTTGATGACTTACTCAGATTGCTATATACGATAGGAATTATAGGGAACTATCGGTACGCTGAAAAAGCCTATTTCCGTTGGTATTGTCGAGGTGATGAAGCATTGATTCTTAGGCAAGATCTGATTATTCATCGAATATTTTGGTCAGTACTAAGTGTTGTCAATAGAGATCGCATGTACTGATATATAATTGTATTCTAAATAACAAATAGGCCCTATTGTTTTCGCAACAGACATCAGAATCCTTGCAAAATTGCAGTCCGGAAATAACGGGGAAAATTAAATATATTAGATATATTAGCGAACAAGATTATGAATATCTAAAAAACTATATGAAATTAAGAATCATTAAAAATCGGATATTATTGATAAGATCTTTAAATAGAGAACTTTGTTGAACGTTGTGACGGTATTTGCTCAACTGACCTTCACCACGTTTGCATAGCTGTACTAATTTGTATCAGGGCAGCTTTTTGGTGAAACTGATCTGGTAACGTAAAAGTTAACAAAGAAAACTTAGTGACAGATAATACGAGAGAGTTGCATAGGAGGGCACCATGAAAGACCCAAAGACTCTTTTAAACTATGAATTTGAATACGTTCAGGAACTGGCACCGGTTACGGATATGAACGGGAATATCAAGTTGTTTCATCCGGAAGAAAAGTACAATAATGTCAAAAATCACAAGCTTCTCTCAGTCGGAACGGGCCCTTTTTGCCGCTTCTCTATCAATCCGAAATGGACGTCGGTATCAGGCGTGTATGTTTTCTATATTGATGATGAGCTTCGATATATCGGGCAGTGTCTGGATTTTGCCCAACGGTTTAACATTGGGTACGGCAGAATTACACCGCAATGTTGTTATGAGGGCGGGCAATCCACCAACTGCAAGATGAATAAAGTTGTTTTGGCAGCTTATCAAAATGGACAGAAAGTTGACCTGTATTTCTATTCCACACATGATTATGACCGAGTAGAATTCGATTTGATTCAACACTTCAAACCGGTGCACAATACAGCTCGTACGGGTACCTATCAGGTTAAAGCTGTTGAGGACAAAGAGAAGAAACTTCCAAAGGAGAAAAAAGTTATGAGTGTGACAAGAACGAATATAGATGGACGCAGTCAAAAACAAGAGGTCACAGAATGCGTTCAAAATTTGCTTAGCAAAGAACGCGCCCTTGGTAACAAGACGGTAGTTCTAATATCTGGCGATATAGAAAAGGAACTGGGATGGATCCATCGCACCCCAACTGTTTGTGATGCGATGTATGCCCTGATGCAATCGAGCGATATTGTTCTCCACACTACTCCAAGCGGAAAAAGTACGACTATCAAGATTGAGTATCATTTGTAATAAGTTTACTATAACGGTACCTCGGAACAGTAATGATTGGCCTTGCCTTTGTAGGAGATGTTGGACATGACAAGCGATATAGCTGCTCTTCGGAAGTGGAACAAATTGAATAAAGCAACGCAAAATAGGTTGCTCGCAAACGCCTTCTGCGTCGACTGCTTCGTCACGACCATAGTCGACTATGAGATAACCTTGGACAAGTTTGGTTTCGTCCTGAGAGGCAAATGCAAGCAGTGCGGCAAAGACGTGGCGAGGGTGGTTGAAGACGACTGGTTCAGCCACGAATCAGAGTAAATCAAAGTCAATGGGAGGTAAATATTATGGCGATTGCAAAAGACAAAATAAAAGAGGTCCGCGACAGCGGCATGGCCAGCGACAGCGTCGCCACCAACTTCAAGCAGATTTTTGCCACTTATAGTCCGACCACGGTTAGGAAGGTGCTGTGAAATGAATAAAAAGAAGTTGCCCGATAACGAAATCGTCCTCTATACAGCGCCAGGCGGCGATGTGAACATTGATGTATTGTTTGAAAATGATAATCTTTGGCTTCCGCAGCGCAGAATGGCAGAGCTGTTTGGCTGTACCGCCGACAACATATCGCTGCATCTTAAAAACATTTATGCAGAACACGAATTGGATGAAACCGCAACTACCGAGGAATTCTCGGTAGTTCAAAAAGAGGGTGAACGAGAGGTCACAAGAACCGTTCATTGCTATTCGTTAGAGGCGATCATTGCGGTCGGCTATCGCGTCAATTCCGAACGTGGTACACAGTTCCGCCAATGGGCAACGAACATTCTGCATCAGTATATTCAAAAAGGATTCGCGATCGACGATGACCGATTCAAATATGGCTCGCGGTTCAGTACGCGCTATTTTGATGACTTACTCGAAGAGATTCGGGATATCCGCGCCAGTGAAAGAATGGCTTATCAGAAAATCGCGGATATTTATGCATCTTCAATCGACTATTCAAAAAACGATATCTTGACGAGTGAGTTTTATGCCACGGTTCAGAACAAACTGCATTTTGCCATTACGGGACGAACCGCCGCAGAAATTATTGCCGCGCGAGCCGATAGTTCAAAACAGCACATGGGCTTGACAACATGGCGAAAAGCACCCGATGGGAAAATATTGTCAACCGACATAGGTGTTGCCAAAAATTATCTAGGAAAAGAAGAAATCGAACATCTTAACCGAATTGTAACGCTCTATCTCGACTATGCTGAATTGCAGGCGGCACGCGGACGACTTATGAAGATGAAGGACTGGACGGAACGGATGGACGCTTTTTTAAAGTTCAGTGAATATGATATTCTTCACAATTCCGGAAAAGTTAGCCACGAGGTAGCGCAGACACTTGCGCATGAAGAATATGAAAAATATCGAGTCATACAAGACAGGGAGTATATTTCCGACTTTGACCGTGAGGTAAAAATTCTGAACAAAACCGCAAATGAAAAGGATACAGAGAGCTTATGAAATTTCAATTCAAAATGCAGCCCTACCAAACCGAAGCCGTCAATAGCGTGGTTAATGTATTTGCCGGCCAACCCTTTGCCGAGCGGGTCTGCTATGTGCGCGACTATAATGTTCACATATGGTTGGAAATTATAAAGGATGAGTCTCCGGTTCACTACTATACAATATCTATGACTGACGTTCAACATGTTAATAGAGCGATTCTGCAAAAAAAGTGAGGCAAAACGTGCTATATATGCAAATTATGGTAATAATTGCACATATAGACTGTTAAGAGTAGGGTTCGACTCCCTCCGTTGCACTAATGGAAAGTTCAATACCGTAGCGACTGTGATGGAGAGTCCAGATAATAATGGGAACGCATACATTTTATATGAAATCTGCCATAAGACACAAACAAGACACAAATCGACCTATCTCGTATATTTCCAGGCAAACAAAAAGCCTGCATCCCTTACAGGCTGTAGGCTTATCGTTTGGAGCCGATTAACGGATTCGAACCGTTGACCTGCTGATTACAAATCAGCTGCTCTACCAACTGAGCTAAGTCGGCGTATTGATTGGTTTTTGCGCATTTGTTGTTAGGCGCATGTGAAATTATACGAATTCGCGGTCGAATTGTCAACCCTGAATTTGGTTTTTCGTGTGATAGAATGAGTTTAGGTGTATGCGTGCAGGGTTTGCGTTATGGAGGTTTGTGATGAAGATTGTTATTCAGCGTGTTTCGCGCGCAACAGTACGTGTTGATAATCAGGTGATCGGGCAGATTGGCAGAGGTCTTCTTGTGCTTGTGGGTGTTGGGAATACGGATACCAGGGAGACTGTTGACCGTATTGTCGGTAAGATGACGGCACTACGGATTTTTGCGGATGAGAATGGGAAGACGAATCTGTCACTGAAGGATGTCGGCGGCGGGCTTCTTGTTGTTTCACAGTTTACTTTGTATGCGGATACGTCGCATGGGAACCGGCCGGGTTTTACCAGTGCCGGAAGTCCGAAGCTGGCGGAAGAGCTCTACTTGTATTTTATCGATAAATGCAGCGCCGTCGTCCCGGTGGTTGAGCACGGTTCTTTTGGTGCGGATATGGAAGTTGAGCTTGTTAACGATGGGCCTTTTACGATTATTCTGGAATAATGCGGGCATTTTTCGCGTTGTTGTAATACCCGTTACATCATGATAAAATACGTATGTAACGGGTATTACAATCTGCGGAGCACTGAAAATCAGTAGTGCACTGAAAATCAGCAGCGCACTGAAAATCTGCCGCACACTGAATATCTACCTCACACCGAATATCCCGTCACCCATAGGAGTCGCACATGGATAAGACTAAATGGATTGTTCTGACATATTCCCTTCCGACGGAGCCGTCCCGGCCGCGCGTGGCGATCTGGCGTGCCTTGAAGAAGATCGGGGCCGTCAATATTCAGCAGTCGATGTGGGTTCTGCCGGATCATGCAGATCATCTGGCGGCGCTGCAGAAGATTTGTCTGGATATTGAGGCGGGTTCGGGGGAAGCTCTTCTGATGGAGAGTGTGTTTTATCAAGAGGCGCACGCGCAGAGGGTGATGGATCTTTTCAATAAGGTCCGTGATGAAGAGTATTCGGAGTTTATTCATGAATGTGAGAAGTACCTTCTGGAAATCCGGAAGGAAATTGATAAGGAGAAGTTTGTTTTTGCAGAGCTTGAAGAAGAGGAGGCGGAATTCGACAAGTTGTCTGCATGGTATTTGAAAATTGCTGCGAGGGACCTTTTTCATTCTTCCTGTATGACGGAGGCCGCAGAGAAGCGACGCCAGATTGAAGCAACTATTGAAGGCTATAGTCAGATGGTTTTCGAGCATGAGACGACTTTCGAATAGCGGAGTAATGCGATATATAGGCGTGTTTTTAACAGATAAATAAATTATTGAATGGAGGCCCGTTTCAGATGACAAGACCGATCATAGAACCGATTCATAAGCCGAATCATATTTTTGAATATTGGAAGCGGGAGAAGTTCATCGTTACCTGTATTGTGGTGTTCGGTCTGGGCTTCAACGGCGCCAGCGTTGTCGGACCGATTTTTCAGGGCAGGCTGATTGATTCGCTCATTGGCGGCGACTCGTTTTCGCAGCTCGGGCTTGTTGCGCTGACCTTTATTCTTATTATTGCCGGGATTCAGGTGATGCGCTATTTCAAGCGTTTTTACATAAGGCGTTTTGCCAATAAGACGAGTGCAGTGATGCGGTTCATGATCTACAACAATATTATGCACAAGAGCTTTGAGGAGCTTGATAAGGAAAATACCGGGGATCTGATGACCAAGGCGATGTCCGATGTCGATCTGTGTGTGGAGGGTATGCGCAAGTTCACTACGGAGCTCTTTGATACCGGCGTGCTGATGGCGTCGTTTTTTATTGCGATGCTTGCCTATGATGTCAGGATCACTCTTTTGTCGTGCCTTTTTATTCCGGCGGCTATGGTTCTGGCTGAGAAGCTCAAGACCATTATTTTTAAGTATTCGATTGCCTACCGCAAAAAAAGCAGCAAAATTACCCAGCTGACATACACTTCCGTTGATAATGCGATGCTGTACCGGGCCAATGGCCTTGAGACGCAGAACACCGGGATGTACAGGGAGCATCTTCTCGATTATCAGGACAAAGCGATTAAGGCGAATATTCTGGAGGATACGATGCAGCCGATTTACAATGTGATTGCTATGGGTGGCGTTATCCTTGTGATTTATCTCGGCGGACAGAAGACGATGAGCGGCGGGTGGACGATCGGTGCTTTCTCAGCTTACATGACGATGTTTGCCGCCCTGGCTGTAAAGGCCAGTAAGGCCGCCAAGCTTTTTAATTCGGTGCAGAAGTCACAGATTTCCTGGCAGCGGATCAAGCCGTATTTATCGGAATATCAGGTCAAGGAGACGGCTGCGGTAATCCCGGCTGAGCCAGTCGGGCGCCAAGCGGCATCTGGTGAGTCCGCTGCGGCGCAGTATGGCTTCGAACCGCCTATATCTGATGTGACGACTGCTGTTGGGCAGGGAAAAGCCGCACAGGCGGCTCCTGACGCGGTGCCGCCGGTTGCTGCATCCGCGCCGCAGGCAGTTCCCGACGCGGCGCCCAACAAGCCGGCGTCAACAACAACCCCGCCCCCGCAGCCCCCGACCCTCGAAGTTGACTCCCTTACTTTCCGCTATCCGGATTCCCAGGTCAACACTATTGAGGATGTGCATTTTGCAGCCTGGCAGGGGGATATGATCGGTATTACGGGTGCTGTTGCTTCCGGCAAATCGACTCTTGGGCTCGCTCTTCTCGGGCTTTACCCGTACCTTGGCAGTATCCGGATTGACGGCCGGGAACTTTGCGGCTATTCGGAGTATGAGCGGAGCCGCATGATTTCGTATCTCGGGCACAGGCCGCAGCTTCTATCGGATACCATCTACAACAACATCACGCTCGGCGGTGGGCAGGATATCGGTCAGGTGCTTCATGATGTGTGCTTTGACCAGGATTTGGCTGCTATGCCGGACGGGTATGATACTCTGGTCGGCAACAGCGGTATACGGCTGAGCGGCGGGCAGCAGTCGAGGATTGCCCTTGCACGAACGCTTCTTGAGAAGAAGAAGATCATTATCATGGATGATCCTTTTGCCGCCGTCGATATGAAGACGGAAGAGTCGATTATCAGAAACCTGAAGGACAATTATAAGGACAGCCTGATTCTTATTGTTTCGCACAGGCTGGCGATTTTCCCGACTGTCACGGGAATTGTTTTCCTGCATGCGGATAAGTCGGTCGAAGTCGGTACGCATGCGGATCTCATGAGGTCTTCTTCGCAGTATGAAGCTATTTATAATCTGCAGAGCACGATGGGGGAGGATCTGGATGAAAGGTAATTTTGTTGCCCGGTCCTTCCTGAAAGTCATCCGGGAGAATATCGGTCTTGACCTGCTTCTGCTTTTGGCCGTCTTCGGCGTGATTATCGGCAGCCTTATTCCCCCGCAAATTCTCAAAACAATTATTGACTCCAATCTTGTTCCTCACAAACAGGAGGGACTGCTGAATTCTGCCGCTCTTTACCTGACGGTTCTTCTTGTTATCGGTCTTTCGGATTTTCTCAAGGAGGCCATTCTAACTGTGGCCGGCCAGAAGATCACAACGGGAATACGTCTTGCGATGATGGAGAAGATGGGCAGGATTGATGCGCGGTTCTTTTCGCAAAATGAGACGGGCATGGTTGTCTCACGGTTCACAAACGACGTCGATGCGGTCCAGACGATCTTTACGAGCGGTATTGTCGGTATGTTTATTGATCTTCTGAAGATGGTCGGTATCGTCTTCTCGATCTGGCAGTTCAGCACTAACCTTGGGCTTATTGCCCTGGGGCTGCTTCCTGTCCTTTTTGTCCTGACACGCATTTTTCAGAAAAAAATGCTGTCCGCCCAGATCAGGAGCCGGGTGATTATCAGCTGGATCAACAACCACATCGCGGAAAGTGTAAAAAACATTCAGATGATCAAGAGCTTTTCCAAAGAAGCTTATATGGAGAGAAGATATGAGGGTTATCTGACTAAAAATTACAGGACGGTGGAGAAAATCAATTTCGTCAACTCGATCTATCCGCCGATGATTCAGGTTATCCGATCGCTTGTCATTGCAGGTATTATTCTTCTTTCCGCCGGGAAAATTCAACTGTCCGGTCTCTCACTCGGCATGGTCGCCGCGTCCATTGAATTGATTTCCAATCTGTTTGTTCCCGTGGAAACACTCGGTATGGAATTGCAGAATGTGCAGGAGTCGATGGCGGGTATCCGGCGTGTCAATGATTTTTTCGAAATAGTAGAAGAGGACCCCAAGAACCTGGACCTGACCGCAGCACAGGTCATACCGGATTCCGGCAGGGTTGTGATTACTTTTGAAGATGTTTCTTTTGCCTATGATGAAGATACGAAAGTGCTTGAGGATATTAATCTCACGATCCAGGCGCAGGAAAGTGTAACTTTCATCGGGCGGACAGGTGTCGGGAAGACGACACTTTTCAGGCTTGTCATGGGGCTTATCAGGCCGACAAAGGGCCGGATTGCCATTAATGGCATCAATGTCGCCGATATCCCGCACACCGGGAAGCGAAGGCTCTTCGGTTACGTCGAGCAGGATTTTCATATGATTGACGGGACGGTCGGGGAGCAGATCGGCCTTAAGGATCCGTCTGTCAGCCGCGAACAGATTGAGCGTGCCCTGCGTCTGGTCGGGCTTGAGGAATATGTCGCCTCCCTCGAAAACGGAATCGATACCGACATCAGCCGGGGAACGGTTTTTTCGCAGGGCCAGAAGCAGCTTCTCGCTATTGCCCGGGCAGTCGCGGCCAATCCGCCGGTCCTTTTGCTCGACGAAATGACAGCCAACCTCGACTCAATTACGGAAGGCAAAATCGTAGCCGCCCTGCAGAAAGTAAGTGCGAACCACACCATCCTGTCCATTTCCCACCGCCTATCTTCGATGATAGCCAGCGACACGATCGTCATTCTGGAAAATGGCCGCGTCAAGAGTGCAGGCTCCCCGGAAATGCTGCTGGAGACAGATGAATGGTACAGAAAACATATGGAACTGGAGAAACTGACCTGGAGCTGATTCCTGACGGATTACGTGATTACGGTTTTGATATAATCATTTATGATGAAATCACCTGGGAATCCCTCGCTGAGGCTAAAGCTATATCTGTTACTTTCTGAAGAGATGCTTCGACAATGACCTGTCAGATTAAGAATTTGGATTGATACATGAAAACAGCTCTGTTCACGAAAAGTGAGCAGAGCTGTTTGTTATCCTGTGACTTTAATAGACGTCTGTCTGATTATTTCGCAACAATGTTGGCAAGTCTGCCGGGTACATATATGAATTTTACAATGCTGCGCCCGGAAAGTCCCTCTTCCATGCGTTCGTCTGCACGAACCATTGCCTCAACCGTTGCGGCGTCGAGATCCGTGCCGACATCGATGCGGAATTTGATCTGTCCGTTGACCTGGACCGCGATTTCTACTGTGTCGAGAATGAGGGCTTCGGGGTCAAAGACAGGCCACTTCTGGTTGAATATCGAATAGGCATGCCCAAGCTTTTCCCAGAGCTCTTCTGTGAAATGAGGCGCAAACGGAGCGAACAGAAGCAGAAGCGTCTCGGCCGCCTCCCTGATGAGAGCCGGCTTTTTGCCGGACAGCCCCTGATATTTGTTGATTGCGTTGAGGAGCTCCATCATGCGGGCGATCGATGTGTTGAACTGGAATCTGTCTGTGTCCGTCGTCACTGCACGGATCGTGTAATGAAGGGAGTAGCGCAGTTCTTTATCGGCAGGGGCAAGATCCTTTGCGGCGGCGGATACCAGGTTGTATTTGATAGTGCTGATTTCCTCCATAAGGCGCTCAAGGCGGGCAGTGAACTTCACGATCGCCTGGATTCCTTTGTCGCTCCACGGGCCGCCCTCAGTGTAGGCGAATCCAAAAGCAAGATAGGTGCGGAATACATCCGAACCGTATTTGTTGACATACTGATCGGGGGCTACGGTATTGCCCTTGGATTTGGACATACGATTGCCGTCGGGACCCAGGATAATGCCCTGGTGCACAAGGGATTTGAAAGGCTCGTCGAAGTCCAGTAGGCCCATATCGCGAAGAGCTTTGCATACAAAGCGTGCATACAGAAGATGCATCGCAGCGTGTTCGGGTCCGCCGACATACTTGTCGACAGGGCACATGCGGTTGATGAGGTCTTTGTCGAAAGGTGCTTTATCGTTTTTGTTGTCCGGGTAACGGAGCTCATACCAGGATGAGTCGACAAATGTATCCATTGTGTCGGCTTCGCGTTTGGCAGGGGCACCGCATTTGGGGCAAGGAGTATTGATGAATTCGGCGCTTTTGGCAAGAGGCGACTCTCCGTCGGGCCTGAATTCGACATCATACGGGAGCAGTACAGGGAGCTGGTCATCAGGAACCGGTACAACACCGCAGTGCGGGCAGTGTACGATCGGAATCGGCGTGCCCCAGTAACGCTGACGGGAAATCAGCCAGTCGCGCAGACGGAAATTAATCTTAAGTTCACCCATACCGATGGCGGAGAGCTTTCCGATAATAGCTGTCATTGCATCCTTGAAATCCAGGCCGTTGAATTCGCCGGAATGGACCAGGACGCCTTTGGCGCAGAAGGGAAGTTCATCCTCTGCATCCATGGATGAGGCGATGACACGCAGAATTTCAAGGCCGAATTTCTTCGCAAATTCGAAGTCGCGTTCGTCGTGTCCGGGAACAGCCATGACAATACCGGTACCGTAACCGGCGATGACATAGTCGGCCGCCCAGACTGGGACTTTTTGCCCGGTGAGCGGGTGGATCGCGTAGGAGCCGGTAAAAACGCCGGTTTTCTCACGCGTGGTGGACATGCGGTCAATGTCGGATGCCTTCTTCGTGAAGTCCTGGTATTCCGACATAGCTTTCCTGTATTCGTCGGTAGTCAGACGGTCACACAGTTCCGACTCGGGTGCGACGACAACATAGGTGACACCCATGAGCGTGTCGGCACGGGTCGTGAAGACATCGAGCTTCATCGGAGAACCATCTTCGGCAGGGAACGGCTGCCCGTCTTTCTCACAGTAAAAAGAAATCTGCGAACCTTCCGAGCGGCCGATCCAGTTGGTCTGGATTTTTTTGGTTTTTTCCGGCCAGTCCAGGGCAGGGAGGCAGTCGAGAAGTTCCTGTGCATATTTTGTGATCGCAAAAAACCACTGTGTCATATTTTTGCGTACGACTTCACTGCCGCATCGCTCGCAGGCGCCTTCAATGACCTGCTCATTGGCAAGGACAGTGCTGCATTTCGGGCACCAGTTGACCGGTGCGTTTTTCCTGTAGGCAAGTCCTTTTTCAAGAAGGCGCAGGAAAATCCACTGGTTCCAGCGGTAATAATCCGGCATACAGGTCGCAAGCTCGTATTTCCAGTCGTAGGTCGCACCCATTTCCTTGAGCTGCTTTTCCATCGTCCTGATATTGGACAGCGTGGAATCCATAGGGTGGATGCCCGTCTTTATTGCATAGTTTTCCGCCGGGAGGCCGAACGCATCGAAGCCCATTGGATGGAATACGTTAAATCCCTGCATTCTTTTCATGCGGGACCAGGAATCAGTAAGTGAATAATTATACCAGTGTCCCAGGTGAAGATTGGCTCCGGATGGGTAGGAAAACATCTCGAGACAGTATAGCTTCTCGCCTTCTCTGTCCGGGTCAAAAGAATATAGACCGGTCTCTTCCCATATTTTCTGCCATTTTCTATCTGTTTCAACTGAATATGCCATGGTACCATCGCCTCTCTATAGGTGTAATCGGAAAGTCTCAACACAGAATTATAGCAGAACAGGCGTTCAAAATATACCTGCGCGAGGCTTGTCCGGACCGGCGCGCCTCTCAAAACAGAGCTTTGGCAAAAAAATGTTGAAAAAACAAAAGAAAAAGCTCTAAAAAGTGGTAATCTCATATCATTAACGAAATATGCAGTTATGCCGTATTGAGGGAGGGAATTCACGTATGCCCAACACGATCGAAATTCATAATCTCACGAAATATTACGGAAAATCCAGGGGAATTGCTGATGTGTCCTTCGATGTCGAAGAGGGCGAGATATTCGGGTTCATCGGTCCGAACGGCGCCGGCAAATCAACCACGATCCGCACGCTTCTTGCCCTGATATATCCGACATCAGGCAGTGCCTCCATCTTTGGAATGGACTGTATCAAGGACGCTCCCGAAATAGCCAAAAGATGGAGGCACTGCCTGAT
>Ga0209125_1000821_pt1 | contig 35032 bp, 29 predicted proteins | sample BarGraIncub1131A_FD_184503 | JGI IMG/M metagenome (GOLD analysis project Ga0209125, IMG submission 184503) | Arctic peat soil microbial communities from Barrow, Alaska - Barrow Graham LP Incubations 11-31A (SPAdes) (version 2) | ecosystem: Environmental > Terrestrial > Soil > Wetlands > Peat... | reverse complement strand
AGACGATGCACGCGAGCGCGACCCTTGGCGAGCAATTGCCTCGCCCGTTTTTCGCTGCACGGCATGAGCGGCTTTTTTCGCTTGTCCAACACAAAACCCGACATCGTTGCCGCTCCGAAAAACCCTTACTGGCCCAGTAACAGAGTCTTGCGGCTCGCTCCCTTCGACAGCGTTGCACAGCAGTTTCAGCCATTTCTCGCCTGCCGACAGACCGTTTCGTCGGACCCAAACCCTGGTCTGCTTCTGTCGCTGGCCGAGCGCCTCACGAAGGAAGCATGGAACGGTGCGTCTTGTGCTTCTGTGCAACGAAGTACCAATGTTCCGGTGCCAAGTCTGGTCAACCGGACTGGTTCAGGCTTGCGCCCTTCACCAGCCCCCACCGACCACGGTGGCTGCGGTGGCGGGTAATTGACATGCCAGCATGCCATTTGTATAGGGCAGTCCAGTACCCCCAAAACCAGCGCTTGGCACACACGTCACTGCGCAGGCCAATAGCGGCGGCAAGGCTGGCGATAAGCCGACGGCACTACGCCGTTGTCAAGTTCGATACGTACCATCCCGTTGCTATCCGTCCGTCACTGCCAGCTGGCCGCATAACGCGCGGCCAACTCCGGCCGCGGATGATTGAAGCTGTTGCGCCAGCCCATCGGAATAACCGCCTCACGCGCGCCAACCGTCGTCATGAAATCGAGGGTCGACGAGGTCCGGTCCGGTTCTTTTCCAACTACGCCTCCTTGTCAAAAGATAGTGGCAGTCAAACCGTCGCTTATATCCCCGCCCAATTCGGGCGCCTTTGTCCAAAGGTTGCTTCGCAACCGTTCGAATTGGAGCGAGGGTTTACGCGACAGTTGCCAACAACAAGCTTCACGGCATTGAGACCCAAGAAGTTGGCAAGGAGAAAGAGCGAGATTCACTCCATTGCTTGTACCAGGCAATGATCTTGAGCGGTTCCTCGTCCCCATCAGCCCATCATGAAGCGCTGAAAGATAGCGTCGCCGTGCAACTCACACCAGTTCCGCCTGCCTAACCTCGGTGATCTGGACGAGAAACTATGACTTGATACCTGGCCCAGTCAGCAAGGAGGCACTGCATGGCTTCACAGATAGATGACATTGTCCGTCGCCTGTCGAAGCGACGGAAATCAATTCGTGGCCTGGTCGACGAGAAGTCGCATGAGATAGTCGTGAAGCAAGCTCAGACAGCCTTCGTAGGCCTCAGCGCAATGATCGGCCTTCTTCAAGGGATTGCACCACTGCTCACCCAGCAGCTCGTGGACAAAGAGTTGGAGCTCCAACGACAGCTAAGCGAGGACGCGCTTCAGCGGCAAGCCGACTCCTTGGAGGCTGTTCGTCTTCGCAAGGCTGCGGATGCAGAGGAGGATCCAGATTACGCTGACTTATTGCGTACCATTGCCATTGCATATCAACGGAGCGCCACCGCTCCCAGCCTCGTCGATCTAAAGAAGATTCTGTGGTTCGCCGGCACCAGTGCGACCATGAGCAATCTGCTTGAAGCCGCAGAACAAGTCTCGCATCACCGTGACTATGAGGCGATCAAGACACTCGGAGAAAAATCCCTAAGTCTGCTTGGCAAATGGCTCTTGAAGCTGACGCCAGTTCGCTACGAAGATGTGGAGGATTTCAAGAAGGTTTGGGAGACGTTGAAAGCGCTAACCGAGCCGGAGAAGGACATTATTGAGGCCGCCGAGGCCGCCGGATTGCGCAAGGCACAATCTCGTGCGGCTTCATCGTTGTTTGATCGCTTAGAAGCCGTAAGCGAGATTTCACTGGAATGGTGCCGTCGGGTACAACGAGAACCCTTCATCGCTGCTGCCGAAGGGCGTTTTCAAGAAAATTCCTTCGTACTGGAAGCTGCTCTTGAAGAGCACTTACGGCGCGCCATCGCGAAATGGGACGAAAAACGGTAGCTTGGATCTATCGAAACGTGGCCTGACCAGTTGCGCGACAAGCATCGTCGAAGCGATTTGGTTGCGGAGCCGCCTCTAGCAGCTGCTAGGCAAAGCCTTCCTTTCCGTTGTACTCAATGCGGTATCTGCTACTGTTCGATGTATTGGCCGTGTTGTGCTGTTTGCTGCGCAGGGCGGCGGGGGAAATCTAAATTGTTGGACAAACCCACGCTCGGCCAGAAGTCCTCCTGCAATGATCGCTAGTGCACTTACTGTATGGGAGCACGCGTTGGATGCTGCACCTCTAGACCCGTCAAGCCATCGTGCGATGGCTGAAGCAAAGCGGATGCACGGCGACGAACTCAGCGCCCTTGCGCATACAATTGCGGCGGAAACGCTTGAGGCGTATGCCGTCGGGGCGAAGCATCGCTCAGCAAACGGACTTTGCGACGTCGCCACCGGTTACTTCATGAAAGGGGACTATGAGACGGCTGCGCGCTGGTACCGACTTGTGCTGATGATCGAACCGGACCTTGCCAGCGCCTACCAGAATCTAGCCGCGATCCACTCGTACGCGGGACGCATCGCCGAGGCCAAATCCTGCCGGGAACGGGCTTATCAGATCCAGCGTATATTCATCGAGCACGCGGGCGATCCGGTTCGCCGAGTGCTGATCCTGTCCGTGGGCCGAACTTCAGGCAATGTACCTTGCGAAACATTGCTGCCCACCACGACATGCTGCCGGATCAAGTATGTTATCGACTATGCGTCAGATGAAGAGGATGGACAACTTCCCGCTTTCGATCTGGTGTTTAACGCGATCGGCGAACCTGACGTTGCCACCTCATTGGCTCCTCGGCTGGAACGTTTTATGGCGCGGTGCGAGCGTTTCGTGCTCAATCCCCCTTTCGCGGTAGCCCGAACCCAACGCCATCGACTGACCGCGTTGCTAGGTGATCTCGATGATGTGGTGGTTGCGCCCTGCATACGTTCCGAAACTCTTCCCTGCTCTCGTGCCCTTCTGGCTGAAAGTCTTGCCCGAGGGCGGGTCGAGTTTCCGGTATTGGCTCGCCCTGCTGCGACTCACGGCGGCGAAGGACTGGTCCGCTGCGAGACCTTCGAAGCACTTGAGGCTTGCATGCGCATCTCGCATGGCGTTCACTATCTGACCTCGTTCTATGATTACCGCTCCACAGATGGCTACTACCGGAAGTACCGGATCATCTTCATCGATAGGGAACCGTTTGCGTATCATCTCGCCGTCTCGCAACACTGGATGGTGCATTATTTTGTCGCCGGCATGGAAGAAAGTCCTTGGAAGGTCGAGGAGGAACGTCGCTTCCTGGAAGATGCCCGCCCTGTACTAGGGGGCCGTGCGATGAAGGCAATCGCCGCAATCGGTCGCCGGCTTGATTTGGACTACGGGGGAATCGACTTCGCCCTCTTGCCCGACGGACGGGTCTTGGTGTTCGAAGCGAACGCGACCATGCTAGTGCACCGCGAACGTGACAGCGGCCCACTAGCTTATAAGAATTCCCACATACAACATATCGTGGACGCCTTCGAGCAACTGTTAGTGCGTCGATCAGCCCTTTCTACCTGAGATATCAAGATCAACCTCAATGCACCTTGAAACACGAAACTGAATATTCAGGGGAATGTTCGCAGCACAATCACAATGGATCATCATGCGCGAATTTCGCTGAGAAGCGCTTCCCGATCCAGTTGGCCAAGCGCGCCTGGCGTTTAGATTATATTTGGCTGGTCAATCTGCCGTGCGCGCACAACCAGCCGTCCCGCAATCGTTTGTCAAACGCCGTTGCCCAACGTCCTCACCGAATGCTTCCGGTATCCAGCCGACGCCTGATCAAATCGGTAATTGCTGCCCGAATCTTGGGAACAGCGCGGTGCTTATAGGGGAATTCGATGTTTGAGTCATCAAGATGCACCAGCATGCATGCATTGGCCTCAAACAGGAGAACGTCGCCGTTCGGCAAGAGGCTGCAGTCCATCCCCCCGTAATCGAGATCGAGACGCTGCGCAATCTCTTCGACAACCTCCGTGCTTCTTCCGAAGACACTTCGCCAATCGTCCAGAAACGCTTGCTCCTCGGCCATTTTCCAAGTGTCACGAATCATTTCCGCACGCCAGTAGTGCACGAGCCAACTACTGGCAATGGCCAGATGGTAAGGATAAGGTTTTCGATCAACGAAAATGAATCGATATTTTCGATAGCACTTCTGCGCTCCTTTGAAATCATGAAAATCCACACACAAGAATTGCTCTCCACACAGCGTCGATAGAAAACTGGTCAAGTCGCGCCGTGTCTTGATAAGTGTTAGGCCTTCGCCGCCATGGGTGCCAATGGGGCGAGCCAGAAATGGGCGTGTCTCCGCTGGAAAACGGATGTCTTCGTTGCGATTGGCCCGTCGAACTTCAGGAACAACAAGGCCGGCAATCCAGGGCCAAGACACTCGCACGACATAAAGCTATTTGACATTTGGCCAACAAAATATTCGTTTACACTCAACGGCTTATGCATACGTCTTGTGGACTCGCTGTAATTCTGGCCTACTCTCGTCTTTTGAGCGGAAGAAATGGCGAGGAAAAAACACAAGAATCTGGAAGAGCGCCTGGGCGAAATCAAGGATCCGCGCGCGCCGAGCAATGGGACGTTGCATGATTTTCGGGAGATTCTGCTGATGATCATCATGGCAGTCCTTTCGGATTGCGACGCCATTGAGGACATCGCCGAGTGGGCGAAGAATCGGGAAGAGTGGTTGCGCCGGATTCTGGTACTCAAGAATGGTGTGCCGTCGCAAAAAACCTTTCAGCGCATTCTGTGCGTTCTCGACCCGAAGCGTCTCGAGGCGACGTTTCGCCGCTGGGCGTGGGGTATCGCGAAGAAGCTCGATGGATCGCTGGCGATCGATGGCAAGACCGTGCGCGGTTCCGGCAGCGGCGGTGAGACGGCAATTCACATGGTCAGCGCGTTCTCCACGCAGTTCGGTCTCGTGCTTGGGCAAGAGAAAGTGGCTGCCAAGAGTAACGAAATCACGGCGATCCCGGAACTGCTGGAAGCGCTGCAGATCAATGGCTTGCTCGTCAGTATCGACGCCATGGGTTGCCAGAAAACGATCGCGCGCTTGATCACGGGCAGGGACGGCGATTATCTGTTGGCGGTCAAAAACAACCAGCCCGCTCTGTTCGATGCGATCGAGACGGAATTCATCTCCCGATCTGGCGACTCGGATCTCGATCAGCATCACCACACTGAAAAATCGCACGGGCGAACCGTTGGCCAAGTCGCGACGGTCATGTCCGCCAAGGGCGTGGTCGATCCGATCATCTGGTCCCAATGCAAGACCATCGGTCGCATCGATTCCATCCGCCGCGTCGGGGACAAGCTCTCCGATCTCGAGCGCCGTTACTACATCAGCTCGCGCGAACTCTCGGCCAAGGAACTCGCTGTCGCCGCCCGCGCTCACTGGGGCATCGAGAATCGCCTGCACTGGGTTCTCGACGTCACGTTCAACGAGGACGCCAGTACGGTGCGCATCGACAACGCTCCACAGAATCTCTCGCTTCTCCGCAAGATCGTGCTCAACCTTCTTCGCATCGACCAGACCGAGCGCTACAAGAAATGTAGCCTACGCCTCAAGCGCAAGCACGCCGCTTGGGACGACGAATATCGGGCTCAGGTGATGGGAATTCAAATTCAATGACGTCCGAGTGGCTTGGCCCTGGAGGTATAGCGAAGGCCCCCGAAGGCCGGACTGCCCCTGCAGCTTGAGCGCCGCACCAACAGCCAGTAGGCCAAGGGCGATGGAAGCGTCGGCCAGACGACCGAGAAATAGTTGCGCAGGCTTGGGCGGCACAAAACCGGCCAGATTGAGTAATAGCCCGGCGGCCGTCGCCTAGATCAAGGGATTGTGCAAGATCTCCCGCCAGATGCTCGCTTCGCCATGACGCGCCAGCATCCACACGGCAACGAGATTGGCAAATGGAACGGCGACGCCCAGGACGAGGCCCATCATCGCGATGCCTGGCGCGCCATAAAGCAGGCCGGCCACCGCCAGCCCAATGTAGGAATTGAAACGGTAGCCGCATTGAAAGATCGAGGCGAAGGCCAGGGGGCGCATCGGAAAGAGGTAGCGGATCGGGTAGCCGAGCAGCATGCCACCGAACATCGCGCCAAGCGCCGTCAGCAGCAACGGGGCAGCCGCGGTGAGGTCGAGCTGCGTCTTGACGATAGCACTGAGCAACAGGGCCGGAAAGAGGATGAAATAGACCAGCTTTTCAAGCCCCGCCCAGAAGTGGTTGCCCAGCTTCATCCAGCGGCGAATCGCGACGCCGAGCAGGATCAACGAAAAATCGGGGAGCAGCAGCCAGGCAGTCGACATCGTCCAATCTTACTCCCCGACGAAGACCGTCCCGAAGGACGCCACGAACGGCGCGAACACACCCCCGCGAACCATCAGTCGTAGCGGCGGCGGTCTTCAATCACTTTGCCGTCATTGGGCAAGGTTCCGTTCGCGCACCAAGTCGCTTCGCCGCGCAGCTTGGTGATGTCGCGAATACTGGCGACCACAGCGGCGCCCAGTTCGGCGGCCGCAGCGTCAACTTCGCAGTGCAAGGTCAGGCGATCCTGGCCGTCCGGGTTGTCGACCACCAGGCGCGCCTTGCCGATCGACGCGTGGCGCGCAACCACGGCGGCGATCTGCGCGGGATGGACGAACAGCCCCTTGACCTTGGTCGTCTGGTCGGCGCGTCCCAGCCATCCCTGGATGCGCACATTGGTCCGGCCGCAGGAGCTGATCCCGGGAAGCACGGCCGACAGGTCACCGGTGGCGAAACGGATCAGCGGGTAATCGGGATTGAAGCTGGTCACGACGACTTCGCCGACTTCGCCATCGGCCACCAGGTCACCGGTGCCGGGCCGCACGATCTCAAGCAGCATTTCCTCATCGACGACGAGGCCTTCCTCACTGGGTGTTTCATAGGCGATGAGGCCGAGGTCGGCGGTGGCATAGGCCTGCCGGACGACGATGCCACGCGCGTTGAGCCACTGGCGCAGCGAGGCCGGCAGCGCTTCGCCGGAAACGACGGCTTTCTTCAAAGAGGAAAGGTCGGCGCCGAGCGCGTCGCCCTTTTCAAGGATGATGCGCAGGAAGGACGGGGTCCCGACATACGCCGCTGGCCGGAGATCGACAATCGCCTGCACCTGCATCTCGGTCTGTCCGATGCCGGCCGGAAACACCGGGCAACCGAGCTTGTGCGCCGCGCCTTCGAGCATGAAGCCGGCCGGCGTGAAGTGATACGAGAAGGTGTTGTGTACGAGATCGCCGGCCCTGAAGCCCGCCGTAACCAGCACCCGGCCGAAACGCCACCAGTCCTCGCCACGCCCTTCCGGATCGTAGATCGGGCCGGGCGAAGCGAACACCCGCGCCAGGCTAGCGAGCGGCGTCGCGTTCAAGCCACCGAACGGCGGCACCGCCTTCTGCAGTTCGATCAGATCGCTCTTGCGCGTCACCGGCAAGCGGGTCAGCGCCGCGCGCGAGTCGATGGTCGCCGCGTCGAAGTCAGCGAACAAGCCACCGAAGTAGGCCGACAGCCGCTTTGCGTGCGCCACCTGCAGCGGCAGGCGGGCCATCAGCCAAGCTTCGCGCTCGACCGGCAGACGGGTTTCGAGAGAATCGTAATTTTTCATATTCACCTTTCCGTCCCCTAGACCGCCGAGCAGGCGGCAAAGCAGCCCCGTCAGACAAGGCGACAGGGCGCGCCGTTTGCCCAATGCAAGAAGCACCCGAACAATGCCGCAGGCCGGGGGTGCACTGCCGCCTACGAGAGCCAGCGCTTGCGGCGGCGGTAATGCTTCACGTCGCGAAAGCTCTTGCGCCCGGAACTCGACAGACCGAGGTAGAACTCCTTGACGTCCTCGTTGGACGCCAGTTCCTTGGCATCGCCTTCCATCACCACGCGCCCGTTCTCGAGGATGTAGCCAAAATCCGCGTAGCGCAACGCAACGTTGGTGTTCTGCTCGGCGAGCAGGAAGCTGACCTGTTCGCCGGTATTGAGGTTTTTTACGATCTCGAAGATTTCCTCGACGATCTGCGGCGCGAGGCCCATCGACGGCTCGTCGAGCAGGATCATTTCCGGCCGCGCCATCAACGCTCGGCCGATGGCGCACATCTGCTGCTCGCCGCCAGAGGTATAACCAGCCTGCGTCATGCGCCGCTGCTTCAGGCGCGGGAAATAGTGATAGACCTTCTCCAGGCTTTGCGCTAAGTCAGCGCGCGAAATGCTACGCGTATAAGCGCCGGTCAGCAGGTTTTCCTCGAGTGAAAGGTGGCCGAAGCAATGACGTCCTTCCATGACCTGGATGACGCCACGCTTGACTAGGTCGTTCGGCGTCATCTGATCGACGCGCGCGCCCTTGAACTCAACGGTGCCCTTGGTCACGTCGCCGCGCTCGGCGTGCAGCAGGTTGGAAATCGCTTTCAGCGTCGTTGACTTGCCGGCGCCGTTGGCGCCGAGCAGAGCAACGATCCGGCCCTTCGGCACTTCGAGCGAAACGCCCTTGAGCACCAGAATGACGTGGTCGTAAATGACCTCGACGTTATTGACGCAAAGATAGCGCGCATTGGACGCAGCGTGATGTGCGGTAGTCGGCATGGCGTGATTCCCGGAAAAGGCCGGCGGGACAAAGAAATCCTGCCGGCCGGGGGAGGAAAAGGGTCGAATCCCGGATCAACTTTCCTTGCTGCAGTCGCGGGGCGTAATGTTTTTCTCTTTAGCATACTTGGCGGCCGACTCCTCGATCATCGGGCGCACCATCTCGCGATCGGCATCGATCCAGTCGGAAACGACCTGCCACTGCTTGCCGTCCCACTGCTGGTACTTCACCTTGCCGGAGCCTTCATGGTCAGCGCAGCTGATCTTCATGTCCGGCATAAACCCCTCCGCACCGAGTTCCTTGAGGCGCTTGGCGTCGATATTCAGATGTTCGAAGCCCCAACGCATTTCGTCACCGGAAAGCGGACGCTTGCCGTACTTCGCCTGCGCGGTGCGCATGGCCTCGACGGTGATGATGCCGTGCACCACGCCCCGGTTGTAATAGACGGAGCCGACGCGCGACTTATCTTCCATGTTGCCCTTGTTCTTCTTGTAGACGTTGTCCTGGATCGCCTTGACCACCGGGTAATTGGCGCCGGGAACGTTGAAGCCGGCGGCGGTAAAGCCCTTGGCGGCATCGCCCGCCGGAATGGTGTCTTCCTCGGCACCGGACCACCACACGCCGACCATTTTTTCACGTGGAAAGCCGGTCTTCGCGGCGGACTTCAGAGCCGTCGGATTCATCACGCCCCAGCCCCAGAGAATGACCCAGTCGGGTTTTTCCTGACGGATCTTCAGCCACTGCGACTGCTGCTCGTTGCCTGGATGGGCGACAGCCAGCGGCACGAAGGTAAAACCGTACTTCTGTGCCTGCTTCTCGAGTACGGCGATGCCTTCCTTGCCGTAAGCCGAGTCGTGATAGAGATAGGCGATCTTCTTGCCCTTGAGCTTGTCGAGTCCACCTTCCTTGGCGCCGATGTACTTGACCATCGTCGTCGCCTGGCTCCAGTAGGTGGTAATCATCGGAAAGACCCACGGAAAAACGCGGCCATCGGCGGCATCGGTCCGCCCATAGCCAATGGTGACCATCGGAATCTTGTCGACCGGCACCTTGTCGAGCACGGAATAGGTGATCCCCGTCGACAGCGGCTGGAACACGGAGTTGCCGGTGCTGCCCTTCTTCTTCATGCGCTCGTAGCACTCGACGCCGCGCGCGTTGTTGTATTCGGTCTCGCACTCTTCCCAGGTCAGTTTGACGCCGCCGACGCCACCGTCGCGCTCGTTGATCAGCATCATGTAGTCAATCCAACCGCCATAGATGCCGGAGCCGCCCGCGGCATAGGCGCCGACGCGATAACTCGGCAGCCCGACAAACTGCTCCTTGGCCTGCGCCGCGGCATCGGCCACGACCCCGGCCAGCAAGCCGGCTGCGATCAGGGCACGACTAAGGGTTTTGCTCGTTTTCATCATTGTCTCCTCCAAGAGGTTCTTCTATCGACACGGAAAAAGCCCCGTGCGGGCTCAGTGCGGGAACGGCCATAAACGCAACTTCTCTTTGGCGATCTGCCACAACCTGGCCAGGCCGTGTGGCTCGACGATCAGGAAAAAGATGATCAGCCCGCCAAAGACGATCAGCTGTAGGTTGGAACTGATGCTCGGCGGAACGATACCGACCAGCCAGCCCTGCACCAGGACATCCAGCCCGATCGGCAGTAGGACGATGAAGGCGGCGCCGAGAAAGGCGCCGACGATCGAGCCGACGCCACCGATGATGATCATGAACAGAATTTTGAACGAGAGGTCAAGATTGAAGCCTTCCGGCTCGACAGTGCCGATGTAGGCGTAGGCGTAGAGCGCGCCGGCAACGCCACAGTAGAACGAGCTGACGGCGAAGGCGAGCAGCTTGGTCTGCATGATCTTGATACCGATGACTTCCGCCGCGACGTCCATGTCGCGCACCGCCATCCAGGCCCGCCCGACCGAACTGCGCACCATGTTCTTGGCCGCCAGCGCGAGCAGCACGACGATGGAAAGGACGAGCAGGTACTTGGACTCCGGCGAGAGAAACCGGAAGCCGAAGATCTCGATTTCCTGCGCCGTAATGACGCCCGACGACGAGTAGTTGGAGAACCAGCCGAATTTGGTCAGCGCCCAAACGATGAAGAACTGTGCGGCCAGTGTAGCCACCGCGAGATAGAAGCCCTTGATGCGCAGACTCGGCAAGCCAAAGGCGATACCGACCGCCGCGGCCGCCAGGCCGCCGAGCACGAAGGCGAGAAGGATGGGCATGCCATCGATACGCAGCATGAAGTTGTAGCTGGCGAAGGCGCCGACCGCCATAAACGCCGCCGAGCCGAGCGACAGCTGGCCGGCATAGCCAGTCAGGATGTTCAGGCCAAGCGCGGCGAGCGAGAAAATCAGGAAGGGAATCAGGATCGCCTTGATCCAGTACTCGTTAGACAACGCGGGCACGGCTATGAAAGCGATAGCGAGGATTAGCAGCACCCCGATGCGATCCTGCGTGATCGGAAATATCTGCTGGTCGGCAGCGTAGCTTGTCTTGAACTGGCCGGCTTCACGGTAGAACATGGCGTTCCTCTCCTTAGACGCGGTCGATGTGCTTCTCGCCAAACAGCCCTTCGGGCCGGATCAGCAGAAAGGCGAGCGCCATGACGTACGGGAACCACGAATCGATGCCACCGCCGACGTACTCGCCGAGATAGACCTCGGCCAGCTTCTCGGTCGACCCGATAATTAGGCCGCCGACGATGGCGCCGGGAATCGAGGTAAAGCCGCCGAGAATCAGCACCGGCAGCGCCTTCAGCGCGGTGAAGGTGAGCGAGAAGGAAACGCCATTGCGCGCCCCCCAGATCAGGCCGGCGACCAGCGCGACGAAACCGGCGACGGCCCAGACGATGCGCCAGATGTTCTGCAACGGGATACCGATCGACAGTGCCGCCTGGTGATCGTCAGCCACGGCGCGCAGCGCCCGCCCGATCCGCGTGTATTGGAAGAACAGGGCGAGCAGCGTGACGAGCAGCGCCGCAATCCCGGCGCCGAACAGATCGAACTTGGAAACACTGATGTTGGCCGTCGCCATCAGCCATTCGAGTGGCTCATCCTGGATGCCCAGTTCGAGGCCTCGCACGCTGGCCCCCCAGACACCCTGCGCCAGACCCTCAATGACATACGCCAAACCGATGGTGGCCATGAACAGCGTAATCGGCGGCTGATTCACCAAGGGGCGCAGCACGATGCGTTCGGTAAGGACACCGAGCAGCACCATCACGCCGAAGGCAAGCAGAAGCGCCAGCCAGAACGGCGCGCCCTTCTCCTGAATACCGACGAAGGTCAGCGCCGCCGCGAAGACCATCGCCCCCTGCGCAAAATTGAACACGCCCGAGGCCTTGTAGATGAGCACGAAGCCGAGCGCCACGAAGGAATACATCACCCCCGAGAGCAGGCCGCCAATCAGTACTTCGATGAAGAATTGCATATCGCTCCTCGCTTTTCAGTGCGCCACGCCTAGATAGGCGGCGATCACTTCCGGGTTGTTGCGCACCACGTCTGGCGTGCCATCGCCGATCTTCTTGCCGTAGTCGAGCACGACGACGCGGTCGGAGATGTCCATGACAACGCCCATGTCGTGCTCGATCAGCACGATGGTCGTGCCGAACTGGTCGTTCACGTCGAGAATGAAGCGGCACATGTCCTGTTTTTCCTCGACATTCATGCCGGCCATCGGCTCGTCGAGGAGCAGCATGGTCGGCTCGGCGGCCAGCGCGCGCGCCAGTTCGACGCGCTTCTGCAGGCCATAGGGCAGGCGCCCGACCGGCGTCTTGCGGATGTGCTGGATTTCGAGGAAGTCGATCACCTCCTCGACTTTCCGGCGATGGGCAAGCTCCTCGCGTCCGGCACGGCCGAAGCGGATCGCCTGTTCGAGGAAATTGGCCTTCATCTTGGTGAGACGCCCGGTCATGATGTTGTCGAGCACGGTCATGCCCTTGAACAGCGCGATGTTCTGGAAGGTGCGGGCGATGCCCTGCCGCGCCGCCATGTGCGACTCCATGCGGCGCCGCTCCTCGCCATGAAAATTGATGCGCCCTTCCTGCGGGTGGTAGACGCCATTGATGACGTTGAGCATCGAACTCTTGCCGGCGCCGTTCGGACCGATGATGGCGCGCACTTCATGCTCGCGCACATCGAAGGAAATGTTGGTCAGCGCCTTCACGCCGCCGAAACGCAGCGAGATATTCTGCAGATCGAGGATGACATCGCCAATTTTTCGTCCACTCATGTTGTGTCCCGGTGAAGTTGGGGGTCGGCGTCTCTACACGGTCTGACCCAAGAGCGGGAAGTGCTTCGCGTCGCGGATCTGCAGGTCAGCGGCGACCTTGCCGCTGCGCCCGTCCTCGAACTTGACCTGTATCACGATGTACTGCGTGGTCCGACCGGCATACAGCGCGTCGATTAGCACCGCGTACTTCTCGGCGACGAAACCGCGCCGCACCTTGCGCGTACGTGTTAGCTCGCCGTCGTCCGGATCGAGTTCCTTGTGTAAGATCAGGAAGCGATGGATCTGCGAATCGGCGAGCATGCCCTCGGCCACCAGCTCCGTGTTGACCTGCTCGACGCATTCCTGGATCAGTTGATAGACTTCCTGCCGAGCGGCCAGATCGGCGTAGCCCGAATAGGCGATGCCGCGCCGCTCGGCCCAATTGCCGACGGCGCCGAGATCGATGTTGATGAAGGCGCAAACCATCTCGCGATTGGCGCCGAAGACCACCGCTTCCTTGACGTATTGGAAGAACTTGAGCTTGTTCTCGATGTAGTTCGGCGCATACATCGCGCCGCCTGCCAGTTTGCCCACGTCTTTTGCGCGGTCGATGATCTTGAGGTGTCCGTCGTCGTCGAAGAAACCGGCGTCACCAGTCATGAAATAGCCGTCGGCGTTGATCGACTCGGCGGTGGCATCCGGACGCTTGTAATAACCTTTGAGCAGCATCGGGCCTTTGACCAGTATCTCGCCATTGTCGGCAATCTTCACCTCGACGCCCGGCGCCGGCTTGCCGACGCTGTCGAACTTGATCTGGCCGTCCGGCTGCAGGCAGACGTAGGCGCAGGTTTCGGTCTGCCCGTAGAGCTGCTTGAGGTTGATGCCAATCGAGCGATAAAAGCGAAAAAGATCGGGACCGATTGCCGCGCCGGCCGTGTAGGCGACGCGCACCCGGCTCAGGCCGAGGACGTTTTTCAGCGGGCCGTAGACAAAAACATTGCCGAGCAGATAGAGCAGGCGCTGGGTGAGCGGCACCGACTTGCCGTCGAGGATGTCGGCGCCGCTACGCCGCGCCACCCGCATGAAGAAGTGGAAGATCGCCTGCTTGAGCGCACTCGCATCTTCCATGCGGATCATCACCTGGGTGAGCAGGTTCTCGAAGACGCGCGGTGGCGCGAAGTAATAGGTCGGCCCGATCTCGCGCAGATCGTTCATCACCGTCTCGCCGGACTCGGGGCAGTTGATGGTGAACCCGGTGACCATCGCCTGTGCGAAGGAGAACAGGTGGTCGCCGACCCAGGCCATCGGCAGGTAAGACAGGATGTCCTCGTCGGCCGTCAGTCGGTCGAACTCGACACCGCCGCGCGCCGCGCTGATGAAGGCGTTGTGCGTCAGGCAGACGCCCTTCGGCTTGCCCGTCGTGCCCGAGGTGTAGAGCATGACGCCGATGTCGTCGGCACCGCCCCGGGCCACTTCGGCGTCGAGAAGACCGGGGTGATTCTGGTTGTGGATGCGCCCCATCGCCATTAGCTCTGCGATGTCGTGGAGAAAGGGCTGGTTGTAGTGGCGCATGCCGCGAGGATCGTCATAGACGAGGTGTGCGAGCGCCGGAAGTTGATCCTTGATCTCGAGCAGCTTGTCGACCTGCTCCTGGTCCTCGACCAGGGCGAAGCGGATGCCGGCATCCTGCAGCACGAAGAGCATCTCGTGGGCCACAGCGTCCTGGTAGAGTGGCACCGGGACGCCGCCGAGACACTGCACGGCAGCCATCATCATGTAAAGACGCGGCCGGTTGTCGCCGATGATTGCCAGGTTGTCGCCGCGCTGGAAGCCCATTTCGGCCAGGCCGCAGGCCAGCGCACGCACGTGTTCGGCGACCTCGCGCCAGGTCCAGGCTTGCCAGATGCCGAGATCCTTCTCGCGCATGGCGGTTTTTTCGCCGCGCACCTGGGCATGGTAGAACAGCAGGCGAGGAAAGGTGTCCGTCGCCCGGGAAGAAGCCATCGCTGGCATTTTGTCTCCTCCGGTCTGTTGACCCGTCATCTATGCAACGGGCCTTTTTTATCTTTGTCGATTCTAGGCATTGTTCGCTGACGTCATTCTTACAGCGGCAAGCTATATGGCCCAGTCTAAGCGGAAGCGCGCACTATAATTGTCGTCCACCTGACAATTGGCAAAAATAATGCACGCCCTGAACGACATGCTGACAGCATCGGCCTGGGCGAGACAGCTCTCGCCAGAGGAGATCGAACGGGTCAAGGCCGGTATCGTGGTGCGCACCGTGCCGGCCGGCGCTTTCGTATGCATGAAGGGGGAAGCGGTCGACGCCTGGATGGGCATCGTCGACGGCCTAGTCAAGATGGCCAGCAATTGGAGCACCGGCAAGACCACTTCCTTCACCGGGGTGCCAACCGGCGGCTGGTTTGGCGAAGGCTCGCTGCTCAAGAACGAGCCGCGCCGTTACGACGTGATGGCGCTGCGCGAATCACGCGTCGCCTACATGAACCGCGCCACCTTCCAGTGGTTGCTGGACCACAGCCTCGCCTTCAACCGCTTCCTGATTATCCAACTCAACGAACGCCTCGGCCAGTTCATCGGCATGATGGAGCATGAGCGCCTGCTCGACATCGACGCCCGCCTAGCGCGCTGCCTGGCCTCAATGTTCAACCCGGTGCTCTATCCGGGCATCAGTCGCGAACTGCAAATCTCGCAGGAAGAAATGGGCTTTCTCGCCGGCGTCTCCCGGCAGCGCGTCAACCAGGCCTTGCGCACGCTCGAGGACGCTGGTCTGCTGCGTCTCGACTACGGCAGCATCACCATTCTCGACCTTCCCGGTCTGCGCTGCTTCGGCGAGTGAATGGGCCACGCGCCGAATGGCGTCAGGCGAACATGTCGGCGGCCAGCTTGATGATCAGGACGCTGACCACGGCCAGAAAGGCCTGGCGAATGAAGCCCGCGCCGTGACGCAGGGCGACGACGGTGCCGACCTGCGCACCGGCCAGATTGCAGATCGCCATGAGCAGTCCGGTGCCGACGAGGAGCGGGCCGTGGCTGGCGAAAAAGCCAATGGCTGCAAGGTTGGTCGCGGTATTGATGACCTTGGCGCTGGCCGACGCACGCAGAAAGTCCATGCCGAACAGACGGACGAAGGCGAAGATCAGGAAACTGCCCGTCCCGGGGCCGAAAAAACCGTCGTAGAGGCCGATCACCAGGCCGAGGACGGCGCAGCGCCAGCGATCCGCCGGCACCAGCTGGCGCGTCGCAATGTGGCCGAAATCCTTGCGCATAAAGGTGTAGATGGCGACCAGCAGCATCAGGATCAGCACCAGCGGGCGCATCAGGTCGCGCGAAAGCCAGGCGACGACCGCCGCCCCCAGCCAGGCGCCCAGAAGAGCCGCCAGCGTGGCCGGCAGGACAATCGCCCACGGGATGTCGACGCGGCGGGCGAAGCGCCATGCCGCGACTGACGTGCCAGCAACGCTCGAGAGCTTGTTGGTGCCGAACAGCGTGGGGATCGCCGTCTGCGGAAACTGACTAAGCAGGACGGGAATCTGGATCAGGCCGCCGCCCCCGACGACGGCATCGACCATGCCGGCGAAGAAGGCAGCGAACGCAAGAACGAACCAGTCAAAGATCATCAAGAACAATCAGAACGATAAGAACACGCCCGGCGTCATCAGGCGCCGCGACAAAGGAGCCGCCGCAGCGAATCAGACTGTCGCCGCGACTTCCCCGGGCAGCGGCAAGGCGTCGTCGGCCAGCGAGTGATCGACCGGTTGGACAGCATCTTCCCATTTCGCGACAACGGCCGTGGCCACCGCATTACCGAGGACGTTGGTCGCGGTGCGCCCCATGTCGAGGAAGTGGTCGATGCCCATCAGCAGCAGCAGGCCGGCTTCCGGCAGGTGGAACATGGGCAGCACGGCAGCCACGACGACGAGCGACGAGCGCGGCACACCGGCCACGCCCTTGCTCGACACCATCAGCACCAGCAGCATGGTGATCTGCTCGCCGAGCGAAAGCGGGATATTGTAGGCCTGCGAGACGAACAGCGCGGCGAACGCGGTGTACATCATCGAGCCATCAAGGTTAAACGAGTAGCCCAGCGGCAGGACAAAGCCAGAGACCTGGTCCTTGATGCCGAACTTTTCCAGTTGTTCCATGAGCTTCGGATAGGCCGATTCGCTACTAGCCGTCGAGAAGCCGAGCAGCATCGGGCCGCGTACGAAACTGAGCAGGCGGAAGATATCCTTGCCGACGACAAAGTAGCCGGCCGCGATGATGAGCAGCCAGAGGACGGCCAGCGCCAGGTAAAAGCTGCCGAGGAATTTACCGAACACGGTCAAGATGCCAAGGCCCTGCAGGGTGATCGCCGAGGCGACGGCCGCGAATACGCCGAACGGCGCGAAACGCATCACGTAGTCGGTCACCTTGAGCATGACGTGCACGATTTCCTCCATCGTCTTCACCAGCGTGCGCGCCGTCAGGTTGTGGAGATTGCCGAGCGCCAGGCCAAAAAAAACTGCGAAGATCAGGATCTGCAAAATTTCGTTGCCGGCCATCGCTTCGACGATGCTCTTGGGAAAGACGTGGGTAATGAAGTCCTTCAGGTTGAGCGCGCTGACCTTGAGACTAGTCGCCGTGCCCACTTCCGGCAAAGGCACGTTTAGGGCATCGCCCGGGTGCAGCAGGTTGGCGAAAGTGAGGCCGATCAGCAACGAGCACGACGAAGCGGCGATAAACCAACCAAGCGCCCGCGCGCCGATCCGGCCGACCGTCTTCGAATCGCCCATGCCGGCCAGTCCGGCGACCAGGGTGGCGAAGACCAGCGGCGCGATGATCATCTTGATCAGGCGCAGGAAGATATCAGTGATCATGCTGAAGTAGCCGGCGATCTCCTTCGCCGCCGCCGGGTCGGTGATCAGCGTGTTGCAGGCATAGCCGGTGAAGATGCCGAGCACCATGGCGACGACGATCAAGGTGGTCAGTTTGTTCATTTTCATCTGAAGCTCCTGATCCGGAACGACATCCGGAAAACGATAAAGCGGTGGAATCCCGCTGACGGCTGACGAGCGTCCTGGCTGCGCAGCCCGAGCTGCCGCTGTCCCGATTCCGCCTAGGGCACGAAGCCAGTCTGGGGAGTTGGCTTTTTCTGGTCAGCACGGAACATGCCACCGCGAGATGAATTTAACCGCATGTTTTTACGTGCTTATATTTTGTTGCTCGTACGCTCCCGTTCGGATGCCCGAATTTTGCGCAGAAGAACCATTCGGAAAGCCGAACGCGTGAGCGGCAAAAGTCGCAACGAGGTGCGTCGCACGACGGATCGGCAGATGCGTATTCAGGGGATGAGGATGGCCGGCGTAGCCAGTGTCGCGCTTGCCGCCCTTACGGAAGGCGGCCGGACGTCTGTGCTGCCGGCGCGTGCCCGCAGGGCATTGCACCCTGCGGGCACGCGTTTTGAGAAGCCTACAACACTTTTTGCCGGCGCGCCGCCTCGGTAAGTTCGGCGCGAAAATCCGGATGGGCGATAGCGATCAGTTCCAGCGCCCGCTGCCTAGCTGGCTTCCCGCGTAGTTGGGCGACACCGAACTCGGTCACCACGTAGTTGACGTCGTTCTTGCTGGTCGTCAGGTGTGTCCCAGCCGACAGCGCCGGGACGATGCGCGAGATACTGCCGTCCTTGGCCGTCGAGGGCAGCACGATGAAGGCCTTGCCGCCGCGCGAGCGGTTGGCGGCGCGGACAAAGTCGGCCTGCCCGCCAGTGCCGGAATAGGGATGCACGCCCAGACTCTCCGAGCCGCACTGACCAAGCAGATCGATCTGCAGCGTGGCGTTGATCGCCACCAGATTGTCGTTGCGGCCGGCCAGCCAGGGGTCATTGGTGAAATCGACCGGGTGCATTTCTAGCATCGGATTGCGGTGCATGAAATGGTAAAGTTTTTGCGAGCCGAGGGCGAAAGTGGCGACCATCTTGCCGGGCAGGTAATTCTTCTTGCGGTTGGTCACGGCGCCGGAATCGAGCAGGGTCAGGATGCCGTCACCGAGCATCTCCGTGTGGATGCCCAGATCGTGCTTGTGCGTCAACTGCATAACAACGGCGTCGGGGATGCCGCCATAACCGATTTGCAGCGTCGACCCGTCGTCGATCAGGTCGGCGACGTATTTGCCAATCGCCTCCTGCACCGCGCCGATTTGCGGCAGCCCGACTTCCGGGATCGGCGTTTCGCTCTCCACCAACGCCGTCACCTGCGAGATGTGCACGTGGCAGTTGCCGTTGGCGAAGGGTACGTTCGGATTGACTTCGAGCACCACCGCGCGCGCTGTGGCCACGGCGGCCATGGTGTAGTCGGTGCCTAGACTGAGGGAGAAATAGCCGTGCTCGTCCATCGGTGAGGCCATCGAAAAAACGACGTCGGCCGGAATCTGGCGACGGGCGATCATCTCCGGCATTTCGGAAAAATAGCTCGGCAAAAAATCGATCCAACCTTCCTGCCCGCCCTGACGGGTGACGCCGCTGTAGAAGAAAGCGATGTGACGGACGTTGTCGACGGTTTCTGGATCGATGTACTCGTATTTGCGCAGGGCCAGAATCTGCGCCACCTTGACATCGTGAAAACTTCGGCGCTGTGCGGACAACGCGGTCAGCAGGGCCGGGGGTTCGCCGACGCCGGTCGGCACAATGATGGAATCGCCGTCGCGGACTAGTCCGATCGCGTCTTCCGGCGTCGTCCGTTTCTGCTGGTAGAGATTCTTGGCTGACATAGGGGTGTCCCTCTCCTTGTAGTTTTAACGAAAAAGCCCCGGGACCTTAGTCCCGGGGCATAGCTTACCCAGACTTTCGCTCTTCCGCACAAGGAAACGCCGCGTCTGCTTGCCGGACATTGGGCGTCAGGCGGCGACCTTGACTACCTGGGGTTTGGTAGGCGCGCCTTCTTTCTTGATCCAGCCGAGCGGCGCGCCCAGTGGCAGAATCATCCGGCCAAAATAGCTGTTGAGAAACACTGCGCCGGCGGCGTAGAAGCCGAGCAGCGAGACGCCCAGCTCGGAGTAGGCGGCGAGGGCGCTGAACAGGGGCGTATTGACGCCGAGAATCGACAGCGCCAGCGATGGCAGCAGGACATTGATCAACACCAGAATGGCGGCAAAGACCTTGTTCGCTTCAAACGCGGCGACCATGATGAAGAGCGAAAAGATGGCGTAGCCAATGCAGGCAAAGGCCAACTGCTTCGGGTCGGCCTTGTCGCCCACCGGGCCGAGCCAGCCCAGGCTGATCGCCCAGTGCATCGCCACGGCGACCCAGAACAGGCCGTAAGCGCCCAGGACGATGGCGCCGAAATAGTTGTTCTTCTTGAAGTCCACTGTCGACGCCCAGATTTGCGCGGCCGAACCGAGGAACAAGGCCCATGGAATGAGGTAGGCGACGCCGCTGGTCCAGCCAAACTTGGCCGAGGCCGCGACGAAGGTGACCATCGACAGCCCGAAGACGCCGAGCGCCGTCGGATCGGACATCACAATTTTTGTTTCGGTGATTGGCTGCTGCATGAATTACCCCTTTTTGACTATAAAAGTTATGACACTTACATGCTTCGCCGGTACTGTCCGCCTACTTCGTAGAGCGCCGAGGTGATTTGCCCGAGCGAGCAGACGCGCACGGCGTCGACCAGGACGGCGAAGACATTGCCGTTGTCGATGACGCTCTGCTTAAGGCGTTCGGCCATGGCACCGGAAACAGCGGCGTTGCGTTTCTGGAACTCGCGCAGGCGGGTGATCTGCGACTGTTTTTCCTCGTCGGTCGAGCGTGCCAGTTCAATTTCGATTTGCGCGTCGCCCTTCGGATTGCGGAAGGTGTTGACGCCGACGATTGGGTACGAGCCGTCGTGCTTGCGGTGCTCGTAATAGAGCGATTCTTCCTGGATCTTACCGCGCTGGTAGCCGGTCTCCATGGCGCCAAGCACGCCACCGCGCGATGAGATGGCTTCGAACTCCTTGAGTACGGCCTCTTCGACAAGGTCAGTCAGTTCGTCGATGATGAAGGAACCCTGGTTCGGGTTCTCGTTCATGGCCAGGCCCCACTCGCGGTTGATCACCAGCTGGATGGCCATGGCGCGCCGCACGCTCTCCTCGGTCGGCGTCGTGATCGCCTCGTCATAAGCGTTGGTATGCAGCGAGTTGCAGTTGTCATATACAGCAATCAGGGCTTGCAGCGTGGTGCGGATGTCGTTGAAGGCCATTTCCTGCGCGTGCAGCGAGCGCCCGGAAGTCTGGATGTGGTATTTGAGTTTCTGGCTGCGCTCGTTGGCGCCGTACTTGTTCTTCATTGCCACCGCCCAGATGCGACGCGCGACGCGGCCGATCACCGAGTATTCCGGGTCCATGCCGTTGGAGAAGAAGAAGGACAGATTCGGCGCAAAGTCGTCGATCTGCATGCCCCGCGCGAGGTAAGCCTCGACATAGGTAAAGCCGTTGGCCAGCGTGAAGGCAAGCTGCGAGATTGGGTTCGCCCCTGCTTCGGCGATGTGATAACCGGAGATCGATACCGAGTAGAAGTTGCCGATGTCGTTATGAACGAAAAATTGCTGGATGTCGCCCATCATCTTCAGGGCAAACTCGGTCGAGAAAATGCAGGTGTTCTGGCCCTGGTCTTCCTTCAGGATGTCGGCCTGCACCGTGCCGCGCACGGCGGAGAGCGCCCACTGGCGGATCTTCTGCGCCTCGTCCTCGGTCGGCTCGCGGCCGTTGTCGGCCTTGAACTTATCAATCTGCTGGTCGATCGCCGTGTTGAAGAAACAGGCCAGGATGATCGGCGCCGGGCCGTTGATGGTCAGCGATACCGAGGTGGTCGGCGCGCACAGTTCGAAGCCGTCGAACAGCACCTTCATGTCGTCGAGCGTGGCAATCGAAACGCCGGCGTTGCCGATCTTGCCGTAGATGTCCGGCCGCTCGTCAGGGTCGCAGCCGTACAACGTCACCGAGTCGAAGGCGGTGGACAGGCGCTTGGCCGGCATGCCCTCGGAGACGCGCTTGAAGCGGCGGTTGGTGCGAAAGGCGTCGCCCTCGCCGGCGAACATGCGTGTCGGGTCCTCGTTCTCGCGCTTGAAGGCGAAGACGCCAGCGGTGTAGGGGAAGGAGCCGGGAACGTTCTCCTTCATCAGGAAGCGCAGCACTTCGCCCTCATCCTCGTAGGTCGGCAGCGACACCTTGCGGATGCGCGAGCCGGAGAGCGAGGTGTTGGTCAGTCTGGTGCGGATTTCCTTGTCGCGGATCTTCACGACGTATTCGTCCTGCGCGTAGAGTTCGACGGTTTTTGGCCACTGATCGAGTAACTTCGTCGCCTTCGCGTCGAGTTCGCCGTCTTTCCATGCGATCAATTCGTCGAAATCTGCAGCTTCTTTACCGCAGCGCTTGAACAGCGCTTTTGCGGTTTTCAGCGACTGCCGCTCGCGGGCGATCGTCGCCTGTTGCGCGGTGTGCGCGTGGTAGGCGCGCACACCTTCGGCGACCTCGGCCAGATAGCGCGTGCGCTGCGCTGGAACGATGGCGTGCTGATTCGACGAATGGCGCACGGTAACGAGCGGCAGTTTGCCCGGCTTCAAACTGAGGCCGAGTTCCTGTAATTTGGGCAGCAGCGCCTGATAGAGCGCGGTGACGCCGTCGTCGTTGAAGCGCGCGGCCATGGTGCCGAAGACCGGCATGTCCTCGGTTGGCGTGCTAAATAGCTCCCGGTTGCGCTGGTATTGCTTGCGCACGTCGCGCAGCGCGTCGTCGGCGCCTTTCCGGTCGAACTTGTTGATCGCTACAAAGTCGGCGAAGTCGAGCATGTCGATCTTCTCCAGTTGCGAGGGTGCGCCGAACTCCGGTGTCATGACGTAGAGCGAAACATCGACTAGCGGCACGATGGCGGCGTTGCCCTGCCCGATGCCCGAGGTTTCGACGATAATGAAATCGAAGCCGGCCAGCTTGCAGGCGGCGATCACCTCGGGCAGCGCGGCGGAAACTTCGGAGCCCGTGTCGCGGGTGGCCAGCGAGCGCATGTAGATGTTCGGATGCTCGATCGCGTTCATGCGGATGCGATCGCCAAGCAGCGCGCCGCCGGTGCGCTTGCGCGACGGGTCGATGGAAACGATGGCGAGCTTGATGCTGTCGCCCTGGTCGAGCCGGAAGCGGCGCACCAATTCGTCGGTCAGTGAGGACTTGCCGGCGCCGCCAGTGCCGGTGATACCGAGCGCCGGCACCTTGACAAGAGCCGCCGCCTTGATGAGTTCCTGGCGCAGCGCCTCAGGGTACGCGCCGTTTTCCAAAGCCGTGATGATCTGGGCTAGAGCGCGGCGGTCACCACTCTTCAGCGCCGCCAACACTGCCTCCGGTTGCTGTGGCGCGAGCGTCGTGAGGTCGAAGTCAGCCTGCGCCACAAGGTCGTTGATCATGCCCTGCAAGCCCATCGACTGGCCGTCCTCCGGTGTGTAGAGGCGCGTCACGCCGTAGGCTTGCAACGCTTTGATCTCGGAGGGAACAATCACGCCGCCGCCGCCGCCGAAGACCTTGATATTCTCGCCGCCGCCGGCCTTGAGCAGGTCGATCATGTATTTGAAGAACTCGACGTGACCGCCCTGGTACGACGTAATCGCTATGCCCTGCACGTCTTCCTGCAGCGCAGCATTGACGATCTCCTGCACCGAGCGGTTGTGGCCAAGGTGGATGACCTCAGCGCCCGTCGATTGCAGGATGCGGCGCATGATGTTGATCGACGCGTCGTGCCCGTCAAACAGCGAAGCGGCGGTGACGAAGCGCACCTTGTGCTGCGGTTTGTAGGGCACGAGTTTCTTGGCAATGGAAAGGTCGGTCATGGCGGTCTGGCTCCACGAAAATCAATGATTTTGCTTGGACCGTCATAGTAGGAAGATGGCGCCAATAACACCATTGCCCTAAATGCCGCAAATCATGTAAATATTGCCAAAGTGCAACATGCGGCAAACAGTAGGTTATACAAGACGCCGATGCCACATCCTGAGAAAACCGCCATTTTTTCCCGCCCACGGGCCACGGTCGCTATCGGCTTCGTACAGGGCATGCTGGCCGGACTGGCGTACAGCCCGCTGGACGCCGCGTCGCTGCTCGAAGCGGCCGGCATCGCCACCGCAGTCCTCGCGGAACCACACGCCCGCGTCCCGGTCGAGCGCTACGCGGCGCTCTACAACCTGGTCAATGGCGCACTCGACGACGAAGCTTTCGGTCTCTTCTCAGCACCGATGCGTTGCGGCAGCTTCGAGTTTCTCTGCCGCAGCGTGATCACCGCGCCGACGCTGGCCGCTGCGCTGGCGCGCAGCGCGCGCTTCCTGCGCCTCGTTCTGCCCGATCTTTCCGTGTCGCTCGAGCGCGACGATAGCGCAGCTCACCTACGCATCGCCGAGACCCGCCCGCTCGCCGCCGGCCGGGTGTTCGCTTTCGAATGGCTGCTGCGCCTGCTGCACGGGCTGAGCTCCTGGCTGGTCGGGCGCGGCATCGTCCTCGACGCGGTCGCTTTTCCCTACGCCCGCCCGGCGTACGCCGACGACTACGCACTGATCTACACCGCGCACTCAAGCTTTTCTGGCGACGCCGGGAACGGCGTGCTGATCGCCAGCTTTGCCGCCGACCTGCTCGACCTGCCGATCCGGCGCGACGAAGCGGCCTTGCAGGCCTTCCTCGTCGGCGCGCCGGGCAAGCTCTCGATGCTCTACAGGCGCGACCGCGAAATGGTGCTGCGCGTGCGCAACTACCTGCGCGACGCGCTGCCCGACGCGATGCCGCTGACCGCCGTCGCCCGCGCGCTGCATCTCTCGCCGCGCACGCTGCACCGCCGGCTCGCCGACGAAGGATCGAGCTTCCAGGTGATCAAGGACGCAGTGCGCCGCGACCTCGCCATTTACCGCCTGGCCAAGACCCAGGAGCCGCTGGCGCGGATCGCCACCGACCTTGGCTTTGCCGATCCCTCGGCCTTCTACCGCGCCTTCGTCGGCTGGACTGGGATGGCGCCGGCGCACTACCGGCGGCGTTTGAAACGCCCGACGTAGGCGCGCCGCGACACAACGTTTGTGGCCCCGGCTTGTCTAATTAGGCCATCTGCAGGAAGACCGCGCAAAATACCCGTCTATTTCTTTGACCCAGAGGAGCACCATGAACACGCAGGAACGCGAACAACTCACCCAGTTTCTCCAGCAATTGACGCAAGCCCAGAACGCCCAAAAGGACGGCGAAGCCGACGCCCTGATCCGCGAAGCCTGCCTGCGCCAACCCGACGCCGCCTATCTGCTCGTCCAGCGCAGCATGCTGCTCGATCACGCCGTGCAGGATGCGCGCACGCAGATCGCCCGCCTGCAAACCGAGCTGGAGCAGGCCCGTAGCGGCAACGCCGGTGGCAACTTCCTCGACGCCAACGCTTGGGGAAATTCCGCCGCCCAGCGCCCCACCCCGCTACCGCAAACGCCGCGTTACGCGGCCCCGGCGGCCCCTGCCTATGCCTCCGCTACGACTCCAGCCCCAAGTGCCTGGGGCTCCGGCATGCTCGGCAATATCGCGACGACGGCAGCCGGGGTCGTCGCCGGCGGCTTCCTCTTCCAGGGCATCGAGCACCTGCTCGGCAACCACGGGGCAGGCCTGATGAACGGCCTGAGCAGTGACAACGGAACGCCCGCCGCCAACCATCTGGCGGATGACAGCGCGAACAACACTGGAGTATTCGACACGAGTTCGGTCGATGACTTCATCGCCGACGACACGGACGACCTCGTTTGATCGACAACCATCGAAAGGGGCATGACGGACTCGCAGACTGCGCTGGGTGCGCCGCCCGCCCTTAGCGGAACAGTTGCATTAGCTCGGCCAAGGGCAGTGGGTGGGCGAACAGATAGCCCTGGCCTTCCTCGCAACCTAACTGGGTCAGCATCTGGGCTTGTTCCTGGCGCTCGATGCCCTCGACCGTGATGGCCATGCGCATGGCCCGGCTCAAGGTCACGATGGCCTTGACCACCGCACGCTGACTCTTGCTCAGCGGCAAATCGACGATGAACGAGCGATCGACCTTGATGCGCTTGATTGGCAGGTCGCGCAAAACGCTCAACGAGGAATAGCCGGTGCCAAAGTCGTCGATGCTGACGGCGACACCGAGGGCGTCAAGCGCCTTCAGGGTGACCAGGCTGCGCTCCGTTGTCTGGAGGATGCTTTCGGTGATTTCCAGTTCCAGCGCGGACGCCGGAAAACCGGTTTCGTCGAGCACCGCCTGGACGATGGCGACAAAGTCGGCGTGCAGGAACTGGCGCACGGACACATTGACGGCCACGTGGAAGGTGTCGCCCACGCCTTTCGCCTCGACCCTATCGCGCATCTCGAAACACGCCTGCCGCAGTACCCAGTAGCCGAGCTGCTCAATGATGTCGCTTTGTTCGGCAACGGCGATGAAACTGTCAGGAAAGATCAGCCCACGCTCCGGGTGCTGCCAGCGCACCAGGGCTTCGACACCGACGATGCGCCGATCAATCAGGTCGACGCGCGGTTGGTAATGGACGACCAGGCCATTGGTCTTGATGGCGTGGCGCAAGCCTTGTTCGATGTCCATCCGCTCGTTGGCCTGGACCGACATGTCTTCGTCGTAAAAATGGTAGCGATTGCGGCCCTCGCTCTTCGCGGTATACATCGCCATGTCGGCCGCCCGCATCAATTGCTGATTGTCGACGCCGTTGTCGGGATAGACCGCAATACCCAGGCTGCCGGTGACGGATAGCTGTTTGCCGCCGAGCGGAATCGGAATCCGTAGTTGATCGAGGATCTTCTGTGCCAACTGCGTTGCGTAATCGACGTTGGTACTGCCGGCAAGGACCACGAACTCATCACCGCCGAGGCGAGCGACCGTGTCACTGCTACGCAAAACGCTTTTCAGCCGGTCGCCGACCATGCGCAACAGTTCATCGCCGACCGCATGTCCAAGGGTGTCGTTGATCACTTTGAACCCATCAAGGTCGAGGAACAGCAGCAGGCAGCGCTGCTCGTTGCGCGACGCCTGGACAATGGCATTCTGCAAGCGATCTTCGAACAGCAAGCGGTTTGGCAATCCGGTGAGCGGATCGTGGTGCGCCAGATGGTGAAGTTGCTGCTGGGCTTCGTAAATGGCCGTTACGTCGGAAAACGCTGTCACCAGATGCGTCAGCCGACCCGCGGCGTTGCGCACGACGCTGACACTCTGCCACGCCGGAAAAGCCTCCCCGGACTGGCGATAGCAGCGCACCTCGCCATGCCAGTAGTCCGCCGTGTCCGACCGCAAGCAAGCGGCAAAGCGTTCCGGTCCAGGGTCCACGCGCAGTAGGATCTCCGGATCAAGGCCGATGACGTCCTGCTCGCCATAGCCGGTGATGCGCGAAAACGCGCTGTTCACGGCGACGACCAGCCCGCGCGCGTCAGTGATCACGATGGCCTCGGCGGTTGCATGGAAGACGACGGTGGACTGGCGCAACCGTTCATCGTTGTTATGCCGCTCCGTGATGTCCTGCAGGATGCCGACGATCCGACCGCCGGCCTCCGTGCCACCATAGGCCTTGACACGGGCCTCCATGTAGCGCGGAGGAACATGGTTTCCCGCCGTACGAAACTCGATCCGCATTGCGGCAGCGCCAACCGGCATCTGGTTGAGGGCCGCATGGACCTGTGCCTGATCGGTCGGGGTCACACGGGCGATAAACGTGTTCCACGGCTCATCGAGCGGCAAGGACGGCGTGCCGAACAGGGAACCGAGGTGAATATCGCCTTTCATCCGGTCCGCTGCCGGAGTCCATTCGAATACGCCGAGCGCGCCGGCTTCGAGCGCCAGTTGCAGGCGTTGCTCGCTTTGCTCGACGGCCACTTCGTCTTCGCGGCGGGCCAGGGCCATCTGGATGGTCGCATGCAACTCCCGCCCCTCGCACGGCTTGACCAGGTAGCCGAAGGGGCGGCTGTCGAGCGCGCGGCGCAAGGTATCGTCCTCTGCGTAAGCGGTCAGAAAAACGACTGGAACCTGATGCCGGGCGCGAATCACGCTGGCCGCTTCAATACCGTCGATGCGTCCCTCGAGATGGATATCCATCAGTACCAGGTCAGGTCGCTCGCGTTCGGCCTGATCGATGGCTTCTTCGCCGCTGGCCACCACGGCACCGACCTGGTAGCCGAAGCCCTGCAATTGTCGTTTCAGGTCAAAGGCAACGATTCGTTCGTCTTCGACCAGCATCAGATTCGCCGGCAACCTCGCGCTCATGGAAGCTCCTTGCCGATACCCCGTACCGGGAAAGTCATGCAAAATCGGGTGCCGCCCTGCCGCTCGATCTGCAGCGTGCCATGCAACTGATCGATGAACAGTGGCACAAGTTGCAGGCCCAGCGAAGAACTCTCGGCCAGTTTAGCCTCGGGCGGCAGACCGATGCCGTCGTCGGCAACGCTGAATTTGATCAAGCCATCGCTATCCTCTTTGAGTTCGATAACTATTTCGCCACGGCGGTCGCCCGGGAAGGCATGCTTGAAGGAATTCGTGACCAGTTCATTGACCAGGAGTCCGCAAGGAATCGCCCGTTCCAGATCGAGATGCACGCTTTCCTCCGGGAGTACCAGTTGCAGCGCGATGCGCACGCCGGCGGCGCGGTAGGTGGCGCGGATCGACTGCACGAGGCGCTGCAGATAGTCGCCCAGATCGATGTGCGAGAAATCCTTGCGTTCGTAGAGCAACTGGTGCGTTAGCGCCATCGCCTTCACGCGCCCGCAACTTTCTTTCAGGATGGCGCGCAAGCTGGCATCGGCGGCATGGTCGGCCTGCAGGTTGAGCAGGCTGGAAATGACCTGCAGATTGTTCTTGACGCGGTGGTGGACTTCGTTGAGCAGGACGGTCTTTTCGCGCAGCGCATCCTCGAGCCGTTGCTGGATACGCCGACGCTCAGTGATGTCGATAATCGAGGCCAGCACCATGCCACCGGCTTCCGTATCGAGCGGATTGAGTCCGATCTCAATCGGGAACTCGCTGCCGTCAGAGCGACAGCCGGCCAGATCGCGGCCAATACCCATCGGCCGCGGGACCGGACTGTCGAAGTAACCAGAGCGGAATAAGCGGTGGTTGTGGCGGAATCGTTCGGGAACGAGGATTTCGACCGACTGCCCGACCAGCGCCTCGCGGCGGTAATCGAACATCTGCTCGGTCTGCGCGTTGACCAGCACGATGATGCCCTCGCGGTTGATCATGACCATCGCGCTTGGCGCCCATTCGACGACGCGGCGGAAGGAGTCCTCGCCCAGTTGTGGTCCGGCCCGCGGCGTCGACTCAGGTGGTAGAAGCGACCGGGACGCCGGGCTGGCGGTCGCTGACGTTTCGTTGCTGGGTGGTACGGCGTCCATACGAAACTCCTGTAGCAGGACGACCATTGCAGTCTTCTTCGCGATTGCCGAAAATCAGTGCCGCCTGCTCTCTGTCTTGAGACCGCTGGATATTCTGATAGTTTAGATAAGGGCGAGATGTCCCGATCAAGCGGCAAAGAAACGAAAATAGCGGAACGTCGACCTTCGGACCCGCGCAATCCAGCCATCTGTCTCCCCGGCGCCAGCGCACGGGGCTAAATCGAGCACGAAAACCGGAAACCTGAAAAATGAAGCCCGCCAGCCAACCCACACCAGAAAACAGTGTCGTCAGCCGGATCAAACAGTTCAACGCCGGCCGCGACCCGCAGCGGTTGGCGCTGAAATACCGCGCCATCGCCGACAACCCGTTCTCCTTCCTGCGCGGCACCTGCCACCTGTTTTACGCGGATCTGCCCGTCGGCAGCGTGCTCGACGCGGCCCCCGCCGCATGGATTTGCGGCGACCTGCACCTGGAGAACTTCGGCAGCTACAAGGGCGAGAACCGCCTCAGCTATTTCGACCTCAACGACTTCGACGAGGCCATCCTCGCGCCGGCGCACTGGGAGCTCGCGCGCTTCCTGGTCAGCGTGCTGGTCGCGGCCAAGGCCCTGGGCGTGCGGCCGCCGGAAGCGATCGCCCTGTGCCACTGCTTTCTTGACGCCTACGCCGCTGCGCTGCTCGACGGCAAGGCACGCTGGATTGAACGGGCGACGGCGAGCGGCATGGTGCGCGACCTGTTGCGCGGCTTGCGCAATCGCTCGCGCTCAACCTTTCTCGATAGCCGTACCGACATGCAGGGCGGCAGGCGCCGGCTGCGCCTCGACGGCAAGAAGGCACTCGCCGTCGACAACACGGGGCGAAAGATGGTCACGGAGTTCATGGCAGCGTATGCCGAAACGCAAGCCATGCCGGCCTTCTTCAAGGTGCTCGACGTGGCGCGGCGCATCGCCGGCACCGGCAGCCTCGGCGTCGAGCGCTACGTCATCCTGGTGCGCGGACGCGGCGGCGCCGACGGCAACTTCCTGCTCGACCTGAAACACGCGCCAGGCTCGGCGCTCGCCCCGTACGTCCGCCTGCCACAGCCCGTCTGGTCCAGCGAAGCGGCCCGCGTGGTCAGCATACAGCGGCGCGTGCAGGCCGTCGCCCCGGCCTTTCTCGCCGCCGTGAACATCGGCGAACGCTCATATGCGCTGAAGGAACTGCTCCCGAGCCAGGATCGGCTGGTGCTCGAACTCTGGAACGGCAAGCTGCGCCGCCTGGAAGGCGTCATGAAGACAATGGGAGAACTGGTCGCCTGGGCACATCTGCGCGCCGCCGGGCGACAGGGCTCGGCGACGGCCGATGCGTGGATCGACTTCGGCGCCCAAGCCAGCACATGGCGGTCGCCGCTGCTCGATTACGCGCTGGGCTACGCGCCAAGGGTAATCGCGGACTGGCAGACTTTTTCGGCCGACTACCGCGCGACGCTCAAAAAAAGCAGTAGCCGGCCTGAGATAATGTCCGCATGAGCGCCCCTTCCCCCACCGCCGCCGCGACGGAAAAGCCCTTCCTGTACGAGGAAGACGGCGAACTGTCGCTGCACTTCAACTTCCCGACCATCCAGAGCCGCATGCTCAAGGCCAGCCCCGAGCGGCTGGTCCTGGACTACACGCGCAGCATGATGGGCTTCCTGCTCTTTGCGCCGCAACCGGCGCGCATCGCGATGATCGGCCTGGGCGGCGGCTCGCTGGCCAAGTACTGCCGGATCAAGCTGCCCGACGCCGACTTCACGGCAGTCGAACTGTCGCCCCAAGTGATCGCGCTGCGCGAGGATTTCGGCATTCCGCCCGACGGCCCCCTCTTTCGCGTGCTCTGCGCCGACGGCGCCGACTTCGTGCGCGCCTACGACGAGCCGTTTGACGTGCTGCTTGTCGACGGCTTCGACGCCGGCGGACAACCCGCGCGGCTATGCAGTGCCGCCTTCTACGACGCCTGCTGCGCACGGCTAAGAGAGGGCGGCGTGCTCGTCGTCAACCTGTGCGCCGACGACACTGGCTACGGCAGCTACGTCGGCCGCATCCGCGACTCCTTCGCCGAAAAAGTCATTGTCGTCGAGGCCGAAGAACGTGATAACAAGATCGTCTTCGCATGCAAAGGCGGCGCATTCCCGCCAAGCTTCAGCGAATTGACCGAACGCCTGCGCGCCCTGGAACTAACCCACCCCGTCGGCCTCGCAGAAACCGCGCAGAAGATCCTGCAAGGCGAACAGAAACGTGGCGCGGGGCGTAGGAAGCGGCGCTGAAGGACGTATCCATTTTGGGTGATGGATATCGTGTCCTTGTGTTGCGACGCCACCCAGTGCGCGAGGGGCTCGACGCCATCCACACGGGTTCGCTAGCGAACTTTACCAGTAGCAGAAGCCGGGCGCCGAAGTTGGCGGCGCCGAGGCCGTCGCCCCACGACGGGACGACGATAGCGCCGATGCTCATCAAAGAAAGCCCTCCCGGAAACTGCGAGCGGTTCGCTGCCGGGATCGAAGCGGCGCAAGGGCACGCCGTCGGCGACCGGAGCTCCGGCGCAAAGCAGGCGGTGGCGCCGATCCGTACGCCGACGACCAAGAATATTTCCCCCAACAAGCCGCCAATCAGAGGCGGCACGAGACCCGGAACGACAGGAGGAATGTCCCAGCCTGTTGTGCGTCAGCTTGCCACGCCTGCCTCCGGCGATTCCGGAGACGCGCCGTCAAATGCAGGTCGACGCAGCCCCCGCCGCCGTTCTGTGCGCCTACCAGTACTTCGGATAACGGGTGGCCCGACTGGCATTGTTATAGACCAGGGCCACGGCGACCAGCAGCAAGGCGCCCGCTAGGGTTGGCAGCCAGAGGAAGTTCCAGCCCGGCTGGAGCAGAAAGACGATCACCGGATTCGACCCGGCGGGCGGATGCACCGTCCGCGTCAGCATCATCAGCGCGATCGCCGTACCCAGCGCCAGTGCCAGCGCCCACCACTGAGCGCCAAAGGCGCCAAGGTAGGTAAGGCCGACCAACGAGCTCAGAAAATGGCCGGCAAGTACGTTGCGCGGCTGCGAAAAAGGAACGTCGGGGTAGGCGAAAACCAGCACGCATGAGGCGCCGAACGAACCGAGTACCAGCGGCCACGCTTGCCACTCGCCCAGCCCTGCCAGCACGCCAATGGCGAGCCCTCCACCCAGCCCCGCCAGCGCCACCGAGCGCCAGCCCGGACGAGCGGGCAAGGCGGCGCCGTCACCTAGTAATTTCATTAACCACATGGTTTCAAGCTCCTTCCAGGTTGTGGATTTCGGAAAACCTTGTAGACAGACTTGTCTACACCAGAACTCTAGCCGAACTAGACAGACCTGTCTACAATGGCTACATGAAATCCGCAAAAATCGCCGAGCCCCTCCCCGACACGCCACCTCCCTCTGCCCGCGAACGCATCTTGCAAAGCGCCCGCGAACTGTTTTACCGGGAAGGCATCCGCGCGACCGGCGTCGACCGTCTGATCGCCGCCTCGGGCGTCACCAAGGTCACGTTCTACCGGCATTTCCCGAGCAAGAACGACCTTATCCGCGCCTTCCTCGAAGATCGCCACCGTCGCTGGATCACGTGGTTCGCCGACGCACTGCGACGCCAGCAGGCCGGCGGTCGGCAGGGACTGGACGCGCTCGTCCCCACACTCGGCGAATGGCTGGGCGAAAACAGTTATCGCGGCTGCGCATTCATCAACAGCGTCGTCGAACTAGGTGGCGTATTGCCTGAAGTGGTCGAAATCTCAAGACGCCACAAACAGGAGATGATCGAGTGCATCGCCGGACTGCTACCGGCCAGCGAGGGCCGCGAAGCCGCCGCCCAGGCCATCGCATTGGCCGTTGACGGGGCCATCGTCCGGGCGCAACTGGACGAATCGCCGGAACCGGCGCTGAGCTTATTGCAGTCCTTGCTGCGCACCTGGCGGCGAGAAGCCGCCGACGTTTGAGCTACCGGGAGGGGCCCGGCAGGAGAATAGGCGAACGGCAGGGAGACCGCCCACCGTTGCTGCGGTGGTCTATAGCCGGAAGCGGGAGACGCTGGCTTTCAGTGTGCCGGAAACGCTCACCAAGAGGTTAGCCGTATCGGCGACGGAGGCGACAGCAGCGGCGTTTTCTTCCGACATATGGGCAATCGACTCGACATTGCGCGCCAGATCGGTCGACGTGGTGCGCTGCTCGCGCAAGGCGTCGGAGATGATCTCGATCGATTGGCGCACGTTCTCGGCAGAGAGACGGATGTCCTGCATCGATTCGCTGGCCTTGCCGGCCACCTCGACGACCTGGCCGACCACGTTGCGGCTCGACTGCATGCTGCCGACGGCAGCAACGGCGCCCTCCTGAATGGTGTTGATGACGCTGCTGATCTCCTTCACCGAGACGGTCGTGCGTTCAGCCAGTTTGCGCACCTCGTCGGCCACCACGGCAAAGCCGCGCCCCTGTTCGCCGGCACGAGCGGCCTCGATGGCGGCGTTCAGAGCGAGCAGATTGGTCTGCTCGGCAACCTCGCGGATGACCACGGTGATCTTGCCAATCTGCTGCACCTGCGCCGACAGGGTTTCCATTTGCTGGGCGGTATGCTCGACCTGGTCCGACACCTCAGCGATCCGGGATGAGGCCAGGGCCACGCTTTCGCCGCTACTGATCGCCAGACTTCCAGCCTGACTGGCGCGCTCGTTGGCGTCGGCAGCACTGTTGCCGACGTGATCGATACTGACGGTCAGTTCTTCGACGGCAGCGGCGGCCGAGGACGTCGAACTCGATTGGCTCTCGGTACTGATCGATACCTGCTGGGCGGTGCTCGACAAATGGTCGGCCGAGGACACCACGCTGTCGGCGCTGCGAACGATCTCCCCGATGGTCTGCGCCAGATCGGCGCGCATCTTGTCCAGGGATTGCAGGAGTTGGCCGACTTCGTCGTTAGAAACCGGACGACTCCCGATGCTCGCGCTCAAATCGCCCGCCGCAATGCGTTCGGCCAGCCGATTGGCCTCACCGATGCGCGACGTCAGGCTGCGTACGGTGGTAAGACCGAGCAGGCTCAAACCCACCAGCGCCGCCAGGAAGATGCCGATCGACACCAGAGTCGCCGACTGCTTGGCGGCGGCACCCTCGGCGGCTGATTTTTTCCCGACTTCGCCGTTATATTTCATATGGGCAATCAAGTCACTGTTCAGTTTCTCCGCCTGGCTCGCGTAAGTGGTCAACAACTCCCTCGCCTCTTCATGCTTATTGTTGTTGGAGACTTCCAGCGCGTGGTTCATTCCTTTGTTGTATTCGGCAAAGGAATTTCGATCTGCCGCCAGCAGTTGGCGGTCCGCGTCGTCGACAACAAGCGGCTCATAGTCGTTCAAAGCCTGATCGATGGCGGCACGCGCGCCCTTGATCGTCTCCTCGATCTCGGCCTTTTGTCGCGCGTCGGTTGTCAGCGCATGACGGTAAATCCGGACCCGCAAATGCCCCAACTCAAGGATCACCTTATCGAGTAGTGAGATACTCGGCACCACGCTGACATTGCTGTAATTGGCTGCCTCATACACTTTTTCCATTTGCTGATAGTTAATGCCCGTTAGCAACAGCAAACAGAAAACGGCCGATCCGATCAGGATCATCAAGCGTTGAGCTAATGTCATTTTTTCCTCGATTGAACAGATATTACTTTTGCCATAGTAATTTGAACGTAGGGGCAGGCACAAGCGCCAGCCTTGTCCAATGAGGTATGAGCCTGACGGAGACGCGTATTTCCAACCGGGAATGAGCCTGGAGGGGAAAACGCGAAGGCAAATTAGGGCGTGGGTTGATCATCGCAAGGATGGTGATCAACATGG
>Ga0209125_1000820_pt1 | contig 35078 bp, 29 predicted proteins | sample BarGraIncub1131A_FD_184503 | JGI IMG/M metagenome (GOLD analysis project Ga0209125, IMG submission 184503) | Arctic peat soil microbial communities from Barrow, Alaska - Barrow Graham LP Incubations 11-31A (SPAdes) (version 2) | ecosystem: Environmental > Terrestrial > Soil > Wetlands > Peat... | reverse complement strand
TTATGAACATTTACATTGGAAACTTGAACTACAGTGTTCGGGAAAATGACCTTAAAGAAGTAATGGAAGATTACGGCACCGTTGTTTCCGTGAAAATCATCAAAGACCGCGAAACCGGTCGCTCCAAAGGTTTTGCTTTTTGCGAAATCGAAGAAGAAGAAGGCGCAAAGAAAGCCATCGCTGAACTGAACGGTTCGGAATATGGCGGTCGCCCGATGGTAGTCAAGGAAGCACTTCCTAAGAACTAAAACACACACTATCTTGTCAGTACTTACTTAACCACATAAGTCCCATCAAAAAAACCGCTTTCTTTCGAAGGCGGTTTTTTTATGCTACTTATTTGGCAAGACGGTAAAAAGATGTTTTAAAAGAGCGCCAAGATCAAGGCACTGATTATGAGACACCCCGGAGCGTACTTAAGGTACGTGAGGAGTGGCGAGTAATTAGTAACACAGAGATTGGCGCTCTTTTGAGACATCTTTACTCCAGGAATGCCAGCACCTGGTTCTTTTCAACCATTTTACCCTGTGAGACTTCTATTTCCAGAATTTTTCCGTCCGCACTGGCTGGAACAGGTTCAATGCCGTAATAATTCTGAATCCAGCATATTGGTTCACCGGCTTTAAAAGCGGTTCCGGGTAATGGAGCCGTGGAGTTGTCAACATAATCGAGTTGCCAAATGATCTGACCGGAGCAGGGAGCCTGAACGGCATTCGCTGCGGGATGATTCTTGCGCAGGGTTTCCACATCAAAACTTGGTACTTCAACTACGGGACGAACTACTATCCTAGGTGTTCCGGCCTTTTCGCGGGCTTGTTCCAATTCCTGATCAAAACGTTGTTTGGCCACGCCAGACTTGTAGTCACGGTATTGGCGTTCATGCATGGCGAGCTCGAACAACTCTTCATCGTCTTGGCCACAATCCCAACCGTTCTTTTCCATTTCAGCACGGTAACCATCCAAAGCGTCTGGATAGGCATCCTGTGGGTTACCGGTGTAGAAATCCCAACCGTTGTCTTTAACCCATTGAATGATTTCGGGAGCCAGTTCACCAGGGAGAAGGCCAGTTTTACCGAGAATCATGTTGCGGCTGTCTGGGTCAACTTGGGAGAAGCGGGGTTCGCCTTTGGCCAGGGAAAATATGTTCATCAGCGCGATATTCTTGACATATTGGCTGAACGGAGTGACAAGAGGAGGATAGCCGAGTTTGGGCCATACATAGGCGACTTCGTCGAAAAGCTGCACCACCAAGTCGTTGAATGCGACTTCGCGTTTTCCTTTTGAGCGCAAAGCCATGTTGATGGCTCCGTGCATACCTTTCAAGTCGGACATCATGGAACCCATCATGCCGCCGGGAAGGCCGCAACCCACCAACAGGGAAGACATGATTTTGTTGCTCGGATCGATGAAAAAGCCGAGAAAATCATCAATGAAACCTTGCGTCATCGAACGGGCTTCCATATAGGCTTTCATATTGATTTCAGGAACCAGGAAACCGGCATCCTTCAACATAGCCTGAACGGTGATGACGTCGGGATGGCTCATACCCCACGAAAGTGGCTCCATGGCCACGTCGATGTATTCGGCACCGGCTTTGGCCACTTCCAGCATGGATGCAATGGAGAAACCCGGACCGGAGTGACCGTGGTATTCGATGGGCACGTTCGGATGACGTTTCTTCATGGCAGCGACCAGGCGACCTAAAAAAGCCGGCCGACCGATACCGGCCATGTCCTTGAGGCAAATTTCATCGGCACCGAAACCCACGAGCGTATCGCAGAGATTGGTGTAATATTCAACGGTATGGATAGGTGATGAAGTGATGCACATGGCAGCCTGGGAGATCATACCGGCTTCCTTGGCATACTTGACGGAAAGTTCAAGATTGCGCGGATCGTTCAGTCCGCAAAAAGAACGGGAAATATCGGTACCCTGAGCTTTTTTTACCTTGTACATGAGGCGACGCACATCGGCAGGAACAGGGTTCATTCGGATACCATTCAGGGCGCGTTCCAACATGTGGGTTTGAATACCCACATCGTTGAACGGTTGCGTCCACTCGCGTACCGCTGTATTAGGGTTTTCACCGAACAGAAGGTTAACCTGTTCAAAAGCGCCACCGTTGGTTTCTACGCGGGCAAAACAGTCCATGTCGATGATGACAGGGGCGATCTGTTTTAATTGATCCACACGGGGTACATACTTACCGGATGATTGCCACATGTCCCGGTAAAGAAGACTGAATTTGATTTCTCGTTTCATTTTTGAGCGATAATTTCGCACGGGACTCGTACTGGCTTTGGTGACCGATCAGGTTTAAGGCGACAGGGTTCCATGTGTTGCATTAAAAAAAAGTCCCCGAATCATCAAAAAAAGCAGCAGTTCAATCGTTTTCTCTGATTTCGAAATGACAGTACAAAATTACGGAAAAATTTCTTTAATTACCCCCAAAAGCGTCCATAAAAATATCATAAAAATTGTATTTATTTGCGCTTTTTCCGATTTTTGATGAAAATGAGGTATAGTATGAAGAGGATTCCGATGCCCAAAGCCACCCATTTCAATTGATCAAAATGTTCCATAAGGACTTCCTGGTTTTTTCCGAAATAATAACCTAGCAAGGAAAGGACGGTATTCCAGATGAAGGAACCTGCAAAAGTATAAAACAAGAACTTTTTGAAATCCATTTTGGCAAGCCCGGCAGGAATGGAAATGAGGTGGCGGATGCCTGGTACAAGCCTGCCGACAAAGGTGGAGGTATTACCGTTTTCTACGAAATAGTTTTCTGCTTTTTGAAGCTTTTCCCTGTTGATGAAAAAGAATTTGGCGGCTTTGCTGTCTGCCAGTCCATAAATGATGGTACGTCCCAGGGTTCTGGACAAAACGTAATTGAAGGTTGCACCTAAAACACAACCGAGGGATGCAAACAGGATGATCAGGAATAGGTTCAGGTCTCCTTGAGAAGCTTTCCAGGCTGCGGGAGGCAACACCAGCTCGCTTGGAAGCGGAATGAACGTACTCTCAATGGCCATCAGAATAGTAATGGTCAGATAGGTCATGTTCGCAATGTACCAATCGAGCAGGCTGGAAAAAATGTTGAGGAAAATCATGTGTTGTAGAAGTTTACGCGTTTAACGGACACGAAGATAGTTATTTCGTCAGAAAAACGAAAATGGAGTCTGATCAAACAATGTTGCAATGTATTTTTGGCAAGACGGTATAAGATGTTTTAAAAGAGTGCCAAGGTCAAGGCGCTGTTTACGAAAACTCCCGGAGCGTTTTGAGCAGCGAGAGCAAATCGAAGTTTACTTCGTTTTGCCGAGTCGCGATAAACGACTGCGCCTAAGCGCGAACGTACTTAACGTACGTGAGGAGAGTTGAGTGAAAAGCAACGCAGAGATTTGTTTCTACGAAACATCCGTTTTTCATGACTCGGCATAGTCTAAATAAATTTAGCCTCTGCTCTCGCTACTCAAAACGTTGGTGCTCTTTTGAGACATCTTTAGAAACGTTTGGTGTAACGGTGGCAATACGGTTGTGTCCCTTCGCGGACATAATGGTCCTGATGGGCATCCTCGGCTTCCCAAAACGTGGTGGCTGGTGTCACCTCGGTCACCACATCCAGCCCTTTTGCTCTAAGCAGGTCTATGAGCTTTTCGGCTACCGCTTTCTGCTCCGTGGAATTGTAGAAAATGCCTGAACGGTATTGATTGCCGATATCTGGTCCCTGACCATCCTTCTGTGTAGGATCGTGGATTTCAAAAAACAACTTTGCCAGCGTTTCGTAATCGGTTTTAGACGGATCATACGTAACACGAACTGCTTCTGCATGACCGGTAGTATGGCTGCAAACTTCACGGTACGTGGGATGGTCTACGGCACCGCCGATGTAGCCAGAAACGACTGAAATAACACCAGGATTCTGTTGCATCAAGTGTTCGACACCCCAGAAACAGCCGCCGGCAAAAATGGCGGTTTGGTACAACTTCAGGGTTTCAACTTTGACAGGGGTGAAATTGATGGATATGGAATTCACGCAATAGCGCGTATTCTTTGAGGTAAAGCCTTCCCCTTCAAAGACATGCCCCAAGTGTCCGCCACAATTGGCACAAACAATCTCAATTCTATGTCCGTCGGCATCGGGAATGCGTTTTATTGCACCAGGAATCGCATCATCGAAGCTTGGCCAACCACAATCGGACTTGAATTTGCTTTCGGAACGGTACAAAGGGTTACCGCATTGCTTGCAGGTATACGTACCGTTTTTGTCAAAATTTACATATTCGCCGGTGAAAGGACGTTCGGTTGCCTTTTCCAGCAGAACCGCTTTTTCGTCAGGAGTCAGAAATTTCATAGAACTGTTTATTATGGAGGAAGTGGATACATTTTTTACAAGCACAGGTTCTTTGTTGGCTGGCGACCCGTTACAGGAACACCAGGCAAAAAGCAACACAGGCAACCAAAGTAAGCGTCTTTTTTTCACGATTGCAAGTTACACCATAATATAGGTATTGTCAATCTGGATTTTCCGAACCGATTATAAATAATATCTATAAAAAGACTGTTTTTATAGATCAAAACTAATGCCGGTTTGCAGGCGGCGGAATGGATAATCCCTTAAAGAATGTTGGTATTGTAGGAAGATGGTAGCCGGACCGCTACGATAGTTTAATTTTCCACGAAGCACCAGCGGTTTGTCGCCCTGGTTCAACCAGCCGCTGTAACCCTGGATACCGCTCTCAACCGTCCAGTTTCCAGCGTACAAAAGCATTTTTCCACCGAACAAAGGCGCATCGTTCTGGTGTTCCTGATTGAGTTGGTAACACAAGAAACCTATATTTCCCACGAAACGAAGTTCATTCATAAGGGAACCTTTGAAATGGATGGATTTTCCTGCAGTCAAGTTGAAATAATAGCCAGGCGTATCAAAATAGCGGGCACTGGCAGAGGTTTTCGAGGAGGAAGTTTTCAGTACGATTTCCAGGTTTAGGTCAGGCTGCCAACGCTTTTCCTGAAGCAAACCGATTAAAGTCGATAGGTAAAAGTCACCGATAAGCAGGGTTTCTTCAGGATTCTCGACCTGAGAGGCTCGAAAATCTCTCACCGCAATGGTCGTGCTGTAGTGTTCAGCCAGCACACCCCAGCCACTTAGCGTCAATTTACCAGGCAGGACCGCATAAACCAGCCGAGTAGTCAGACTTTGAGTCTGGTCACCATATCCCCAAAAAACATCGGTGGAGACTTCAGCCTGATTCTTTAAAGGAATTCTGCCATCATAGGTTTCGGGCACAGGCAAGGCATTAGGACCGAAATAGCCGGTGGTATAGGTCATGTATTGGTACCAGGACTTATCGGGATTGTAATTATGAATAGTCTGCCACCATTGTGGCGGAACCAGCGCCTGAACTGAAATTGCCAACAACCAAAAAAGTGTCGGCAATAGTATTTTAAAGTAATGGGCAGGAGCTATTCGAGTCATCTTTCGGCGGTTTCAAGCGAGCGGAAAGTTACAAATAATTTTGTTTTTGGCACTATTAATTAAAAATTGCACCTTTACATTCTCTACTATACAAAGCACATGGTATTTCGTCAAGTTATTGTATTTGTATTATTCATCACCTTGTCAATTCATTGTGGATTTTCACAGATTGTCGAAAAAGGTTCAGTCCATTTCCCGGAAAAAGGATTGAAGGAACATGATGTGATGAAACTGGCAGGGCCCTGGCAATTTTATTACGGCAAACACCTGTCAGCATTCGAAATGGAGAAACTCCGAGCGGACGAAAAACAGTATCTATCCGCTCCGTCCAACTGGATGAATCTGAAAAAGCATGGAGAAAAAACGCCAGCCATTGGCATTGCAACCTATTTTTTAAGAATTGTCATTGATTCAAGCTACACCCCTTCGTCGAGGTGTTTTGCCTTCCGAATTGGAGACATCACATCTGCTTACACGATGTTCGTCAATGATTTGCCAGTCATGAGCGCAGGTAATGCCAGTCCAACCAAAAACGGTTTCATGCCTGGTTATTATCCGCATGTTGGCTTCATTCACTCCAATAACGATACTTTAAATGTGATCATTCATGTGAGCAATTTCTTTTATCCCCATTTTTCAGGTATATCAAGACCCATTATTTTCGGGTATGAAAAAGAGGTCAGCAGGTTGCAGTTGCAAACCACAGCGTTAAGCATTTTCCTGATGTGCATCTTTGGCATCTTGTTCTTTTTCGAATTAATGGTCTATATCGCGAACACCAAAGAACGGTCGCATCTCATGGTCAGCCTGTTGGCATTTATCATCCTTGTAAAAATGCTGCTGGATAATGAATTGACCATCTTCCACTTCTTCCCGGACTTCAATTATTATCTGGGTTACCACTTTTGGCTGCTGACGCTGTTGACCATTCCCATTTTGTATAGTCTGATCAAATTGTCCTTTCCAAATGAAATGCATCGTTTGGCAACCCTTGTAGTTCACATTATTTACGGCAGTTTTGGACTTGCAGTTTTGGTTTTACCTTTGCCTTTCTTGGTGGAACATCTATTTTTCGTCATCTATATTTCCATCACCAGTATTTTGTATTTACTCTATGTGATAACGCGTGCACTTATCAATAAGCGAAAGTACGCCCTGCCAGACTTTTTGAGTTTTTGTGTTGCCAGCGCTTGTCTGCTGTACGATTTGATCATGGTTACAGAACCAAACAAGGTCAATTTTATTTCGCAGATCGGCATATCCCTTTACCTGATGACGCAAACTTCCATCATCCTAATCCGTTTCATCCAGGCGCATAAGCTATCTCTTAAATTGACTGTAGAACTAGAAGAAACCAATCAGAGTCTGGAAGCAATGGTGGAGAAACGCACCAAGGAGTTGCAACTGACCAATTCGAAACTCGAGAAAATCAACAATCAGAAAAATTTTATGCTGGCAACTACGACGCATGACCTGAAGAATTCCTTCAACATACTGCTCAATTGTTCCGAATTGTTGGTTGATGAAAAGACATTTACCAAAGATCAAAAGTTATATGCAGGTATGATTCGGGACGCATCGAACAACGGATACAGGGTTCTTCAAAACATACTGAGTTGGGCCAGAATGCAGATTACCGATTACACCGGAACAAATGTAATTCGTGATTTAAGGGGGTTGGTCGTGGTAGAAATAGATACATTCAAGTACCCACTAAAAGACAAGAACCTGCATGTTCGGGCCGAAGTGGATAACAACCTTTTATTTTATTGCGATGAAGAACAACTCTACAGCATTTGTCGCAACTTGTTGTCCAATGCAGTCAAGTTCAGTCAAACAGGTGGTGAAATAGTCATCAGCAACAATCTGGTGGAAAACATGGTTGAAATCCATATTCAGGATGATGGCGTCGGTATGGAACCTCACATGGTCGAAACAATTTTTGACAACACTATCGACAACAAGCGGCGTGGCACGTCCGGCGAAAGCGGTTCCGGAATTGGCCTTATCATTGTCAAAGAGTTGGTTGAAAGCAATAAGGGCAACATCTCTTGCGTCAGTGAGCTTGGCAAGGGAACGGACTTTATCGTCCGGTTCCCTCACATTACCAAATAAACCGCCTATTTTACAATGACCCGCTGAGTCGGAGCCATTTTTTCGTTCCGCAGATTCATTTGTTCCACCACTTTTTCAGCCAAACTTCGGAATGCTTGACCGATAATGGAATCCGGATTCAACGCCACGGGTTTGCCGTCGTCGCCACCTTCGCAAATGCTTTGCACGAGGGGTATTTGGCCCAGCAAGGGCAAATTCATTTCTTCGGCGAGTTGCTTACAGCCACCGTTCCCAAAAATGTAGTACTTGGCTGAAGGGAGTTCAGCCGGTGTAAACCAAGCCATGTTTTCGACCAGACCCAACACGGGTACGTTTATTTTTTCACCCTGGAACATGCTGATGCCTTTGCGGGCGTCGGCCAAGGCGACCTGCTGCGGGGTACTGACCACGATGGCGCCGGTGATGGAAAGGGTTTGCACCATGGTCAGGTGGATATCGCTGGTGCCAGGGGGCAGGTCGATCAGGAAGTAATCCAATTCACCCCAGTTTGCGTCGGCGATGAGCTGCTTCAACGCATTTGAAGCCATGCTTCCTCGCCAGAGCACGGCGTCTTTCTGGTTTACGAAGAACCCAATGGAAAGTATTTTTACACCGTAACGTTCTTCCGGTTCGATCAAATCTCTGCCGTCGTGGGGCACCATGATGGGCCGAGCACTTTCGATGCCGAACATCTTGGGAATGGATGGGCCGAAAATATCGGCATCCAGCAAACCGACTTTGTAACCTTGCGCAGCCAGTGCCACGGCAAGGTTGGCTGAAACCGTGGACTTCCCTACCCCGCCTTTCCCGGAGGAAATGGCCAGGATGTTCTTGACGCCCGAAAGAAGTTTGTCGGGTTCGGGACGCGCCAATTGAGCAGCATGGACATTGATGGTAACGACAGCCTGTTCGTCCGCATAGGTGTGGATGGCGGTTTCAGCCGCTTTGCAAACGGATTTGAGGAACGGGTCGGTGGGTTTCTCGAACTTCATACTGAAGCTGACGTTCATGCCGTCAATGCGGAGGTCATCTTCGACCATGCCGGATGAAACGATGTCCTTGCCGGTGCCGGGGTAACGGACCTTGCTTAGGGCATCCAGAATGAGTTGGGGATATATAGCCATATTTTTTAGGATAACGTGATTGGAGGCAGTGTTCTTGCGCTGCGACCGAAACTGCGGTAGGGGTCTGGCTCGATTTCAGCCTCGGATTCGATCCAGTCGGTGCGCTGGGTCATTTCAAACTGGATGTACTTGATGGTCAAGCCGCGTTGCAGCCATTGATTTTCGTAGAACGTCTGAATGGAAAGGATTTTGTCCGCCCAGCCGGAATGGTAGAGGTCGTCGGTTTGCATGACGACGGGCAGGGCGTTGGTTCGTACCATTTCCACCGTGTAATTGAACATGAAGTTGCTGTCGGTTTTCAGGTGAATCTTGCCGCCTTTTTGGAGCAATTGCTGGTAATCGCGCATGAAGTTGGTGGACGTGAGGCGTTTGGTCAACTTTTTCATCTGGGGGTCGGGAAAGGTGAGCCAGATTTCAGCCACTTCGCCAGGAGCGAAAAAGCGGTTGATGAACTCGATGTGGGTGCGCAGGAAAGCAACGTTGGTCATATCTTTTTCGGCAGAATCCTTTGCTCCTGTCCACATGCGGGCGCCCTTGATGTCGATGCCGACAAAGTTCGTTGAGGGGTACAATCCAGCGAGTGCCACCGTATATTCTCCTTTTCCGCAACCGAGTTCCAGCACAATAGGGTGGTCGTTGTGGAAAAAGTCAGATGCCCACTTGCCTTTGAGTACGTGGTCACCCGCTTCATATTGAGCTTGTTCGAACACATGCGCCCAATGGCCCATGTCGTCGAATTTCTTCCGTTTATTTTTTCCCATGGAACTGTTTGGAATTGGAACCCAGAGTGGCCTGAATGATCAAGGATTGCTCCACATAAAAGTTGCCTTCCGAGAAATGGTTCGCAAAATTTAGTTTGCCGGTAAGATACGGCAAGCGTAAAAAATCATAACTCAGATCAACGCGGCTGTAGAACGTGCCTCTGTACAGGGGGTCTCCCCAGTAAAGTTCGCTGCCCATAGACGCATAATCGATCATGATGCCTTGTCCAAAATAGGTGGAAGAAGCCAGGCCGAATCCTTTATAAGCGGCATTCAGTTCGACCAGCAAGCCGGTTCTGGAAGTAAATTGATCGGAAAGTGCTCGGTGTCGTTCGAGTCCGACCAAGGCACCGATGCTCAACGTTAGGGAGTCCATCCAGGTTCGACCAGCCAAGTCCAATCCAAGGGCAGGATGCATCAGGAAATTATCGCGAACCCCGCGTTGCTGCAGGCTGCCGGCATGGTGGAACATCAAGGCCTGGGCTTCAGCTATGAAAATGGACTTTCTATAGGCAGCGGATGCTCCTACGAAGAAAGCCTCGTGGACGGTTTGGGATTGACGGCCTGTCCAGTCCAAAAAAAGTTTGGCCTTCAAGTCATCGCTCGTATATGCCAGTAAGAAGCCGTTCATGTTTGGGCGGTAGTAACGGATGGAATCCTGGAAAAAGGCTCTGGAAAAGTCGTTCAGCTGCCCTTCGCGTGCAAAACTTCCCATCATGAAACGGAAGCGTCCGTTGTCAAAAAGGTAATAGGCGGTCGGTGAACAGCTGTCCACCAGGTTTGGGCTTCCGTATGATTTGAGCGCGTCAAAACCCACGCTAAATTGATGATCGTTGATCTTGAGCCCGATTTCAGGCGAGAAACGGACACCGGCCATAGTCTGGTCGTTGATGTAGCTGCTTCCTAAAAACTCTGTATTATCGAAGAAATGGTACATTCCGGCTTTCCACTCCAATGTCTGGGCGGTGAGCAAATGCGACAGCATCAGCAGGAGAACCGGGAAAGCAAGCTTCTTCATCGGGGTTATAAAACCGTGGTCCAGCCGTATGGATCCGGGGTTTCGCCGTATTGAATCGCTCTCAGGGCGTTGTATAGTTTCAGGCAAACAGGACCTGGCTCGCCGTCTTTGGAGAAGACATAGCTTTTTCCAGTATCTGCATCGTCGATGCGACCGATCGGGGTGATCACTGCTGCCGTTCCACAAGCGCCTACTTCTTCGAAACCCTCGAGTTCTTCCAAAAGGACTGGGCGACGTTCCACCGTCATACCCATATCCTGGGCCAATTGAATGAGACTTTTGTTGGTGATGGAAGGCAGAACGGATTTGGATGCTGGCGTTACGTAAGTATTGCCCTTGATCATGAAGAAGTTGGCTGCACCGCATTCATCAATGTATTTCTTTTCTTTGGAGTCGAGGTACAACACCGAAGCGTAACCTTTTTTGTGTGCTATATCGCCTGAATAGAGACTGGCAGCGTAGTTTCCACCCACTTTGACATTTCCTGTTCCTTGCGGTGCGGCACGGTCGAATTCGCGCATGACCACCATGTTGGCCGGTTTGAATCCGCCCTTGAAATAGGGGCCGACGGGCGAAACAAAAACGATGAACAAATACTCATCTGCCGGAGAAACGCCTATTTTGGCACCCGTCCCGATAAGTAGCGGACGAATATAGAGGGAAGCGCCTGATTCGAAGGGTGGTACGAAACGTTTGTTCAATTCCACGGCCTTGATAACGGCTTCCGTAAATTTTTCTACCGGAACTTGCTGCATCATGATGGCTGCAGCCGAATCCTGCATGCGTTTGGCATTTTCATCCAGGCGGAAAATACGCACTTTCCCATCTGAACCTTTAAATGCTTTGAGCCCTTCGAAGGATTCCTGACCATAATGCAGACAGGTGGCTGCCATGTGCATCGGGATGATCTCGGAGGTGAAAATTTCCAGTTCGCCCCAAGCTCCATTTTTGAAGTAACAACGTACGTTATAATCGGTTGGAATATAACCGAATGAAAGATCAGACCAGTTGATGTCGTTCATAACACTAATAATTCAGTTGAATGATACAAAGGTACGTTTTTTGAACTATTTTTCGGTCTGGTAACCTTTAAAAAAAAGACGTACTTAGTCTCCAATTGTATCAACAGGCATTATTTTTTAGGTTTTACCCTTTCGTTTTATCATTCATATTATGGAAATTGCGTATATTTGCTCCATTATTCGATAATTATTTGACATTATGTGTGGATTTATAGGAGCTTTCGAGCTCAAGCAGAATGCCCAGGAACTTCGGCCTCAAGTCCTGAAAATGGCTAAAAAACTGCGTCACAGAGGCCCAGACTGGTCAGGCATTTATTGCGGCGACAAAGCCATTCTGGCCCATGAACGCCTATCCATCGTGGACCCGACTTCAGGTAGTCAACCCCTGTACTCACCCGATGGAACCTGTGTTCTGGCTGTCAATGGTGAAATCTACAATCACCTTGAAATTCGCGAACGCTACAAAGACAAATACGAATTTCAGACCCAATCCGACTGCGAAGTGATTCTTGCTTTGTATCAGGACAAAGGCGTGAATTTCATCGAAGAACTCAACGGCATCTTTGCCTTTGCGCTCTACGATATGAAAAACGATATTTACCTCATCGCCCGTGACCACATCGGTATCATTCCCTTGTACATGGGTTGGGACCGTCACGGACAATTTTTCGTAGGTTCCGAATTAAAAGCGCTGGAACCTTTCTGCGCCAAGGTGGAAGTTTTTTTGCCCGGTCATTACCTGAGCAGCACCACTGGCCTGATGGAAAAATGGTACAGCCGCGAATGGACTTCGTACGATGCCGTCAAAGACAATGTAAGTTCTGTCGACAAACTGCGGGATGCATTGGAAGCCGCAGTTAAACGCCAATTGATGTCCGATGTGCCTTATGGTGTATTGCTTTCCGGCGGTTTGGACTCCTCCATCATTTCAGCCATAGCCAAGAAGCATTCGGCCCTGCGCGTTGAAACGGGTGACCAGCAGAATGCCTGGTGGCCGCAGCTGCATTCCTTCGCCGTCGGTCTGGTGGGTTCTCCCGACCTGATAGCTGCCCGCAAAGTGGCCGACCACATCCACACCGTTCACCACGAAATCAATTTTACAGTGGAACAAGGGCTGGACGCCATCAGCGATGTGATTTATCATTTGGAAACGTATGATGTGACCACCGTTCGCGCTTCCACGCCGATGTATTTGCTGGCCCGTGCCATCAAGGCTATGGGTGTGAAAATGGTGCTTTCCGGTGAAGGCGCCGATGAAATCTTCGGTGGTTACTTGTATTTTCACAAAGCACCGTCCGCCAAGGATTTACACGAAGAAACCGTCCGCAAACTGGACAAACTGCATTTATACGACTGCCTGCGTGCCAACAAATCGCTGGCTGCCTGGGGTGTGGAAGGCCGCGTGCCTTTCCTCGACAAGGAATTCATGGATGTGGCCATGACGCTGAACCCTGAAGACAAAATGTGCCGCAATGGGCGCATCGAAAAATGGATCCTGCGCAAAGCTTTCGAAGAATATTTACCGGCTGAAATCGCCTGGCGCCAGAAAGAACAGTTTTCAGACGGTGTCGGTTACAGTTGGATTGACAACTTGAAACTGGTTGCTGCTGAAAAGATTTCCGATCAACAAATGGCCGAAGTCGCCAGCTACTACCCCATCAATCCGCCACAGAACAAGGAGGAATTCCTGTACCGCAGCATCTTTGCCGAGCATTTCCCGTCCTCCTCGGCTGCGAGCTGTGTTCCGTCTGTGCCTTCCGTGGCTTGTTCCACACCGATTGCGTTGGAATGGGATGAGGCGTTCAAGAAGATGAATGATCCTTCGGGCAGAGCCGTCAAGTCTGTCCACGACTCCGCCTATTAATTATTTTATCTAAAACTGGCGTGGATTACAGCGTTGCATGCTGTGCGCCAGTCCTCACGTACGGAAAGTACGCTCCGGGTGGCTTACAACATGCGCCTTGTACTCCGCACCATTTTTAAATAAATTTCAGTGGGGTGTTGCTAAAAAGAAAAAAAGAGGGTCTTTCCGATTGGGAAGGCCCTCTTTTAATGGAATCATTTCGAGACACGGAACGGAACGGCGGGGAGGCCCTCCTTGTTGAAGAAGTTGGGCATGGCGGTTTCGTTACAGCAGAAACGAAGTTGGGCAGGTTTCTTTACTTCGGGGCAGGAAACGATGACCTTATCGTTTAGGATGATGGCCTTAGCCGCATGGAAAACGGTATCGCCCTTGGCAGCCACTTCAAACCAGGTGAGATCCGTTGCGGGCAAGGACTCAAAAGCATTGGTCTGTGCGTTGTGCTGTCCGGCGGTGAGTCCGCTGCCAATGTTGTCGAAGGTCAGTTCCAACGTTTTCCCCTTTGCTTCCATCGATTTGAATTGCGGTCCGGAGCAAACAAGGTCTGTTTTTCCGTAGGTTTTGTTCAAGGCCAGCAAGGCCAAACGGCGTCCGACTTCCCATTTGTAGGAAGGGTGAATATTGGCTAAGTCGTCCACTAAATCTGTCACGACGGCTTGGCCGGTATTCGGAATACTCAGACACTTGGTCTGCTGTTCGCAGAATACAGCCATGGATTGAAATGTATGCTGAACTTTATCCTTCCGCTTTGTGTAATAATAGGGTGCAATCTGTACGTAATAAAACGGTGCAGTCGGATTCTTAAAGGCTGAACGCCAGGCATTCAGCATCAGCTGGGTTTTTTCGACATACCGTGCATCTTCAAACATGGCATTCGACTCACCCTGATACCAGATAAAACCTTTCAGCGCGAAGGGTGCCAGTGGTGCAATCATGCTTTTGTACAAGTCGCCTGCAACACTGTTGTCAATTTTGTAAGGTTTCACGACGGTTTCAGCCGAGAAGATTGGAGAATGCTCGTATTCGAAACCTGGAGTCCATGGCTCAATACGCGTTCCGCCCCAATTGGAAGAAATCAGGCCGATGGGCACATTGAGTTTTTCCTGTAGGTTTTTTCCGAAAAAATAACCGCATGCGGAAAAAACGGAAAGCGTAGAGTCATAGCATTCCTGCCAACCATTGGTAGTGCAATCGGGCAGGCTTCGTTTTTTTTCGACCTGCAGGAGGCGAATGTTTGAGTTTCCACCGCCGCGCCATTCTTTTTCAGCCACATTTTCACCACGGGCTGGCGGGGTGTACTTTTTCAGGCCGATACGCATGGGGTATTCCATATTAGACTGTCCGCCGCATAGCCAAACGTCACCGACCAGGATGTTTTCCAAGATGGTATCCTTTCCACTTGCAGAAATGCGAATGATACGGGGTTCAAAAGAAGCGGACATGGGGTCAAGATTAACCGACCAGTGACCGTCTATATCGGCAAAGGCATTTTTTGTCTGGCCTGCGAAGGAGACACTAACGGGTTCGCTCGGCAAGGCCGTACCCCAAATGGGAACAGGTTGGTCGCGTTGCAACACCATATTGGATGTCAGCACATTGGGAAGCTTGACACCAGCTTGCGTCCCGAAAAAGAGGCAAAGCGCCATCAAAAGTAGAATACGATTCTTCATGGTTTAGATTTCGTAATCCACCACCATTCGATCGGAACGGACGTCCATCACGAATGCTTGCACCGCTTTGTGTTTGGGATGTTGCTGGTAGAAATCGAGATCCGCTTTGGTGGCGAACTCGGAATACAAAGCGACGTCACCACTCATCGGACCATTTACGAAATCAATACCGATTTCGAGTTTCAGCAGACCATCGATCTGACCGTTCAGCGCTTCGAGTTTTTCCTTGATTAGCAGAGCGTTGGTAGCTTTGTCATTTCCAAGGGCTTCGTCCTTGAGTTTCCAGAATACAATGTGTTTGATCATTTTGAGAATTGTTTGATTTGAGCTGCAAAAATAGGGAAAAAGATACATATTCCGGGCCAAAAAGCAGTAAGTTAGAGTCTGGATTTCCTGTCTTATAGATTGCATCGATATTCCTTATGACTTCATAGATTTGCTATATTGATATTCCACTTATATTTGCATCAGAAACGAAATATATCAATGCATTCAACCTTATAAAAAATCGAATTTATGGCAACAATTACATTAAAAGGTGGTCCCGTTCAGACCTCCGGCTCTCTTCCCACAGTAGGCTCACAAGCCAAAGATTTTTGTCTGACAGGCGCCGACCTTGCCGACGTCAGCTTGGCCAACTATGCTGGCAAGCGCGTGGTATTGAATATTTTCCCGAGCGTCGACACCGGTACTTGCGCCGCTTCAGTCCGTCAATTCAACAAAGAAGTCGGCAACATGAGCAACACGGTCGTTCTATGCGTTTCCGTTGACCTGCCCTTCGCTTTGGCCCGCTTCTGTGGTGCAGAAGGCCTGACCAACGTCGTTACCCTGAGCGAACTCCGCGCCCGCAAATTCGGCGAAGACTACGGCCTACGCATCATCGACGGTCCTTTGGCCGGTCTGTTCTCCCGCTGTGTTGTAGTTTTGGACGAAGCCGGTAAAGTGCTTTACACCGAACAAGTCCCCGAAATCACCCAGGAACCGGATTATGCTCCGGTGGTTGCACTACTGAAATAAGTTCGCAAAGTTTTTGAAATCAACATAGAAGGCTGTCCGAAAGGTTGGCCTTTTTGTCTTCTAACAAATATACCACATTGACGGTATTACCCAGTTTCCGCACCTCCCCTATTTTTGCATCAACAAAATGATACAACTATGAGTGCGATTGATGAATGGTTCAAACAGCTGAGAAAAAACAAAAACGTAAACAACCAAAATAAAGAGAATCAAGCTATGGCAACAACCGAACAAGCACAGCGTTTCGAAACGCTCCAATTGCATGCAGGACAAGAAGTCGACAAGACGACGCATTCCCGCGCACTGCCCATTTATCAAACGTCTTCCTACGTATTTGAAGATGCCAAGGACGGCGCCGACCTCTTCGCCCTGCGCAAGTTCGGCAACATCTATACCAGACTGATGAACCCCACCACCGATGTGTTCGAAAAACGTGTTGCAGCGCTGGAAGGCGGCATCAGCGGTTTGGCCACTTCCTCCGGTCAATCTGCTCAATTCATTGCATTGAATAATATCTTGCAGGTTGGCGACAATTTCGTTTCGACCTCTCATTTATATGGCGGCACATACAACCAGTTCAAGAATCAGTTCAAACGTCTTGGTGTTGAAGTTCGCTTCACACCCAACGACACGCCGGCTGCTTTTGAAGCATTGATTGACGACAACACCAAGGCCATTTATCTGGAAACAATCGGTAATCCAGAACTGAATGTTCCCGATTTCGACGCAATTGCAGCCGTAGCTAAAAAATACGACCTTCCCCTGATCGTAGACAATACCTTTGGTGCAGGCGGTTACCTTTTCCGTCCCATTGAACACGGTGCAGCTGTAGTCGTGGCTTCTGCCACCAAATGGATAGGTGGTCACGGGACCTCCATCGGCGGAATCATCGTGGACAGTGGCAATTTCAACTGGGGAAATGGTAAATTCGCCTCGTTTTCTGAACCTTCTGAAAGCTACCATGGTTTGGTTTTCGCCGATGTATTTGGTGTGAACGGACCGTTCGGCAACATTGCTTTCAACATTCGTGCCCGCGTCGAAGGGCTGCGTGACTGGGGGAACACCATCAGCCCGTTCAATTCCTTCCTGCTGATACAGGGTTTGGAAACGCTTTCTCTGCGGATGGAACGTCATGTGGAGAATACGCTGGAACTGGCTTTATGGCTGGAAAAACACCCCAAGGTAGAGTACGTCAACTACCCTGGCCTTAAGAGTAGCAAGTACCACGAACTGGCCAAAAAATATTTCTTTAAAGGATTCGGGGGCGTACTCACTTTTAAAGTGAAGGGCGATGCAGTGAATGCCGATACGCTGATAGACAATGTGAAGTTGTTGAGCCATTTGGCTAACGTCGGTGATGCAAAGTCACTAATCATCCATCCATCTGCAACGACGCACGAACAACTTTCTGCAGCAGATCAAAAGGCTTCAGGTGTGGAACCAGGTCTGGTGCGTATTTCAGTAGGTATCGAACATATTGAGGATATCAAGGCCGACTTGGAACAAGCGTTCAGTCATGTCTGATCTTTGAAAGTTGTTTATTAGGAATGTAAGGAGGGTGTATCAAATGATACATCCTCTTTTTGGCAATACGGTGCAAGATGTTTCAATAGAGCGCCAAGGTCAAGGCGCTGTTTACGAAAACTCCCGGAGCGTACTTAACGTACGTGAGGAGAGTTGAGTGAACAGACAACGTTTTCGATGAGCAAGAGCAGAGGCAAACTTGTTTGACTATGCCGAGCGGAGAAAACGACTGAGTGATAACTCGAACGCAGAGATTGGTGTTCTATTGAGACATCTTTTTTGTACTTTTGCATTCAGAAAAAAAAACGACTATGGAACTCAACATCTTAGAAGCGATCACTCAAACAAACGTGCACAAAGACCTCACGCTTTGGACGGACAAACTCCTGAATTGGGCTTTGACCAGCGGTATTCAAATACTATTTATCGTAGCCATCGCCTGGTTGCTCAAAATTATAGCCAAGCGCTCCATCCGTCGAATTGTCAAGACAGCAGTGACCCTGGACAAACATCATGTGATGGAAGACGGTGAAATCAAGCGTATGAACACCCTGATTCGAATTTTCAGTTGGACGATGAACACCATTATTGTAGTCATTGCCGCCATGATGGTGATGCAGGAATTCGGGGTAAAGATTGCGCCCATTTTGGGAACAGCCGGCATTGTCGGCGTTGCCATCGGTTTCGGCGGCCAATATTTGGTCAAGGATCTGATAACCGGTTTTTTCATCATTTTCGAGAACCAGTACCGCATCGGAGATGTGGTTAATATCGAAGGAATTGGCGGAACGGTAGAGGATATTAGCCTGCGTGTCACCACCTTGCGCGACATGAACGGTACGGTGCATTACATTCCCCATGGCGAAGTGAAGAAGGTTTCCAACAGCTCCAAGCATTTCGCCAAAGTTAACATCAATGTGGGCGTCGCTTATGAAGCCGACATCGACTATGTGAAGGAAGTCATCAATCGAATTGGTAATGAACTGGCGACTGATCCTGCCTGGAAAGACCTCATCAATGAAGCGCCTCAGTTCCTGCGGGTGGATTCACTGGACGACAGTTCGGTGAGCATCAAGATTGTCGGTGAAACGAAACCGCTGAAACAATGGGAAGTGTCGGGTGAGCTCCGCAAACGGATCAAGGAGGGATTTGAGAAGGCTGGCATTAGCATACCCTATCCACAACAGGTGGTCCACCACATTGGCACCGGCATCTTACCAGACACAGAAGTTTAAGACTATGGCTGAACCGACCTTCGAATTCTGTGATTACAACAACCCGGTGCACCTCGAAGCCATGGGTTTTCTGCTCAATCATTATATGGAAGACCCAATGGGGGATCATCCGCCTTTGAAACTGGAGGAATTGGCGCTTTTGGCAGAAAAAATGGCCGAACGACCGAGTGCTTTTATATTATTCATGCTTTTTGATGGAAAATATGTCGGAATGGCTACCTGTTTCGAACTTTTGTCTACCTTCAAAATCAAACCGTATCTCTATATTCACGACTTCATTGTGCACGGGAATTTCAGGGGTCTGAAGCTTGGCCGAAAGTTGATGGAAAAGCTGGTTGACATAGCCCAGGAGCGTGATTATTGCAAGATCACCCTTGAAGTACGAGAAGATAATAAAGCCGCATTGGCATTGTACAGGAATATGGGTTTTGTGGAATGCGACCCAAAAATGTATTTCTGGACCAAAATTTTGTGAACGGGCCGGGTAATTCTACGCTTTATCCGTCTTTTCGATGATGTATTCGGGACGATCCTTCATTTCGTCGAAAATGATGCCGATGTATTGTCCCAGGACGCCGACGGTAAGCAATTGAACACCACCGAAAAAGATCACGAGCAGGATGATGGAGCTCCAGCCTGTTTCAGCATTGGTAAAACCGAAAATCTTACCCAACACAATCCAGATGGCGTATATCACACCAACCAATACTGCGGTAAATCCCAGGCTCATAGCTACTTTCAACGGTTTCTTGGAGAAATAGAGCATGGCCGTTCCTGCGAAATGAAGCATTTGGCGGAATGGGTATTTCGTTTCACCTGCAAAGCGTGCATCCCGTTGATAACGGAGCGGTACTTGCTTGAAACCGACCCAGCTGATGATGCCACGGATGTATTTCCCTTTTTCGCGGAAACGCTTGAATTCATCGATGATGCGGCGGTCGATCAGGCGGAAATCGCCGGTATCAAGGGGAAAAGTGACTTCAGAAAGCCAATTCAGCAACCGATAAAACACTTTTGAGGTGAACAACTTGATGAAACCCTCGCCCTTTCGGTCTTCACGAACACAATACACCACATTGGCTTGTTCTTCCCGTTGCTTTTTGAGCATGTCGGGAATGAGTTCGGGAGGATCCTGCAAATCGGCATCGATGATGACGGCAAAGTCGCAGTCGCATTGATGCAAACCCGCCGTTACAGCAGGTTGGTGGCCGAAGTTCCTGGAAAAGTGAAGCACGGTGACCCTTGGATCGGAGGCAGCGATTTCAGACAAGATAGGACCTGTTCGATCTGTGCTTCCATCGTTGATGAAAATGATGGAAGATTCAAAACCGGCCAGTTCATCCATTACCTTTTTCATGCGGGCCCAGGAGGTTGGGATCACAGCCTCCTCATTGAAACAAGGAACAATCAGACAGAGTGTTTGCATAATCAACGACGTTTTTTGAAATAACGACTCATCAAGGAGAAAATATTCCGTTCGCTGAAAGTCAGCTTCTTATTGACAAAGTATTGAAGGAGGGCAACAAAGAATACCGAAATAGCCTTGGAAACCATGCTGTTCAGGTGCATGCCATCGATCATCACTGCAAGCATGATGGAGCTGAGGGCCATACCGGCCAGAGCGATGCTGAAAAAAGAAATGAACCGATAGAAGAGTTTATCCTTGACCTTGAACGTAAAGATGCTGTTCAGGATGAAGTTGTTCACCACTGCCAGGGAGGAGCTCATGATGTTGGACAGGATGTAGTTGATGTGCAGTATTTCATAAAACACATAAAACAGCCCCATGTCCACGACCAGGCCGACTACACCTACCAGTGCGTATTTGACAAAGCTAGAGTTTAATAATCTGACAAACAACGATTTCATCATTCAGTTCATTGAAAGGGTTTGAGCGTTCCAATTCTTTAAAAACGTACTGGCCCGAATAGTTTTTCCGCACTTTTTCCAGCGTTTTTTCCCCTGTCACCAAGAAGCCACTTGCCGGTCGTTCCACATCAAAGTTTTTAAAGTGGTTTCCCAGGTAGAAATTCAGACCATAGATGTTCCGGTATTCCAAAAGCTGGTTCATCACATACCCTTGACGCTCAAGGCTATAACGCTTTTCTAGCGTTATAGCCAAGGGTTTCAGGGAATATCCGTTTTTATAAACCGGAAATATGGCACCTTCCAGAAAAACCTGTATGCCTATACAAACGGTAAATATACCAAAAATTGTGGTGCGAGCGTTTTTTGAACGAATTCCGTATGTAAAGAAGACGGTGACCGAAATCAAAAGAAACCAGACGAATACACCTATCAAAGTTGGGTTCCGGAAGGCATTGGCAAACAATGCGATTATGTACGTCGTCTTTGCATCGTGCGCCCATGGAGATGTAAGTGTGCTGAGATCCACAAAGTAGGCAATCGCCGTAAGCAGCAGCAGGATGGAAGCCACCACGACCGTCACTTGGTAAAGTATTTTGAAAAGTTTCGGCGTGAATTGTTCCGCCCAAAAGTAGACTTTGGTTAACAAATATGCAGCGAAGGGATATACGGGCATGATGTACACACTCCGCTTAGACGATGGAATAGAATAAAAAACCAAGAATAGGAGAACGACCAGCACACTGAAAAGCGTAAACGCGTCCATCGAGACAAAACGCTTCCAAGACACGGGCAAACGTTTCTTCCAACCTTCTTTATATTTGAAAACAAATAGGATCATGATGGGAATGAGCGTCCAGGGCATCAATCCGAGCAACAATGCAGGAATGTAGTACCAAAATGGACCTTGATGCCCCAAGGTATATTGAATGCCTAAAGCTTGATCTTTCATTCCCAGGAAACGACCGATATTTTCAGCAAAGACGACGGTCAGAAATGTTTCGCCCTTGACCTGATACGCCAGAACGTACCAAACACTAAGGATAAGTAAACCCGGGAATGCCACCAATAGGCTTTTCCAAAGGACTTTCCAGAAATTATGACCGCGGAGCAAGTAATAAAGCGCGGATATTCCAACAGGCAAAATCGCACCAACCGGTCCCTTCACCATACAGGCGCAACCGATGCACAATACCGTCAGTATCGGATAACCTTTCAGCCCTTTTTCCTCCCATTTGTAGAGTCCGAATAGCGATGCAGACATAAAGAATGCCAGCGTCATGTCCACGCGGCATTCGAGGCTGTATCGGTGCAATTCAAAGGAAGTGAGCAAAATCAAGGCTGAAATCACCGCTGTTTGAACGGTTTTGCGCTTCTTTAGAAAAACCAGTGTGAGCATAGCCATTCCGATCAAACCCAGCGACGATGGCAAGCGAGAAGACCACTCGCTGACCGAACCGGACAAAAAGGAGATTCCGGCTATGATCCAGTGCATCAGGGGCGGTTTGAATCCGATTTCGTCCGCATAATCCATGGGTAGGATCCAGTTGCCGTCGTTCAGCATGGAAAGCGCTTCGGTGGCTTCACGGGGTTCCCCCTTGGTGTAGAAATCACCAAGGCCGATCCATGGCAAGATCAGTAGCATGGCAATCAGCAAGATACTGAGTACCGGCTTCTCCAGCAAGGTTATTTTCAAGGCAGTGGCAATACTGTTCATGGTTTATTCGTCCAGGTTTGGTGCATTAGTTCGGCTGTCTTATGGGCAGCTCCGGGTTTGCCAAGTGCTAAGCGGACTTCGGCATAGCCATCCAATACGGCCTGGCGTTCAGGGGTATCGGAAAGAAGCGGTTCCAGTGCAGTGGTCAAATTGACGTCGTTCAGCAAGGCACCCATGAGTTCATTCACCACCGTCTTGCCGGCTAGGAGATTGACCAGGGAAAAATACGGCACATGCATGAAATGGCGAAAAATCCAGTTGGGGAGGCTTCCACCAGCCACAGCGTACGAAACAACCTGGGGTGTTCCGATGAGGGCAGCTTCCAGCGTAGCCGTTCCCGAGGTGACGATGGCGGTATATGCCATCCGAAGCAAGGAATAGGTTTCCCCGAAAATCAGCTTTTCGCCGTGCAAAATAAACTGTTTGTAGAAGGATGGCGTTTGCCCAGGAGCACCGGCAATAACCAATTGGAAAGCAGGATAACGACTGGCCACTTCGAGCATTAGCGGCAGGTTCCCGTGAATTTCTCCTTTACGGCTGCCTGGCAGCAAAGCCAGCACCGGACGTTGATCCAATCCATGCAAGGTACGGAAGGCCTTTTCGTCGAAAGGTTGTTCAAAATAAGCCGCCACACTGTCCACAGATGGATTTCCAACGTAGGAAACCGCGAATTCGTGTTTGGCGAAAAACTCGGTTTCGAAAGGAAGGATCACGTACATGTGATCGATGTATTTTTTGAAGGACTTGATGCGGTATTCTTTCCAGGCCCAGATTTTGGGAGAAATGTAGAAATGGACCGGCAAGTCGGGCATTGTTTTTTTAGCAAAAGCGGCAATTTTCAAATTAAAATCGGCATAGTCGATGAGAATCAATACATCCGGTTTCCAGAAAATTATTTCATTTTTGCACAAAGCCATGTTTTTCAGGATGGTACGCGCATTCAGTACGACAGCTATGACGCCCATAAAGGCCATTTCGCGGTAATGTTTCAATAGCGTTCCGCCAACAGCAGCCATTTGGTCTCCGCCGAAAAAGCGGAACTCGGCTTGAGGGTCGAGCAGCTGGAGTTCCCGCATCAGATTGGAGCCGTGCAAGTCTCCGGAAGCTTCACCGGCTACCAGAAAGTATTTCATAATTCCCAGGATTTCATCGCTTCGAGCAGTGGGTAAGACGTCATGTCAATTTGGGAAGGCACGACTGAAATATAGCCCTTTTCCATGGCATGCATATCCGTATCGGCGGAATCCGGTTCATCATTCCGAAAACTGCCCATCAGCCAGTAATATTCACCGCCGCGGGGGTGCTTCCGCATCTCGAATTCTTCCACCCATTTACCGTCTGCCTGGCGACAGAGACGTATGCCTTTGACTTCAGGAACCAAGGGAATATTTACATTCAGACAAATGCCTTTGGGCAGGCCATTTATTAGAAGTTGTTCCGCAATTTTGTACAAAAAGGGACGTGCAGGTTCAAAATCGGCTTCCACCCGGTGATCGTCCAGCGAAAAACCGACCGAAGGAATTCCGTTCATACAGCCTTCCAGAACAGCACCCATGGTACCTGAATAATGGATGGCAACGGAGGAATTCGTTCCGTGATTGACACCGGAGAACAACAAATCAGGATGTTTATCCGGGAAAAGAATATTGAGCGCCAGCTTGACACAATCAACAGGCGTGCCGTTGCTACGGTAGACTTTCAGGCCTGGTTCTTCCGAAACCAATACCAGATCGAGCGGCGTTTTGACGGTAATGGCGGTGGACATTCCAGACTGGCCGAACTTGGGAGCCACTACGGTCAAATCACCGAGCGGTTTGAGAAGGTCGATCAAGAACCGGATGCCCGGAGCCATGTAACCATCATCGTTGGAAAGGAGTATCTGGGGGCGTTTTTCCATAATAAATTGAAGTAAAAAGCAGCCTTGTCAGTTTGCTGCTTCGTGTTCTTTTGCAAAACAAAAGTACAAAATATTCACAGAAGCCAATGACAGGTTTCCAACCTTATTAACAATCTATAAGAAGAACTGTTGATAACCTGCCCCCTTTGCCTGCCCCCTGAACGAAATATTTCCCTATCTTTGTGCATCTGATTATCAAATTACACGGAGAATTGCTTGTTTATGGGAAAAATTATTGCTTTGGCCAATCAAAAGGGTGGTGTCGGTAAAACGACGACGACCATCAATTTGGCGGCATCACTTGCTGTTCATGAAAAGAAAGTCCTGGTGGTCGACGCTGACCCGCAGGCAAATGCATCTTCCGGCTTTGGCATTGACGTCAAGTCCTTGGATGCAACCATTTACGAATGCCTCATCAACAACATCGACCCAAAAACCGCCATTCTGAATACTGAACTGGAAGGTTTGCAAATCATTCCCTCCCACATCGACCTGGTCGGTGCCGAACTGGAAATGATCAGCATTCCCGAACGCGAAAACATCCTGAGAAAAATACTGACACCCTTCAAGGACCAATACGATTACATTTTGATCGACTGTTCTCCCTCTCTGGGGCTCATCACGGTGAATTGCCTGACCGCAGCCGACTCTGTCATCATTCCGGTGCAATGTGAGTATTTTGCACTGGAAGGCATCAGCAAATTACTGAATACCATCAAGATAATCAAATCGAAGCTCAATCCAAAACTGGAAATCGAAGGCTTCCTGCTCACCATGTACGATTCCCGTTTGCGTCTGGCCAGACAAGTCAGCGAAGAAGTGAAAAGGCACTTTGACAAACTGGTTTTCAACACCATGATCCAGCGCAATGTCAAACTGAGTGAAGCACCCAGTTACGGGACGCCGGTACTACTCTACGATGCCGATTCCAAAGGCTCTGTAGACTATATGCAGCTCGCTCTGGAGATCCTGCAGCGGAATAAAAAATAATTTACTATCTTGTGCGGCTAACCCTATTGTAGCCACAAAACGAACGAAGCACCATGGTTGTCAAGAAAAATGCTTTGGGAAGAGGTTTGGACGCTCTGATCAGTTCGGATGAAATCCGGACCGAAGGTTCCTCCTCCATCAATGAAGTCGAATTGTCCAGGATTTTCCCCAACCCCGACCAGCCACGCCGGGAATTTGACGCGGAAGCCTTGCAGGAACTCGCCGTATCCATCCGGACCATCGGTGTCATTCAACCGATATCCTTGCGCCTCATGGCTGACGGCACCTACCAGATTATTGCCGGGGAACGTCGTTTCAGGGCAGCCAAGATTGTTGGTCTGACGCAGATTCCTGCCTACATCAAGACCGCCGAAGACGATGCGGTCATGGAAATGGCCCTGATTGAAAACATACAACGTGAAGACTTGAATGCCATTGAAATTGCACTGGCATTTCAGAAATTGCAGGAAATATATAAATTGACTCAGGAAAAGCTGAGTGAACGCATTGGTAAGAAACGGGCCACGATAGCCAATTACATCCGTCTGCTCAAATTACCTGCCGAAGTTCAGATTGGCCTACAATTTCGCAAGATCGACATGGGCCATGCCAGAGCGCTGGCTGGCATTGAAGATCCGACCGTCCAGCTGGCCATTTACGAAGAAGCCGTGCTGCATGGTTACTCGGTCCGCAAGGTAGAGGAATTGGTTCGTTCCATTGCGGAGGGTGAAACCCCTGAACCGCATGCTGTCGCACCGAAGCATGCAAGTAAAACTCCGGAAGAATACCTTGCCCTGCAGAAAATTCTTTCAGAGAAACTAAAAACCAAGGTTCGCTTTAAAATTGGCGAAGGCGGTAAAGGTTCCATCATGATCCCATTCAAATCGGAAATGCAACTGGAGGCTTTACTGGAATCATTCGACAAAATGCTGCAATAGGGTCTTGAAAAAGTTGACGCGAAAATATGGTCGTCTGAGCTTGCTCCTTTTCTTCGCGCTCCTACACGCTGGAGGCGGAACAAATGGATTGATGGCGGCTGCGGCAGATTCAATCCTAGTTCAGAAGTCCTTGCTTGCCGGCAACACCCTGACTGAAAGCGTTCAGAAAGGAGTCCGGCTAACTGGGAAAGACACCATCCAGATCATTATGAAGCCGGATTCGGTCTACAAACCAGACCCAAAAAAAGCGATTTGGTTTTCCTTGCTTTGCCCCGGTTTGGGCCAGCTTTACAATCGACGTTACTGGAAACTACCCTTCGTGGGTGCCGGAGTGATCGGAGTAGCATATGCCATCAACTGGAACAGTAAGTATTACAACGCGTACACCAATGGTTACAGGGACATCATGGATGACGACCCTAGCACGAAAAGCTATTTGAAACTGCTGCCTCCCAACTCGAATTACCCGGAGTCTCAGTTAGTGAATGTACTGAAGAACAGGCAACAGACTTTCCGCCGATCCAGGGATCTGAGTTACATCGGTGCCGTCGGCGTTTACGTTTTATGCATATTGGACGCCTTTGTGGACGCACAGTTGTATGATTTTGACATTAGTCCTGACCTTTCCGTGACCCCGTCGGCACCAAGGATAAACAATTACGGCGGAGCCAAAGCGGTGGAATTCAGTCTGGCTTTTCAATTTTAAAAAAGAAAAAACGATATATGAAAAACGTACTTTTCCTAATCATCGGGTTTCTCGTTTGTCTGTCTGTTCAGGCAAACGATAGCATCCCTCGGGTGGAAGACTACCTGAGCGGATCTGGCGATGACCGGGAAATAGCACTCCCCGAAAGCTTTGACACTAATATGGACAGCCTGTTGCAGGATTGGCATATGAAGACATTCATTCCCATCGACCGGAATTGCAAGTTCGATTCCCTCAATCCCTACGTTTCGGATACCGTAATGATGAATCGGCTGGCTGATATGCCGACCATCATCAAGATGCCATACAACAGGATTATCCGCCAATTCATCGACAAGTACGAGGAAACCCGCCGCAAACAGGTGGCCGTCATGCTGGGTATCGGCGATTACTACTTCCCCATGTTCGAACAGATGCTCGAAAAATACCGGATGCCCAACGAACTGAAATATCTTTCCGTTGTGGAATCCGCCCTGAATCCCAATGCTACCTCTCGTGTAGGTGCCACTGGGCTCTGGCAATTCATGTTCGGCACCGGTAAAAGCTATGGGCTGGAAATCAACAGCCTGGTAGACGAACGCCGCGATCCGCAGAAATCGACCGAGGCTGCCGTTCGGTATCTGAAAGACCTCTATGGCATTTTCGGAGACTGGCATCTGGCCATCGCCGCGTACAACTGTGGTCCCGGCAATGTCAACAAAGCCATTCGCCGCGCAGGAGGAAAAAAAGACTATTGGGACATCTATTACTACCTGCCACGTGAAACCCGTGGCTATGTTCCGTTGTTCATTGCAGCCAATTATGTGATGACCTATTACAAGGAGCACCGCATCTGTCCAGTTCGCACGGAATATCCGCTGCATACGGATACGCTGATGCTCAGCAACAAGATTCATTTTGATCAGATTGCTGGTGTTATCGGTGTTTCCAAGGAAGATTTGGTAAAACTCAATCCGCAATACCGTCGCGAAATCATTCCGGGCACCCCCGATAAACCGCAAAGCGTTTGCCTGCCGGCCAATTACACCCTGGCGTTCATTGATTTTCAGGACAGTATTCCAAACTACCGATCGGGTGACCTGCTGAACCCCTTGCTCACGGTGGAACCTTCTGGCCAGGAGAAAGCGCCGGTAGTGAAGGCAAAATTCCATATTTATAAAGTTCGGAAAGGAGACACTTTATACGAGATTGGATTGAAATACCATACCACTACCTCGGCAATCAAAAAAAGAAATGGACTTCGTAGTAGCACGATCAATCCTGGCCAGCGTCTAAAAATCTATTGATAAAAGACGATTATGGGAGACATTTCGACATTTACACAAGCTGAAAAAGACCAGATCAACGAGAAGTTTCAAGAACTGCTTCAGGAATATCTCAAATCCAATCACCGTAAGAAGGTCGAGCTCATCACGACGGCCTTCAACTTCGCGAACCATGCCCACGGAGGTATCCGCAGGCGTTCGGGCGAACCCTACATTATGCACCCGCTTGCGGTAGCAAAAATCTGCTGTTCGGAAATCGGGTTGGGTTCCACCTCCATTTGTTCCGCCCTGTTGCACGATGTAGTGGAAGACACCGAATACACGGTGGAAGACATCGAAAAGAGTTTTGGATCGAAGATTTCGGTCATCGTGGAAGGTTTGACCAAGATTTCAGGCGGTATTTTCGGGGAACAAGCCTCCGCACAAGCGGAAAACTTCCGTAAGCTGCTGCTGACCATGGCCGAGGACATCCGGGTGGTGCTCATCAAAATGGCCGACCGCCTGCACAATATGCGTACCCTTGGTGTGATGCTACCCAGCAAGCAATACAAGATTTCCGGGGAAACGATGTACCTTTATGCCCCGCTGGCCAACCGCCTGGGTCTCAACCGCATTAAGACTGAACTGGAGAACCTTAGTTTCAAATACGAGCATCCCGACACCTACGCCGACCTTTTCCGCAAAATTGAAAGTACCGCTGTCGCCCGAAACGAGCTCTACGAGAAATTTACTGCTCCTGTTCGGGAAAAGCTGGACGAAATGGGTATTGATTACCGGCTGAAAGCCCGTACGAAATCCATTTATTCCATTTGGAACAAAATGCAGACCAAAGGCGTTTCCTTTGAGGAAATCTACGATATATTGGCAGTCCGCATCATTTTCAGCACCGAGGTTCCGAGAACCGACCCCACACTGTTTTCCATCGAGAAAAAGCGCTGCTTTGCCATCTATTCGGCCCTGACTGATATTTATAAGCACCACCCCGACCGCATCCGCGACTGGGTGAGCAGCCCGAAAGCCAACGGCTACCAAGCCCTACACGTCACCGTTATGGGGCCGGACGGCGAATGGATTGAAGTCCAAATCCGTAGCGATCGCATGGATGAAATCGCCGAACGCGGTTTTGCGGCTCACTGGAAATACAAATCCGGTGAAATTGAGGAAGAAAACGAACTGAACAAGTGGATTTACACCATCAAGGAAATTCTGGAGAACCCGGAACCCAATGCCATCGACTTCCTCGACACCATAAAAATGAACCTCTTTTCGTCGGAGATTTTCGTTTTCACCCCGAAAGGAGAAATCAAGACTATGCCGACCGGTTCCACGGCGCTGGACTTTGCCTTCACGCTGCACTCTCAAATTGGTTTCCACTGCATCGGGGCCAAAGTGAACCACAAACTGGTGGCCATGAGCCACGTCTTGAAAAGCGGAGACCAGGTGGAGATCCTGACCTCCAAGAGCCAGACTCCGAAAGTCGAATGGCTGGACTGGGTGACAACTGGCAGTGCCAAAACCCGCATCAAGGCTAAGTTCCGCAGAGACAATAAAGATCTGATCAAAAAGGGAGACAACTTATTGACCGACTTTTTCGCCCGAATCCGCTTTGGATATGACCAAAGTTCAACAGACGTACTCATGCATCATTTCGACGTTGAAAACAGGGACGATCTGCTTATGAAACTTGGTTCTGGCAAAATCGAACTGACAGACGACCTTAAAGTGCTATTCAAAAAGAGTCAAGACAACAACAAGCTCTTAAAATACTGGAAACTGACGCTGGGCATCAGCAACAAGCCGAAGCCCGAAATGCTGGGTGAAACCACCGAGAAAATTGACTACAAGGCAACCCATAAGTTGACCGAGGAGTCCTTCAATCAACAATACAAACTAGCCGATTGCTGTCATCCCATCCCAGGAGACGATGTTCTGGGTTTTGTGGAAGACAACGGAAGTGTTTCCGTACACAAGCGGCAATGTCCTGTGGCCATGAAGATTAAGTCCAGTTATGGTACCCGCATTCTTTCGGCTGAATGGGCCACTCAAAAAGCCCTCTCCTTTCCCATCGAACTGGAATTGCGGGGTATTGACGGTGTGGGCATTGTCAGCCAAATCACCAAAATCGTTTCCGACGAGCTGGCCGTAAACATGACCAAACTCTTGTTCGAAACCAAAGACGGCATTTTCAAGGGCCTTATCGAACTGTACGTACACGACGTTGAAGACGTCAACAACCTCTGTGCCAAGATTTCACAAATCACTAATGTGCAGTTGGTACGACGCAAGGAGGAAATGAACGGTTAACTTTCCGCTTTTTAAAAACACGCTCATTAGAAAATGGTGCTCTAAAAAAGGGAGCCCGACCAGCCATCCTTGGACGGTTCGGGTGTGGTAGGTTCAATAGGTTCTGGCTGTTCGTAAAAGAGGTTCTGTTCGGGAGTGGGTTCGGGCTCCGGTTCTAGTTTCGGCTGGTACATCAATTCGGGTTCCAGTTCTTCGTAAAGTGCCCTTGCTGCGGATTCGTCCGATTGCTCTTCTAAAGGTTCTTCGATCGGTTCGGAGCGTTCTTCGACTTCTAGTTCTTCCGTAGGTCGCTCCATCGGTTCTGAGGGCTGTTCGACTTCTGTATTATCGACAACTGTTTCCACTGGCTGAACGGTAAATTTTTCAGCATCGAATTCGGTCGATTCTTCTGTCGGTTCAGCAGTCATGTGTGGTTCGGGATCTTCGAGCTCATACGTGAATTCGGCTTCTTCAACTACGTCCGCAACGGTTTCCTTTTCTGAAAAATCGAATGGTGAATCTTCCAAAATCGGTTCGGGTTCAGGCGCTTGCAAATGTTCTTCGTCGGGAACAGGGATTTCCTCCATCACAAATTCTGTGGGCGGGTTTTCCTCCCTAAGGGATTCGACTGAAATCATTTCCGAACCGGGTTCAGCAAAGACCATCCGTTTTGAAATGGGCGCCTCTTCCGAAAATTCAGGCGCTTCCTGAGCAGGCTGACCCAATTCGGTCTGGAGTTTCAACAACTCCGACTTGATTTTTTTGAGTTTTTCGGTCAATTCATGCTGCGCCGTCATACCATTTTTTTCTTCACGAAGCTTTTTGCGGGCACCTGCCAGCGTCATTCCCTTTTCCTTGAGCAGGAAATGGACGAGCCGGACATTCTCGATGTCGTCTTTGGTGTAATTGCGCGTCCCTTTGACGTTTTTTTTGGGTTTGATGACCGTGGGAAATTCTTTTTCCCAGAAACGGAGCGTGGACTCGTTGACATGAAAGACAGCAGCCACTTCACCAATGGAATAGAACAGTTTTCTCGAATCGTCAGCCATAGTTTTCAGGTATTAAAAATTAGTCCATAGTTTGTCCGTAATTGGACGATATTTGAACCATTTGGTCGTATTGAGCGGGAGAAAGATCCATGAAATAATAGTGTGCAGGGTTCTGCGGAGCGCCTTTGAAATGAACTTCGTAATGCAAATGCGGGCCGGTGGATTTCCCTGTGTTGCCTACCGCACCAATGACTTCGCCGCGTTTCACTTTCGAACCGAAGTGCACAGCCATAGCGCTCAAATGGCCGTACAGCGTCTGGAAATTAAACCCGTGGTTGATGATGATGCAGTTCCCGTAGCCCTGTTTCCAGGAAGCGTACACGACATTGCCTTCACCTGTGGCATAAACATCCGTACCTGTTCGGGCGGAAAAGTCCATACCGGCATGAAAGGTCGCCACATGGTATATTGGGTCGATGCGCCTGCCGTAACCGGAAGCCACCGTCTTCATATCGCGGTTGAGTACAGGCATGATGGCCGGAATGCAAAGCAACCGCTGTTCCTGATTTTTAACCAGATCCAACAAAACATCGTACGATTTGGATTGAGTATAAGCCATTTTGGACAATCGGTCGATTTCTTGGCTGGTCTGGGTCACCAATTCCTTATTATTCAAATCGTTGAATTCCTGGTAACGGTTGGTGTTGCCAAAAGAGCCTTCACGCAGTTCGGGAGGGATCGGGTCTGCCTGAAGGATGGCACGGTAGAGGTTGTCGTCGCGTTGCTCAAGGTCGATCATCACGGCCTGCACATGCTTGGCTTGCAACTGCAGCACCTTGTACTGTGACTGCAACCGCTCGTTCTCTACCCTGTACTTCTTGGCATCTGGCGTTTCGAAGATGTTGAGATAAATGAAAAAGAAGAGCACTCCCATGGATATCCCGCTGAACGCGTGAAGCAGCAATTGCTTGATCCAATCGATCGCCGATTTCTGGATGCGTTCGAAACTTAAGGACTCTGGATTGAAGTGGTATTTGACTCTTTTGCCCACGCGCGTGTATCTTTTTCAGTGCTAATACATGCAAAAGTAACAAATTAGCCGTATTTTTGCGCCCGAATTACTAAATTATAACACATGACCGCCAAAGAAATCCGCGAATCCTTCAAAGACTTTTTCGCTTCCAAGAATCATAAGATTGTTCCCTCCGCCCCGATGGTGGTCAAGGACGACCCCACGCTGATGTTCACCAATGCCGGCATGAACCAGTTCAAGGACATCATTCTGGGAAATGTGGCGCCCAAATACCCTCGGGTGGCCAACTCGCAGAAATGCTTGCGCGTCAGCGGTAAACACAATGACTTGGAGGAAGTTGGACACGATACCTACCACCACACCATGTTCGAAATGCTGGGCAACTGGTCCTTTGGCGACTACTTTAAGAAGGATGCCATCCAGTGGGCTTGGGAATATTTGGTGGACGTGGTAAAACTGGATCCGAACCGATTGTATGCCACCGTTTTCGAAGGCTATGCCCCCGAAGGTCTGGAACGTGATACTGAATCGGCTTCCATTTGGGCTCAGTTTTTGCCGGCAGAACGCATCATCAACGGCAACAAAAAAGATAATTTCTGGGAAATGGGCGACCAGGGTCCTTGTGGTCCGTGTTCTGAAATACATATTGACCTGCGTTCGGACGAAGAACGGGCTTTGGTGGACGGCTTGACGCTTGTGAACGAAAGCCATCCGCAGGTGGTCGAAATCTGGAACAACGTGTTCATGCAGTTCAACCGCAAAGCGGACGGATCTTTGGAACCGCTGCCAGCCAAGCATGTGGACACCGGCATGGGCTTCGAACGCCTATGCATGGCCATCCAAGGCAAGCGCTCCAACTACGACACCGACGTATTCCAACCTATTTTGAAGGAAATCGGCAATCTCTGCGGCGTCACCTACGGCGCAGATGAAAAGACCGATATCGCCATGCGTGTCATTGCCGACCACATCCGCACCATCGCCTTTTCCATCACCGACGGCCAGTTACCTTCCAACGCCAAGGCCGGCTACGTGATCCGCCGCATCTTGCGTCGTGCCGTGCGTTACGGATACACCTTTCTGAACCGCCGCCACGCCTTCATGTACAAACTCCTTCCCGCGCTCATCGATTCGATGGGTTCAGCCTATCCTGAATTGCAGGCGCAACAATCGCTGGTTGAAAAGGTGATCAAGGAAGAAGAAGAATCCTTCCTGCGCACCCTCGAAACCGGTATTCGCCTCTTGGATAAATTAATGGCTGAAACCAAGGCTGCTGGATCTACCGTTCTGGATGGCAAAAGCGTGTTCACCATTTACGATACGTTTGGTTTCCCAGTGGATTTGACCGAGCTTATTCTGCGCGAAAACGGACTGACCGCCGACATTGACGGCTTCACGGCTGCCATGAAAGAACAGAAAGACCGGGCTCGTAACGCCGCCGCTGTGGAAACAGGCGACTGGGTAGTTTTGAAAGATCAGGAGTCCGAATTCGTAGGCTATGATTTCACTTCCTGCGATGCAGAGATTTTGAAATACCGTCAGGTTTCACAAAAGGGCAAGTCCTATTACCAATTGGTACTTGACCGCACGCCATTTTATGCCGAAATGGGCGGACAGGTGGGCGACTGCGGCTACCTTGAATTGGAGGGTGTGCGCTTGGTCATTGAAACCGTCAAGAAAGAAAACAACCTGGGTGTGCACATCACCTCGAAGATGCCAGCCGATCCGACTGCCGTGTTCAAAGCCGTCGTGGATGTGGAAAAACGCAACGCGACTTCCGCCAACCATTCAGCCACACACTTGCTGCACGAAGCGCTGCGCGACGTACTTGGTTCGCATGTGGAACAAAAAGGTTCGCTCGTAAACCCCGACAACCTCCGTTTCGACTTCGCCCATTTCCAAAAAGTGACGCCCGAAGAAATCCGCGAAGTGGAAAACCGCGTGAATGCCGCGATTCGTAGAAATATTTTATTGGACGAACACCGCCATACCCCGATTGCCGAAGCCCGCGCAATGGGTGCCATGGCTTTGTTCGGTGAAAAATACGGCGAGGAGGTTCGTGTGATTCGCTTCGGAAATTCTGCTGAACTCTGTGGTGGAACGCATGTGGACGCAACTGGCCGCATCGGTAGCTTCCGCATTGTGACGGAAAGTTCCATCGCTGCCGGTATCCGTCGCATCGAGGGCATTACTGGAGCTGGTGCTGATGCCGCCTACTACCAGATGCAGGATGAACTGCGTACGGTGAAGGGTTACTTCAACAATACGCCCAACCTGACTGCAGCCATCGAAAAGCTGGTAGCCGAGAATCAGGAGAACTTGAAGAAACTGGAAGCATTTGCTGCAGACCAGGCCAAGGTTTTGAAAAACGAGCTGCTTCAGAAATCCACTACTATTAATGGTGTGAAATTGGTTGTTTTTGAAGGCGAAGCCACGGCTGAAACCATCAAGAACATTGCCTTCCAACTTCGTGGAGAAATCTTGACCGGACTGGCCTTCATCGCCGGCAGTGTGGACAGTGATAAGCCGCTGCTCACGGTAACTTTCAGCGATGATCTTGTCGCAAAGGGGTTGAATGCGGGGAATCTG
>Ga0209125_1000819_pt1 | contig 35123 bp, 25 predicted proteins | sample BarGraIncub1131A_FD_184503 | JGI IMG/M metagenome (GOLD analysis project Ga0209125, IMG submission 184503) | Arctic peat soil microbial communities from Barrow, Alaska - Barrow Graham LP Incubations 11-31A (SPAdes) (version 2) | ecosystem: Environmental > Terrestrial > Soil > Wetlands > Peat... | reverse complement strand
GAATAATGTTCTTTTTCATGATCAACGATTTTACTTATTTAATTGTCTTTGCTAATTCATCATATTTTCGGGCCACTTCCGGATCGGTAGACCTGTAACTATCCGCCAATCCTATAATTGCCTCTTTAAAACTTGGCGACATGGTTAAACAGGTTTTCAAAAGTTCGCGAGCCTTTTTTACCTCCTCCTGACTTACCAGGATTCTTGCCAGTGCCGGATATGCGTCAAAATATTTCCGGTTTACCCGGATAACCGTCTGATACAACTCCGCTGCCCTGGTGAAATCCCCTTTTTCTGCATAAATATTGGCCTGAAACATCAGGATTCGATCATTTTCCGGATTGATTTCCAACCCCTTCTTCAGCAGGATAAGTGCTTTCTCCGGATCACCCATCTCGTAACAGACCGAGGCAAAATTAAAAAAGATTAGTTCATCCTGACAATCTTTTTTCACCACTTCCTCAAAATATTTTATGGCTTCCTCATTTTGACCCTTATTATATGCCTGATATCCAAGTAAATCAGCCTTGTTTTCTCTTTTCAGAACCGCACAAATCGGAACTCCTTCCGCCTCAATGATTTTTATGGAATTTTTGGGTGGCCAGACTTTGTTATTGAGCAAAACAGGCGGTATGTAGCTGTTGGCGACGATGTAATAGTCCCAGTCCTGCTGGCTTCTCTCGTTGTAAGGAAAATATTTGGCAGTCAAATTTTTCTCTTTTCTGAAAAACCAATCTGCCGGGAAGTTGGTGCCGATTTTCAGGGTGTCGCCCGGATGGTTCTGTTTCAGGTATCCGATCAGCCATTCCGATCCCTGACGCATGGAGTGATAGTAATAATCTGTCTCGTAATTTCCGTATGCGCCTTTCAGTCCGCCGGTTAACTGATTGTAATAGAGGTAATAATAGGGATGATTCCTTACCAGGAAGCTGACAGGATGGAATGCAAGTACCAAGAGAAACAGGATAACCACTAGCTGGACAAGCCTTGCCTTGAAGCGTAAAATAAGTTGCCATAACCCAATCGAGGCCAGTACGACCATCCCAGGATAGATGAATAGAAAATGTCTCCAGGAGCCGTAGAGGTTAGACTTTTCATAGATTACAAAAGCGATGGGAAAGAGAATGGTTAGGATCAGCATGGCATATTTCAGAAAATCTTTCTTCGGGGCTTTCCTGGTAAGGGCAAAAAAACAGATGATGCCGACCCAAACCAGCAGCGGGATGGTGATGAGCATCAGTTTTGGAAGGTAATACCAGGGCATGAAATCCGACCATTCGTGACTGCCTTCGAAGACCTGCCGAATGGTTGTGGGGAATTGCGACATCACTTTGAAGGACTCCCACAACCCGGAGACAGGATTTTGCAGTGCGTACGGCCAGGGCAGGATGCCGAACAGCCAGGAGAGCAGGATGATCAGGATGATGGATATCAGTTTAGGCCGGAGGCGGCCCAAGCTGATTTTGGATGTTTCATGGTAATGAGCTGCTTCCAAGACCATTACAAAAAGTAGGAGGTAACAGATAAGTAGGAGTCCACCTGGCCGGATACTGATGCCAAAGGCGAAAGAGAGGATCAGCGGGAGAAGATCCTGCCATTTTTGTCTTTCGGAAAAGAGCCACCTGAGCAGGAAAAAAGTGCCGGCGATGTAAGCCAGTGCGAAGGGAATGTCCTTCAGGTTGTTCTGCGCGTGCCCCAGAAAGGTGGGGGAGACGGCAAACAGCAGCAGCGTAATGATGCCCGCTCCGTACCCGGAAAGCCAAATTGCCAATAGTGCGGCTATTAATATAGCTACCCAGGCGGCGAGGCTGTTCATGATGTGACGGAAGGTGTAAATATCATCGATACTGAACCAACGAATCAGGATAGTCGTCAGGTTATCAAACGATTGACCGTAATATTTAAGATGTGTTGTTGGTGTATCCAGAGCGCTCTGGTCTTTCCCGAAGGAGGCAAAATAGTTGTAAACTTTGACGGATTGATTGTAATGAACCTCCTCATCGCCCGAAATACCTGCATCTTTGGCCCCATGTAACAGAATCAGAAGTAAGAAGAGGGCTGCAACCGCAAAGATTGATCTGGCGAGCTTGCCATCAGGAATTTGGCTGATCTTCATGGATTTTTCGGATAAAATAGATCGGCCGGTTCTGTGATTCTTTGTAGATGCGGAAGACGTATTCTCCAACGATCCCGAGGAAAATCAGCTGGATGGAACCGAAAAAATACAGGCTCAACAGGGTGGATGACCATCCGATGATAGCCAGGCCAAGGATTTTATCGACTAAAACGTAGATACCTGCCAGCATAAAGACGAAGGTTCCGATGGTTCCGAGAATCAGGCATAGCCGGATGGGAAACCTGGAGAAGGAGAAGATGGCGTCGCTGGCCAGGGCAAAGAGTTTGGATAGGGACATCTTCGGATCGCCCTGGAAGCGGTCGTCGCGGACATACTCAACGGTACCCTGGTTGAACCCGATAAATGAGCGTAAACCCGGCATATACCTGACTTTTTCTTTCATGGAAAGGAGTGCCTGCAGCGCTTCGCGTGTCATCATGGAAAAGTTGCCGACATTCTCCATGTATTCGAGTCCGGCGATATTTTTAAAAATCAGGTGGAAGAGAACCGTATAAAAAGTACGTTGGCCGTGTCCTTTTCGTCCGGTTCTTTTCCCACTGATGATGTCGAAACCCTCTTCGCTGATTTTTCGGTACATCTCTGCCAGCAGTTCGGGCGGGTCCTGGAGGTCGCCATCCATCATGGCAATTATATCTCCTTTGGAGACCTCGAGTCCGGCCGTAAAAGCGGCCTGGTGGCCGAAATTTTTAGAGAGGGAGATGATCTTGATTTTTTTGTTGGATAGCCGGTGCTTTAAAAGTTTCTCTACGGTCTGGTCGGTACTGCCGTCATCAACGAAAAGCAACTCATAATCGTCCGAAATAGATGCTAATGAGGCAACAACCCTGTAAACCAGGTCGTCGATCAGTTGCTCTTCGTTGTATACGGGTATTACCAGACTGAACATAAAGCGGAAAATTTAAAGCACAATTTTTCGTGGTCCCTTCATTCTTTCTAATGTGAAGGAGGCGTTTTCCTTCAGATCCTCGTTCTTCAGCAGTTCCTGAACGGCAGGAACACAATAATTTGAACCCATCCAGGCGAGTTCTCTCAGGATCAGTTTTTTTCCTTCGACGGTAGCATCCTTATCCTGCAAAACTTTGACCATCTTTTTTTCAATATCCAGCAAAGCAGCAGGATTCGCACTGACTTTGCGGATTTTTGCCTGAAGATTGACAAAATAACGGGTGCTTTTATCGATGGCGTAGGTGGAGATTTTTTCCAGATCTTCAGAAAGGGTAAGGGTAGTTTCCTTATAATCGGGTCTCAGAACTGAACCGTCGATATTTGGGAAATCCAATGGTATTGCCTGGGTAACTTTTCCGGAGGCTGCCCATTCGGCGCCGCGCTGAAAGGTCACAATAAAGCCGACACATTCGGTGGCAGGGTGGGTAGCATCTTTCCCGACATGGCCCAAGGCGGTGTGGAAAATCCTGCCTTTGCCGTATTGGAGGGTCATCAGCATGGGTTCGTCCCTTCCGGCCCCCCTTTTGGCCGTATCCGAGAAAGCGGTAGCCAGAATCTCCATGTTTTTTGCAGGACCGCGCAGGGTACCGTACAGCTCATCTTTACCGTGAATCCAGGAAGTTGGAAGCCCTTTCATAATAGGATGGTCAATAATTCTGGTTCTCACAACGTATTCATGCTGAGGTCCGTGTGAGCCTGTTGGACCGGTGGATACCGAATCGACAACCAATTTGTTTCTCTTATAATAGACATAAGGACCATCTTTTGCAGAGCGGTTGTTCCAACCACCCAGACCGATGATCTCATTGTATTCTTTCCAATCGGCGAAAGAATTATCCGCTTCGTGATAAATGACCACTCCTCCGCCGTTTTTTACGAAATCTAAAAATGCAGCTTTGGTTTTTGCAGACCACGATTCGCCATTGTAATCCACTACCACGACGTTGTATTTCTTGAAATCGGGCTGAAAGGCCGACATATCGCCACCTTTGGCGGGTGTTTTAGCTACATCAACCGTGAATAGATTGGTTTGGACCAGCAACTCTTTCAGGATTGGGAAAGAGCCCTCCCAGTAGTGATTGCTCTGACCGGTTACGATCAAAGCCTTGTAATTCGCAGCTTGAATCTGAACTGCCGAAAAGAAGAGAAACCCTGCCAGCAGCAGGAGAACGGTATAAATTTTTTTCATTTTTTGCGGATTAAATAGTTGGAAATTGCCAAGGTTGACGATAAGGACGATCAAGCAGGCGGGCTGCCATCGGGTTTCCGATGATCTCTTCCTTTTTAGGGTCCCACTTGATTTTTTGACCTGTTTGCATGGCGATTTCGCCCAGCAGCGCTACCGAGATTGCCCTGTAAGCTCCTTCTATCGGAGCGATGGTCTTTTCTCCAGAGCGAACGCAGTCGACGAAATTTTGCCAGTGGTTGTTGCTTTTGATCAGATGGATTTCATTCGCACCAATCACTTCCTGCAATATCTTCGGATCGGAAGAAGTCAGGACATTACCCCGGTCGACATGGATCCATCCTTTGTCTCCATACCAGGTGGTCCCTGATCCGAATTTGAGGCGGGATTCATTGGCAACTCTCATTTTGATGCCATTGGCATAGGTGCACATAAAGTCGTATTCGACGGGTACGTTGAAGATGCCTTCTCTTGGATAGACCCCTTCGCCCACAATTTCAACCGGACCGGTGTGCTCTAATCCAGCACCCCAGTTAGCAATATCGATGTGATGGCCGGCCCAGTCGGTTAGCTGTCCGCCGGAATAATCAAGGATCCAGCGCCAGTCCCAATGGCTGACTCCGCGGTAGGCAACTTTTGGAGCAGGACCTAACCACATCTCCCAGTTTAGTTGTTTCGGAACTTCCTGGATCGGTGGTGTCCCGATTCCTTTGCTTCCATTGGGAAGCCCTACTTCGACCAAATTGATTTTTCCAACCCGGCCATTGATGGCCAGCTCAGCTCCCCTGTGAAAGTTGGCATTCGATCTTTGCCAGCTGCCTGTTTGCCAGGTGATCTTATTTTTCTGAACGGCTTTTACGATCATTTGTCCGTCGCGGATGGTTCGGCAGATGGGTTTCTCACCGTATACATTCAGCTTTTTCTCCACGGCGGCTGTGTAAATGATTCCGTGCCAATGGTCGGGAAGCGCGATGGAGACGGCGTCCAGTTTCTCTTTGTCAAGAAATTCACGGAAATCACCGTAAGTGCGGCATCCATTGTCGGCATAAGCCTTATTTGCCAGCTCTTTCGCCAGCTGTAAGTTGTTGGTATCCACGTCGCAGACGGCAACAAACTGTACTTCTTTGTTCAGTTTGAGGAAGTCACGCATGTTGCTTTTACCCTGTGAACCGGTGCCGATTTGCCCCATGACGAGCCGGTTGCTGGGGGCTAATCTGCCGCCCATCCCCAAAGCTGTGGAGGGGATGATCTGTGGGAGGATGAGGGCACCGACAGATGTGACAGCTGAATTTTTTAAAAAAGATCTTCTGTTTGTCATAATTAATTTTTTAAAAAGTTTTAAGTTCGTAATATCTCCCTCGTTTCAAACGAGGGAGAGCGAGGGTTTCAAACGAGGGAGAGCGAGGCAGGGGGAGAGCGAGGTCCCTGAGCGCAGTCGAAGGGCCAACGCTTATATATTAGGCGGTGTGCCGGGGATGGGAACTTCGAATTTCATGTCGACCGGACCGAATTTGATCTCTTTTGGACCGAGTTGCATGTCTGATTTCATTATCTCCTCCCAGGTAACCAGCTGACCGGTGTATGCTGCTGTCCGGCCCATGATGGCGGTCAATGTGGAGAGTGCGGTCTGTTCGGCCTGGTTCACATATTCGCCTTTGCGAATGGCGTGCACCAGGTGCATGTGTTCCTGTACGTAGGCTGGTATTTTGAGCTGGCTCATCGCGTTGCCGTTTTCATCTTTCGGGTATTCGAACTGCCATTTTACGTTTCCATTAAGATCCCAGATGGTGTTGACACAATTGGTGTAACCCTCGGTGCCCATCACCAGTTCGCCGGTCCGGTTGGCGCAGCTGTCAATCTCGCGGCAGTAGCTGTGCGAGCTGACCCCGTTGCCATAGTCAAAATCGATGTTGAAAAAGTCGTACTGGTCGCCGGTGACTCGGCGGTGGCGACCGCCATTGCCGATGGCGCTGATGGGCGTCTTACCCATGAACCAGTTGATGACGTCGATATTGTGGATGTGGGTATCCAGGATGTGGTCTCCGCAGAGCCAGCAGAAATTGTTCCAATTGCGTACCATGTAGGTCATGTCGTCCCAATCTGCTTCGCGGGTACGGAACCAGACGTGGTCCTGGTTCCAGAATGCTTTGGCGGAGGTGAGACGTCCGATGGCGCCGCCTTTTACCCGTTTGTAGGTTTCGATGTAATCTTCCTGGTGGCGGCGCTGCGTACCCGTGACGACGCATAGACCCAATGCTTCAGCCTTCTTCGCGGTAGCAATGAGGGAACGGATTCCGACGGGGTCGACGGCAACAGGTTTTTCCATGAAGACGTGTTTCTTGTTTTGGATGGCTTCCAGAAAATGTTCCGGACGGAATCGGGGCGGAGTAGCCAGCAAGACCACATCCAGCTCTTCGATGGCCATCATTTTTTTGTAACCGTCGAAGCCGGTGAAACAATTTTTTTCCGGAATCTCCAGTTTGAAGGATTTGAATCGTTCACGGATGGCATCGATCTTGTCCTGGAAGACATCGCAAACTGCGATGATCTCCAGATCCGGACCCGCACTGATGAAGTTGATCGCTGCACCGGTGCCACGGTTTCCGGCACCAACCAGTCCAGCCTTCAGCTTCCTGCCTTTCGGAGCGCCTTTAAGGATTGGTGGAAGCCCGAGGGAAGCGTTGGTTGCCTCTTTTCCGCAGGAGGCTAAGAGGGCGCCCGCCCCGATGACCGTCGCACCGGCCAGCACCCCGGCGCCTAAAAATTTTCTTCTGTCAATATTTTTCTTTTCCATCTTTGAAAAATAATTTCAACTATTGCATTTCACAAACTACTCTGAATCCCACATCGTTACTATCGGAATACCACCAGACACTCTTCGGCATCTGGGGATCCGTCATCAGCCAGGCCTTGGTTTTTGTGAAATCCCTGGCCGCGCTGCGCACGTCTTTGGCGTCGCTCTTGAATGACCCTCCGCGGATCACATGTTCCTGTCCGCTGTCCGGTCCTGCCGGATTGTTCAGAACATCTCCCGAAGCAGTTTTGTAGGCAGTAGGAGCATAGTAATCTGAACAGAACTCTGCTACATTACCCAGCATATTTTTCAATCCGAACTGATTAGCCTTCACCGATCCGGGCTCCCGGGTCTTTGACTGGCTGTTCTCCTTGTATGCGACAAAAGAGTTAATCACGGTAGTGTCTGCACCAAATATTTTCTTGAATAGACCAGTTGAGGTGAATGATTTAGGACTTCCCGGGAAGAAATAGGGATCTTTGGTGCCACCGCGACAGGCATATTCCCATTCGGCTTCTGTGGGTAGTCTGTATTTTTTCCCGGTCTTCTTGCTTAACCATAGGCAGTAAGTGCTTGCGGACTTCCACGACATGGTGATGGCCGGACGCGTTCCCTTTCCCCAGCCCTGATCGGGTGCCCCCCAAGGCGGGGTCGGTCCGGTGATGGCATCTGTAACAGGCTGGTTAATAATGGCTTCTTTACGTCCCTGAGATGCAGTAGCTTTGAAGAATTCGAGGTATTCTTCCCAACTGACTTCCGCTTTGCCCATGAAAAATTTTGAGAGATGGACTTTTCTGACGGGGCCTTCATCTGGTTTCCTGAGCTCCTCTTTTTCAGGGCTTCCCATTTCAAAAATTCCTTCCGGTATGGCTACCATTTCGAAGGAAAGGGAGGTTTCGGGTACTTTTTCAACGAAATTTTCAAACTTTTCGACTTTTGTGGGTTCGGTGAAAACCTCTTTTGCCAGGGTCTCGGTTACACCGAAATTGGTGTTGTGGGCGTGGAGGTTGCTTTTATCGTAATGGCCGACGTTGAGGTGGCAGTTGATGCAGTTTGGCTTCTGATCTTGCGGAGTGTTGACGTACTGAAGGTGCGCATTACTTCCATTGACAGAGAGCGTTACAGGGAATAGGTTTTCATGGCATCTGATACAGGATTGTTCGTAAACATATTTTTTCGCATTTTCCAGCGTCTTTTTAGCTTCCCAGTCAAAATCGGCGCTGTCCTTGAAAAGCTTGCCATAAACATCTTTGATCCCATGTTTAAGCTTTGCAGGCAAGTATCCATGGCCTTTGGGTGGCAGGTGACATTCGACGCAATGGGTAACGAAACCGGATTTATTGTTGTAATGTTCAGAGAGTCTCCAGTTTTGATCCTGAACCGGATGGATATGGCATGAGACGCAATATTTGTCTGATGATGTATAATTGGAAATCTGATTGACCGAACCTAAAATGATGGCGCAAAGGAAAATACCAAGTGCTACCAGCCAGTATTTAGTTTTCCCGCCCTTGAAAATATTGCTAAACCTCATCCTGAAAATGTATTTTTTAGGGACACCACTTTTTTCAAAAATCTAATCTGCGACCCGTCCAAAGCCTGTTGCACCCGGGTCATTGTCATTTATGTAATAGTCGTAGTTGTGAGCGGGATCCCTCAATATTGATTGCCAAATTTAAAAAAATAATAGTTGCCTGAGTTAGTGGAGCTCAAATTATTATCTGGCATCTGTCGCGCACCTGAAGCCTGGTGAGGTAATGCTTCTTGTTGTCTTTGGCTGATACGGATCAGATCGTTGACAAGAGTTGCAACAACGATCACTACCAGTGTTATGATCAGATTTTTCCAGATAAATTTGAAGTTAGGAGGAAACTGGAGCATTTTTGTTCATTGAAAGAAATGCCCCAAATAAGTCTTTATTTGAGGCATTCCTGTTAAGTGTTTTTGTGCAAATTAAAGCTCACGAATCTTGATGTTACGGAACCAAACGGCGTAACCATGGTCCTGCAGACCTATGAAACCCTCTTTTGCGATGCCCTCCTTCCAACCGGGGAAGTTTTTGAATTTACTTTTGGCGACCATGGCATCCCATTCTGGGGTCCACAAAGTATATTTAACAACCTCAACTCCGTTCATATATTGGGTACAAACGCCATCTTTCAGTTTGATGACACAGGTATTCCACTCGCCTGTAGGGTGAACAGTTTTAGGATCGCAAGGCAGAATGTCGTAAAGTGAACCGGCCAGGTGGTTGGCTAATTTATTGTCGGTTGCGTCGACATTATCCAGCACCTGAATCTCAGGAGCAGCATAATAAATGGGCTTTCCAGGTACTTCCCTGACGTTGTAGAAAATGCCTGAGTTAGCCATTTTGCTGGCTTTCCAGTCGACCGTCAGTTCAAAATTCTTGAATTTCTTACCAGGATACACGACGTCGCCGTTGGAACCTTGTCCGGGCTTTTTGTTGGGGGCGGTAAATACTTTCATCGCATCTTCTTCGATGACCCAGTTGGTTGGCATGGCTGTTCCGTTGCACTGCCTCCAGCCGTCGAAATTTTTGCCATTGAACAAGAGTACCCAGCCTAATTTAACCTCTTTTTTGGTTAACTGGTTGACTTTCTGAGAGAATGCAGGGGCAGCGATTAACATGGCTGCCATCAGTGTGATGGTCAAAAAAACGTTTTTCTTCATAATTTTAATTTTATACCCGGTTCGGGCATGATTAATAATGGATAGTATGTGCCAATACGTGCCGACGAAGTTAACCAATGTAGCTCGGATAGCAAAATATCTCACAAATTATTTGACAGGATTCAGATTGATTTCCTTAAGGTGAAACCGACCTTCTTTTCCGTAAAACTTTGAGGTGATAAGTTCAACTCGTAGGTTCCGGAGGTGCATGCGGGAATATTTTATCAATCATAAAATTATTTATTTTTTCCGGTATCTTTCCGTCCAAAATCCTGAATCCGGAAAATATGTTCCATACCATCATCACACTGGCCTATATTATTCCCAATATCTATGTTTTTGTCCGGCTGGGGAAACTCTTTATCAACAAGGGATACAAACTTTATTATGCGCTGATTTACCTTTTGATAGCGCTTATCTACCCGATTACCAGTTTGTTTACTGGCAGAGAAGTTGGTATTGTATTTGGAAATATGTCAATGATCTCAGGCTATATCTTGCCTTTTTACCTTTACTTGTTTCTATCGCTCCTTCTCTTCGATATTTTACTGCTCATTAACAGGTTGGCCAGGATTGTTCCGACCAATAAGTTGAAAACCACCATTTTTAATGTGGCAGGCTTGTCGGCTCTTCTGGTCATTTCTATCATCGTGGTTATTGCCGGATCGCATAATTTCAACACGATACAAGTAACAGAATACCAGGTTAATATTCCCCGAAAATCGGCAAAGATCGACCATCTGAGAATTTGTTTTGTGGCTGACATTCACCTCAAAAATGGGGTGAATGTGCATTATGTGGAGCAGGTAACAGCGCAAATTTTGAAGATTAATCCTGATTTGATGATCTTCGGCGGCGACATTGTCGAGGGCACGAGGGAAGATGCCAGCCTGCAAAAGTTTGAGGAGATTCTCGGGGAGATTCATCCCAGGTATGGTGTTTTTGCCATTTTCGGAAACCATGAATTCTATGGCAGGCAAGGCAAAGGACCATTTTTTGAGAATGCGGGGATGCGGCTCATCAATGATCAGGTGGTGGTCATCGACAGTTCGTTTAACCTGGTGGGAAGATTTGACAGCCAGTACCGCGAAAGAAAAAGTCTGGAAGAACTGATGGGATCTGTCAAGGTTTCGCTTCCAGTCATACTGATTGATCATCGTCCGACGGAGCTTGAGCAATTCAGTAAATTCGGTGTCGATATTTCCTTTTCGGGTCACACGCACGACGGACAGTTGTTCCCTTTGAATTTGATTTTGAGAAATATGTATCCGCTGGTCTGGGGATATAAAAAATTTTCCAACACGCATTGTTTTGTGACCAGCGGCATCAGGTTGTGGGGACCTCCTGTTAGGACGGTCGGGAAGTCGGAGATCGTTGTAGTGGATGTGAAGTTTATTTTGAGGTAAATATATCCCCCATTTTAAGCGTTAAAATACCGCCCTTCACCAGATCCTGATGATTCAGGGCTGCATCTTTGACTGGCTTTCCATTGAAATCGGCCGAGAGGATATACCTGTTCTTGTCGCTGTTGCCGATTGTTTTGATCGTTAACGACTTACCAGGATAGTACTTCTGATTGAGCTGAATGGTAACCGTATCAAAGAGCGGACTGCCGAGTTGGTACTGCGGATTGGCCTCCGTGCCCCCGTTCATCTGGAAGAGTCCGATTTTGTAAAGCACCGCGAGGGTACCCATCAGTCCTTGGTCCTCATCGCCATTGTAACCGGTGGAAGGGGAGAATCCGCTGAAGGCGGCATTGACGACCTCCCTCGACCAATACTGACTCAGTTCAGGTTTCCCCAACAGACTGAAAACGAAGGCAGTCTGGATGGATGGCTCGTTTCCGTAGTTGATAGGAATCCTGCTGTATTTTGCCTGAAGCTCCTTGTCGTGCGATTTTCCGGAGGTGAAGCCCAGTTCTTTAGCTGTTGTAAAAGATTGTACCAGTTTCCTGATGGCAGCCTCGTTGCCGCCCATCAGTTTCGCCAGTCCGGGCAGGTCGTGCGGCACGAACCAGGTCGACTGTGCGGCGTTGGCTTCGATGAAACCGTTGTTCACCTGGTAAGGATCGAACGGAGTCTTCCATTTTCCTTCCAGGTTCTTTGGCCGGATCCATCCGGATTCCGGATCGTAGAGGTTCTTGTAATTTTGGGAACGCTTTAGAAAATAGTTGTAATCATCGGTATGTCCGAGTGCCTTGGCCATCTGCGCGAGGGTCCAGTCCTGGTAAGCATATTCGAGTGTCATCCCGGCACCATCCTGGTGAAACCCGTTATTCTTGTCAGGGATCGGGTAGGGGACGTATCCTTTGGCGATGTAGTATTTTAGTCCGCCGCCGACTGCCGTCTTAAACTCATAGCCGGCTCTTTCCATGATGCCGCCGGGCATGTGATTCTTCTTCAATGCCTGATAAATTTCTTCGCCTTTTTCTTTTACGATCCCCTTCTGCCAGGCGCTTACGATAAAAGGAGTAGTAGAGGCACCCGTCATGACGAAGGTATAATTGCCGCCGGCCGGACCGCGCGGAATCAGTCCGCCGTCGTGGTAATACTGCATCATGGAATGCACAAACTCTTCCGCGATCTCTGGATAAACCAGATCCCACAAGGTGTTCAGCGTCCATTGGGCTCCCCAGAAAGCGTCGAAATTGTATTGGTTGAAGAGTGGTTTCCCGGCTTTGTCGCAAGGCAGCTGTTTGACCAAAAACTTGCTTCCGGTGTTATCCGGGTACGCACCATTGGAATCGCTGATGGTTCTGCGTCCGAGGATGGAGTGGTAAAGATCCGTGTAGAACCGCTGCTGCTGTGTTTTGGTTCCACCTTCGATCTGTATTCTGGATAGCATCCGGTTCCATTCATCGAGAGATTCATTTACTACTTTGTCGAAATTCCAGTGCGGCAGTTCGCTCTTCATGTTGATACCCGCATTTTCCTCCGAAGTGTAGGAGAGTGCTGCCTTCATCAACAATTGTTTGGAAGGCTTCGCAAGTTTGTCGGAAGGCAGATCGAAAGTGACCAGGTAATTTCCAGTCTTTGGATCTTTCTCCAGGCTCTTGATGTCTGCATCAAAATCGATCTGGAAATAGACGCTGAAATCTTTCAGTCTGCGGCGGGTGGCGGCATTGACAACACTGCCTTTCAGGGTACGCGGACCGGATTTTTGCAGGGTGCCGTCCTTGTTGATGCAGGGACCAATTTCGCCGTTGAGGTAAATTAAAACGGCAGGTGCGGAATTGGAAGGGTATTTATACCTGCTAAATCCAACCCTCGAAGTGGCGGTTATCTCGGCATTTATCGAATAGCGGTCGAGCAGGACGGAGTGGTAGCCGGCTTTGACCGTCTCATTGGCATGAGAATATCTGGAAGAAAAATCGGTAAATAGCGCCTCTTTTTTGGTTGAGGGGATGTTAACCGGCATGACCAGTAGTCCGGAGATCTGCCATTCGTGCAGGTGGCTGAAACCCACAATTGTATCTACCTCATAATGATATCCGCTGCCCCAGTCGCCTATGATCCGGGTATCCGGCGCAAGGTTAACCATTCCGAACGGACGGCTGGCAGAGGAGAAAAATATCCACCGCGAATTTTCGCTGTCCAGCTGCGGGTAGACCAGATCGACCGGTCTTGCACTTTTTTGCCCATAGATACCCAGGGCGGCTATCATTATTACCAAAATCCCAAATAACTTCTTCATATTCTTCATTTTACATTATTATAATTTCACATGGCCTTGCTCCAATGGATTTGCAATCCGTTGGCAAAAGAAACCCGGCGGATTGCAAATCCGCTGGAGCGTGCATTCGTCATTTTTCATTCGTCATTCGTCATTTTTATTTAAAACCTGCTTCTGCCTGACTCCTGATATTTTTTGAGAATCTTGCTTAATGCCTCCACCTTACCGGGAAACTGCAGATAGAGATTTTTCGTTTCTGACGGATCATCTTTCAGGTTAAACAGCTGACCCGGTGCCTCGCCCTCTTTCGGTTGGATGGTCTCAGGTTTCGAGAACCCTCCGGAACCCAGTCCGAGGATGAGTTTCCAGTCGCCCTGCCTGACCACGAAAAGCCCTCTGGAAGAGTGTTGTATCAGAGCTTCTGGTCTCACATAATCCTTCTCTTTTCCCAGCAGCAGTGGCAGGATGCTGAAACTGTCCTCTCCTTCATTATCCAATAATTTATTGCCGACGATACCGGAACAGGTCGCCAGCAGGTTGGTCAGGTTGATGGTCTCGGCACACTGGCTGCCAGCTTTAATTTTTCCTGGCCACCTGACGATGAAAGGAATCCGGTGTCCTCCCTCGAAGGCGTCGGCTTTCATGCCACGATAGATGTAGGCCGCCTTGTGGTTAAATTTTTCGATGAAGTTCGGTCGCCAGAAGGGCCCGTTGTCGCTGGCAAAGAATACAATCGTATTGTTGTCCAGCCCAAGGTCATTGAGTGCCTTCAGGACTTTCCCGACCTGGGCGTCTACCATGTTCACGAAGTCACCGTATTCGCCGGCCTTCGAACTGCCCTGGAATTCCTTCAGCGGTAGCCAGGGAGTATGTGGCGACGGGAATGGAAGATAGAGGAAGAACGGCTTACCAGAGGTCGATTGTTTGGTAATAAACGAGATGGCTTTCTGCGTAAAAGTCGGCGTCACCTGATCGAAGACAAAACCCTGCGCCATCAAACCTTTCCTCCAGAAGGCGCTGGTTGTCCCATTGGCCGGATCGTTGCCGTTGGTCGCATCGGTGAGCGGCGAAGTAAGTCGGTCGTTTTCGAGGTAACAATAAGGTGGCATGTCCAGGGAGGCCGGTAGGATGTAAGAGTAGTCGAAACCGTGATTCGTCGGACCGTCATAAGGAGGCCGGGAAAAATTCAGCGTAGCAGGATCGATGGTCTCGATGATGGCAGCGTTTTCGTCGGCCGGCTTTAATATAGGTTCTTTTGCCTCAGCATTCTTTTTGACCCAGCCGAGACCGAGGTGCCATTTTCCGACCACACCTGTGGTATAACCATTCTTTTTCAGAAGAGAGGCAACGGTGGTCCGGTCCCGGTCAATCAACGGCAGACTGTATCCGTTTAAGACACCAGATTTCATGACTGTTCTCCAGCTGTAACGACCAGTAAGGATGCCGTACCGTGTCGGCGTGCAGACCGCTGAAGTGGAATGGGCATCGGTAAATCGGATCCCCTGTTTAGCCAGCCTGTCGATGTTGGGGGTGTTTGTTTTAGCCTCCGGATTATTGACGGTGATGTCTCCGTAACCCAGGTCGTCGGTCAGGATGTAAACGATGTTCGGAAGTTTCTGTTCGCTTTTGGGTGTCTGCGGAACCCTACTGAATGCAACCAACGGGGTGGAGAGCAGTAACAACAAATACGGATTTGGTGTTTTCATATTTTATAATTCAATGTACATAATATACTGTATATTTTAGTTTCACAGCCTGGGAAGAATATGAGGTAAAGCCGAGATCAGATATAAGGGCAGATTAATTAACCGGAATTCCTTACCATTTAATGTTTTTACTTTATCAACACTGTAATTGCCAGACCAGATTCGAATGGCTATATCGTGGTTGGTGTCATTCATAAACTGATGAATTGATTTCAGGTGTGAATTATGTCCCGATTTTACTTCAACCGGAATTATTTTGCCATCAAACAGAATTACAAAATCAACTTCTGCGGTGCTTCCTCTTTTGTTTCGCATCCAGTAATTCTGTTTCAAACCTGTTTCAAACCTTAATGATTTAAGCTCTTGTGCAACAATCTGTTCGGCGGCCATGCCTCGGGTTTCGGTTGGCCCATATTCTGAATTGAGTTCCACGTTTGCTCTTTACCCGAAATCCGATGGCTAAAATCATATCCAATGAATAGAAAATAACCTTATATTCCTTGCCATCGGAGGCAGTTGTAAAGTAATCCTTTACAACTGAATTCGCATCTAACTCATTCTCTTTTAGTATACTTGCAATGTGTTGACCAATATTTTGTTTAGAGGTGGTAAAAAGTTCGGCAAGCTGGTTTTGGTTCATCCAAACCATGCCATCATTAGCAAAGAGAGATACGCTGGCTTTGCCGTCCTCTGTGTTATATATGATTATATCCTGCATCAAATCAATTTGTTTTTTTCAAAATGTAGTTCGTTTATTCCGCTCATGATTTTTAATCTTTATAAGTCAGATCCTGGTTAATAATCGTATATATTTCAAGTTTTAATTCTTCGTCAAAATCTCTTTCGTTTTCAATCATTGAATGAAGTATGCGTTGCAGTAATTCCTTCTCGATTAATCCGGCAGCCAGATGGTAGCTTATGTTTTCCATTTCGGGAATAAACCTTCGCAAGCAATACAAATAACCATTCAGGTTCAGAAACTGAACTCCCAATGAGATGGAAAGTCTTTTGTTTCCGTCGGAAAAACTGTGGTTTCGGTTGACCGCATATACCAAATGGGTTAGCTTTTCTTCAAAAGTGGGGTAATAATCGTCGTTCTGAATATGTTCCAATACACTTTCGAGCGTTCCGGTGTTAATGGTTCCCAAACTGCCACCGCCACTTACCTGAACTGTTTTTTCGTGTATGCTTAGGGCTTGTTCGATATTGATGAATAAAACCATACCTTATTCCCGATCTTTAAGCCGTTTGAAAACTTCTTTAAATTCTTCAAGACGTTCATCGAGCGACATGCTTTTTTCGCCCAGGAATCGTTCAAAATCTTCGGAAGATACCGCATCGATGTATTCTTCAAGGTTATTGTGCAAGGCATCGCGGAAACCTAAATCGCGACTTGCCATTTTCTGACGTGCTTTCTCCCGTAAGGGTTCCCACAAACGCTGACTTTCAAACTCTTTGAAAAGCCGGTCAACTTCATCACTTTCCAGTTTTCGGTTCAGTTCATTGCTTTTCTTTTTTATTACTTCAGAAAACCCAGCTTCGAAGCTCGAAATTAAATCGAGTACCTCGCTGTACATGGTATGCCTTAAATTTTCGTCCTTTTCTAAGCTTAGTATCTTTCGGTACTCATCGGCGTTTTCCTTAAATATGCTGACATATACTTTGTCGGTGTAAACAAGGTACTTGAAGTTGCCCATGTCAACATAATCGCGCAAGGCATCGGTGAACTCGCGCCTGTAATCTTCGCCACGCAATAAATTCACAACAAAATCTTCGTCGCGCTGATTGATGTATTTGGTGCCGCCGCCTGTTCGCTTGTTGATGGTATCGATGACAATGTCTAATATTGTGCTGCGTAATTCGCGGGCTTTCAGACTATCGACCAGCAACATTCCCAGATTAAGCATCGCCCTGAAATTATAGATACTTAATCGTCTTGTTTTGATCCCGAAATCCATTTCGGGATCAAACTGATGACTGATGATTAACTTAAAGTCTTTCAGTCGGTTATCTGTTAGTACCTCGTAACCGTTTTTTATCAATTCAGCCTTATTCTTCTCCGTATAGTTTTCGATCGTACGCATTGAAACCTCGAAAAATCCGGCCAATTGTTTTTTAGTAAAACGGTACTCGCTTTCGAACAAAATACCTCTGATTCCCACAGCGGTTTGAATCTCCTGCAAGGCATATTTGTTGTTGAGAATATTCTGCCGGGCTATTCCCGAATTGGTTAAATCTTTATTCATGGTGTTTAATTTTCTGCCGCCATTACAATCGGCAATTCTTCTGTTTGGGTTGTCTCTAATTTGATAAGGAGGTCCAAACTTCGAGTTTACCTGCCTTATTGATCTTAAACAAAGCCAGAGGTATCATTGTTGTAAAGAGCGATAATACTAATACCTGATGAACCGCAGTATTCGAGACCCGCCAGGGTTACCATTTGCTTGTCGATGAGTATGGTTGCGCAAAAGGCGCTCCCTGTCAGTTTTATCTTGCGCGGCGGTATTCGAATAGTAATCGGATTTATGCTCTTTTGTCTATTAAAAATGGCTCTATCTATGTGAAATAAATTTATGATAACATTTTTTTAATTATTTGTTTTTGTTCATTATTCAATTTAATTCTGTCTTGTCCAATCTCGTAAGTAAATTGCTGTACCAACTTGGTTCCTTTTTCAAACGTAAAACAATACAGCAGAGCATCTTTAAATTCCTTTCTTCCAGAAAAGGTAGTAGCAAATGATTGAAGCGGCCAAATGCTTTGGATGAAATGGTTGACTGTTTTAACAACTAACTGTCTTCCAATATCCCAATATTCTACCTCAAATCGTTTTCTTTTACTTTTTTGGAAATACTTAAACACAGAAAAAGGGTTGAAGAAATCATCCTGATCACGAATCAAATTTTCACGCGAAATATATTTCCAAATATTATTCCCTATTCTATTAGAACAAACTTCACTATAAACTGTTGGAAAGGTTCGTTCAATCAAAAGATAACTAGAACTCAATATCTCATCATACCCAACAGACAATAACTTGCAAGAAGTAATATTAACGAACTCTTTTGTTGCCTCAGACTTAATCATTTCATATCCGCTTACTAATATTTCAGAATCAAGTCGCAAATATTCAATCTGTTTCGGACTCAAATATGTAAATATCAAGTTAAAGACTGGTTTTTCTAATTTTTCTTTGTTCTCCAATATCCAAGAATAGAATGCTTCATCATTTTGAACAAAATACTCAATCCAATCTTTATTTAATGGCCTTCCTTTCCCTTCATTAATCACTTGGAGTGAAGAATTGGTTACAGTTTGACCGAGCACCTTCCTACATTCAAAAATTATCCTACTTCCAGAATCAAATATAGCTGCTAATACATTCGTCCAGTTAGTATTTGAACTTTGAAGTAAATGCAAAATTTCTATCTGAACAGAATAGTTCAAATGCCATACCTTAATATCCTCGGCAATTTTAGGCCACCGATTGACCAAAACCGAAATTAAACTCGGATTGTCATCAACCAATCGTAAGACTAAATCCAATGGTAAATTATTCTTTTCCCAAAAAGATTCATCAATTCTCGAATAGTCAATTTTTCTAAACCATCGGATAATTTCATCATCTGTAATTATTCCACTTGTAATCAAATTTGCTATTCTTTCAGAAATTTGTAAATCATTATAATTTAGAGATGAATTATTGCTATTAGATAAAATAAAATCGATTAACACCTTTTCGGAAACTGGAAGAATTGAATTTGCACCAAAAAAATTCTTCTTTAAAAACTTGCCCTTATCGGAATCGGGGAAATATTTTGTTACGAAATTATTTACTTCTGACAAATTAAAATCAGGAGAGTGTAATGATTGAAATAATTTAAGTAATGGAATATAGTTACTTCTCTTCCCTTCTACGTCTGCTCCAAATGTCCAAAGAAACCGATGAATCTCCTGTCGATTATACTTCTTGAAAATATTCAACCAGTCATCAAAATGCGATTGTTCAAAATTTACTATGTTGCTATTTTTACTTTGCCTATTAATATTTGATGTCAATTTCTCTGGTATAATTTGGAGATCGAATTCCTCTCCTTCTAATACTTTTAAATTTAGAGCTCCTGTGCAAAAAGTAAAATTTCTCCTAAGTCTCGGCCATTGTTCACTCCATATTTTTAGAATTTCATTCTCTAGATTTTGAGACGAATTCTGCGGAATTAAGCATGTTGCAGTTGGCGATTGATAAAGAGCTTCCATAATAGCACCCATATAATCATTAATCTCAGACTCTTTTTTCTTTAATGCAATTGAGATTTTTACGGCATCAAATATGAATTCGGAGTTATAAGATTCGATACTATTAGCTTTTGGTCTTTTGAACAATGAGTTTAAAATTGTAAGATCTGGAAGTTTACCGATATCAGCTAAATCAAGAAGTAAACTATGGGTCCAGACACATCCCGGTCTTTCCATTTCCGGTGCGTACCAAGTTCTTGCAAATACATAATGATTACTTCCTTTTATTGGATAACCTGTAATATAGCTTTCAAAACCTTGTTCTATTGATCCCGTTAGATCTGATTGAAATAGTAAAGTTCTTTTTGCGGCTAAACTAAGATTAGTTGAAGCAGCCAGAAGCTGATGGCCATTTTGGTAACCATGCAAAGCTTGATTAACAATTATATTTAGTTCTCTGTAAGCCAAATTATAGGAGCTGCTATATCATTAATAAAACTATTCTCAATTTTTATCAGTACCCTATCATGTGGTTCAAGATTAAGTAAACGATTCCTTTCATCTTTTTTCTTGTAATCACCACCTTGTGCACTTACACCAAAAACCTGAATCAGAAAAATATCCTCATTGCATATCAAATACTGATGGAGTAAGGGCATCTTGGTGCGTAACCATGCTAATGGCGTTTCACTGCCATTAGCTTCAATTAAATCCCATTTGGAAATAATAACTGAAATTCGAATTTGGGTATGATTTTCGATTCGCGATGCTATGAATTGCAGCGTTTCAACTAATTTCACTTGGTTGGAAGTGTGTTCTTCGCTCCATTTGGGAAAATCAATTGAGTTAACAACAGTTGGTGCTTTTGGAGCTTCTTGGGCTTCTTGTGTATCAATTTTTGCATTCTCATTTAATTCATTCTCTATCTCGGATTCAATGGCTATAGCGTCTGCAATGTATTGTGCTCGATTTCTTTTATCTTTTGGATTAATGAAAAGCAAAATGCCTCCCATTTGGTTGACAATATTTTCGTAATCAGAGTCCCATTCTCTATGCTGAAAATGGGAATTAAAAAGTTCACCTGAAATATCAGGAATCTCTAAAATTAGGTTTTCCCCACTTGTAGCATTAAGGACATTCATCTGCACCGTTTCCGAGTCATTAAGGTTTGTACGAGTCACCTTCATACACTGTAACCATTCTGCTCTTATTTTTTCCAGATACTGATTTTCGGAATTTGCGAGTGATTTGAGGGCAAGCTTTTTATCAGCCTTATCGGAATTTATATAGTCCCATAATGCAGCAATAAAAGTAGTCTTACCTGATTCATGCATCCCTGCAAATAAAATTCTATTCATCTCCATGATTTTATGTTTTGGGGAAAGTGAAGCGATGAAAAGCTCTATCGGAGTTGACATGATTCTCCACCTCGTTTGTTAGGAGACCTATGTCCGTTGTATCCCATTGGTTGAGCAATTCACATAAACCCATTCCTGAATGAATTTTTTTAGTTTTGGATCTCGCAGCAATTTTCGTAAACTCTAAAGATTTAAGTCTCGATGAAAATCTTTCTCCAAAAGGCTTAATAATCTTGGCCTCAAAGCTAAAAGATGAATCTTCACTTAAAAAGTCCCATTTTGCCAGTGCTATTTTTAGATTCGTGTTAAAATCAAAAATTTGTTCGTCAAGGGCTTTCTGAATGAACGTTTTTGCATTTTCAATTGTCAGTGCCCTACTATTTAAGTCTGCAATTTTTTCACCATCAATTAAAAAAATGACAAAGTCAGCAGCTTTTAATACGGTAAGTTCTCTCATTAAAGTTGTAGACATTTTGGCGTCTCTAAATCTCTCACCTGAAATATCTGAAAACAAGAAATGACGGGCTGGAACAGTCATCCTATCCTTATGTTTTAATGCTAGATGCAAAAAACCAAATTCCAATGATTTTGTTCGTTCAGTTTTCGGGCTTATGTTTTCAGATGCGACCGTAGCTTTAAAACATCTTTCTTCAAAGCCAATTTGTGTAAGAGAGCCTGCGAATAAATATTTACAGAAAGGGCCCTTTTGCAAATTAATAAAATACTCTGCGAGTAGAGTTGTCTTGCCACTTTCCGATTCACCCACAACAACAATTAACCTGCAGTCATAGTTATTTGTAATAATAGAAGTTTCAGGAAAGGACATTTCTTTGCCAGTAAATAAATGGAAAACACGTTTCTTTTCTGGCTTTTCAGATGATTCATCCTCCTGTTCAACTTCGATCGTCTCATCAAGATAGAAATGAGGACACTCATTTTTCGTTACATCTATACCTTCAAGGCAACTACCTCCTTCAAGAATATTGCAACCAGCTTGATGACATATTTTTTTTTCAACTGTTTGTTCCATTCTTATTTAGTTAGATAGCACTTAAAAAAGTTAATTCCTTATAAAATTGTGAAGCTAGTACACCTAAATCCAGTTTTTCATTTATGTTCATCTTTAGATTTTTTAACCCTCCGTTTTCTCCAGATTTGAGTAGTGCATTCATACATGGAGTTAACTCATCAACACTATCTCCATAATTACCAATTATTTTTTTTCTCATTTCAGTATCAAGGGTTTCAATACACTCTTTTAATGAAAATGCTGTTGACCCAGATTGCTCTGGTTCACTTAGTGAGAGAATCTTCCTCAAAAGATGTTTACTTGCAGGAAGTTCCGAAGTGAATTGGGATAAATCGTGTAATTCCCTTGCTGCAATAATAGACATTGCCTTTTTGTCAATATTCACAAAGTACCCTCCTCCAATTTCACTATATTCTCCAAAGAGCCACCACAAAATATTTAGTTCTTCTCTTTGGATATTATTAGATTTCAATATTGCTCGTGCTGCACGAATAATAGATAAATTTTCTTCAGCCGTAATATTTTCTGCCTCCTCTTCCTCCGCAATACGTTGTTCAATTTCAATAATAGCGGTTTCATGATCGTCAAGTTTTATAGATCTATCTTCTGAAGAATATTTATTTAAAAAATCGATGGCTAATTGAACTAAAGGAATCTTTGTCTCTACCTTAATCTGTTTTAGAAAAGTAGCGTTTATCAAAGCATTGCTAATAATATTCGCAATTTCACAGTTAGACGAATACTCGTCTTCAGCCGATTCCTTGTTTTCTTCTTCACTTTGTTTTGTAGTTTTAATTTCTCCATTGATTTCCATAAGAGCCTCTTGTATTTTTGCAGTTAGGGCCATTGCAGATAAGGCTTTTATTACCTTTTCGATTTTTAATCTTGGGAAAGTATCTTCATTTGTTTGAAATGTTTTAATGAAATGGGTAATATTCTTTTCATCTGCATTGAGATCAAGAAAATATTTTACAATATCAACCCAAAATGATATTTCACCATGAGTCAGTATTTCCTCCAAGGCTTTACTTCGTTTCGTTGCTATATCATCGCTTATTGGAAATTTTGAAACATTATGCCATTCCGATATTAGACCTTTATTCATAGTTATTGGATTTTAACTTTATTAAATGGGTTAACTGATTTTTTGAATGGAGAAAATGAATCTATAGCTTCCCACATTTCGGCTAATGCATTTTTTTCTTTTGTACGTACAAATATCTCTTTATCTCGAATGTGAGCATACATTTGGTTAAGTTCGTCATCAAAGACACCAATCATTTTCGCTATTGTTATCTTTTCTTCATCATCCAACTGAAGAAATGACCGAACAACTTCCTGGACAGTAGACGCCGAATTTTGATCCTCTGATATTACTTCTTTATTCATTTCAATTAATATTTCTTTTTCAACATCTTCTATAGAATGAGTATTTAAAATCTCAGTGCCAATTGGAGCTGAAGATTCTAATTGAATTGAAACAGGCATAAGCCCCATATCTTTAAAAGCATGTTTGGAATTAAAAATATGGCGACATAAATTAACAGATGCCTCTGCAGCTATCCTTTGTTTTTTTTCTTTCCCCTTTTTTTTGTTCCCATCAGCGAAATCGCAGATCCCTTTAATTATTATCCAGTGAGTAATTGAATTAGTGTGACAAGCTGTATGAACGCCATAGCCTTCCATCTCTCCTCCTTTTGCAGTAGGGTATGCTTCCAAAAGTTTTGCTTTGTCTTCTGGATTATCAATTAACTTCTCTCCTGATAGTAATAAACCAGTGAATATTCTTGGATTTTTATTCTGATAAGAATAATCCCAGTCAGTAATATTGTTGATCCTGTTCAATAAAGTAGTACACGAAGCATAAGGAGTTCCTCTTTGTATTGGTCCATTTATTCCAAGTCTTTGAATATCATATGGAACGATCGATTCGGAAACCAAAATATCGCCAATTTTTTGCTCACCCCCTACACCAAATGCAATTCCAACCATTACTACAACTTTTGGCTTGCAAAAATCTATCGCACTCATTGTGGTGGCTATTGATGCTTGTGGGCTTATTGCTCCCATCTTATCGCACGAAACATGAACCACTTGGTACCTACCTAAAATCCCAAGAAAGTATGTCTGTTTATCCTTATGAATTTTAATCAAATTAGATCTTCCATTTATTGGCTTTAGATATGAGTGAAGAGTTTCTTTCTCAATCATAGTTGCAGTAACTAAGAGAAGGTTGTATTCGTCAATTATTGGTATAATAAATTGTCCCTCCTCATCATCATATTTCTTAATGTTTTCCATCAGTTATAAAAATTCAATATTTTGAAATTCTTTTTTTGATTTTTAATTGAAAGTCTAAATATACTTTTTTACTATAACTTTGAAGTAGATCTTATTATGCTCAACCATGCTTTTGGTTTGCACACTTAAATCTCCGTTGAAATCACCCCCAAACTTGCCGGCAACATCTGTATTTCTAGAAAAACATCTAAAATACGATTTTTTGTATTAAAAAAGAGTCTTTACAACGAGGAGATAATCTATGTTGCTGTAAATCATTCATACATTGATGATAATATCCCTATGTTTTCCCAATGTTAACTCCCCCCTAAACGCCCTTTGGCTCAAACTCCCATACAAATTCTCCAACTCCTGCAAACTGATTTGGTATTGGGCTTTGATGGCTTCGGTTTTTTCGACAATTTGGGCAAAACGAATTTGGAGTTCAATATTGGGGACAATAACTTCTAACCTCTCAATTTCATCCTTTGTTATCGCTTCTCTTGTTGCTCCTTTTGATTTTGAATTTCTAATCAAAAATGATTGGCAGGCATTGCTTGTGAACATTCTTGATAGAAATACCGGATTCAAAATATTTGGATTTGGTCGAACGATGGAAACATGTTGATTTACTCTTGCCGGTAAAATTTGACTTGGTACAATACAACATCTTGCTACTGAAGCCCCAGTAATATTTAATAACACATCATTCCCCTCCACATTCACATTCTTTAATTCTTCAGCCTGTTTATCATCAATTAACGCCAGATCTTTGTATAAAAAAATATCGTTATGAACATTTAAACTACGGATTAAACTCATTCCCGATTTGTGATAACTTTCTTTGCCGCCTCTTGGTGTAGCCCCAGAACCAATTTTTGTGCAAACATCAGACAGTTTCAATTTTACCCACATCTTCTCATTCCACACCGGATCCCCAAACATCTCCAAAAACGTGCTTTTCAAAAATTCATCCAGCAAGGCAATGCTTTGTTTGCGCTGGGATATCAGGTTTTCAGCTTTGCTTAGAATGTCGGTTATGAAAATTTGATAGGAAAGATTTTCGGGAATTGAGATCTTAATAGAACCCAATTGCCTATTGTTCAAAATTGGGACAATTGCATTGGTTGAGGTATTTTGGAATAGCTTCTTCTTACTTTTCAGCCAATAATATAGATATTCTGTAGTCACCTTTTTATCATCAGGTAATAGACCTGTTAATTGTTGATTTGAACTTGAAACTCCAGTTGTAATGCCAATTTTACCAATATCACCTATACAACCTATTAACAAAGTATTTGGTTTAAAGATTACTGCTTTTTTATCATCAATGGCCTTTTTTGAAATTCTTCTTTGTGACTTGCTTAAAAACTTACCCTTGTCTAAATCACCAGGAGTATACCAATTTATTTCATCTCTAAAATATTCAGGATTACTGGTTGGTGGGGTTTTCCCAGTTTTAATTTCACTGGCTATTCCCGCAATATTTGTTTTGATAAAATTCATTTAAAAATTGCTTCAAGTTCCTTTAACCCATTGGTAATGTCTATCTCTAAAACACTCAATTGTCCAAGTATCACTTCCGGCTTTTCATACACCACTTCTTCGTAGACTTCTTCCTTGTATTTGCTGATGCTTAAATCGTAGTCGTTTGCAATAATTTCGGCTTTGGGAACAAAGAAGTATTTGGCTTGACGGTCATTCTCCCCATCGGAGTTTCGGAAATTAAATTGAGTGACAATATCCGGCAAATCACTGGCTTCAATTTTATTCCGTTTGTCGTCCAGGGTATAGCCGTCGGCCTGCATGTCGTAGAACCAAACCTGATTGGTTTCGCCTCCCTTGGTGAAAATCAGAATGGCGGTACTTACTCCGGCATAGGGTTTAAACACCCCGCTGGGCATGGCGATCACCGCTTTCAGTTCGGCCTTTTCAATCAGCATCTTCCGGAGGGTTACAAATGCATTGCCGCTTCCAAACAATACGCCCTGAGGTACAATCACAGCAGAGGTTCCCCCCATTTTCAGCATGGTAAAAATGCGTTCCACGAAGAGCAGTTCCGTTTTTGTGGTCGGCAGTTTCAGACTTTCGTTGATATCTCCCTTGTCAATGTTACCCGTAAACGGCGGATTGGCCATGATGATGTCGTACTGCGCATCTTCATTGAAACTCTTGCTCAGCGTGTCTTTGTAATCAATCCGAGGTTCGTCAATACCGTGCATCATCAGGTTCATCAACCCGAGGCGCACCATGGTAGTATCGATGTCGAAACCACACATGCTTTTCTCAAGTATTTGTTTCACCTCTTCGGTCAAATAAGCACTCATTGTGGCCCGTTCGAAGCCATCTTCGTCCAACACCAGCTTCGACGGATCGGCTTTGCGGACCAAATCGGTCAAAATATACTGGTAATAGCCCAGGATAAATCCGCCGGTTCCGCTGCTTGGATCCGCCATGCGCTGTCCCAGTTGAGGCGCTGCCAGCTCAGCCATCAATTTGATAATGTGTCGGGGTGTCCGGAACTGACCATTCTTTCCGGCGGTTGCAATCTCTCCCAAAAGCATTTCGTACACATCTCCCTGAATGTCCTGGAATGCATGACCGCCTTCGCTGGCATCTTTCCCGATTTCAACAAATAGTTGCTCTATAATATTGATGGCTTCGACCAGCAACGATGCTTTCGGCATGATAAACACGGCGTTGGCCATGTGTTTGGTAAAGGGCGAAGCGCCTCCATTCAATTCTTTCAGGTAAGGGAATACCTTCGTTTGGACATGCAGCAACATTTCATCGGCGGGCCGGCGCTTGAAATTGCTCCAACGCAATTCGTTTTTGTCAATTTCATCGGTGCTACCGGGGACTTTAAATTTTCCGGTAAAACGGGACACGTATTTCTCGCCGGTAAATTCTGCATCCCTTTCCCGTTTGGCTTCCAGGTCGTCCAGCCGTTTCATGAAAATCAGATAGGTGATCTGCTCAATGGCAGTCAGGGGGTTGCTGATCCCGCCGCTCCAAAAATTGTTCCAGAGTTTGTCGATGAGCGACTTAATATTTGAGTTGTTTTGGAGCATGTTAAGCGGCAATTAATTTTTCGGTTAATTTCAATATTTCATCAATCTCTTTGGGATTGAAAACGCCCCGGATTCCTTCGGGGTGAAGTCGGGTGAAGGGTGATTCGATCAGGTTTCTTCTCGTCAACTCTCCTTTGTCGATGATGAATTGGCGAAGTAACTCTAAAAACTGCAATTGCCGGCTTGATAAGTAGGAATGAGCGGCAATAAAAGTTTCAAATCCTTTGGAGACAGTTTCAGGGAATGATTCCAATAACTCAATGCCTAAAATATGTTTGATAAACTGGACAAACAGTGCCTTCCGATGGTTGTAAACCCGGCGCAGCAGGTCGATGGTTATGTGCGGATGTTCATCGTGAAGTTCTTCTGCCAAGAGGTCTTCTTCTTCATCACTGATCTCCTTTCCCTCTTGTAGCTTCTGCAAAATTGGATTGGCCAAAACCATCTCATTGATTTTTTGCTCCACCAATTCACGGTATTTGGCAGTACTCAATGCTTCGTGCTGCGGACCAAACTCCACATATTCCTTTTCACTTACAAGGTCTTTCAGATTAAATTTTGCCGGTGGCAGGAGAACAACAGATTCCCGAAATTTCATTAATGGAGACAATTTTTCAATCAAATCATCCATCTTTTCCTCCGTGATGGCTGACCAAAAATAATCGGTTTGAGACTGCCGGATCAATTGTTCCTGTTTGGCTACCACATTGATGCTTAGCGGAAGCTCTCCAATTACTTCGATAATGCTTTCTTTAAGCGTTTCAAATTTATCATGTTCTGAGGAAAGATGGGCCAAAGAAACTTCAACGATGTCCTTCTCAAAACGCATGGCTTTGTAATCAGCATCGGCTACAGTCCGGAACAATGGTTTAACTACTGCATCCAGAAATTCAATCTTCTCATCAGAAAGACGGATCCAAAAGTTTTCTTCCTCCATCTTTTGCAGTTCGTTCCTGGCCTCCATAATAACTACTGAATTAGCAGGAAGTTTGGAAACCTGGACTTTCAGTTTTTGAATCTCTTTTTCGGCAATATCTGTTTGAGCCAGTTCAATTGCCTTTTTGATTTTCTCCAAACGAACACCAAACAACCTTACCGGTAGTGGAATCTGAGGTTTTAACTCTTTCCCCCGCGGAGTCAGTTTGAAATACTCAAAATTGTCCCAGCAGTCCAGAATCAGGAATTCCTCCTTTTTGGTACACCAGGGTTTGATTTTTTCGCTTTCCAGTAATCGGGTCCCCCTGCCAATCATTTGCCAGAACTTGGTGTACGAGTAAACCGGTTTGGCAAAAACGAGGTTGGTGATTTCCCTGATGTCAATCCCGGTGTCCAGCATGTCCACACTCAAAGCAACGCGGGGCAGGTCGTTGTGAGTGAATTGATGGAGTAGTCCACCTTTGCCGTAAACCCGGGGATCATCGCTGACAATTACCTTGGCCAATTCGCCTTTGTATTCCGGATAAAGGGAATCGAAGATTTCTTCCATGCGCCTTGCATGGGCCTTGGTAATGCAAAAGAAGATGGTTTTACCTGGCAAAACTCCGTTGCTGTCTTTGATCGACTCTTCCATGAATTCGCGTACGATCAAGGCATTCGTTCCCCGGTTGATGACTTTCTTTTCTATCTCAGTTCCTTCATAGTTGATCTCCTCAATCTCTTTTCCTTCCAGGATTAGGTTTTTCTGGTCTTCGAGGGCAATGGTTCTTTTGCTGATCCCTTCGTCCTGGAATTTCGTTTTGATTTTCATGACCTGGAAATTGCACAAGAAAGGCGGAATGTGATTCACTGCTTCGTCGTACGAATAAGCAAAGGTTGGAACGCCATCTTCTGTCTCAAACAACTCAAAAGTATTATGGTCGATAACATCGGTTGGCGTTGCCGTCAAACCGAGGGTCAGCGTATTAAAATAGGTGAGAACTTCCTGGTAAGTATTGTAGATGCTTCGGTGGCTTTCGTCTACCACAATCAGATCGAAAAAATGAGCCGAAAGGGAATTTTCCTGGTCACGAATAATGTTCAACATGGTCGGATAGGTTGAAACGTAAATCCGCCGATCGGTCGCGATTTCCTTTTCCCCTTGTTTGGGCCAGCGTGGTTCGTTGGGCAAATGTTCTTTGAATGCATCAAGCGCCTGATCACGCAAGGCAATCCGGTCGACCAAAAATAAAATTCGTTCGGCCCAGCCTGCCCGCATTAAAGCATCCACCAAGGCAATGCAGGTTCTGGTTTTACCTGTTCCGGTGGCCATTACCAACAAAAACATGCGTTTCCGTTTTTCAATGGCTTCCATCACGGCACGAATGGCGCGGATTTGATAATCACGGCCTGCGATTTTGGTATTGATTAGTTCACTGGCCAATGCTTTTCGTGCTTTGCGAATATAGGCGTAACGTTCAAGATCGTCTCTTGAAGGAAAACCGTAAACCTTCCTGGGTGGGTAGTTATCCAGGTCCCAGAAATAGATATCGTGCCCGTTGGTATAAAAGCAAAAAGGCAATCCTCCCGTGTGATTGTGATGAATGTGGTGGCAATATTGTTTCGCCTGTTCCCTTCCGATGGCTGCATCAACAGAGCTCTTTTTTGCCTCTACCACTGCCAGCGCTTTGCCATCCTTGCCCAATAAAACATAGTCGCTGTACTGGTGTCCGGCATAAGGAGTCGGGGCTTTTTCTGCCAGAATTTTATCAATAACAATGTCAAACTCCTCTATGACCTGGGTTCGGTCAGAAATATTCCAGCCGGCTTGTTTAAGTCGGAGGTCAATGATTTCCTTTCGAGTCAGTTTTTCGCTTTTCAATTCAAAAAGGCATTAAAATAACTTGAATTATTGAATGTGGCTTACTGTTTTGGAATAATAGAACTTATAAAACTAATCTTTTTAAACTTAAAACTGATTTCGGTATTAATTAATTACATCTCCACCTGCAGCCTTGAAGACACCAAAATTCGATAAGGCAGGGGTATTGTTGGCATCGCGGATGTTGATCCTGAGTTTACTGCCGGCGATCGGGGTGATTCTCAAAAGCCTTTTGTACCCGATGCTGGTGCCGCTGGCAATTGTCTGCCAGCCACCCGGACGAAGGAGCTGGATATCGAAAGAGCAGATTCTTTGTCCGAAGCGAACGGGTTCCTGCAGCAGAATACGATCAAATTTCTTGGTGCTGTCGATCGCCATTTCCAGGGAGGCCTGACGCTTGTCGGCTGCAGCTGCCCAGTAACTGTTTGCATCATTGTCGGTCAGGTTGCCTGGACTGAATTTGGCGTCTTTGGCGAACTGACTGTTGGCGGTCACTTTTGCGTTGGCGACCATATTTTCCTTGAATGTCTTATCCAGGATTTCCTTGAATTTCTTCAGTGAAGCCACATCTTTATCGGCAAAAAGGCCATCCCGGTTAGGAGGAAGGTTTAAAAGAAAAACTGCATTACGGCCAACAGAGCGATAGTAGAGATCCACCAATTGGGAAGGGGTTTTAACGGTTTCGTCGTCGGTGGTGTGGAAGAACCATCCCTTTCTGATGGAGACGTCACACTGGCCAATCACCCAGGAAGTGCCGAAGAAGTCGCCTGTGTTGAGGTAATCGGAATCGGCGTCACCTACCGCGACCTTGGTTCTGTCGAGCATGCTCCAGAGGGTTTCTCCGGCGATGCCGCGCTCGTTGCCGATCCAGTGGATATCCGGTCCGGCATCGGAGAAGATGGATGCTCCGGGTTGCAGTTTGTACACGATTTCGCGGATTTCCTCCCAGGGATAATAGCTCTTCTTGTCGATCTTTCGGGTCTCTTTTGCCCCGCCGTAGTAGCCGTCACCACCATTGGCGCCATCGAACCACACCTCGGTGATCTTGCCATAATTGGTGAGCAGTTCGCGGAGCTGATTCTTGTAATAGGTGAGATAGTCCTGCGTGCCATAACCTGCATGGTTGCGGTCCCAGGGCGAAAGGTACAATCCGGCCTTGATGCCATATTTGGCGCAGGCCTCGACGAATTCCTTCACGATGTCGCCTTTCCCGTTTTTATACGGACTGTTTTTGATAGAATGTTCGGTATAAGCGCTGGGCCACAGGCAGAAACCGTCGTGGTGTTTGGCCGTCAGGATCAGCTCTTTGAATCCGCCGTCTTTAGCCGCCTTGACCCACTGCTCGGTGTCCAGCTTCTTCGGATCGAACAATGTTGGAGACTCATCACCATAGCCCCACTCCTTGTCGGTGAAGGTATTCATGTTGAAATGGATGAATCCGACCACTTCCATGGACTGGTAATCGAGCTGTTTTTGGGACGGGACTACCTTGTTCGGGGTAATCTCTTTTTGCGCGTAGAGCGTGGAAACGAAGAATAGAAAAATCAGAAAAAGAGGTTTCATGGTAATTATTGAATTTCCAAGGTTACTTTATTGAGTGATTTATTGGCGGAACTGCCTCCATAGAGCAGCTCATACTTACCAGGAAGTACTTCAAATTTTTGCGTCTGATCATTGAAAGAGTTGAAAGTTTCGGGGGCCAGATCGAAGCTGACTTTCTGTGATTGACCTGCTTTTAACGATACTCTTTTAAAACCTTTCAGGGATATTATCGGGCCGGCCGGATCGTTTGAATTCCTTAAATACACTTGCACGACTTCTTCTCCGGAGCGTTTGCCGGTGTTCTGTACCTCAGTAGTCAGCACTACATGGTCTGTTTTACAAATAGTAGATTTTGCCAGTTTCGCCGGTTTGTAAGCAAAAGTTGTGTAGCTCAGTCCGAAGCCAAAAGGATACAAGGGTTCCTGTGTCATGTAGCGATAGGTGCGTCCCTTCATGGAATAGTCCTCAAAATCAGGAAGTTGATCGATGCTTTTGTAGAATGTGACGGGTAACCTGCCGGCTGGATTGTAATCGCCGAACAGGATGTCGGCCACTGCTGCACCTGCCGCCTGTCCACCGTACCAGGCATTCAGGATGGCATCCACATGGCCTTCTTCCCAGTTCAGGGCCAGGGCACTACCGGTGCAAACCACATAGACCACGGGTTTTCCGGTGGCTTTGAGGGCCTTCACCATCTCTTGTTGAATTTTCGGAATCTCAATGTTGGTGCGGTCTCCGCCTTTAAAACCTTCGACCGTTACCCGCATCTCTTCTCCTTCCAGTCTGGGTGAGATACCGCCGACGAAAATAATTACATCGGCATTCTTCACCTTCGAAACCGTCATGCCAATAGTGTCCATGCTGACCTCTCCAGTATGCTTGCATCCCTTTTCGTAGATGATTTGCGCATTGGGAAGTTTGTTCCTGATTCCCTGCAAGATGGTGGTTGTTTTAGATGGAAATCCATTGTAATTCGCCCAGAGCATCACGGAATCGTTGGCATTCGGACCCACTACCGCGATGGTTTTGATGTTTTTACTCAGCGGCAGCGTATTGTTTTTGTTCTTGAGCAGCACCATGCTTTCCCTGGCCATTTTCAGGGCTTTGTCTTTGTGGTCCTGACAATCGAGGACGCTGAAGGGAATCTTAGACCATTTAACCATTTCGTCCGGGTCGAACATTCCCAGCATGAATCTGCCTTTCATCAGCCTGCCGAGGGAAACATCCAGATCGCTCTCCTGCATCTTTCCTGTTCTGACCGCCTCGATCAGGCTCCTGTAGCTGCTTCCGCATTCGACATCTGTTCCGTTCAGTACCGCATCCGCGGAAGCGGTCGGGGCATCCGGGTGTGTGTCATGGCGTGGAGTCCTCGGGTCTTTCCGCCAGAAATCGTCAATGGCACCGCAGTCGGAAACGACAATTCCCTTGTAACCCCAGTCATTCCTCAGAATATTTACGAGTAGCTTATCGCTGCCACAGCAAGGTTTGTCCTCGAAACGGTTGTAGGCACACATGACCTGCTGGACATTGCCGACTTTTACAAGTGCCTCGAAGGCAGGCAGGTAAGTCTGCCAGAGGTCGCGTTCGCTGACCCTTGCGTTGAAACTGTGGCGGCTGGATTCCGGTCCACTGTGGACCGCAAAATGTTTGGCGCAGGCGAAACTCTTGAAATATTTTGGATCATTGCCCTGCAACCCCTTGACTGCAGCCACACCCATTGTTGCCGTCAGGAAGGGATCTTCTCCATAAGTCTCCATTCCTCTTCCCCAGCGTGGATCGCGGAAGATATTGATGTTGGGAGTCCAGAAAGAGAGTCCTTTGTAACGGTCGTAGATCTTGTCTTTCTGGTAGTTATGGTACTTTGCACGGGCTTCATCACTGATTACAGAGAAAGTTTCCAGCATGGCGGGTTCGTCAAAAGTGGCCGCCAGCGCGATGGCTTGAGGAAATACAGTCGCCAGGCCGGTCCTGGCAATGCCGTGCAGGGCTTCGTTCCACCAGTTGTAAGCTGGAATACCCAGGCGTTCGATGGCAGGGGTTCTGTCCATCATTTGCGCGACTTTTTCCTCCAGCGTCATCCTGGTAAGAAGGTCTGCCACTCTTTGATCGGTGGGTAAATTGGTGTTTCTAAAGGGTAATTGCAAGTTTTGCTGCTGACCGTAGAGCAGCGACAATGTCAGCACTGCGAAGGCAAGGAAGCAAAATAATTTTTTCATAATAAAGTTTTAAAATCTTATAAACAGCAGGAACAGTAGTCCGATGATGATCCGGTAGTATCCGAAATATTTGAAACCGTAGTTTTCGACCAGTTTGATGAATACTTTCACGGCGGCCCAGGCAGAGATGAAGGCGACCAGCAGCCCGATGCCTAATAAGATGTATTCGTTTGAACTAAAGTGAATTGGCGTCTTGATCAGGTCGTAGCCTGTTGCTGCGAACATGGTAGGAACTGCCAGCAGGAAGGAGAATTCCATCGCCTGTTTCTTATCCAGTCCGTTGAAGACTCCGCCGATGATCGTTGCGGCTGCCCTGGAGACACCGGGTATCATGGAGATGCATTGAATCAGTCCGATGAAGAAGGAATTTTTATAGGAGATCGATTCCAGGTCGAGGGTCTTGCTTTCTTTTGCGACGACTTTCTTGTCGATCAGAACCAAAACAATACCTCCGATCACCAGCGCGACACCCACCACATAAGGATTGAACAGGTACATTTTGATGGTTTTGTATGCCAGGAAACCGACAATCCCGGTAGGAATAAAGGCAACACCCAACTTAAGATAGATGGTAAAACTCTGTAAAAATCTTTGGGCATAGAGCAGCACGATGGCCATGATAGCTCCCAGCTGGATGGATATTTCGAAAGTCTTGACAAAGTCGCCGTCTATTTTGAGCAGGGTTTGGCCCATGATCATGTGTCCGGTTGAGGAGATCGGAAGGAATTCTGTTAGTCCTTCGATGATGGCCAGGATGATGCTGTCGAAAATACTCATTTGATTGCTGAATAAAATTATTTAGAACAAATATACAGTTCATTTTTAATCCGTGTATATCTGGCTACCTCAATTTACTTCCAACTGGTTCCTTTTCAATAAATGGCGGGTATTTCTTATCTTTGCACCCTGTTTACAGCTATGCGGTTTGTTTACAGCATACCATAAAGAATTTCAACGAATGAGCAATTTCAAAAGAACACTGATCACCTCTGCTTTGCCTTATGCTAACGGACCGGTACACATCGGTCACCTGGCCGGAGTGTATGTCCCAGCCGATATTTTTGCCCGTTACCTCCGGATGAAAGGGGAGGAGGTCCTGTTTATAGGCGGATCCGATGAACATGGTGTTCCCATTACCTTGAAAGCCAAAAAGGAAGGGACTACTCCGCAGGCCATCGTGGATAAATACCACGGAATGATCAAGGATTCGTTCGAAAAATTCGGCATCTCGTTCGATGTCTATTCCCGCACCAGCGCTAAGATTCACCATGAAACTGCATCTGAGATCTTCAGGACGCTGTATGATAAAGGCGAGTTCATTGAGCAGGTTTCCGAACAGTTTTTCGATGCGGAAGCTAACCAATTTCTGGCCGACCGGTACATTACCGGAACCTGTCCGAAGTGCGGCTTCGAAAAGGCTTACGGCGACCAGTGCGAAAGCTGCGGCACCTCTCTCAACGCT
>Ga0209125_1000814_pt1 | contig 35259 bp, 20 predicted proteins | sample BarGraIncub1131A_FD_184503 | JGI IMG/M metagenome (GOLD analysis project Ga0209125, IMG submission 184503) | Arctic peat soil microbial communities from Barrow, Alaska - Barrow Graham LP Incubations 11-31A (SPAdes) (version 2) | ecosystem: Environmental > Terrestrial > Soil > Wetlands > Peat... | reverse complement strand
ATATTTTCAAATCCCTATGGATACTCAGCACCAGGCTGGGGAGCAGGTTGGGCTCTACATCCTACTGGTGGAGCTTGGATCGCGACTCACCTGTGGGAACATTATCTTTATACTAGGGACGAAAGATTTTTAGAACAGACTTTGTATCCTATATACAAAGAGGCAGTAGAGTTTTTTCTTCAATACCTTGTGGTAGATTCAAAAAGTGAATATCTTTTATCAGGACCCTCCATATCACCGGAGAATTTTTTCTCTTTTAAGGGGGAACAATTTGATGTTTCAATGGGAGCAACCATAGATACTATAGTAATTCGTGAGCTTTTTGATGGTTTTATCTCCTCATCTGAAATACTGGGATACAATGAAGAGAAAACACTTATCTGTGTGAGGGAGGCAGTTAAGAAGCTTCCGCCCTTTAAAATAGGGAAATATGGTCAGCTACAGGAATGGTTTTATGATTTTGAAGAACCAGATCTCCATCACCGTCATACAAGCCATCTGTTATCTCTTTTTCCCTTTAGTCAGATAGGCCCAGAAAAGACACCAGGAATTAGTGGAGGCTGCGAAAATATCTATAAAAAGACGTTCAACACCTAAGGAAAAATGGGAGGATACAGGTTGGGCACATTCCCTATTGTTGCTCTACTGTGCAAGGCTACTAGATAATGAAGGGCCAATGCACACATATTGGACATGCAACGTACACTTACAAATGATAATTTATTAATTTTCCACCCGCCAACGGCTGGTGCAGACACTAACGTATACGAATTGGATGGTAATACTGGGTTTTGCGCTGGCATTGCAGAGATGATACTGCAAAGTCAGGATGGAGTAATCTATCTTTTACCAACCCTACCAAAAGCATGGCAAAATGGAAGCGTAAAGGGCCTTTGTGCTAGAGGCGGCTTTGAGGTTGATATAACTTGGGAAAAGGGCCAGCTCATTAATGCCCAAGTTTACTCAAAACATTCACAGTCATGCGTCGTGAGATACAAGAATACAAAAATAAATTTAAGAACAGAAGGGGATTGTAAATATGTATTCGATAGAGATATGAAGTTTATAATCTCCTATGAAAAATGAAGATACTTTTAACAGTGAGGTTTTATGGCATGAATCTGAAGTATCTTGGATTGTTACTAAAACGTTTTCATTTTATAATTAAGTGGAGGAAAACAAAATATACAAACTAAATCTAGCAAGTTTTGGAGGGCTTTAAATGGAAGTAGAATCAGCAATTAATAATAAAAAAATTGTGAAGAAGCCAAATGATAGGTTTAAAAAGATTATTAGACAAAAGTACCTTTACTTATTAATGGCACCGGCAATTGTATGGGTAATATTGTTTTGTTATGGTCCGATGTATGGATTGTATATGGCTTTTGTAAATTATGTCCCCGGAGGAGATTCTTTTTATACTTCTTTTTTTAGTAGTAAATTTGTTGGATTGGATTGGATATCAAAGTTTTTCTCTACTGGTGATTTTGTAAAGATAATGAGAAACACTTTATGTACAAGTTTACTGACACTTGTGGTGTCTTTTCCAGCACCTATTATTTTAGCCATTATGATAAATGAAGTTAAAAATGTTTTCTTTAAAAAGACTATTCAAACAGTGTCTTATCTCCCATATTTTATATCTTGGGTTGTAGCCGCTAATATTTTTCTTACATTATTATCTTCAGGTGGTTTTGTAAATCAAATACTCATTCATTTAGGCATTATAAAGAGTAGTATTATGTTTTTCCAAAACGGAAATCTTTTCTGGGGTATAATGGCCAGTGCTAATACTTGGAAGGGAATGGGTTTTAATTCAATAATGTATTTAGCTGCTATAGCATCAATAAGTCCAGAAATATATGAATCAGCAGATATAGATGGAGCAACCAGGTTCCAAAAGATTAAATATATGACCTTACCCGCTCTTAAACCTACAATAGTTATACTATTAATTTTGGCGATTGGTGGAATAATAAATGCAGGGTTTGAGCAACAACTTCTTATGCAAAATAATACAGTATTAGATTATTCCGATGTAATAGATACCTATACTTACAGATATGGTATTCAAAATGGTATGTATTCTTATGCTGCAGCTGTAGGACTCTTTAAGTCTGTTATATCTTTTGTCTTACTCGTTTCTGCAAATAAATTATCAAAGAAATTAAATGATCAGTCATTATTTTAAAAGGGGATGGAAATATGAAATTTAAGAGGCTAAAACACAGGAGCAAAGGAGACCTAATACTTGATGCAATTGTTTATTTTTCATTGATAATGGTATTTATCTTAACCTTTTATCCTTTTTGGAATATATTTATTGTTTCAGTTAATGATGCCACTGATACCGTTCGTGGCGGACTCTATCTCTGGCCTAGAATCTTTACTTTAGCCAGTTATAAAGCTGTATTCACAGATAATACAATTGTTAGTTCTTTATATGTAACTATAGCAAGGACAGTAATAGGAACCTTGACTGCCTTATTAGTTACTACAATGTTAGCATATGCCTTGAGTAAAAGAGAACTTGTAGGAAGAAAATATTTTAATACCTTGTTTATATTCACCATGTACTTTAGTGGAGGATTAATTCCATTTTATATGGTTCTTAAAAGCTTAGGTCTTATAGACAGTTTTTGGGTATTTATATTTCCAAGTGTAGTTAGTGTTTTTTATATGATTCTCATTAGGACATATATTGAGGGATTGCCTGCTGAGATGGAGGAGTCAGCGCTAATTGATGGCGCTAACGAAATTGTAGTATTTATTAAGATTATACTTCCATTGTGCAAACCTATAATAGCAACGGTTGCGTTATTTATAGCAGTAGGTCAATGGAACTCTTGGTTTGATTCTTATGTTTTTACCTACAGCCCTAAACTTGTTACATTACAAGCAGCATTGGTAAAAATTTTAAATCAGTACCAAACTGGAAGCATGCAGACAACTGCTCAGCAATTTGCAACATCACAGACAAGAAACCCTGTTTCCAGTGATAGCATAAAAATGGCGACTACAATGGTGGCCACACTACCTATTGTTATGATATATCCATTCTTGCAAAGATACTTTGTAAAAGGAATTATGATTGGGGCTGTAAAAGCTTAAATCAGGCCTTTGTGGATATATATATATATATTGGGAGGAGGCGGATATTACTATATAATTTTTAAAGGTTAGAGAGTATATTGCTTATTAATTAAATTTTAGGGGAGGATTTTCATGAAAAAGTCACATGTAAAATTAATTGGTACAGTACTAATGGTATCATTTGTTGGTTCATTATTATCAGCTTGTGGAGGCTCAAAGTCGACCTCAAGTAAAAAATCAGTTACTGATACCTCACCAATCACCTTCACAATCTTTGATAACAATCATAATGGAGGAGCCTTTGATGATCCTATAGCTAAGGAAATCACCAAAAAGACAGGAGTAACCCTTCAATATCTTCCAAATGCTGGAGTTGCTGATGAAAAATTAAATCTTATGCTTGCTAGCAATGATATGCCTGATTTGGTACAGATAAGCAGAGGAAGCGATCCAATGAACAAGTATATCAATGCAAAGGCAGTTATTCCTCTCAATGATTTGATAGACAAATATGGTCCTGATATAAAGTCAAATTATGGTGATACCTTAAAGAAAATAAAATCAGATGATGGCAAGAACTACTACTTGGCTGATTGGTTTAATAGTAGTGTTCAAAAAGAACCAGTATTTGGATTTCTAATGAGAAAAGATTACCTAAAACAGGTTGGTGTGAGCCAAGACAAAATTGATGGTACTACTCCATTTACCGCGGATGAATTTGAACAGCTATTGAAAGACTTTAAAGCAAAGATTCCAGCAGTTAATGGTCAAACCTCGATTCCTCTAACCTACTGGCAGGAAAATTTCAGTAGTGGTGTATTGGGTAGTTTCCAAGGAATGTATGGATTGACAGCTTATACAGTAGATAGTAGTAATAATTTAAAACTATCCTACAGAGATCCTAAATATCTTGAAATGTTAAAATATATGAATAAACTTCAAAGTGAAGGATTAGTAGATAAAGAGTGGCCTGCAAACAAAAAAGCATTATATCTTCAGAAGCTTACAAGTGGTACCGTACTTGGTACACCTGATGCATACTGGAATCCTTCTGATGCAGATTCAATACTTAAAAAGCAAAGCGTAGATAGTGAGTTTTATCCTTATAAGGTTGTTGCACCAGGAATTGATCCTGGGAAAACAACTTATGGCCCAACAAGTTTACTTGGTTGGGATGGTTGTATGATAACAAAGAATAATAAAAATCCTGAGAGGGCTATGAAATTCCTTAATTTCTTAGCAAGTGATGAAGGACAATACTTAACTCAATGGGGTATTAAGGGAGTTTCTTGGGATATAGTTGATGGAAAACATAAACCTTTACCTAATGTACTTGAAGATTTTGCTAAGGATTCTAGTAATTACACTAAAACTACAGGTATAAGAAAATATGCTTTAGTGTTTAAAGGTGGAGCAGCGCCAGATGGAACTCCATATGACATGGCAGTAAGATATCAAAGAGACGAAATTGCAACACATGCTATTAAAGCTCTTGGAGATACTTCTTATGATACCTCGGCCTTTGATAATCTTGGACCAGATGCAGGTTCTCCTGAGTCACTTATGGCAACTAAAATTAATGATATAAGCAATGTTGCAATCACAAAGATTGTACTTGCTAAGAATGAAAGTGAAGTTGTATCTTTATATAATAATATGATAAGTGATATGGATAGAGCCGGGATGAGCACAGTTGAGAAGATTAGAAGCGCTAATTACAAGAAACGTCTTGTACTTTGGAAATAAAGTCGATTTTTAAAGATAAATAACTTATGAGGTTCCGTTTATGTTAAGTGAACGGAACTTTATTTATAAAAGGATGTTAAATATGAGCGTTAGTTATTGTGAAGATAAAAAACTATGGATACTTGAATCAAAAAATACTTCCTATGTTATTGGTTTAGATGAGGAGAGCAATCTGCAAAATGTATACTGGGGTACGAAATTACCCTATGTTAATGATTATCCTACCGTTGACTTTAAACATGGGCATTCATCCTTTGACGCTAGGGAAGGTTTTACAAATCTTGAATATCCGGCCTGGGGTGGATTACTGTATTCAGAACCCTGCTTAAAGGTTACTTTTTCAGATAATGTTAGAAATTTGTCTTTAAAGTATGTAGGTTATGAGATTACTGAAAATGCTGAAGATATATCTGAACTCAGGATTGATTTAATAGATAGCTTATCATACAAACTTCAGGTTAGTCTGTATTTTAGAGTGTTTAAGGAATTAGATATAATTGAAAAGTATTCAAAAGTACTTAATAAGGGAGAAAATCCTATGACCATAGAGAGTATACAATCAGGTAATTGGTACTTACCTAAGGATGAAAATTATCGTTTGACGTATTTGACAGGCCGTTGGAGTGGAGAAACTCAACTGAAGCAGACGATTCTAACAGAAGGAAAGAAAATTATCGAAAGCAGGAGAGGGACCACTAGTCCACACGCAAATCCATGGTTTGCTTTAGACAAGGGTAATGCAGAAGAGGAGCATGGTGACGTGTGGTTTGGTGCTCTTGCATGGAGTGGTAATTGGAAGATAGCTTTTGAATTAAGTACTTTTGGACAATTGAAGGTAACTGGTGGTATCAATGATTTTGATTTTTCCTGGAACCTTAAACCTAACAGTAGTTTTATAACTCCTATTTTTACTGGTGGTTATACAGAAAAGGGTTTTGGAGTCGCTAGTAGGTCTATGCACTCATATCAGTTAAAACATATACTTCCTAAAGAACATGCTAATGAACTTAGGAAGGTAATCTATAATTCCTGGGAGGCAACTTATTTTGATGTAGATGCAAAAAGTCAGAGGTCACTTGCAAAGAAAGCGGCTTCAATAGGTGTAGAGGTTTTTGTTATTGATGATGGATGGTTTGGTGAAAGAAATAGTGATAAAGCTGGACTTGGCGATTGGAATGTTAACAAAAACAAATTCCCAGAGGGTCTTACACCCTTGATTGAAACTGTTAATAATTTGGGCATGGATTTTGGTATTTGGGTTGAACCTGAAATGGTAAATCCAGATAGTGACCTTTATAGAAAACATCCAGATTGGATATATTATTTTCCAGGTTTACCAAGGACAGAAGCAAGAAATCAGCTAGTTCTAAACTTGGCAAGAACTGATGTTAAGGAATATATTTATAATTTTATGGATAACCTTCTTGGCAAGAACAACATTAAATTTATTAAATGGGATATGAATAGGCATTTTACAGAGCCAGGGTGGCCAGGTGTTGCAATTGAAGATCAGAAAGAAATTTGGGTTAGACATACCCTTAGCCTTTATGAAATAGTTGAGAGGTTAAAACAAAAGTATCCAGGTGTTGTATTTGAAGCTTGTTCTGGTGGGGGTGGACGAGTAGATCTCGGTATCTTAAGACGTATGGATGAATGCTGGCCAAGTGACAATACAGATGCTTTTGACAGGCTTAAGATTCAAGAGGGCTTCTCCTTTGCATATCTCCCAAAGGCTATGGTGGCATGGGTTACTGACTCACCAAATTGGTTAAATGGAAGGGCACTTTCACTTATATATAGATTCCACAGCGCTATGATGGGTACCCTTGGAATTGGTGGAAATTTAAATCATTGGTCAAAAGAGGAGATTGAAATAGCAATAAAGATGATTTCTCTTTACAAAGAAATAAGGCCGGTGGTTCAAGAAGGTAATCTGTATAGGCTTCTTTCACCTAGAACAAATAATATAACTGCTGTAGAGTACACCGATAAAAAGGGCCTTGAGATTTTGGTATTTGCTTTTCTACATTCTTCTCAGTTTGGTGAATTACCAAAGGCAATTTATCTAAAAGGGCTTCAAGCTACAGCCTTATATAAAGTAGAAGGTTCGGATGAATTAATAAGTGGCACTGCGCTGATGAAAAGAGGTATATATATTACACTTAAGGGCGACTTTGACAGTAAACTTATAAGAATTAAAAAAATAGAAAGTATTTAATGTTTTTATAATGTGGGGTGTTGTTGAGATGCTTATATCCGAAAAAAGGGTAGTGAAAGACTCCTATACAGTATTTCACACCCCTAGCAATATGGCAAAATCGATGTTTTTTTATTTAAAATGCGCAGGACGTTACTTTAGCGATTCAGACTATTATGTTGAAAGAAAGGAGTATAATAGCTTTCTTTTAATATATATAAAAAGTGGTGAAGGCTCCATATATTATGAAAACAAAACCTATGAGGCTAAAGAGAATGATGTGGTTATAATAGCTTGTCATAAACCTTACAGCTATTCTTCTGATAATTGGGAGACACTTTGGGTTCATTTTGATGGAAATATGAGCAGAGAATTTTTTAACACCATATATGCTAGTACTGGGTGCGTTATCTCACTAAAGGAATCCATAATAGTTCCCAAGTATTTAAATTATATTATTGATGATATAAGTGGAAATAAAAAAACTAATGAGCCTATTGTTTCCTGTTACATTCAAAGAATACTAACAGAACTTATGCTTCTTTCTTCTGATACAAGTAGTGAAGAACTTAATAATACAAGCCCTGTAGAAGAGGCTATAACGTATATACAAAATAACTTTAAAAATAAAATAAGCATTGAAAGATTATCCTTAGATGTAAACTTAAGCACTTTCTACTTTAGTAGGATATTTAAGAGAGAGACGGGTTATTCTCCCTATGAATACATAATAATGACAAGGCTTAATGAAGCGAAAAAACTTTTGAAAGAAACTATATTATCTATTAAAGAAATAGGCTTTTCCTCTGGATTTAACAGCGAGTCCAATTTTGTATCTTGTTTTAAAAACAACAATTATGTAACTCCAAAGGAATTTAGGTATACATGCTTTTGAGATTAAAATGATGGCTTATTTCTGGGAGGCTAGAATAGCAATGAAAAATTTTAGAAAGCATTTTTTTAAAAGAGATAAAGATATGTATGTAATAGGATATGGTGATAGTATAATGGCCTGGCAATCAAGCATGGTTAGTGCAGATGAAGGGGTAACAAGAGTTCCACCTGTTTGTGATAGAAAGGGGTTGTGCTGGTATTTATGGCGGAATATAAAGTTTGGTGATCCTCAATATAGAAGATTTGACGATGGTAAAAATTCCTTAGTAGGTGAATTTGATAATACGTGGGCTGGTGGGGATATTCCTATATTTACAGAAACAGGAGCATTTAAAACACATTATTATGGAAATACAAACAGTTATCCCATTCCACTTAATTCGCCTCAATTCACTACTATGCCAACAAATGAAGTATGTGAAATAACTTCATTTCATGAAATTGATAGTCAAAGGAATATACCTAAAAGAATATGTAGGGATCCAAGTGGTAGTGTAGAATTTATTATCCCAGGAGGTTATGAGAAATTTGATTTCATTTATCATACCAATGCTGAAGGTGATGATAATGTTACTGTAACTATAATGGAAGCCGATGGAAAAGTAATTGTTAAAAATAATAATGTTGATTGGAGTAATGGAGTAGAAGCAAATGGACATTTATTTTCAATGAGAGAAACCCATTCTGGTAGGGAAGATGGTTATGACAGTGGAGTACTTCAAAAGAGATTGTATTTTAAAAAAAACAATCGAGAAGAGGTTATAACAGTTAAAATAGCAAAGTCCAGAGATACATCAAAGTATATGCTGTATTGGGGTATTTCATATTGGGGTACATTAGAAGAGCCTAATGCAATACATTTAATAAACAATGCTAGAGGTGGACATACAATTCAAAAATTGTATAATACAAGATTCTATGATTTATCAATATGGAATGCTGATTTGATAATTTTCCAAAATACATTACTTAACAACGCAGGTGATACAGCAGAGGATCCTGAAAATAATTATGTAACTTCACTAGATGAGTTTATTATTTATGTTCAATCATTAAATATAGATTGGGTTACTCTACTTCCTCACGCTTCTACTACCTTAGTGGATAATTCAATGGGAAAGTATAAAATATTTTGGAATCAAGCAAAACAGAAATTAATAAGCGAAGATATACCAGTTATAGATATAGAAGAAGCATTATATAAGATATGGGAAACTCAAAATCCTAATCAAGAGGTAAGTTATAGCAAATTTATCTCGAACTTAATGTATGATGGTAGCCTCCATGGAAATGAAAAGGCATATGCAATCTATGGTAAGATATTAAATCCGATTTTTAAAATCAAATAAAGGAGAGAATTTTATGAACAATTATAAAATTACTATTTCAAAATCAGATTATAATTATATAATTTCAAATGAGATAATTAAAATAATATATAATATGAAAACGGGATTAATTGATTATTTATGGAAGGATAAAAAAACATTATTAGGAGTGTACTCTTTAGCTAGGTTAGATAATGGTGTAGTACTAAAAAGTAATGATTATGAAAAGCACATTTTACTGGAAAATAAAACTGAAGTATTGAATGATGAATTTGGTAATGGATTAAAATTAACCTTTGAAAATAGTTCGTATAGGGTGCCAACCATATTACAGAATTTATATATATATGAGGATAAACCATTTGTTATAGTACAATCAGTAATTGAAAGTAGCAGCCAGATCAGCTCTAATTTCATTTCACCTGTTGTTTTGGATAGGGTGCAGTCAACTGCTTGGATGAGTGATAATGAAAAGGGTGATAAAAGAGTATTATTTGTGCCTTTTGATAACGATAAATGGGTCAGATATGAGGCTAATGAATTAAAGAATGTTAATGAAAGTTATGAAGTAACAGCAGTTTATGACAATGTCAGTAGGATTGGCATGATACTGGGTTCATTAACACATGATACTTGGAAAACAGGCATCAAAGTTACTGGTGATGAAAAAGGGCAAATAAGTGAACTTAGCATATTTAATGGTGTAGCAAATGATACAACTAGAGATAGTATAGCTCACGGAAGTATTAGAGGTATGTCCCTTGAATCCTCAAAGGTATTTATAGGATTCTTTAATGATTACAGAGATGGGTTAGAGCAATTCGGAGTTGCAAACAGTAAGCTTGTTCCTGCATTACCCTGGAATCACGGGGTACCTTTTGGATGGAACAGTTGGGGAGCTGTTTCAAAGGATATATCCTTTGATTTGTTTACCAATACTTCTGATTTTATGAAAGAAGAATTACAACCAAAATCTTTTAGTAGTGATGAAACCGTTTATATAAATTTTGATGCGGGTTGGAATAATCTAACAAAGGATCAGCTTAGTGAGGCTGTTAAACATGTACATGCTAATGGACAAAAAGCAGGTACTTACTTCACCCCATTCACTTACTGGGGAAAAGAATATGATCAATTGATTGAAGAAACAGATAACAAATACAAGTATGAAGATATTCTCTTAAAGGATAGAGATGGGAATCACTTACCTAGATTAGCCACTGGCCTACCAATAGATCCTACTCATCCAGGAAATTTAAAAAGAGTTGAAAATATTTTGAAATATTTCATTGACCTTGGTTTTGATTATATCAAAATGGATTTTATGGTTCATGGAGCTATGGAAGGTGAACATTATAATAAAAATATTTATACTGGAATTCAGGCCTACAATTATGGAATGAATCATATAAAAAACATTCTTGATCCTAAAGTAATAGGAAGAGATATATTTATAAGTCTTTCCATTGCACCAAGCTTTCCATATCAGTACGCACATGCGAGACGTGTATCTTGTGATATTTTCGGAAAGATAAACGATACAGAATACATGCTAAATTCTCTTACCTATAGTTGGTGGATGAATAATTCTTTATACAGGTATAACGATCCTGACCATACTATATTGTTTAAAAGTTATAATCAGGATTCTTCTACAGAGGATGAGGCTCAAAGTAGATTAAATTCATCAGCTATAGCTGGGACCGTATTACTAAATAGTGATGATATAAGAAGGGAACAGGCAGTTGTAAGACTAAAAAAGTTGCTTACAAATGAAGAGATAAATGACTTAGCTAGGAAAGGTGTTTCATTTAAACCAGTTGAGGGTAATACAGGAAATCGTGCCTGTGATACTTTTGTACTTGAAGATTCTTTAAACAAAACTTTTTATGTTGCCATATTTAACTTTTATGTAGAAGACAGTGTAGTAAAAACTATTGATTTAGAAAGAGTAGGGCTTGATAAAACAAAACAATATAGTGTTTATGATTTATGGGAGAGAACCTATAGACAGGTAGATTGTAATTTTAAGGTTGAACTTAGAGCTAGGCAATCAAAGATATTAAAAATAATTTAATTAAATGGGGGAATAATACATGAAGAAAAAGATCAGTTGGTTACTTACATTTATATTCCTTTTCACTACTTTGTTTTCAGGCTTTTCTCATAATGTCATTTTTGCAGAAAATTTACCGGCAGAAACATCCTTTGAAGCAGAATCACCTTCTAACGATATAACTGGAGCTATAGGCATTACTGGAGATGATTTAGCTTCTGGAAAGACTATTGCAAATAATATAAACTATCAGACTAGCCTTACCTTCAAAAACATAAATATAGAAACAGCTGGAACATATATGATAACTATTTATTATGTATCCGGTCAACAACGTAATTTAACTATGAGTGTTAATGGATTAGATCCTACGATAGTCACGTGTCCTGAAGTTAAAGATAATGATTGGAGTTCAGTTGGAAAAATTACAACCCCAATAAGTTTGATCCCAGGGAAAAATAATATAACTTTTTCTTGCGATGCTGTAACTATGTGGGGCCCTAATTTGGATAGAATTGTAATCAATGTAGCTGCAACTCAGGACCCTCCTGAATATCCTAGTTTTACAGGGAATTTGTATGAAGCAGAGTCTACTGATAATACCTTTGAGGGTGCAACCGTAGTAGACAACGTAAATGCCCATGGTGGTAAATACGTAAAAGTTGACAATAACCCAGGGCTAACTTTTAATAAAGTGCATGCGGATGAGGATGGATATTATACTTTAACCGTGCTTTATGCTGCAGGAGACAACAATCGTCTCATCTACTTGACGGTTAATGGAGTGGATGTTGTAAAAATCAAAACTCCTTCCACAGGTTACTGGGATAAGATTGGTAAGGCAGAGGCTGTTATATTTTTAAACAAGGGTGATAATATACTAGCCTTCAGAAATAAAGATGCAGGGTACCCTGACATTTGGGCACCTTATCTGGATGCAATAACTATTACTCCTGGAGCAGTTGGACCAGTACCAATTCCTATTGCAGGTGATTCCTACGAAGCTGAAGACGCGGAGCTTAGCAAGGCTGCTGTAGTGCAGGACAACCAGTACTCCTCGGGAAATAAACAAGTTGGTAATTTAGGTGGAGCTAAAAATGGAAGTGTAACCTTTAAGAATATAAAAGCAGTAAGCTCTGGAAACTACACATTATCACTTTTTTATGTAACAGCTTTAAGCGATGCTTCATTAAGTATAAGAGTAAATAATAAATCACCTATGCTAATATCGTGTATTAAGACAGATATGAATGATAAGAGAGGTGCAAGGATTGATGTAAACATAACGTTAGATTCAGGTAACAATACTATCAAAATTGATAATGAAGGATTATCCTCCCCACAGCTTGATAGAATTGTAGTTAATAAAGGAAATACTGCTTTTGAAGCTGAGGCGAAAATAAATACTTTATCTGAAACTGCAGATAAGGTGGATAATACTTTAGCTTCAGGCGGGGCTACCATTGGAAATATCGGCGGTAATGGGAGCACTAACGGTTCTGTTACTATAAATGGCATTAATGTTGATAAAACAGGGAAATATTTGCTTAAGATATATTACGTTTCAGGTTCAGATAGAGCTTTTGACGTTAGTATTAATAGCTTACCAGCAATTAGTGTTAACTGCAAAGCTGTAATTGCTAATGACTGGAGTACCGTAGGTTCAATTGATGTTATGGTATCACTTACAAAGGGACTTAATACCATAAATTTTGACAATAGAACAGGTTATTCGCCACAACTTGATAAAGTAGAAATTGGAAATCTTTCAGAAACACCAGCCCCTGAGGTTAATAATAATATTATTAATCTTAAAGGTGGAAAGGTTAGGATAGCCTACAATCTTGAAACAGGAACAGCTGATTACTACACAGATGGGGAAAAGAAAATTTCCGGCTTCTATGCTGCTGTTAAGCAAACAACTGGAGAAGATATGTCCTTAAGTAGCGGACTTATTACCAGCAAAATGTATACGGAACATAAAGCTAAAACTGTGGGAGATGAAACAATTATTACTTCTACCAAAACTGGTTATCCAACAATGAAGCAGCACTTCACTTTGGTAGGTGGTAGCTATTTTCTCACACAGGTAGAGTTAAGCGGAACAACTTTGAGCTCAAACTGGATGGCACCAATGATGACTGACTCAACTGGAGGTGTGGATATTGGTAAATATTCTGATGAAAGAGCACTTTTTGTACCCTATGACAATGATGCTTGGACAAGATATAATGCAAAATCTGTGAATGGCTTAAATACAAGCTACGAAGTAAGTGCTTTTTATGATAATACCAGTAAAAACGGCTTAGTAATAGGTTCTGTAACTCATGATACTTGGAAAACAGGAATATATTCCAGTGGTTCTTTAAATAAACTTGATAAGCTTTATGTATATGGGGGTGCTTCAACAGGAAGCAATAAACTTGCAGGTGGAACTCATGATGTCTCTGTTCATGGCAGTATCACAGGAAGTGATATTTATTCACCTAAGATTTTTGTAGGTTTTTATAAGGATTGGAGTAAGGGCATGGAGGAGTTTGCAGATGCAAACACAGCAGTAGTAAGTAAATTGGCTTGGGCAGATAAGGTACCTTTTGGCTGGAATAGTTGGGGTAAACTGCAAACCAATATAACTTATGATAAAGCAATAGCTGTATCCGATTTCATTCATAATTCTCTTCAAAATAAGGGCTTTAGTGATGATAATGTAGTTTATGTAAATCTAGACTCCTATTGGGATAACATGACAGATGCTCAATTAAAGCAATTTGTTGATAATTGTAAAGCAAATGGACAGAAAGCAGGTATTTATTGGACACCTTTTGTAGACTGGGGAAATGCAGCTATTACATTAGTAGCCCCAGGATCAGCTTATACCTACAATGATATATGGCTTAGAAACTCAAATGGAGATCCTATTTACAACAATGGCTCAAAGGTTGTGGATCCAACACACCCTGGGACCAGGGACAGAATTGATTATTTTGTAAAAAGATTTACTGATGAAGGATTTGAATTTATAAAGATAGATTTTTTGACGCATGGAGCTCTAGAAGGGGTTCATTATGATAAAACAGTACAAACAGGAACTCAGGCTTTTAATCAAGGTATGGCATATTTTGTGAAGAAACTTGATGGAAAAATGTTTATTAGTGAAGCAATATCACCATTATTTCCATATCAATATGGTAACTCAAGACGTATAGCTTGTGATGCCTTTGGCAGTATTAGTGATTCGGAATACACCTTAAATGCATCAACATATAGCTGGTGGACTAATGGAAAACTGTATAAATTCAATGACCCTGATGAAATTGTATTTGAAGGATTCACACCAAATGAAAATATAACAAGAGTAAATTCTGCTGTAGTTTCAGGAACTGTATATCTAAATGGTGATGATTTGAGCAGGGCACCAGGGCAAATATTGGCAAAGCAATATTTAACAAATAGTCGGGTAAATGATGTAGCTAAAAAAGGTAAAGCCTTTAAGGCTGTTGAGTATAATACTGGAAGCAGTGCAAGTGATGAATTTGTAATGCAGGATGGGAGTGATTATTATCTTGCTATTTTCAATTATGGCAGTAGCGATGTTACAAAAGCAATCGATTTTGCTAGAGCAGGAATACCTTCTAATAAGAAATATACTGTAACTAACTTATGGGATAATACTTGTACTACTGAAGCTTCAAGTATGAATGTTACTCTTTCTTCTAATCAATCCAAATTACTGAAACTTAGTGTTGCAAAATAAATGCCAACAAGCATAACAATAAAAGATAGGAATTCTTTATAATTCCTATCTTTTTAATCCTAAATTTTGGAGGGTAATTATTAAATTATGATGTGATATAATAAGCATCATGGAGGCTATTTAATTAGTTTTAATTGAGGGGGAAAAATATGTTTAAGGTTTTGCTTGTAGATGATGAAAAACTTGTGCTAGAATCATTGGTAGATTATATAGATTGGGAATCTATGGATATAAGCATTGTTGGGACTGCAAAAAATGGTCGAGATGCTTTAATAAAAGTACAGGAGTTAAAACCAAACATAGTATTGACAGACATCAAAATGCCTATTATGAATGGAATTGAGTTTTCGAAGAGAGCTATGGAATATGATAGTAATTTAAAAATAGTATTTTTAAGCGGACATGATGAATTTCAATATGCAAAGTCAGCCATTAGTTTAGGTGCATTTGGATACATCTTAAAACCTATTGAAGAGGATGAGCTTCGTGAGGTAATGGAAAAAGTAAAATTAAAATGCAATTTGGACAATTATTCATCGATGACCACTGAAAGTCTGAAACAAAAGTATTTTAAACAACTTTTAGTAGAAGAATCAGTAGACGAGGTGGATAAACTTGTTAATGAAATTGTAGCGTTTAGTGGTAAAGAGGGTTATATTTTTGAATCAAAATTCTATTTGGCGGTAGTTTCCATAGATAATTATGCCATGGTTGCTAAAGAAAGTAGTTACGATATAATTGAAAATATAACTAATTCAGTTTCTACTGATATAAATAACTGGCTCGGAGCAGGTTCAGAACCTTTTTATGTGATTAATCTTACAAATGGTCAATTTTGTATTATAATCTGCGAAAATCATACTTTAGCCATTAATTTTGAAGCTGAATGGAAGGTTATAAGAGACAACATCCAGAAATCCAGGTCGATTTCTTTGTCCATAGGGATGTGTGATAATAAGGGAAGTGTAGACAATATTTGCGAATTATATTTATTAGCAAATAAAGCTATTAATGAGAAGTTTTATTATGGTAAATCCCAAATTATAATTAGTTCTCAACTGAAGAAATTGCCTATTATAAATACAACGCCACTTAAAGAGATAGAAAAAGAGCTTGTTGATACAATTTATATTGGTAATAAGGAAAACGTATACACTAACGTAAATAAATATTTTGAATTTTTATGCTCTCAAAAGGTTGAAAGGGATTTAATTAATGTTAGTATTTATAATCTATTGAATTCCGTATATGAGTATTTCATGAAACATGATAAGGATCATTATACTGTATTAAATGAGAAAAGTAGTATCCTTGAAAACATCTTAGCTTATGATAACATAGTTAGCATAAAAGAATATTTTATTGATATGCTGGACTCAATTATGAATTATTTTCAAGAAGGCAGTGAAAATAATCGTGTTATAAATAAAATAATAAGTATATTGAGACGTGATTATAGTAAAATAATCACTGCAGATGACTTGGCTAAAGAAATATTTCTTACACCTAATTATATAAGGACAATATTTAAAAAATATACAGGAGAAACAATTTTAGAGTATCACACTAAGGTAAGAATGGAAAAGGCGGCCGAGCTTATCGCTAACAGAAGTCAAAAGATTTATGATGTTTCAAAGCTGGTTGGCTATGAAAATACCTCCTATTTCTGTGCTCTCTTTTCAAAGTACTTTGGCATGACACCAAATGAGTACAGAAAGAAAATAATTTAACTAGGGGTGGTTTAAAATTGCAAAAGAATTTCTTTCTACGTATATTTTTGAAAATGAGAACTATTTATATAAATCTAAGCTTTGCATATAAGCTGTTTTTGGTTTTCATAGTTGTGACCCTAGTGCCAGAAGGGTTTATTCAATTATATTCTTACAATGCTATGAAAAGTCAGCTTACGTCTCAGGCATATCAGAATATGAAATTATCTGTAAGTCAAATAGCTAATAATATAGAAAAGAAAATGGATAACTATGCTCAGAAAAGTGATACCTTTTATAATGATCTAGAGCTTAAGGAAAATCTTACGAAGTTATGTTATACAACGAGCGATTACATGGATGTGTATACTTTCGTAAATTCATATGTAAGGAGGATTACATCTTTAGATAATAGTATAGATTCTATAACAGTGTTTACTAATAATGAGTCAATACCTTCAGATCTATTATATATAAAACAAATGGATAAAATCCCAACCAAAAATATCTATAATGAAGTATTGCAAGAAGCGGGTAAGATTACTTATAGTACTGCTTATAAAAATTCAATAAATCCAAATACAACCGTGTTTTCCATACTAAGGAGTCTTAATTATTTTGACTTTTTAAATCCTTATGGGATTCTTTCTATAAATGTTAAGGAAAGTGAGTTGTATTCACTTATTGAAAAAGAGATACCTGAAAAAGCTATTTTTGTTGTAAATCAAAATAACAGCATAATAACCAGCAAGGATAAAAAGCTAATCTCAAAGAATATAAATGATGTTATAGACTGCAAAAATGTACAGTTAGGTACAGAAGGTTCTTTTGATATTGAATATTTGGGAAAGCACTCTTTAGTGGTTTACAGTACAATAAAAAATGGATGGAGGGTATTTTCTTTAGTTACTTACGAGCAATTACTCAGTAATGCAAAAAAAACCTCCATGAATTTGATGATGATCTATTTTCTGTCTATTTTCATATCAGTACCACTTATATATTTAACTTCTAATTTATTTTCAAAACGTATAAAATACCTTTCTAAGAAGATCAAAAGTGTTAAGAGTGGAGAGTTTGATATCAATGTACGAGATATGGGTAATGATGAATTAGGTCAGGTTATTAAGTCCTTTAAGCACATGGCAGAAGAAGTAGATAGACTTATAAAGGAAGAGTACGAAGCAGTGATACTTAAGAGGACTGCTGAAATGGATTCTCTACAAGCACAAATAAGACCTCACTTTCTATATAATACCCTAAATACTATCTCAGTTTTAGCATTAAAGCAAAATGATTTAGTAGTAGTTAAGATGGTGAAGGCACTTGCTAAATTTTACAGGATATCTTTAAATAAGGGAAAAAATGAGATAAGCATTAAGCAAGAATTTGAGCTCACACAGAATTATATATATATATTAAAAGTCAGATTTGAAGGCCTCTTGCACTTCACAATTCAGTGTGATGACTCGATTTTAGACTTTAAAACTCCAAAACTTTTACTACAGCCATTTATTGAAAACTGTATAAATCATGCAATATATGATGATAAAAATGGAATAAACATAATAATAAAAGCCTATAGGAAAGGTGATAATATAGAATTCAAAGTTATTGACGATGGTATAGGTATGTCTATAGCAACATTAAGTGAACTTATGAAATCAGGGTATGGCATAAAAAACGTTAATGATAGAATAAAGCTTTTACATGGTGATGACTACGGTGTATCAGTTTACAGTAGACCTGGTATTGGGACATCAGTTACCATACTCATTCCTTTAATTGAATATTAAAAGTGTGTATTTCTAAATCCCTTTGGGGTTACATTAGTATTGTTTTTAAAACAAGTTACAAAATTAGATTCACTGTTAAACCCAGTTGAAAAGGCAATTTCCTTTATTGGCGAAATGGTACCTTTTAATAGTCTTTTAGCCTCATTTAACCTTACCATTATTATAAACTCATAAGGAGAGTAGCCGACTTCCTTTTTAAACATACGACTGAAATAATAGGGACTTAGATTAACCTTTGAAGATAATTCTTCAAGGGTTAATTTGTTTTTATAATTATCTTGGATAAAACTAATAACTCTAGCCACCGGACTAACCTTATCAATATCCTCATTTCTTGTATCAGTGGAAATTAAAATAAGCTCTGTAAGCATTCTTTGTATGTAGCAGGAAACCAAGGGTTCATTAGGTATTATATCTTTTTTAAATTCCTCAAAAATAATATTCAGGTAATTAGGAATAATAGTTGATGTTTTCAAAGGAAAAACACAACCATATCGGTCATAAAGCAATTCAAAGTATTGCTTACTCATAGAACCATCAAAGTGAATCCATAGAATTTCAAAGTTATCTGAGGAATACATATGTGGTTTATGGCAATCTATTAAAATAACATCATTTTCCTTAGCAACATAGGTTTTGTTGTCAAGTAGAATGGAGCCTGAACCTTTTTTTATATACATTAAAAGAAAACTACTGTAGTCATTTCTATTCACAGAATATCCTGTAGAACAAAAAAAATGACCTGCGACTTTTAAATAAAAGAACATACTCTTAGCCATATTACTTGGCGTATGGAAAAAAGTATGGGAATTTTTAAGAACTCCTTTTTCTGATATATACATTATTAGTATCCTCCATAGATTGAGCAAGATTTATAAACTAGTTAGCAATTATTAGTAATGAACTTAGTATAGACTAATTATATAATATACCTATGGTTACAGCAATCTAAGATTAAGTAAGGAGTGTAAATATATGAAGGAAGAAAACTTTGACGTAAAAATGTGGGAGCAAGATATAATAATTCCTACCTATCCAACCGGCGCTCCAGACAAGAATCCAATGTTTCTTGAAAAAAGAGTTTATCAAGGAAGCAGTGGAAAGGTTTATCCACATGCAGTGGTTGATAAAATATATGATGAGAAAATTGATAAAAAGTACAGAGCAGTATTTATAGAAAATGAATACCTTCAAATAATGATATTACCTGAAATAGGCGGAAAAATTCAAAGAGCACTTGATAAAACTAATAACTATGATTTTGTATATTATAATCAGGTTATAAAGCCAGCATTAGTTGGACTTGCTGGGCCTTGGGTTTCTGGTGGCATTGAATTTAATTGGCCTCAACATCACAGACCAAGTACCTTTGATCCTGTAGATTATAAATTGGTAGAAAACGCTGATGGAAGTAAAACGGTATGGGTTAGTGAAATAGAGGAGATGTTTAGAACCAAGGGTATGGCTGGATTTACTTTGTACCCAGGAAAAGCTTATATTGAAATAAAAGCACAATTATACAATAGAACCTCAGTACCTCAAACTTTTTTGTGGTGGGCCAATCCAGCAGTAGCTGTAAATGACAATACTCAATCAGTTTTCCCACCAGATGTACATGCTGTATTTGATCATGGGAAAAGGGATGTATCGAAGTTTCCAATAGCTACAGGAACATATTATAAGATGGATTACTCTGCAGGGGTAGATATATCTAGATATAAAAATATACCAGTTCCAACATCTTATATGGCGTTTCATTCAGATTATAATTTTGTTGGTGGATATGACCATGGAAAAAATGCAGGCATTTTACATGTAGCAGATCATCATGTTTCTCCTGGTAAGAAACAATGGACTTGGGGAAATGGAGATTTTGGTAAGGCGTGGGATAGAAATCTTACGGATGAAGATGGTCCATACATAGAATTAATGACAGGGGTCTTCACTGATAATCAACCAGATTTTACTTGGATGATGCCTTACGAGGAGAAAACTTTTACACAGTATTTTATGCCTTACAAAAATGCAGGGATTGTTAAGAACGCTAACATTGATGTTGCGGTAAATTTAGAGATCTCAGGAGGTAGGGCTGAAGTATCTGTTTACGCTACTTCTAGTTTACAAGGGGCAAAAATTGAATTAAAAGGTTTTAGTAAAAGCTATATAAAAGAGTGTGTAGATATTTCTCCAGTTAATACTTTCAAAGGTTTTGCGGAGATTAATAAGGAAGAAATCCAAAGTAATCTAAGGTTAACTGTAGAGGATAACAAGGGTAAACAATTAATATTTTATAAACCTGAGGTTAAAAAAACTGAACCAATTCCTGAAGCTGCAAAAGCAGCATTATTACCAAAAGAAATTAAAACACTAGAAGAGCTCTATCTTGCCGGTCTTCATATCGAGCAGTACAGACATGCAACCTATGAGGCAGAAGATTATTATCTTGAAGGGTTAAAGAGAGATTATGAGGATATAAGAATTAATAATGCTTATGGAAGTCTATTATTTAGGCGCGGTTTATTTAAGAGTAGTGAATCCTATTTTAGATCAGCTATAAAAAGAATAACTAAGCATAACACCAATCCGTATGATGGTGAGGCTTACTATAACCTAGGTTTATCTTTAAAAATGCAGGAACGTTACGAAGAAGCTTTTGATGCTTTTTACAAGTCAGTTTGGAATGCTGCATTTCAGGGCATGGGTTATTATTCCTTAGCTACAATAGCAACTCTTAAAAATGATTTTATAGAAGGCTTAGATCTAGCTCAAAAATCTATAATTAGAAATTATCATAACTATAAAGCTAGGGGTCTAAAATCAACAATACTTCGAAAGTTAAGTAGATGGGAAGAAGCTAGAAAACTATGTAATGAAACCTTAGTAATAGATGTACTTGATTTTACTTCTAGAAATGAGTTATACCTTATAGCAAAAGCACAAAAAAAGGATCATGAAGCAGAAGTTATTTTAACAGAATTAAAGAAGCTCATGAGAAATAATGCAAGTAGCTATATTGAAATATCTTTAGACTATGCTAGTGCAGGTTTTTATGAGGATGCCATTGGCATGCTTTTAAGAATATCTGGATTAGATGAGATTAGCCCAATGGTACATTATTATATGGGATACTATTATGAAAAATTAGGAAATAGGGGAGAGGCTTTGAAGAGTTATGAACTTGGAGGAACTGCCTGCTCGGATTATTGTTTCCCAAATAGATTAGAAGATATTATGGTGCTTCAAGCGGTTCAAAAGCTAAGCACAAAGGATTCAAAAGCCTTTTATTATCTAGGAAACTTGTGGTATGACAGAAAGCAATATGTTGCAGCTATAGAATGCTTTGAAAAATCTAGAGAGATTGATGAGTCATTCCCTACAGTACATCGAAATTTGGCGTTAGCTTATTACAATAAATTAAAGAATCCTGAAAAAGCAAAACTTTCCCTAGAAACCGCCTTTAAATTAAATGGAAATGATGCCAGAATATTTTTAGAATTAGATCAGTTATATAAGAAGTTGGGGGCAAATCATTCAGAAAGACTTGCTAATTTTGAGGCAAATCTAGAATTAGTAAAGCAAAGGGATGATCTTCTTCTTGAATACATTACCTTGTTTAATTTCCTAGGAAGCTATGAGAAGGCTCAGGAGCTTATCTTAAATAGAAATTTTCATCCTTGGGAAGGTGGAGAAGGAAAAGTACCGGCTCAATACTTGTATTGCAATATTGAATTAGGCAAAAAAGCGTTACTAGCTAAAAATTATAAGAACGCTATAAAGTTATTCAAAGATAGCTTTAGTTATCCTCACAATCTTGGTGAGGGAAAGCTTCCTGGAGCTCAAGAAAACAATGCTAATTATTTTCTCGGATGTGCTTATGAAGGACTTGAAGAGGTTGAAACTGCTAAGGAATACTTCAAAAAGGCCTCTGTTGGACTCGACGAACCAGCAGGCATGATGTTTTATAATGATCAACCAGCAGATATGATATTTTACCAAGGTCTTGCGTTCTTAAAGCTGGGAGAGAATGAAAAAGCAAAATCTAGATTTAATAAACTTATAAGCTATGGTGAAAAGCATATATTTGATAAGGTAAGTATTGATTATTTTGCAGTTTCACTTCCTGATTTCTTGATATTTGAAGAAGATTTAAATAAGAAGAATGTAGTTCACTGTAGGTTCCTAATTGGGCTAGGGAATATAGGCCTCGGAAATCTAAAACAGGCTCAAAAGGAATTCAATGAGGTATTAAATTTGGACATAAATCATTTAGGCGTAGTCACACATGTCAATCTAATGTTTAATTTTTTCAGAGGTATATAATATGATATTTAAAACAGAATTTAAAGGAGAGGAGGCAATCAAATTAGAAAATGAACAATTGAGAGTAATAATACTTCCAAAATTAGGAGGCAAAGTTGCCTCCCTTTATTCAAAGGTTAAAGATTTTGAACTGGTTTTTCAAAACAAGGAAGACAAGTACAAAGAAGTTAAAGTATATTCTGATTTTGGAAGTTTTGATGCTTCTGGTTTTGATGATGCTTTTCCTTCAATAAATGCATCTATGGTAAAAGTGGACAATCTAGATGTGAAGTATCCTAATCACGGCGAAATTTGGAGTGCCAGGTTATCTTACATGATAAAAGATGGGAAAATTGAACTATATTTTAATAGTTCAATTTTATCTTATTATTATAAGAAAAGTATTTCTTTAAAGGATGATAGGATTAAAATTGAATATGAAATAATAAATACAGGTGAATCAGATCTTCCATGTATATGGACAGCTCACTATCTTGTGAATTGTGATGAGGAAATGATACTTTTATTTCCTGAAAATACTTGCAAGGTGATAAATGTTACTAATAGCAGCTGTCTTGGAAGCCTTAATAAAATACATTCATATCCTATATCTAAAGACCTCAGCGGTGAAAAGTATTGTTTAAATAGAATTTATTCTAAAAGCGCTAAAAAGTGCGAAAAATATTATATTTATGGTGGTTTAACAAAAGGAGAATGTGGAATTTATTATCCCCATAAAGACCTAACTTATAAATTATATTTTGATAAGAATATCTTTCCCTATTTAGGATTTTGGGTTACTGAAGGGGGATTTAGAGGCGATTATAATTGTGCCTTAGAGCCTTCAAACGGATTTTATGACGGAATAAATATAGCAGAAGAGAATAATAAGTTATTTGTACTTACCGCTGGTAAAACATTGAAATTTAATATGGAGATTGAATTAACATAGATTTATTCATTGACAATTAAATAAAAAAAGAAGGAATTATCCACCTTGTGATATATTAAAGTCATTTAAGTATATTAGCTTTCCTTATCGCACTTTATTGATGTTAAGTTCTATTTAGTTTCTCGAGGAGTTACACCAAAATACTTTTTAAATACTCTATAAAAGTAAGCGGCATCAAAACCCCCATGAGCAATATAAATTATTTGCATATTTATGAAAAAATTTTAACTCCTTGAAAAGCAATCTGACCACTTATACCATCTTATCTAATTGGGGTATAGCCGACATACGTGTAAAAATGAGCCACATTCTGGAAATGATATCCATTATGTGGATTTTTCTTGTTTCGTAAGTATTGAGATACTCATATCTATTGCGTTGGGTATGTTTTCTAAGTCAATTACATAATCTCCAGAGCACTTTATGTGCCCTTTTTATCCGTATCCTCTCTGAGAATACGGATAATTTATTATTTTTCCTTCTTAATCGAATTTATCTCAATATATTCTTTGATAGTATAATATTATTAACAATTATATCCTGGTTAGCAGTTATTTTCCTGCTTTTTCAAAATCACTCTGTGCAGTTCTAAGTGGATAATTTTTGGCCTTATTACCTTTAACATTCATTTTATACCTCCATAAACTTTACACTTTGCAAGTGGATTTAAATTTTATCATATAATGTAATCTCTCATTGGTTAGGGAATGAATATTGGTCAATAATTTGAATCATTACTTGCCAATAACAGCAGAGCTTAGAGTATAATTCCCACGTTTTAATGCTTACTCCCTATATTAACCTATTGGGATTATAATTAGAGAACAGCTAAAGTCATCATGAGCCATAGGGCTTAGAATAATAATAAATTTATATGTGGAAAGAAAAAAAGCAAAGGAAACAATTGAAAAATATGGTGTATGAAATATTCCCTAATTTAGGAAATAAAGCTGATATGAAGAACTGTTTTATTTAAGGTGATTCCAAGTGCAATGAACTCAGATTAAATTGGTAAATTAAAGTATACAACTCCGATTTTTCGCTCCGTTACTACACAGACCCCAAATACTCCTCCACCATACAAGCAACAGCTTTTTCCCTATACGCAAAGGTAGCACATCCTAGTCCATAGAGTCCTTGCTCAGTTGTTTCAACTTTTACAACAATAAGATTTATTCCCTGGGGCGCCGTTAATATTACTCTTACATCTCTAATTTTAACATTTGACATTATTACACCTACCTTATATTTTTAATATATAATCTTTATTGTTTTAATTTCAAAGGGTTTAAAGATCAATTGAATTTCGGGCTTACCTGGGAGTACTTCTAAGGTTTCCTCAAGCATATTAGTAATTTCAGCAGATTTATATTCAATTCCCAGTTTAATTTCTGAATGAGTAAATGTACCTTCTGCTTCATATAATCTCATAATGAAAGCTTTCTGATTATCCTCGCATGGTTTTATACTTTCAATAATTATATTGTTTTCACTTACTTTTGCAAAAGATTCATAGTTACCCCTACCTGGTTTTATAATAGGCATAACATTTAAACAATAAGCAGGTTTTACAACATTTTCAGAACTAAAATCGCCTATGTGAGGCAAGAAGGAATAGACACATTCATGAACTCCCTCATCTCCACGAGGATCTGGCCTACATCCACCCTTGTGAAGGGATAAACGTATATCTGTTCCCTCTACTGAAATACCATACTTACAATCATTAAGAATAGATACTCCAAATCTTGTCTCTGATAAATCAGTAAACTTGTGATTTACTACTTCAAACATAGCTTGCTCTAAGCTATTATTCCTTATAGTTGGTTTTTGGGTATGGCCAAATTGAATTTCGTGTCTGGCAGTGTTACTCATAACAGTAGTATTAAAATCGACCTTAAGGAAACGATGTTTATCCTTCCAATCTATAATAGTCTCAAAATCAACTCTAGGAGTGGTTGAATAAAACACCATATCCTGAACTATCTGTGATTTATCCGATATAGCATATGTACTTCTGATTCTGTACTGTATGCTACCATCTGAAACAACTCTTCTATTTATAAGTTTTGAACAAGGAATGAACTTCATCTGACAGTCTGCATCTAAATCCCAGCTATCCCATGATGCTGGTACATCCTCAGCCATAATAAAACTATTTAATGGAAGTCCTTTGCCTCGAAGCTCACGATTAACTCTTGTATCCAGAAATGAAACTATAGTTCCATCTTCAGCAAATGTAATCTTGGCAAACGGAGTAGTCAATATATTCTGGCAATAAGAAAAAGGAGAGGTCTCCGGCGTAATTACTTCTATTAACGGTTTTAGCTCAATGATAGCTCCACCCAAGGATGGTAATTTTACCTGCCCAAGACAAAGTTTTTCGTTTCCGTGAATATCTTCAACTTTTTGTACCAGCAAGTTATTATTAGCAGGAATACTTTCTAAAAAGCCATCAATATAAATAATTTCTTCTCTTTCAAAAGGAAGGGTATTTATTACAGTTATACAATTTTTATCGTCTTCCGTAAGAATAATATCATCAGTTAAAGTCTTTGCCTTCAAAAGCAGCGAATTCATTTCGCTATAACACTGATCGTTTACTCTTGCAATACATGTACCTGGCAAAATATCATGAAACTGATTAACAAGAAGAGTCTCCATTAAGGGTCTTATATCTCTATCTTCTGCAGCTTTTTCTTCATTTACAGCTCTCTGTACTGTAAGAAACTCAAGATCTCTTAGTGCAAATTCAGCTTTACGATTATTATGCTTTATAACGTGTTGATTAGTTAAAGTACCTCGATGAAGCTCCAAATACAATTCACCTTTAAATACAGGTGGATCTATAGCTTCTTTTTCCAGCTCCTTCATAAACTTCCCTACATTCACATGTTCAGCTTTCGGGCAGCCTTCTAAATCCTTCACTCGCCTTGCCATTTCAATCATTTCGAATTGTGGGCCACCGCCTCCATCTCCATATCCATAGGCCATTAACCGTTTCTTCACGACCTGTTTATTTTGAATATAATTTTCACTGTCTCTTCCATCAATCTGTTCTAGTAATGTTTTGGGGTCAGGCCAACAGTGAGTAGTGTTAAAATGCGTAAAAACAGGAGTATCGTCTATACCCTTCCAATAGAAAGTATCATATGGGAATTTATTAGTATCATTCCATGATATTTTCGTAGTTAAGAAGTAGTCAACCATGCAACCCTTCATAATTTGAGGAATAGCAGCGCTATAACCAAAAGTATCTGGCAGCCAGAAACAATTAGAAGTATAATTAAAATGTTTTTGAGTATATCGCTGACCCCACAAGAATTGTCTAATCATGGATTCCCCTGAAGGTATGTTGCAATCACATTCAACCCATACGGCTCCATTTGGCTCATATCGTCCCTCTGCTACTTTCTCCTTAATTTTTGCGAACAATCCTGGGTAGTTCTTTCTTATCATTTCACTGTGATAGGACGAACTTTGTATGAATTTATATTCTGGATACTGATCCATAAGACTTATTTCATTTGAAAAAGTACGTGCACATTTTTTGACTGTTTCAGGTATATGCCAAAGCCATGCTGTATCCATGTGAGAGTGCCCAACAATTCCTGCAGATGGAGCTGAAGCAGAATTCTTAGCCTCTAAAATTGGCTTCATTATCCCCCTAGCTTTTAAAAGTGCAGGACGCCAAATTTCTTCCTCAGTATCCTCAACTGCATAATAAACTACTTTATGTACTTCTACCAAATTGTTTATTATATCTGCACGTCTAAAACTCAATTTATCAAGCTTATTTGCCATCTGATTCAAAGTTCGCAAATCAAAAATAAAATCAGCAATATCCTGATTTTTTATACAGAGATTGATGCTATCAAAGGTATATCTAAAATCAGACTTAATATTTGTTTCAAAAGGCTGAGTTCCAATTATATAATGCCCAGCATAAAACTCAATAGCTAAATCTATTTCCTTATATGACTGGGCAGCTTTAACAAGTAAATCACAATAATGATTTCCATGTCCTGTTTGTACTATTTTAGTTGCAAAGGTCCCACAGGGTACTCCATTAACCCATAACATTGCCTCATATCCCCCAACGTTAGGTCTAACATATATGTTTTGTCCTTTATATTCATCAGGAATATAAACTTTTCCTCTAAACCAGCAATAAGAACCCTCGCTGCCCCATTTATCTCCTATATTTGTTCGAATGTAATCTTGATCCTGTTGTGGAACGTTATGATATTGATCTAATGTTTCAAACCTTTTTACTGCAACATCACCTATATTTGTAAATATATATGGTTCTAATGTCTTCTCTAATCGAACTAGTTTACTTAGCATTCGCTCTGTCTGTTTATCATTTAACATAATTAGTAATCTCCTATCAACAAGATTTATTCTTTTATATCATAAGTTTTTTATTATAGGTTTTGTTTCATAAGTAACTGAGGCATTTGATATTATTTATAAAACATTAAACTGAGCACTAAGCTCTTCTTTATCTGAGCTAGACCCGATAATGATTTTAAAGGCACCCTTTTCAACTACCCATTTTAGCTCTTTGTCTAATAACCGCATATCATCTGAGCAAAGCATAAAAGACACTCTTATCTTTTCAGCAACCTTTAAATGAATTCTTTTAAATTTTCTAAGTTCTTTTTCAGGCCTCACCATTGAACTATATAAATCTGATATATAGAGTTGAACTACCTCATCTCCAACAAAGCTTCCTGTATTCATAACATCAAAAGATACTTTTATCTTATCTCCAGGTTCAATGCTTTCGGGTGAAATTTCAAGATTAGTATAGGAAAAAGTAGTATAACTTAGACCATATCCAAAGGCAAATAGGGCTTTATTATCTTCTTCTACATAATTATTACTTCCGCCTCTCATTCTACTATAATAAACAGGGATTTGACCAAGAGACTTTGGAAAGGATACAGGTAACCTGCCTGCCGGATTATAATCTCCAAAAATAACTTCAGCTATGGCCTTTCCTCCGTTTTCCCCTGTATACCAAGCCTCAATAATAGCAGCAACATTTTCATTCTCCCACTTTATTGTCATAGCTCTACCATTTTGCAGTACAAGAATCACAGGTGTACCTGTAGCATGTACCGCTTTTAATAGTTCAAGCTGCTTACCGGGGAAATTTAATTCTGTACGGTCAACTCCCTCTCCGCAAGTCCTTTGTGAATCTCCTAGTGCAACTATAGCAACATCTGCCTCTTTAGCAAGCTTGACAGCATAATCAATATCCTCATTACCTAAATTCCAACCTAATATAACCTGTGCTCCATTATTATCCTTACAATATTCAAGTTTAATGTCATATTCAATATTCTCTTCCAGGCTAAAAGCTACACTTTTATTTGCAGTTGAGGTTTGGCCCCAACCATCTATAACTAATGTATCATTAATCCAAAGTCTCATACTGTCACCACTCATAGTACCAATAAGACCTTTGCAACTTCGTTTAGGTATAAGTTTACCTTTCCATCTTACTGTAAAACCCTGCTCCATTATCATTTCATCAGGCTTTGAAATTATCCAGTTAAAATTTATCTGCTGATCAATACGAGTAATTATTGGCTCTCCAATAAAATCTGAATTATTAAAATATTCACCCTTAAGACCACTAGATCCATCATCACTTCTTAAATATTCTCCAGATATACATTCAAGTTCATCTTCTAGAATTCCTGTCCCTTTTGCATATTTAACACATGTATCCTTTGAAACAATATCCTTAATCCCTTGCAGAACTGTAATAGGCTTAAAGCCTTCTATATACGGAGTGTAATCCCCTAGCCTTGCCGTATTAGCACTTGGTCCAATTACTGCAATATTTTTAATATCTTTACTTAGTGGAAGAATACTGTTCTTATTTTTTAAAAGACAAATAGCCTCAAGTCCTGCCATGAGTGCAAGCTCCTGATGTTTGCTACATCTTACGGCTGATTTGCTTAAAGATTCATCAGTATAAGGTTTCTCAAACAAACCAAGCATAAATTTCACCCTGAGCACTCGTTTTACAGCCTGATTTATTGTTTCAATACTTATGACTTTATCTCTAAACAGCTCAATAATAGCTTCTTGATAAACTTTATGAGAGAAATCGTAATACTGCATATCTGTTCCGCCGAGAAGTGCTTGCTTTATTGCATCTTTTTCTGTAGCCGCAGTTTTATGCTTGTTATGAAGTCTTGCTATTGCTCCAAGGTCAGATCTTACAAAACCTGGCATTCCCCATTTCTCGCGGAGAGTTTCAGTAAGAAGTTCATAATTTGAAGAACAGGGCTCCCCATCAATAGCATTATAAGAGCACATTGCATTAACTGCCCCGCCCTCGACGAAAGCAGCTTCAAATACTGGGAGATGACAGCTTAACATTTCACGTTGTCCAATAGAAGTATGAGATGTATTTAAGCCTCCTTCAGGAATACCATGTACCGCAAAATGTTTTGGCTCAGCGATGATGCTGTCTTTATCACTTATATTATTTCCTTGCAGACCTTTAATCATAGCCACTCCCATACGGCTACACAAATAGGTATCTTCTCCGTAGCTTTCTTCCGTTCTTCCCCATCTTGGCTCTCTTGCCAAATCTAAGACTGGTCCAAAGGTTTCACATATTCCGAAACTTTTTGTTTCTGATGCAATAGCTTTACCAATTTTTTCAACTATACCTTCATCAAAAGAAGCTGCCTGAGAAATAGCATGTGGAAACACAGTACATCCTGGTCTTGCTAACCCATGAAGTGCCTCCTCACTAAAAAGCACTGGAATACCAAGTCTGGTATTATTAATACAATATCTTTGAATTTCATTATTTACATTAGCATATCCATATAAATCGTGAATACAGCCTACGCCATCATCTCCTATAATTTCTTTCAGTTTATCGACTCTCACCTTTGCATCAGCTGCCATAGCAGTATTTTGCATTGGATGAATTTTATCTACTAAAGATGTTCCAATATATTGGTCAAGCTGTCTTACTTTTTCATTCAACGTCATTTTCTCCATCAGATCTTTTATTCTAACTTCTATGGATAACTCTTTATTTTTATATTTTGACAAAATTTTGTTTTTATACATGTGTCCATCTCCTTTATTATAACAATAGATAACCTAATTCTATTATACATAAAAAAGAAGAATAAATACAAGATTATAACATAACATTATATTCTTTTCGAAATCTTAGACATTTTATATTGTCATTACAACTTTAATTATATATATTGCAAAGTATTAGCATTAAATATATAATGATATATCATGTATATCAAATAAGGAGGAAGATTAATGTTAAATAATGAAGAACCATTATATTTACAAGTATACAACGACTTATTAAAAGATATTGAGAGTGGAAAATTTATAAGTGGGGGCACAATCCCTTCAGAAAAAGAACTCACTAAACAATTTGAAGTCAGTAGGATAACAGTTAAAAAAGCATTAGAAAAGTTGGCGTTAGATGGTTATATTTCAAGAATGAGGGGAAAGGGAACATTTGTAAATCAGAATGCACAGAAAGAAGCTAATAAGAATTTACATATTATGAAAGGAAAGTTCATTGGCGTTATTTTTAATAATATTACATCTGCATATGGAATTGGAATTTTCAATGGCATAGAGACAGCTTCTTTGAAGAATGGATACTTCATTATTCCTCGTAGGAGCCTTGACATAATAACTGAAGAGGATAGAGCAATTGATGAACTCCTTGAACTTGGAGTTCAAGGATTAATAATTGAACCTGTTCACGGAGTATATTATAGTTCAAAGATATTAAGATTAATTTTAGATGGGTTTCCAATTGTCTTTATTGACAGAGAATTGAGAGGTGTTCAAAGCTCTGTTGTTTGCTCAGATAATGTTAAGGCCGGAGAATGTGCTATGGATTATCTGTTGAATCTAGGACATAGAAAGACATGCATAATAACCTCATTACCAAAAGACACCTCATCAATTGACGATAGATTGAAGGGTGTAGAAAGAAGTTATGCTAAGCACAATATTATACCTGATAAAACTTTATGGATAGAAAGCATAATATCTAATAAAGATAAAATTGAGGAACAGTCTGAATTTATTAAAAATTTTCTTTTAGAGAATAAAAATATAACATCTGTTTTCGCTTTAGAATATGATTTGGGTATTCTTGCACTTAACTCAATAACTTCTATCGGGAAGAATGTACCTAACGATATATCAATTATAAGCTTTGATGGTCCATCTAATCCGAACAATTGTATTGATAATTATGGCATAACTCATGTGAGACAGCAGCAAAGTAAGATGGGAGATCTTGCTACAGAATTGTTAATTAATAAAATAAACGGCGCAAATGAAAATAAAAAAATTTTACTCGATACTGAGATAATAGAAGGGTTTAGTACAAAGAAACTAGTATAAATATTTAATTAAATTTTGTTTTAAAGCAGATTAGTCATTAAATATGGTATTAATGATATATCATTTGGATATAAGCAATAATTAAAAATGATTACGATTACAAATGTATTGACAAATTATTAAAAGATATATAAGCTATACATATAGATACAAATACAGTTTATTATAAATATTTAAGGAGAATTAGTGAATATGTTGCGAAATAATATGATTTTCGTTTTTACTAGTGATATTTCTGGAATATTAAGATATTTTTCAGCTTAACAGATTAGCAAAATAGATACTCGTCGTATAATATAGCTTAATACTGTGAAATAATACAATATGTCAAATAAGCAATAGGAGGTATTACAATGAAGATGAACTCGCAAGTATTGAAAAAAAGCAGCCAAATAAATCAGCAGCCGGATCGGAAAGAGCACCATAAAAAAGCAAACAGCACATGGAACCAAATAAAAGGGAGTAAACAGCTTTATATTATGGCACTGCCAGCCATGATTTTGTTGTTCATGTTTTCTTACCTACCAATGTTTGGCCTCTTGATAGCTTTTAAACAATTCGATTTTTCAAAGGGAATTTTAGGTAGCCCTTGGATGAAACCATTTTATGCAAATTTCAAAATTCTTTTTCAACATAACTCTCAGGCTCTTTTTGCAATACGGAACACGCTTTTTCTAAATTTTCTATTTATTATTATAGGTACTATATTTGCACTTTTTATAACATTGTTATTTAATGAAATAAAAAACAAATCTTTCAAACGGATTACACAATCGATTACATTTCTACCTTACTTTATTTCTATGGTGGTTGTTGGCATTTTTGTTACCAGTCTTTTTAGCTTCGACACCGGCATCATTAATCATTTACTCACTTTAGTGGGACTAAAAAGAATAAATTTTTATATGTCTCCACAATATTGGCCCAGCATTTTGGTAATAGTTACCATATGGAAAGGCGCAGGATATAGCGCTGTTGTTTATCTGGCGACCATCAGTGGAATTGATCCCTCTTATTATGAGGCAGCGGAAATCGATGGAGCCACAAGATGGGGACAAATGAGGTATATTAGCCTTCCTTTGTTGATGCCAACCGTCATTATCCTAACACTTTTAGCTGTAGGGAGGATCATGAATGCTGATTTCGGTCTATTTTACAATGTCATAGGCGATATGCCTACGTTGTATAAGACAACCGATGTTCTTGATACATATATTTTCCGGGCACTTAGACAGACCGGCGATATCGGAATTTCTTCCGCGACAGGCTTCTTCCAGTCTGTAGTTTCCTTTGTAATGGTTCTCGTTTGCAATAAACTGGCAAACAAATATGATAAAGAATCCTCATTATTTTAAGAAAGGAGAGATGACAATGACTACATCCAAAAGAAAATTTTCTTTTTCTATATCACTTTTTTTTATTTACCTATTTATTATGCTTTTTTCATTTGTATGCCTGTATCCGTTTTTAATTATGATCAGCGGATCTTTCAGCACCTCTGTCGATACAATGAAATACGGTTTTAGCATTGTTCCTCGACATTTTACAGCGGCAGCCTATTCAATTTTACTGGCTAATATCGGTTCCATTGCCAACTCATACAAGATCACGATCACTGTCACAGTAGTTGGCACGATTCTCTCGTTAGTGGTCAACTCGATGATGGGTTTTGTACTTTCCCGCAAAAAAGTGAAATTCAAGAGGTTCATGAACATCTATGTGCTGATCACGATGCTTTTCAGTGGCGGTATGGTGCCATGGTACATCATCTGCGTGCATTATCTCCAGCTTAAAAATACAATTTTTGCTTTGATTCTTCCCTACGTTGTGAGCGCATGGTACATATTTCTTATCCGTAACTATTTTAACTCAGTTCCCGAAGAAATGTACGAATCGGCCACCATGGACGGTGCGAGCGATTTCCTGATTTTCAGGAAAATTTATATGCACCTGGCCACTCCGGTACTCGCTACTGTTGTCCTTTTCTCTGCTCTTGCATTTTGGAACGATTGGTGGTTGGGGCTCATGCTGACGGATAATAACAATTTGCAGCCTCTCCAGTTGCTGCTGAGAACAATTACCGCAAATATACAATTCCTTCAGTCGACGAACGCAAGCCCCGAAACACAGAAAATGCTCAGTCAGGTACCAACTCAAGGCGTTCAGATGGCGATGGTCATTATCACGACAGGACCCATTATTCTGCTCTATCCGTTTGTGCAGAAGTACTTTGTGAAGGGCATCATGATTGGTGCGGTAAAGGGCTAAAAGTTTTTTAAATTTCGTTGATTCTCCAGGAGATACACAAAATTATTACATTCTATTCTTCTGAAAGCAAATAAAGGAGAGCCTAAAGCGCTCCAAATTAAAAAGGGGAGATATAATAATGAGAAAAAAGACCTTGAAAGTTTTTTCTGCCGCCCTTGTAGCCATTATGGCAATTGGTATGTTAACTGGATGCTCCAGTAAAAGCCAGAATGCTACGAGCAAACAGAGTACGGCGACACCGGTAACTCTGAAGTTCGTTCTTTTCGATGGAAAAAAAGCGGCTACAGACGAAGTATGGAACGAAATTGCAAAGGAATACAAGAGCAAACTGAACGTCAAGTTCAACATTGAGTGGATAGCCGGTACTGATTATGCGCAAAAGCTGACAATAATGGCTGCTTCCGGGGACCAGTGGGACTTGAACTTTGACGGTGACTGGCTTTCATATTATCAGATGGCTTCCAAGAACGCCTACCTTCCACTTAACACACTTTTACCAAAATACGCACCCGACCTGTATAAAGCGTATAGTGGAACCAATGCTTTGGCAGCCGCTACGTACAACGGCAACATTGATTGCCTGCCGTGGACTATGTCAATGACCGAGAGGCCAATATTCATGTGGAGAAAAGATCTTGCTGAAAAGGCAGGGGTCAATATCCCGACAGATTCGGTCAAGACAGTACAGGATCTAGATCAAGCGCTGACAAAGCTAAAGGCTGCTCTTCCTAATA
>Ga0209125_1000813_pt1 | contig 35268 bp, 29 predicted proteins | sample BarGraIncub1131A_FD_184503 | JGI IMG/M metagenome (GOLD analysis project Ga0209125, IMG submission 184503) | Arctic peat soil microbial communities from Barrow, Alaska - Barrow Graham LP Incubations 11-31A (SPAdes) (version 2) | ecosystem: Environmental > Terrestrial > Soil > Wetlands > Peat... | reverse complement strand
CATGAAGCCATCTCCGCCTCCTATCGGATACTCGGCAAGACCCTCCGGGTGCGACATCCCAAGCTCGCTCTCGTACTGTCAGGCACCCCCGATCAGCTCGGCAAACTGATTCCCAACAAGAAAAGCGGACTCTTCAGCCGGATTCTCTTCCTCACCATTCCCGACAACGAAGATTGGGTCGATCAGACACCTGATTATACCAAGATCAGCGTGGAAGACCAGTTTGAAAACGATGGAGAGGAAGTGCTCAACGACTACGACTTTCTGGAGATGCACCCCACAGATTTCCGGCTCACAGACACTCAGTGGAAAATGCTGAACCGTACCTACAGTAAGAAGCTGAAAGATATCTGTCTGGAAGACGATAAGACCTTCAAGAGCATTGTTAAACGTCACGGAGTGATGACACTTCGCCTGGCAATGATCCTCACCGCCTTGCGCAAAGCAGAAGACAAAAGTTATCAGGCGATTCTTTATTGCACGGAGATGGATTTTAACATCGCCATGGAGATCACCTGTTGCTGCATCGAACACAGTTTTTTGCTCAGCACCTCTCTGCCGGACAATCGCACAGGCATGTTGCCGATTCGCATCGCCAAACCAATGCAGGCGATGCTCGACAAGTTGTCCGGTACCTTTACGCTCAAACAAGCTCTGGAAGCGGGGGAAGCCCTTCATATCAAGAAGCGGACAATCTATATCTACCTGAAGAAAGCAGACGGAATAAAGATCGAAAAGCTCGCTCCGGGAGTCTATCGTAAGCTCTGACGGGGGCATAAGATGCACCTGTGCACCAACGTGCACCTATTGGCTAAAATCAGCCCCTAAAAAGCCCCGCAAACCACCCCGATCCGCTTCAAAAGTTGTCCCGATCCGCCTCAAAAGTTATCTAATAGTTATGCTCCTAACTATTAGATAACTTTGTTGCGTTAACCCGATAACTTTCCGACGTTAACCGTATATCTTTTGAAGAATTTTTCGTACCTTTAGAGCTTACTAATCAGACAAATACGACCATGGAGAAGACAGAAAAGATAGAAAGATTCATCATCCGCCCCTATAGCAAGAGCGAGCTCGGCATGCTCTATGTCCCCAGCCACAACGCCAAAAGCGCATGGCAGGTAGTACGTCGCTGGATCGACCACTGCAAGCCCCTTTCCGAAGCCCTGGCAGCCACAGGACTCACCAACCGCAACCACATACTCAGTCCCCGCCAGGTACGCCTCATAGCCGAGCACCTCGGCGAACCTTAAGCCTGTAAATAAAAATTTAGATGCGGATTTTGGGACATAAGCCAAAATTAGCAGTAGTTTTGTATCTGAAAATAGGACACTGAAAAAACAATTTAAAGACTAAAGTATGACTATGAAGCTACTAATACGAAATAGTACAGCTGAATTTCTTGTTTTCACAAACCAAGCAGGCGAAAACACCATCGAAGTTCGTATTGAGGACGAGACCGTTTGGTTATCGCAAAAGCTGATAGCCGTTCTTTTTGAAGTGGAAGTGAATACAATTAACTATCATATCAAAGAAATTTTAAAATCACTCGAACAAAGAGAAGCAACTATTCGAAATTTTCGAATAGTTCAACTTGAAGGAAAAAGACAAGTTGAGCGGGACGTAGAGTTTTATAATTTGGAGATGATTATTTCTGTTGGTTATCGGGTAAACTCTGACAGAGCAATGCAATTTAGACAATGGGCAACCAATGTTTTACACGACTTTGCCATACGTGGGTATGTTTTAGACAAAGAACGATTAAAAAACGGTGCGTTTTTTAGCAAAAAGTACTTTGATGATTTACTTGCTGAAATCCGAGAGATCCGAGCCAGTGAGAGAAGCTTTTATCAGAAAATAACTGATATTTATGCTACAGCAATGGATTATAATAAAAATGCCGAAACAACTAAAACTTTTTTTGCTACGGTACAAAACAAACTGCATTTTGCTATACATGGACAAACTGCCGCTGAATTGATTGTGAGTCGTGCCAATGCTGAGAAAGAACACATGGGATTAAGTACTTGGAAAAATGCACCCGAAGGAAAAATTATCAAGCCTGATGTTTCGATAGCCAAAAATTACTTGAAAGAAAAAGAACTAAAATCACTCGACCGCTTCGTAACGATGTACTTAGATTATGCAGAAGACCAAGCGGAACGAGGTTTCCCTATGTCAATGAGCGATTGGGCCGATAAACTAAATGCTTTCTTACAGTTTAACCAACGCGAAGTACTTGAGAACCCCGGAAAAGTGACAGCCGAAATTGCTAAAGCTTTTGCCGAAACAGAATTTGAGAAATTCAGAATAGTGCAAGATCAACTTTTTGAGTCAGACTTTGACAAACATATAAAAAAGCAGTTGAGCGAGACGACAGATCCCGCATAAATTTCATCGTAGCTCGACATTAGATTGGAGGCAGCTGTGCAGTGATCATTTAAGCGCAGCAATAAATGGAGGCATTCCCCATGAGATTGCGGGTCAAGCCCGCAATGACGGCAAAGGGCAACAAGCGAAGCGGAGGCAGCTGAAAGCTGCGATTGTTTGAAGGACTTCCGCCTTGTCGTTACGAACCGGAAAAGCAGCCAAAGGCTGCCCGGTGAGAAATGCAGCGGAGAGTTTTTTCTTTGCTACTTTCTTTTTTGCGGAAAAAAAGAAAGTCGGAGCCTAGTATTATCTTATGCTCAAAGATTTATTTTTCAAAACTTTTGATAGTCTTGATAAATCCATCACGTGCCCTAACAGGCATTGCATCAATGCCAAGTGCTTTCTTGATTTTTGTATTTGATGCCACATAATTCTCCGTTAGTTTTCGGAGACGTTCCTGGTTAAGAGGCAAATGTAAGACACCACCTATTGAAGCAGCAAATTCCATCAGACCCTTTGGAAGATGCCAGATATGAGGTTTACGTCCCATAGCAGAACAAATCACTTCAATCAACTCATTTGTTGAAAGAGACTCATCATCACTCATGTGATAAATACCAGATGGTACCTCTTTTGTCAATAAGCCACTTACTACATAACAAATATTATCAATCGAAGTGAATGACCTTCTATTTTCGAAAGCCCCTAATGGCCAAGGAATCCCTTTCTTCACCAGGTTGTAAAGCAAATTCAGATTTCCCTTATTTCCGGGACCATGGATCATGCAAGGCCTCAATATGTAAACATCCTTTTCAATCACTTTTCCGTCATGCTGAGCATGTTTCAGCGTCTTCTGAATATACTCCTCCGCTATAATCTTACTCTTTCCATACGGGCCCTTTGGAGCAGGAACAACATCTTCAGTGAGCAATTCCCCTTGTACTGAATCCGCAACTGCTTTTACTGAACTAAAGAAAATGAATTTCTTCGCCGACGAAGAAAGATAGTAATCAAATATCTTTTGAGTGAGACCAGTATTAATCTCAAAGTAGGTAATTGCCAAAGATTGATTCTTAGTATCATGTGCTTTCCCTGCCAGATGAATAATCGCATCAACTGAAGGTAATATCCCTTCAGTCAAATCATTCCAGGAAAACGTCTTTTCAACGCCTTCTTTCACTGGTGATACTATATCAAGACCATAAAGAACATTTTCACCTTTAAGTGATTGCACCAAATTAGAGCCAACAAAACCGTGAATACCGGTAATAAGTATTTTCATTATGATTGGAAAAGAAACTAATATCTTAATTTAATGAGACTTGTTGTCTCTTCAATATTTTTTTCAGAAGAAGCACCAAAAACAACAGACTGTAAATTCAATGAATTAATAAACTCATATGCTTCAGTCGCTCTTATTGCTCCAGATGCAAGAGTACTCATTGCCATTAATTGATATTTATTTGAATCATTGTTTTGTATAGACTTTACATATGTCTCAATATCTGGTGACATCAGATAGCCTATTTTATTAATAGAACTACAAATAACAACTTCTTCAATTCCCCATTCTTCAAGTTTTGCCTTCAGTATAGGCATATTTTGAGTTATTAATCCTGGAAGAGCATTATATTTTTTACGAATATACACACAATACTCATAGAAGATTTCTTTGATTCCATAACCTAGAATTAAATCAACAATCACATTCTGTAAGAATATAACTTTTACATCTAAACCTTTGTAAATTCTTACTTCAACATCCACAAGCATCTTCATTAACTCAATAGCATCTTTAGTAAAGACAGCCAATCCTCCTTTTGCGACCATACCCAATACCCCTAAAGCAGAGTTATTACTGAATAACACATCATTTATGGCAGGGAAAATACCTTTCTCATTGACCATATTAGCATATTTATGAGGATATGGTATAGATGGATACCATGCTAGATTTCCATATTTTGATTTATTCTCACGAAAATAATCACAAATTTCTTTTGCTCTGTCATTACTGTTCAACATCACAGCATTGATTCCATGCTTAAATGCTAAATCATATACTTTGTATATGTTCTCGGTATGATAAAATTTCTCGGATAACTGTTGTGCTTTTTCCTGAGACATATGGTTTATTCCGAAAAACTGATTGTCCCCAAAAACTATTTTATCTATTTTTTCCATTATTCTTGCGATTATATTACGTTAGCGTCCTGAAATAGACTCTGCATTACTTTTTGAGCATTGTATCCATCAGCGAAAGTGCACTTATCACCTTTATCTTTTCCGAGAATTGTATCAGCAAAATGATACAATTGACGAGTAAACTCATTGCCACGCACATAAAATGGAACTGGTGTGAATATATCTGTGATATAAACTGTATTCCAACCTTTTTTATATCCAGTAACAGCATCATCTGAGTTTAAAAACACTTTCAAGCCATGCTGATCAGCCAGAATTTTTCCTTTATCACCAAATAATTCCAGTTTATTTGCAGGTTTCCTGTAACTAGTATCACACCAATTTACATAGAGTGTTCCTGAGCATCCATTTTTGTAAATGAAAGTAGAAGAGACAATATCTTCTACATGTTTGGAGAATATCTGATTCATACTTGTGCCAACTATTTTATCAGGTGTTCCAACGATATAATCAACCAAATCTATTGCATGAGAAGCAATCTCATACACAGCTCCACCTCCATTCTCTCTGAATGAACGCCAACTTTCAGATTCTTCTTTTTTTGTTACAGTGCAGCTAAACATCTCAGACTTAAATCGAACGAGCTTTCCTATAAGTCCTTGTTCTACATATTTCTTCACAGTCATAAAGACATCGTTAAATCGATTAACATAACCTACCTGATTTACAAGTCCCTTGGCCTCGAACTTCTCTTTCAAATCTTGAGCTTTTCTCTCATCATTTGTGAATGGTTTCTCAATAAATGCATGTATCCCGTTTTCATATGCATACAGTGCTATCTCATAATGAAGATTGGAAGGAGTACAAACAATAATAGCATCAGGTTGAGCCTTATCAATTAGTTCCTTATAGTCTTTAAAAACCTGTAAGGATGTTGCATACTTCTTTAAAAGATCCAAAGTCATTTTCGAAGTATCCGCAATTGCTATAATTTCAACCTGCGGATGACTATTAATAATGGAGTAGTGAGTTATTCCCATACGCCCCATACCTATAATTCCTAATTTTATCATTCTTTTTCTATTTTTTCTATTACTTCAGAATACTTTTTTGCTATATTCTCCCATTGGTATAAATCTTTTGCAATTAAATACATTTTATCTCCAATTGCTTTAATCCTACTGTCTGACAATGATTCTATTTTTTGAGACAATTCAACACTAGATGAAAAGTATTCCGCTTCAAAATTTGTAGTGTATTTATTGAAAATGCAATCAAAGGCTAAAATTGGCAAGCCCAAATTCATTGCCTCTACTAATGCCGGATTTGTTCCTCCAGCTGAATGACCATGTAAATAGACTTTGCAATTTGAGCGTAATAAATTTAATTCACGTGGTTCGTATATTGCGTCCAAAAGAATAATATTCGGTTGATTTTTAAATTTCTCTTTTGTCTTTATGCCATAATCACAACTTGCCCAATTGCCGACAAGAACAAAAGGGAAAGGAGAGTTGTTGTCGAATGACTCAAGTAATAAATCGATATTATTATCTGGTTGAATCCTCGCAACAGAAAAAGCATAACCATCTCTCAAAAATTGATATTTTTCAAAATCACTTAAATCTGGATTTACCTTAAAAGCTTGATCGCCTCCATAAGTAATCAAAGTGCTATCACGATTATATTCACTTTGTATATATTCTTGAATACCTATATTATCAGATATCAAATGTTCAGAATACTTAATCCCTAATGACTCCGATAATTTTAAAAACTTTCTGGTAAATAAGTTCCATTTAGATCTTTGCCAGTCTAAACCTCCAAAATTAAAAATAAATTTGCTTCGATATCTCTTAAAAAATGGCATGATAACACTACCGGATGCACCTAAAATGATTATTTTATCAAAATCCTTATAGGATTTAAAAATTGAAACAATATCAAAGAAAATACTTTGCCATCCATTTGCTTTTAGAGGTATATATTCTAAATTACATCCTTTGTACTTCGTTAATTTATCAGGGTTTGTTATTGACGAGCATATAACTGTTAATTCATATTTATCTGATAAATATATCACTAAATACTCTACAAGAGTTTCAAAGCCTCCATATTTTGAAGGAATACCATTAGTACCTAGTATTGCTATTTTTTTCATTGTTTTAATTACTTTCTTTTTTTTATAAGCTTTGCAGGTGATCCACCCCAAATTTCGAATGGAGGAACATTCTTTGTTACGACACTTCCTGCAGCAATAATACTATTTTCGCCAATTGTAACACCATCTAGAACAATACTTCTTGCCCCTACCCATACTCCATCGCATATTTTTACACCTTTTCTATTTGTTCCCTGTTCATTTATGAATATATCAGAATTATCGAAATTGTGATTTTCAGAAAAGATATAGACACCTGGTCCAAAAATAACATTTGCTCCAATTTCAACATGCCCTCTTACCTGAATAAAACAACTATGTGACATACCAACATTATTTCCAACAGTTAAGCCTTCCCCCAATTCACTTATTACTCCAGTGCATTCAATTACTGTATTTTCTTGAATTGTAACATTATTGCCAAAGACAATACCATTGCTTGATAATGCATTAATATATACATTATCAAGCAATATTAAGGATTTCCCTGATGTTATATTATATCCATGTTGTATTTTTACATTTTTGCCCTTAAAAACTAAACCTGAAGATGATTTCAATTTTAATTTAAGAAAAAAACCTCTAAGTAATTGCAAAAATCTCACTCTTAGTATTATGAATAAATCTTTGTTTGAAATTTTTGAATCGATTTTATAATCTTTCCTACCTAAGTGTTGAATAACTTTATTAATTATTTTAGTTTCAATCATTATAATATAAATATTAAATACATTTTCTTTTCAAAATGTGTTAATTTATTTTTTTTCTGCTTTTAAAATATCTAGTATTTTTATTATACTTTTATTCCATGTATATTCTTTTGATTTATTTAGACCTTTATTTTTATAATAATTGTACAGTTCTTTATCTTTTAATAATAATTCTATCTTAAATGCTAATTCACGATAGTCATCTACATCTATTGAAATAGCTGCGTCACCACAAACTTCTGGCAAAGAAGTAACATTGGAAATTATTGTTGGAACACCTGATTTCATTGCTTCTAATGGAGGTAAACCAAAACCTTCAGCATATGAAAGAAAAACAAATATTTTTGCACTTGACACAATTTTTGCTAATTCATCATCTGGTAAATATCCAATTAAATTAACCTTATTTTCAATCCCTAGTTTGCATATTTCTGCTTTTATATCAAAACCATTTTTTTCTTCTTTACCTACTATAACTAATGAAATATCATTTTTTAAAATGCTACAACTTCTGAGTAAAGTAATAATGTTTTTTCTTATATTAATTCTTCCTACAAATAAAATAAAATCATCAGGCAAATTATACTTAATTTTAATTTTCTCTTTTATATCTTCTGTAGTTTCCTGAAAAATCGGATCTAAACCATGATAAACAAATGATATATTTTCAGACAAAATATTTGTATGAGTTATAATTCTATTTCTTTCTGATTTGGAAATGGTTATCACATGGGAAGCTTGTTTAATAGAAGTAAGCATTAAACGATAAATAATTCTTTCAAGTGTAGTGAAATATTGAGGGTAATCTAAAAATAATATATCATGTACGTAATTTACATATTTTGTTTTACTATCACCCCATAAAGGAATATAATTTTGAAAAAGCATTACATCCAACTTTTTCTTTTTTAAATAAAATGGAAGAATAAATAAATTTGTAAGAAAATTTATTTTACAAGGTATAAATAATAAAAACAAATTATTTTTATTATTTATCTTATCAATAATAATATTTTTTAAATGTATGTCCTTTTTATTTAATATAAATAATATTTCATTCCCTTCATTAAACTCTATAATGTTATTAACAATATTTCTGACAACATTTACACCGCTCGGTGGTCCAGAAAAATACCATTTAGCATCAATTCCTATTCTCATAATATAATATTTAGCTAATATTCCGAATGTTTGAATATAATCATATATTATTTAATCTTTCTATAAATAATTCTTCATAAGAATGTATTAACTTTTCAATATTGCAAAGTTCAAATATTCTTTCTCTTGCATTTTTTCCAAGATCCTTTCGTTTATTTTCATCTTTAATAAGTTCAATAATAGCATCAGCTAGCATTATAGAAGATTTTGGATCAACAAGAATACCAAATTCATTTGCACCAAGTAATTCAGAATTTCCTCCAACATTTGTAGCAATTATTGGTTTTCCCATTGCCATTGATTCAAGTATAGAATTTGAAAATCCCTCACCATTTGTTGAAAGGACAGAAATGTCTGTAGAGTTTAAATAATTGAATATATCTTTCTTTTCATAAAGGAGTTGAATATTATTTTTTAAATCCATTTCTTCAATCATTTGTTCTAATGAATATCTAAGTTCCCCATCACCAACAATCACAAATTTCGCCTTTTTATCTACGGCAATAACAATCTTTGCTGCTTCAAATAAAGTTACAAAATCTTTCCAAGGATCAAGTCTCGCTATCATTATAATAACAAATTCATCTACTGCAATATTTATTTCGTTTCTTATGGTTTCTGATGACTTTGTTACTGCAAAATCAAAATCACTCCCATTATAAATCACTTTTATTGGATTATTTGGTTTGATTTTTAGAATAGATGAGTAATGATTCTTCATAGCATACGAATTAACCACTACACAATCTGAACTCAAATAAAGCCATTTTGAAAATAGAGTATCAATGATATGATAAAATTTATTCAAATGTCCTTTCCAAAAAGTCATAGCTCTGAAGGATCCAATTTGAATAATTTTTTTAAACCAAAAGAATTTGGCAATTCTAAAGTAAAAAAGATTTTGAGCTTCTGAAATAAATACAATATCAGGTTTGACAGAATAAAGTATTTTCACTAATTTAATTTCATATGCAAAATCAATAGTTCTTTTCCATCCAAGATCTATTAATTTACACCCAACCTTTTCGTATTCTCCTAGAAGTCCTCCATCAGAGTTTGAAGTACACATAATAGGCTCAAAAATTTCTTTATTCATATGTTTTACAAGATACAATACTTGTCTATGCATCCCTCCTATTCTAAAACTATCAATATAAAAAAAAACTTTAATTCTATTTGTTTGCATTTAAATAATTAATAAATTGTTATACTATAGAATATTATTACTCAATAATAAATCATTATAAGCTAAAACCGAAATTATGTTATTAAATATCACTATTGTCCGACTAAAATTTAAATTCACTCATATATCTTCAGCAAAGCCCATTTAATGGGCTTTCCGTTTCATATCTTAAAAGCGACACCTATTTTAAGCCCAGTTAAATGCAAACTGCTCTACCTCTGGGGTGTTTTTTTTGTGATCTTTCAAAGCGTCGATTCGTACTTTGAAGTAACTCGTAAACGTCGACCATGCTGATCAGGTATATACGAACCAATGTCGCTATGATTGAGAAGGCCTTGCCTGTATTGGCTTTCTGTTGTAAACGTTTAATATTCGGCATCACCACATTAGAATGCCGTAGAGCGGCGTTCTAATCTAATACCTCATAATTATTTGTTATTATTTAACGATCAAAACACTTGGAAGTAGACAGGAGTAGTCATTCTCATCTTCCTTATCTTCTCCAATGATGGTTAATACCTTCTTGATATATTCGTAAGTAGACACGGCATTCAGTTTGCAAGACTCTACCATCGTATAGGCACACGCTTCCAGACTGACACCTTCATGAGATCCAAAACCTACAAAATTATTTCTTTCCAACAGCGAGAGGGCGCATACTTCGTTCGGCTGTGTTGTTATCGATCGACCAATCGCCGTGGTCGATGTAAAGAGTTAGCCGTTTCCAGAGAGGCATTAGTTTTTTCAACTTACTGATGGCTTTCTTCATCCAAAAGTTTAAAGTACACTTGCTAATATCCATTCCCATCATTTTAAGACGGACTACCTGACGTTCAATAGGAAGATGAAACTGATATTTGTCAGTAATAAGTTTGGCAAGAAAACTTGTAGTGGCCGGACAACCTTTGATCGTTTCAACCCGGGCATACGCAGGTCCTCTTGTCACAGGGCATATAAACATCGACAATCTTGCCGCAGGCATCCACACAACGAGGAATATGATAACGATGTTCCACTATCTTTTCGATATGATCAAACTCACGAACCAAACGGGTTACGATAATCCGATAGCCTACAGGAAGTAGATTCTCATCACTAAAATGCTCCACTACCTCATCCGCAGTATAGGTATTCTTAGCATAATCCATACGTTGTTTGCGGGATTGTGAGTGTGAGCCAGCCTCATTCTTAGAGGAACCGGCTTCAATAGAAGAATCACCATCCACAGGAGAATTGGTACCATCAAAGTCATGTTCCTCTTCGCGACGATCCACATCAACAGAAGATCGCTTACTCTTTTCGCTGTTGCAATTAAAATGTTTGCCCTTAATAATCTTCGCTTCCTCGGCAGAAGCACCATTGGACTGGCACAGGGTAAGAAGCTTCTTCATGCGAAGGTTATCAGTCTCAAGTGCTTCACGCTGCTTGCGCTCATCCATATAAAACTCCATATACTTTGTCATTTCACAAGAAAGCTTCTGATTCTGAAGTGTGGAGGCATTCAAGGAACGCTGCGTTTCATTGAGAGATGTTTGAGTTCTGTATAAAGTCTTCGACATATCATCCAAGGTAGTTTGCATACGATCCAGGGAGTCTTGAAGAAGGGAAGGATTATGAGCGGAAGGTTCCTTACGCAGACGAAGAACATCTTCTTGCGACTGCTGAAGCAAAGCTAAAACTACTTAATAATCCATCTCATTCATGCTATAAAATTTCCTGTCAGACCAAACATATCACATTCCTATATCGATAGCTTACATGGAACACCGGTTACTTGAAAAGGCACGAAAGAAACGCTTCTCATTTGTTTGTACAATTTCTCAAACTCGCGGAATCTAAAGCCATTGTTGGTACAAAAAATCGTTCAATGGGAACCTTGTTGGGAACACCTTCCGTTTGATAACGATCCCATAATAATTTGTAATCTTCTGTCTTGGGCATAATAATTAGTATAAATAATTGGTATTTATTGGTATGCCACAAAAGTAGAGGTTAAAGAAGTGTGCATAAAGAGCCGAATATTAAACGTTTACCACTCAGCTTATTTTAAGTGGACAGCAACGATGTAAATCATTCTTTAGCAAATTTATTTTTTGAATTAATTTTTATTTTCAAACTACTTGCAATATACGCAAATACTACCCAAACTATTTTCTGATCAAAAATCTGGCCTGAGAGAATCATACCTACTATAGGAATTGATAGTACTAAGGGTAATAAATTGTCTTCATACTTAATTCTCTTAATTGCATTTTGTACAATTCGAAAAAAGAAAAATAAAAAAATCAACAATCCAATTATCCCAGTATAACAAAGGACTTCAATAATAACATTATGTGGACTCCCTAAACCAAATTTTAGTACATATCCTGTTTTACCAATTCCAAATATAAAATTATTCGAAATAGTATCGAAAAGATTTAACCATACCATATCTCTTGACGATAAATCACCTGTATCAACTGTTTCAAACAATCGTTCAATTAATAAACTGTTTTTTAAAAATAATTGCCAAAACGATATAAACAGTAAAGACGAAAATAAAATAAAATATATCTTTTTTTTATTTCCAAGAGATCTAATAAAAATGAGAAAGATCAGAATACCTAGAATCAAACTAATAAAAGCAACCCTAGAACCTGTTTTGAGGATGAGAATTAATAAGAAAGGGAACAATAAAAACAAAAAAAATCTTTTTTTCGTTATCTGAAGTCCATTTTCAAAGATTACTGATAGTAGTATAAATAAGGAAATACATGAGTTTAGCGCAAGAATGTTTGCATTAATACCAAAAACGGTATATCTTCCCTCTAACTGTTCACTAACATCCACACCTAAGAAATAAAGAATGGATAGAATTACAGTACTCATTGAAAAAACAAATAACCCTTTTAATAATAACTTATTGTTAGTTCTTGAATAGTTTAAGAGAATCAGAAAAATCAGTATATTTGTAAATAATTGAAAATCAATAAAATTATTAGAAGTATAGCTACTATTCAAATAGCTAATTATTGTTAACAGTATTATATATAATAAAATAGGTTTTAAGTAGACGGAAAAATATTTTAAAGAATAAGAGGATTTATAGTTAAGCAATGAAACTATAAAAAATAATGATATTGATATCTTTGTAGCAAGAAAATCAATCCCCAAATTAAATAAATTCATCTGAGCAAAATTCAAGGTGAAAATAAAAAAGTAAATTGAATAATTTTGAGTGCTTTTAATATAATTCATTTATATGTTTAAATAAGTTTTACATTTAAACTATTTATTTGTTTTAGTTGGGAAATGGATATATTAATTTATTAAAGTTTCTACCATCCACTCTTGTGGATTAAATGGTCCTTCATGAAAATTCAAGGATTTATCCCAATAACCCACACAAGGATCATATCCGGCTGTAACAAAACCATAACTAACTTCGACAACCAATGCCTTTCCAGTTGAATCATAAACAAAATCAAAAGCTGCACATTGCGATTTTAGTTTTTCAGTAAGGTCAAATGAAAGTTTTATAGTATCAATTTGAAAATTTTCTTTTTCATATAGTATATTACCACTGCCGGAAGCTCTGAAATCATTCTTGCGGACCATTCTTTTAATAGCAAATGCCTTCTCTGCAATGACTATCACACGAATATCAAATGTATTATCGGGGATATAATCCTGAAAATAAACATATCCTTTCTCATTTGCACGCATTTTTGCAAATTCAGGGGGTATAAACAATCTAAGAAATGCTTTGACCACGCCCATAATGGTATCCTTCCCTTCTTTGTATTTCCGAAATCGTTCTTTTAGATGACCTTTCGCATCAAATTGGGATAAACCGGTTGTAAATGCCTTGTTTACAATTCTACGTGCTTGTAATGCTGAAAGCACTAATCGTACATTAGTTGATCCGGCACCTCCTCTTAGTTTAAAAACCTTCGGAAAGACTGTAAGATTAACCCATTCTAATGCTTCTTTTTTGGTATAAAAAACATAACTGGGTACCATCGGTGCTCCTATTGCTTCAAATAGATATTTTTGCCCTACCTTATCATCAAAATGCCAATACGATTTAAAGTCCGGAAATGTCTTTTTTCCACTTTGTTCTACAGCAAAAAGAAGTTGTTTTGAAAAAAGAACATCTTTGTAATCATTTTGTGCGTGATGCCACATCAACGCATCGCAATCCTCAAGTTGTTGTATAATATCTGTTGCATAACAATTTACTAACTTGTAGTTAATGGCGTGTGTTTCGCAGTAGTTTATCCAACGATCACTAAAACTACCTTTATTTTGATGAATTGCAATTTTCATTTTTTATTCATATATTCAACCCAGCCAGATGGTGGTGTTGTGAGAATTGATAAATTTAATAAATCTGAAGAATTAATTTTAATACCATTGAAAGTTACATCGATTTTTTGATGTGCAATATCCTGCTTTGCAGCATTTAAAAGTGATATCTTTTGAATATCAAATGCCATAAGTGTCCCCATACAAATATCGTTCATCGCACTATTATTTGAAAAACTTATAATCCCTAATGGTAATGGTTCCGGATTAAGTGGACCTTCACCTTGCCCACCAATGATTCCGTCGCATAAAGAATATACTGCTCTTTGTGGTTCTTGCGATATTGAACCATCTATTTTTCCAAAAACAGCAATCTTATTTAAATCCATTACCATACGCCAAACGGTGTCATTGCCATACCAACTGGCACCTAATTGCTGCGTTTTATTTGGGTAGGATAATTTCCAAATAACCAATGCTGCAAAACGTAAATACCAATATGTTTTTTTCCCTTGATGCCTGTTTGCATTATCAAGTAACCATTCTGAAGTTCGTCGTAAGATATTCTTTCCGGGATAACAATCCCCACCAAAGCCAATGCCTCCGATACGATGATGTGGTAGAAAATCTTTGTCACCGTTTAACCCGACAATATTTTTTAAAGCGCCTGTGATGCCTGCCTTTTGATGTGTTTTTATTTTTGGCATGGAAATAACTAAATCTGCATTAAAAAGTTCCTTTGTAATGCAGTATTTGTGTATACCAATTGTGTGAGATTCGGCCAATCGATCCGGATTGTAATCCGTAACTCTGAAAATATTTTTTGTTGAACTAATCGGTTCCAAATTGCTTTCTTTTCCCAAATCAAATATTATATAATTTGAAATTGGATTACGCTCAATTGTAGGGTTATTCTGACTTGGATCAAAAGTAACTCTTCTAAAATCCATTATTTGAATAGGTATAGAAAATTCAGTTCTTAGACTTTCAATAGATTGAATAAATTCATTACTTAGCATTTTATCCCAATTACAACCCTGAATGGGAGCATCTCCTATAATAACTGAAGCAGGCTGGTTTTCTAAAAGTATTTCTAATGCTGCTAAAAGAAAAGAATCATTAGTGCGTAAACAAATCACATCGTCTTCTTTTCTATTATTTAATACCCAATTAGGCTTTAGAAGTATTTTCTTACCATGAATAGCATTGCTGTCTAATATTCCTTTAAAAATTGCTCGTATTTCTTCTTTAAGTAATACTTTGTCCGCATATACTTTTGATAACTCTTCAACGGTTCTATTTATTTTATCTGAGAAAACAGATACTATTCTTACAAAATTCATTTGCCATCAATATTTAATATTGTAAAACTATTTTCGAATTCTTCTTAGTATTATTCCCAATACAGGTTTAATCCCAAACCTTAAAAATACTTGAAAAAAAGAATAATATTTGTTCGACATTGCCATCGATAATTTGTTTAACCGTTTATCAGTCATTTCTGGAAATAAACGAAATGCATTTATCAAATCATTATTCTGTTTGTTCTCTGAATTAATAAAAAAAATAGATTGTGAAATAGCAAGGTAAATGCCTTTTTCCAAATAACTCAAAATGTTGTTTATAAATGGAGAAGGAGCATCATATTTTAAAGTAATCAGTTTGATTTGTTGCAGAATAATTTTCTGAATTTCTAGTAATTGAACTGGTTTAATATTAGATGTTAAAGATTCGATATTTTCAAAGTAAACATAACAAGATTCTGTTATTAGACATATCTTTTCCGCTTTTAATAGAATTTCTGTGGCATATAATAAATCCTCTGTCATATTGATTCCAACCTCACCACAAATCATATTCTCAGTTAATTTTTTCTTGACAATTTTATTCCAGGGTGTGCTATAAAAATATTTTTGAACTTGTAATTTATTTGTAGTAATCAATTCTTTATTAATACTATTAACATAAGTTCTTATGCCGAAATTATTTTCTTTAATGTAATTGAATACTATGACATCAGCATCAGTCTCAATACATTTTTTATAAAGTTTTTCCAATGCATTTGATAATAACCAATCATCAGAATCAATATGCATAATATATTCACCTCTTGAGACTTTCATCCCTGTTTCACGGGCAATAGATACTTTCTTATTAAACTTATGTTCAACTATTATCAATCTTGCTTCTTTTTCCTGATACTCTTTTAATATATTCAGACTATTGTCAACAGAAGCATCATCCACTGCTATAACTTCGAATGAACCAGAAAATTGTTGACTGAAGATTGAATCCAAACACCTTACAAGAAACTTTTCAACATTATATACGGTAATAATAATTGAAATATTGGGTTTTGTAACATTCATATTTTTATCCAATTACTAGGTATTAGATCGTAAGTCTGTGCATTCATTGTTTCATCAGCGAACCATTGTAAAGGTGCAATTACAATTTTATTCGGGTTCGCATTCAACCAAGCTCCCCACCAACTAAAACTGCTGTTCGCTATTATATTATGTTTGCAAAGACTCATTAGTTGCATATCTATATAACTTTTATCGCTATTATTTCCCGAAACAAACTCACATGGATAGTTTAAATTCAAGTTTGTGCGCACCCATTCAATATCATCCGAAAAAATAAAAAAGACAGGGTCACTAACCCTATTTGCAATATTTTCAGCAGCCTCTTGGTAATATTTAATTGAACAGGTACCATGAATATCATGGTTTTTATTATTCACAAAGTCAGTTCTTCTGATATGAAGACTAATTGAATTACCGTTTTCAATCTTAACAATTGTATCCTTATTTCCCATTTCTAAAATTGGAGGAAATTTAAATTCCTCCCTAATTATAGATTCGATATTTTGAAAATACTTATAACTCTGCCAATAACCGTTAAGATAACAGTCTTTACCAATTTTATCAATAGATTCATTGTATGAAAAGTTTTTTTCAATGAAATACTTTGAAGTTTGAATTCCTTGAAATCCAGCTTTAAAAGCTAAAGTATTTACAATCCGATAAAATATCGTTTTAAGTCTTTTTATATCCGTTATACTTGCTTCTTGTATTTTTATTTTGAAGATGCCAAGTTCTAAAGAACGATTTGTAAACACTGTTTTATTATTTAATAATGGTGAAGTATCAAATAACAAATCGGTTTGCAATTTAAAAGCCATAGCTCTACCAAAAGCATACTGAAACATCTGATTTCCTAAACCTCCATTTAATTGAACACAAATCATAATAGTTATCTTTATTATATTATATAAAAAAATGGTTCATCTATTTTTTTATAAGTTCAAAAATTCCACAACCATAATTACAATTGAAATTTGATGAGACTGATTCTTCAGTTAAAATTGCATTTTCGTATAAATCTCCTTTATCATCAACATAATGAAAACATTCAATTTTAAATTTATCGTCTAAAATTTTAAGTAAGTATTTTATGCTAAAAACTCGATGTGCATTAAACTCAATTCGCTGTACACCAATAGGTACCGAAAAATAAAACTTCCCATCTTTTTTCAACATTTGATGTAAGTTATTTATCGCTTTAAGATGGCCATCAATATCTATTGGATCGCCGTATCTGCCTAAACCAAAGTGCTCAATTACATGCAGTGTAGATAGAGAATCACAGCAGTCTTTCATATTCTCTGGTAATTGCATTAAATCAGCTTGTTTGTAAACAATATTTTTAATTGGACTTTCTAAGGGTCTAATATCAAATAATTCAATTTGTCTAAATACCGCAACATGAGCAACAAATCCATCAATTCTGGAACCAATATCAATGTGTCTTAATGGATTATTCTCATATATTTTTCTTGCAATCAATAAATCCTGATGAAAATAGTGTCCTTTCATCGTACCGCTTTCACTAAACCTTTCATTTAAAATCGGGTATAATTTACCAAATACAAAATCATTTTTGATTTTCATTTGTTTTTTTAAATGCTGATAGTCCTTATAATAGAAGGAGAATCCGCGAAAAATGCCAATAAATTTAATTGAATCAAACCCAATTAAGTTTAGTGCAAAAACTATTTTCAAAATTGTTTTCTTCATTATTATTTAGATTTATTTATTTGCTTAATTATTACAAAATTATTTTTTAAATTATTTACATTAAGATTAAATACCTTAGTAAGGTCAACTAAATAAATTATATATCAATTTAATGGATGCCATGATATCATTGTATATATTTTTTGAATATTATCTGATATGAATCTTAAAACAATAACAAGAGGACTAGAATGCAAGAAATATGATAATTCCCAACTAAAAGTAGGAACTCCCAGCAAAAGTATTATTATATATGTTTGACGATTTGATTTTCCTAAAGTTGAATCAAATGTGTCAGTTATTTTTTTACTTATTAAGGTAATACTATTAGGAAAAAGAGTTTGCAACATTTCGTGTGGCAACAGAATTATTATAGCGAATGATGTCGACACCCAATAAAAGACCCATCGACCATAATCCCAGCCAAGAATGAAAAGTGGCCAAATTGAAATAAATTGAAAAATTAATACCTTTGATAAATTTATTCTGTTTAAATCATTCCTTACAGCGGATTTGAAATTAATACTTAACAAATTTGAATTTATTAATATATAGTAAATTAGAACAAGAATTAGAAACCAAGCTATAGGTGCATAAATACCATCATTAAAGTTTTTCAATGTGTTAATCGCAAATATAAAACCTGTTTTTAAAGACCAAGATAGTCCTGCAATTGCAGTTGGAACTGTAGAGTTATTAATTGATTGAATTGGAAATTGAATTGGTTTCCAAGAATTCCAGATTTGATTTGAAATATATAATGATCCCTTATTCATTATACATAAACAAAAGGCAAATATTGAAGGTAATAGTTGAAACATTAAAACTAAGAATGTTTTCAAGTTACTAGTGTTTGTAGAATTCTTTAGTCTACGAAATAATATTAATACTAGAATAGGCAAAGTGAAAAATCCGATTGACTCATGGATAAGTATTCCAAGAACCAAAAATATATTAACAAATATAACAGACCACTTTATTTCTTTTAGTGAATAGTATATTACTAAAATAAAGATCAATATTAACAAAATATCTTTTCTTACCCAAAAATTATTTATTACTGGGGCACCTAAAAAAAATACAAAAGGCAAAATATAAGTAGGAAAATTTTTTTTCTTAAATGATCTTACAAAGAAAATTATTAATACTAAATATAAAATTAGACAAATTGATAATATTAATGAATATATGCTAAAATAATGTACACTATTCAAATGGTATAGTAGCTCACCCAATAAACCTCTTCTAACAAAACCACCTTGATAATTAATTAGCCACTCGGTAATTCCATAACTTTCTTTTGCATATCCACTTTTAATCTGACTTACTAATTGAATAATTAAAATAAAAATAAAGAATAAATAAAAAAACGAAAGGATGTTTGTTTTTTTCATCTTATTAATATTTATTTATTATATCACTTTTAGTGATTCTAAATCCATTGTCCAAGATTTTAAAAGGTCCAATTCTTCTGTTCCAACATAGCCTAATTCTATCAATTTCATATAACACAACATCATATTGGCTGGAATATTTTCAATACCCTCTTTTAAATCTAACTCATTTAAACTTTTGATAATTTGAGTATTATTATTATACCCAGTAATTTCATCTCGAAAATCATTCATTAAATTATGGTCATTTCGTTCTTGCCATACTGTGCTTTGATGAAATAAAATAGGCCAACCACATGTCCACGCTATTCGTTGAGCAACAAAGGAACGCCAAATATCAGTCATTCTAAAACTACAATATGAAGGTAAATATAAAAGCGGGAATGCCTCCTTAAACCAAGAAGTGTTCTGGCTATTAAAAGGACAGACTGAATTAAAGCCTAAAGCAACGCTATTAGCTTTATTAAATGATATTGGCAAAGGTAAAATTAGTCTGTATATTGCATCTACATCGGGATTTTCATCTGCTAATCCTTGTTGTATTGGGCAATCAATTAATACCTTATTTTCTAAAGTTGGCAAATTATCCTGAATATTTTCAAGAGCAAAACCTCTTGGCCATATGAGAGCTTCTGTAAAGTATTTATATACATTTACCCAACCCTTGCTAATCAATAAGTGCGCATTGACCTGTTTTATTCGATTATCCCAAAAGCCTTCCAATGGCAAATTATCGTCATCAGTTTCGATTATTGTTTCAGCACCTTTTGAAATAGCAACAAGATACCCTAAATTTTTGCGCGCATAATGTTTGTATGGCAAAGTTTTGGCTAATTGGAACTTTAGAGTTTGCTGTCGTTCTGTTGAATAGAAATCGCACCCAACCATATTAAATTCTTTAGGGCTTTTCGTGTCACCAATCACAATAAATGGGATGTTGCGTTTTGTTGTTTCTTTAGCAAATACTTTTAAAATCGGGTGCTCTTGATTTGCGATTGATGTAATTATTAAAAATGTATCCTTCATATTGTCTTTATTATTTGATTGTGTGTAAAAAATATTTTCTAGCTCCAAAGTTCCACCAATATGTTACAAAAGTAGCTAAAAGCTTAGATAGCATAAAGTATAATGCTAAAAACTCTGTAAAACCCCAAATTAAAATTGTGTTTATTCCTAATCCAATACCTGTAATTATTAAATAATATAAAAATTCATGCTGCCTTTTCACAATAACCCTTATTTTAAATATCCAAATCGTACACAAATAATAGTTCAAGATTGTCCCTGACATGAAAGACAAAATAGAAGAAGCAATGTAATTAATCCCTAGATACTTAGTCAATAAAAACAATAATGAAAAATCGAGTAATGTACAGAGTCCCCCTACAAATAAATATTTAAAAGCTTCTGTAAATAAGGAATTTTTAAAAGTAAATGTATTTCTTAATATTCTATTTATTTGCTTCATTTTATTATTGGAGCTTTAAATTTTAATCGAAGAAAGAAATAATGAAACAATACATCGAATGAGTTATATATCGCTTTTTTAGAAACACTTGGCGAAGGAGCACGATAATGAATAGGAATCTCAGCGTAACGAGTTTTTCGAAGTAAATATCTTAATTCAGTTTGATAAAAATGTGCCTTAGATAATAACTGATAGGCAAGAAATTTTTCTACTATATCAGCATGAAAACCTTGGAATCCTGATGTCATATCATACATTTTTGTTCCTAAAAAGGTATTAGATAACATAGTTCCAAATTTAGACAAAAAAGTACGTTTCCATGTTGAATCACAGATAGATCCACCATTGATAAACCTACTCCCAAAAGCACATTCATTTCCTTCATTAAGCACTCTCAAAAACATTGGTAAAGCTTTGGGATCATGAGACATGCCTGCATCCATTTCAATTATATACTCATAATTTTGAGTTAGTGCTTCTTTGTAACCCCTTAAATAAGCATCAACTACATTTTTATTTTCGGGAGACCATACAGTTACAAATCTATGATCCTCTGTGGATAGATTTCTACAAAGTTCCAATGTATTATCTTTTGATGCTTTATCAATAATTAAATAGACTATACCACATTCTAATTTATCTAGTACATTTTTAAGTGATGAAATAAATGGTTTGAAATCCAACGATTCATTTGCCATTGGAATTACAACTGCAAAACTAAATTTGATCATAAGGCATTTATTAAACGTTTGTATTTTTTATATAAATTGCATTTATTAATGGCAAGTTTTTTGGTTATTCGCTGAATGGATTGTCTGTTTTCAATCCTTGATTCGCATTAAAATAATAACTAGTTTTTTAACTGCCATGCTTCTAACAAGAGGAAGAGTTAATCCTGTTGCAATTAAGGAAATTAAACCAGTAGCTGCTATCCATGCAAAAATTACTGTTGGTTTTTGTAACGTAGGTAATATAAGCCAGGATATAAGACAAACAGAAAATGCTGCAAACATTGGTATAGCAACATCATTCAAATACCATTTCCATTTTTCATTATTGAGATAACGTCGAAAAAAAATTGGTACCATAAAAATAATATAAGTGCTGTTCATAAATACCCATGCAATTGAAGCGCCTACTCCCTGTAACCAGAAAACCATGCCAACAATTAAAGGGATTATGACAATAGCTTGTATTAAATTTGTGTAAGTGACTAGTAAAGGCCAACCAAAAGCAGGGGAACAATTTGCCGGAAGAGATACAACTCCATTCAACATAATACCAAGAACTAAGAAGCTTACAATTAAATGGCTATTTTCAGCTACAGCTGGATCGTGTGTCCAAAGTAATAGTATATTACCTGAAAAAAAAATGAATATTGCAGATACAGGCAATAGTATTAAAGATAATAATTGAGAAGAATGATGAAATAGGACATTAAGTTCCTTGGTTTTTTTAGCTTCGTGAAGTTGAACTAAACGGGGAAATAGTGCTGTATTAAAGGGTATGATAATCATCCAGATAGCTGATGCAAGTGTTGCAGCAAGTGTATAGTATCCAAACATTTTTAAAGGAAGCATTTTACTTAAGATAATTTTATCAAGTTGCGATAGAATAATTCCGATAAAAGCACTAGCCGAAATAGCAGCAGCATATTTCCAAATACTTTTTAGAATTGAAGTTTTAAATTGAGCCCTTTTGGCATTTTTTGGCAAACTTGTCCACATAGCAATATAAAATGCTATACTACCTACAACACTCGAAAATACCTGCCATGCAAAGAATGCTCCAATGGTTGGTGACACAAGCCAAAGCACCAATATAACCCCTACACTACGCAATGTTCCTGTAAAAATGAGAATAGAATTGACTAGTACCTGACGTTCTAAACCCATTAATCCACCTTGGTAGAGGGAAACCGGAAAATTTAATGCTATTGCAATTCCCATTAATTGAACTGCTTTAAGCACAGATTCTGGGGAAAGAATTTGAACATTAATCCATGTATGCGCTATAAATGGTGCAGTCAAGACGACAATCCCTCCTGCAAATATTGCTATTCCCCAATAGATTATTTCAAGTGTTCGCACAATATCTCTTTGTGGCCCCGATGTATCTTCATTAACTGAATACCTCGCTAACTCGCGATTCATAGTAGCCCCAATTCCCAAATCAAGAATTCCAAGTACACTCCCAAGTGCTATATAGAAACCAACCAGACCATATGCTTCTATTCCCATAAATTTTAAATACAAAGGAATAAAAAGAATGCTAAGTAGCATTGTCCATGATCTACCTATATAATTTGCAACAATATTTTTGCCTAAAGATGCCATAAGAATTTCATTTTCAAGTATGTAAACTTTAGGAAGTTATGTTTATGATCTTTGCTGTTCACTAAGTTAATTTATTTTTTTAAATTAATAATTACTATGAAATTACCGATAAAATAATATACATGATATTTATAAATTTCATTTACAGTAATTAAAGTCGTCCGCTAACAATATTCTCTTGTACCATGCCTTTTACATCGTAAATTATGCAGCCTTGTTCTTTAAGTTGTTTAAAATTAATAACCATGAATTCATTATGTGCCACTGCCAAAATAATAGCATTATAACCATGACCTTCAGGATATTCGTTTATTGTTTTTATATCGTATTCATGTTGTACTTCTTCCGGTTTTGCCCATGGGTCATACACTTCTACATCAATGTCGTATTCTAGTAGTTCGTGATAAATATCAATGGCTTTAGTATTGCGAATATCGGGGCAGTTTTCTTTAAAAGTGATACCTAACATCAATACTTTTGCACCTTTTATTTGAATTCCTTTTTTAATCATTAATTTGACAACTTCTATGGCCACATATTTTCCCATGCTGTCGTTTAGTCTTCGTCCAGCAAGGATTATTTCGGGGTGGTAGCCGTATTCCTGTGCTTTTTGTGCCAGGTAAAAGGGATCAACCCCAATGCAATGTCCACCCACAAGACCAGGTTTAAAAGGAAGGAAATTCCATTTTGTCCCTGCAGCTTCCAATACGGCATTGGTATCAATTTTCATCAGGTTAAATATTTTTGCCAGTTCATTTACAAAGGCAATATTAATGTCACGTTGTGAATTTTCAATCACTTTTGCAGCCTCGGCTACTTTAATGGTGGGTGCAAGGTGTGTTCCTGCTGTTATAACTGAACGATAAACAGCATCAATAATTTCAGCGGCTTCAGGAGTCGAGCCGGATGTTACTTTTTTTATTTTTTCTACCGTATGTTCTTTGTCACCGGGGTTAATGCGTTCAGGAGAATAACCGGCAAAAAAGTCCACATTAAAATGAAGACCGGAAACACGCTCAACTACCGGAATACAGTCTTCTTCAGTAGCTCCCGGATAAACAGTTGATTCGTACACCACTATATCACCTTTTGAAATTACCTTTCCAATAGTTTCACTCGCCTTAAGAAGTGGTGTGAGGTCAGGTCGGTTATTACGGTCAACAGGAGTTGGAACAGTTACTATATAAAAGTTGCAATCTTTAATATCTTCAATATTTGTAGAACAAACAAATCCTTTAGCGAAGGCTTTGTTTAATAAATCAGATTCTATTTCAAGCGTGCTATCATATCCTTCCATCAGTTCAGCAACACGTGCTTTATTTATATCAAAACCAATAGTCTTATATTTTGTTGAGAATAGGCGAGCTAAAGGCAAACCCACGTAGCCAAGACCTATAACGGCAATTTTAATATCATTCATTTTTAAAATTCTAATTTCACTAATTATTTTAGATTGTCCCAATACCATTTTACAGCTTCTTTTAGACCAGCTTCTAATGAATATTTTGGGTTGTATCCAAGTAAAGTTTTAGCTTTAACTACAGACGCCAACGAGTGTGGTATATCTCCTAACCGATTTGGTCCATATTTAATTTCAACTTTTGCAATATCAGGATCTAATTCCGACAAATACGTTTTGAGATACTCTACCAATTGGTTTAGAGTATTTCTTTCTCCAAATGCAGTATTATATACTGTATTTAATGCTATACTATCATGAGTTTTCAACGCACATAAATTCATGTGAATCACATTGTCAATATAAGTAAAATCACGTGAATACTCTCCGTCTCCATTAATTAAAGGGGATTCATGAGCAATTAATTTTTTTACAAATAAAGGTATTACTGCTGCATAGGCTCCATTAGGATCTTGTCTGCGACCAAATACATTAAAATATCGTAAGCCTATACATTCTATCCCATAGGTTTTGGAAAAAACATCAGCATATAATTCATTTACATATTTTGTAATTGCATAGGGTGAGAGAGGCTTTCCTATAACATCTTCAACTTTTGGCATAGTTTCTGAATCACCATAAGTAGAAGAACTGGCAGCATAAATAAATCTCTTAACTTTTGCATTTCGTGCTGCAACTAACATATTCAGAAATCCTCCTACATTTACCGCATTCGTTGTTATTGGGTCAATTATTGATCGGGGCACTGAACCTAAAGCAGCTTCGTGAAAAACAAAATCTACTCCAATCAAAGCTTTTTCGCAATCTTCAATATTACGAATATCTCCTTCTATTAATTTGAATTTAGAGTTTGAGAGAAAAGTTTCTATATTCTTTCTGTGTCCTGTAGAAAAATTATCTAAACAAACTACATTGTATCCTTCATTTAAAAGTGCTTCAGAAAGATTTGATCCAATAAAACCAGCACCACCAGTAACAAGTATTGTACTATTAATCATTGTTATTCATTATTTTTCTAATCAAATACTACTCACCCCTTCTTTTGTCAGGCATAAGGGACATCTCTGACTTTCTATTATTCAGTCCATCTTTGCTTTATACCAGCAAAAAATTGTTTTCCGAAAATTATCCCAATCCCAAGAAAACCGCCTAGAAAAACCCATAATATAAGGATCATTGGCCTATTCGGCTTCGAACTTTCCGAAGGGACCACAACCGGCTCTATAATAGTGAACACCGGTGTATCTTTCTTCACCTGAATCTTAGCTTGTTCCAGTTGCTTTGCCAATTCCTGAAAAACAGTGTTGGCAATAGTATACTGAATTTGAGTGCGAGCATTGCCCACTTGTGGTAAAGTGCTGGTTAAATTTTTAATGCGATCTGTATTTACAGCTACACTAACCTGATATCGTTCAGCTTCGGCTTTAGCAACATTGTAACGACCTTGAATAAATTCGAGATCTGCTTGAGCTTTTTCTATTTTAAATTCTGTAATATAACGTTGGAGCAAATCTTGTGCCACTTGTGCCACCTGGGCTGCAGCAAAAGCCTCCGGCATAGTTATAGTCAGGGTTAGAAAACCTTCCTTTGCATCGACCGCTGAGGATGTTATTAGATCCAAAGTCTTTTTGACTTCATATTGATCCTTTGAGAGATATATTGGCTGTTTATTGATAGACTTTGGAAGTACCAATTCTTTTTGTTTTCCCCTTAATGCGCCGATAATCACTCCAGGTAGTCCAATGGTGTATTTTTTAACTACTCCTAGTACCGATGTTTTTTGATAATTCGTATAATAATCAAAGAGTGAAATGGGTTGATCGATGTCACTAAAATTGATCTTCGCTTTCATCAACTCTAATTTGAAGGGGATGCTATTGACAATCTTCGGATAAAGTATGGGTGACATTTCCGCTCCTTGCTCTGTATTCAGACTGATGCCAGCTAGTGCAGCCAATCCACCTAATTGTGACCCTCCTTTGCTCCCTGTTTGTGGCACCATGATGGTTGTGGCTGTATATTCCTTTGGCGTTGAGATGGCAACGAAAACACCTAAAACAACTCCGATGGACATGCAAATGAGTAGGGTCTTACGTCCACCCCATAGTGTTTTGGCCAGAGCAATGAGGTCTATTTCGTCTTCTTCAGTTGGAATAACCGGCTTTTCGGTCCTATTTTGATCTTGTATCATTTTCGTTTCCATTTTGATCTCTGTTGAACCTTTATTTAAGCGATCTCAATAGCAATATAATCGACAACGTTGACATCAACGTAGCTAACCCTTTAGAGACTGTTCCTTCCCAATCTGCCTTTTCTTTTGGTTTCATTTCTTTTTCTACTTTCTCCTTATTCATCTGAAGCGAAATGACTGATCCGGACTGTACTGTCGGATAATTTCTGAAAAAGATCAAGACCTTTTTTGTACCTACCATTTGATTGTTTGGCAGAGTTACCGTCACACTGTTCTTATCTGCATTCTTCTGGAAACCTCCTGCAAAATTACGTATATACCAAGCTGCTGATTTTTTACCCTGGAACACCATATTTTTAATAGATTCGGTTTGTAAGTTAGTAGAATATTGTGCCATACGGGTTCCATTATCCATAATAGTCACCGTATTTTCCAGACGATTGATATTGATGACATCGCCTTCAAATAAAATCAAATCATGATTATTACTGCCAACATGGCGCATGGCTTGTCGTACATTCATACTGATGCTACCCCGGTTTTTATAGGTACGGAACATCTTAGCACCATAAGGATCGGCATCACCAAGCAATCCTCCCGCCATCTTAATGACGTCCGATAATCGGGTTTGTTTGGACTCCAGGACGTATGTTCCCGGATACTTTACCTGACCGGAGAGTTCGACAGTACGTCCCAAAGTGAATCCAGGTGTCAAACGTACTACTAGTTGGTCATAGGGTTGTAAGGTGAAATTGGCAGGAGTGACTACTTGATAATTGGAATCAACTTCAAGGGTGATTACATCCAGTTTGGTTTTCTCTGTGGGTGAAAGTATGACACGAAATACTTCAACGCGGTTGAAAGCGGCCCCGACTGTAAATCCGCCGGCGTTGATTAACAGGTCTCTAACGCTCATGGAAGGATCATAGGTAAAGCCTTTGGGTGTTTTCACTGCGCCGAAGACTCTGAGTTCACCGACATTGGTATAGGTTACATTGTCGTAGATGTTGAGGTTGTCGCCGGGTTGCAATTGGATGTTATCTGCCTGGTCCAGATTGATGCGGATGTATTTCATTTCAACCGGATTGAAGAGGTTGCGACGGAAAATATAGGCAACGGGATAGGCACTGGTCTTTAAACCGCCTGCCAACTCGATGGCTTGTTTCACGGTGATGCGATCATTGAGAGCCAAAGTTCTTTCAAAGGGTTTACGCACATGACCGCTCACCGAGATGGTTGCCACGTCGCGGTAGGTTGACTGATCGAGGATACGAACGCGATCTCGGGACTCGAGGGTAAAGTCTGATTCATTGTTTTTGGAATCAGGGAAAGGGACAGTCAATATTTCGACGGTTTGGTCCGCTTTGGTACGTTCTATCAAAAGGATGTCGGTCTTAGCTTCGAATGTCGGTTTGGCATTTTGAAGCAATCGGCTGACAGAGGAGTTGGAGAGTAAATCAAAACGACCCGGGTAGTACACGCTTCCTTCCACGTCCACGTATTGATCCATGGGTTTGCCTATGGATTTGATACGTACTACGTCTCCGTTCAATAAGGGTACATTTACTTCGCCTGAACGGACTTCCTTGAGGTTGTATTCCTTTAGAATTTCTTCTCCGTCCACAAAGCGTTGAAGCTGTACAAAGTCGGGATAGACATCCATTTTTAATCCACCGGCAAATTGGATCAGATCGGTCAGGGTCTCACCGGGGAGCACTTCGTAAGACATGGGTCTGTTAACTGCTCCTTCAATGGAAACGAGTGTCTTGATAACGGGGATGAAAATGATGTCGTTATTTTGCAGGTCAAATTTGAACTGTTCGGCCGGATCGTTCATAAAAGCGTAAAGGTCAATAGTTTTGCGGGTATTGCCTCGAATGAGTTGGATGGCACGGACAGATCCGATAGCACTTGGGCCTCCGGCAGCTGATAAGGCATTGAATGCAGAGTTGAGTGCGGAGAGGTTGAATCCTCCGGTTATTTTTGCTTCACCAAATACGTTCACCATAATGGTTCTGGCAGTAACGATGGTAACGGCTAATTGATCGCCTCTGAATAGATAGGCACTTGATAGGTTCTTACTAATGACATTGCGTGCCTGTGCAAGGGTTAATCCTTTCAGGAATAACTTGGCAACGCCGGTAGGTTGGATAGATCCGTCGGGTGCTATGCGTTGCTGAATATCAGTCTGGGAAGCACCAAAAATGGTGATATGGATTTCATCGCCTTCGCCAAGGACATAGGTGTCTGGTGCTTGCGCGCCATCGGTGGTACGGAATACTGCGAGTGATTTGTCTGAGAAGAGCGAGTGTCCGTAAATAGTAGAACCGGTGGTGTTTTTGGCGGCTTCGGCTTGAATGACGCGTTGAGAGGCTTCCGCAGCGGCTTCTTCCGGAGTGGTCTGGGGTGTCTTGGGCGTAGGTATCGTTTGTTGATTTCCCGTGACATCGGTTTGGGTTGTTGCTGTTGTGCCGTTAGTGACCGGTGTTGCTCCTACATTTATATTTATTGGTTGGCCAGCTGGTGATTGTGACTGTGTGACTGCTGCTGCAGCTTTTTTGTCTTTTGCGAGTTTATCCAGTACGGCTATTACTTTGGTCTGATATTGGGGCAACTCGGCCGGTGGAATTGTTTCCACGTCGATTCCTTCTTTTAGAAGTCCAATACGCGCTTCGTCTTCTGTCAGTCCGCGTTTTTGCAACTCTCCGCTGACCATTTGCATCATGGCAGGTGAAAGAGTCTGTGCCTGAATGTTTGGGGTTAAACATAGTAGGAAAGATACGACCAATGCTGCCAATAAATAAAAGGTGGGCATTTTAAGAATGGATGCTTTCATAAATGAGGATATGTTTATTTGTTGATTGGTTGATACACCCGTAGCTCCCTCAGTCACAGAGGACTGAGGTACGGGAGCAGGATTTCGAGCTTTTTAACGCGGGCAAAAGTAACTGTAAAAATTGGTTCAAACAAGCTTTTTGCCGTTTTGTAGCACAAATTTAACAGAAAAGGTTCTTTGGAAAGTATTACCAGGCGTTTTCTTCTCCTTTAAAGATGTTTCTTCAATTTCTTCGCTTTTGCATCCCTCTCGTCGTCACTATGGTAGCCATAGCCATAACCGTAGCCGTTCTTCTCCATCTGAGAGTCGTTCAAGATCACACACATATTTTTGAACTTACCTGTCTGATGGATCTTCTCTAACTCCGGAAGGTAACGGCGATCCAAGACACCTTCACGAATGACATAGATAGTAAGGTCGGCTACCCGATTGACAATGCCGGCATCGGCAACGACCATAGCCGGTACATTATCGACAATGATAGTATCGTAACGCTTCTTTAACTCAGTGATCAAGACTTCCAACTGCTCGCTCATCAATAGTTCGGCCGGGTTGGGAGGGATAGTACCTGCCGGAAGCAGATCGAAGCTATCGTGCTCTCCACTGGAGACAATGAGTTTATTCAGATCAGACTCGGAGCCAGCAAGGTAGTTGGAGAGTCCTGCCTTCCCTTTGACGTCAAAGAGCTTGGACTGCTTGGCTTTGCGGATATCACTATCGACCAGGATGACCTTCTTGCCTCCCATAGCAATGGTGACAGCGAGGTTGCGGGAGACAAAGGTCTTGCCCTCTCCTGCCATGGTACTGGTAAACATGATGACCCGGGCATCTTTGTTCATGAAGGTCAGATTGGAACGGATCAGACGGAAGGCTTCACTGATGTAATCATTTCTACCTTCCTTCACTAAGATCTCTTCTTCCATGTCTGTTTCTTTACGGGTGGGAATATCTCCTAAGACAGGGAGCGTAGTGAGGTCTTCAATATCTTTGCGACTGCGTACTTTTGTGTCGAGTAATGCTGTCACATAGACAACGCCGAATGGAATGGCCAAGCCAATCAGGAAAGCGGCTAGCATGATGACAGCTCTGCGTGGAGCTGTCTGTTTGCCAAAGGGGGGTTCGATCATTTTGGCATTGCTATCGGTAATAGCCAGCGTGATGGCGTTCTCTTCGCGTTTCTGCAGTAAAAAGGTATAAAGAGGTTCTTTGATTGCCTGCTGACGCATTGCGTCGAGAGAGGTCTGCTCCTCTGCAGGCACCGACTCAATATTTGCAGTCGCACGACTCTCCACGGTTTGAGCCTTGCTCAGCTGAATCTGGAGACTTTTGATAGTGGCATCCAACGAACTTTTGATGCTGGAACGGAGCGCGGTGATGGTTCCATCCAATTTGGAAACCACAGGGCTATTGGATCCTGAGTTTTCAATGAGTCGATTGCGCTGCAGCACCGTTTCATTATAGATGGTAATCTGCTCCGCAGCAGTCAGGTCTTTGAAACCGACGATTCCGGGGATGAGTTCGTCTTTCTTGGTGGCGTCATTGAGGTAGTCTTTGATGTATTTGGCAATCGTGACCTGCATTTCCAACTGGAGCACTTCGTCTTTGGCTTTTCCGCTTTCCGACAGGAACTGCTGCCCCATCGTCTCAAAGTTGATCACTTTGTTGCGGCTCTTGAAGTTAGCGAGCTTACTATCTACCTGCGAAAGCTCCCCAATCAGGATATCAATTCGCTCATTCAGAAATTTAGCAGTTGAACGCGCTATCTGGTTCTTATCTTCGATATTGTATTCCGTATAGACATCCATCAAGGTATTGAGGATGGCTTGCGACTTGGCATAGTTGGTACTGGTGGAAGCGATATCTATCACTGTGGAATTCTTTTCTGCCAATATTGCCTGTATGTTATTTTTACATTGTACAGTCGCAGCTGCAATGCTGTTGCGGGAAACAGTGACAGGCTCTTCAACTAATAATGTGCTGTCGCCATCTAGCCTTGGCTGAATGGTAAGGGTGCCGATCGGTGTTACTACCGGTAAATAGTAGGCGACTACCTGCCGTTTGTCTATTTTATGACTGCTCCATTGAAAGTTGGATAGTAGACAGCTGTCTTCCGAAATGGGTGTCACTGTAAAACGAACCGGTTTACGAAAGGCATCCAAAAAGGAAATCTTAATGGGATTATTGTCAAATAGCTCCCGGTAGCGGAGGGCTTGCTTGCTCTGATACACGATATCGAGGTGCAACCTTCTGACTACCTCTCCGATGAGTGGTGAGGATTGGAGGAGATAGAGTTCGTTTTGAATTCTGTTATTGCTTCCCATTCCTCCCAGTTCCAAAAACTTAGACATTTCGGTGTTCATGCCTTGCTTCTCGTAGGTTTTGATAAGGACGAGCGAGTGCAATTCAAAGACGGGTTGAGCCGAGGCAATATAGAAGGCTGCCAGCGTGCAGCAGAGTGCGACGGAGATCGCAAACCAGTGCCACTTGTCAAGAACCAGAGCGATGAGGGTCTGGAGGGTGAAGAATGTCTCTTCGCTCTCTTCTCTGTTTTCGACGCTGTGTTTGAACTGTTCTTCTTGCATGATTTTTGATTATCTACCGCTGATTATGACTAAAGTGACTACGGAAATAAGCAGGGACACGACGGAACTTCCTGCGCTAAAGAAGGTCCAGAAAGGGCTTGACTGTACAACAATGCTTTGGTTGGGGGCAACATAGATGACATCGTTTTGGCGCAGGTAGTAATAGTCGGATTTAGTAAGGTCGGCAGAGGTCAAATCAACACTATGGGAAGTGCGGGCACCGTTTTCTTCGCGGAGCACCAATAGGTTTCTTCGTATGGCGGAGACATTCAAGTCACCGGCTTGAGCCAATGCTTCCAGGATCGTTATTCTTTCATTATCCACTGTAAATTGTCCCGGTCTCGCAACTGCTCCTAACACGGCAACTTTGAAGTTCATCAACTTCACCGTGATCTGTGGATCTTTCAATAAACTATCAGTGATCAACTGCCTCTCAATTTGCTCTTCCAGGGCACCCAACGTAAAACCAGACGCTTTGATGTTTCCTAAAAATGGAAGATCAATATTTCCTTCAGAATCTACTTTATAGTAACTCAATTTGGGTTGATACATGATGGAACTACTCATGCTTAACGCATTCTCACCAAACTGTATCTTATTGCCAAAAGGCTCCAACAGTTCCCGGTCTTTACTACTAATCGAGATAGAGAGCTGATCGTCTTTCTGAATGGTGAGTTCATAGTTTTGAGTCACCTGCTCGGGCAGGTCGCTCATTTTATCTGCTCCTTGCAGGTAGATGAGCTTCTTAGTGGAGACACAAGAGGTGGCAAGGAGTGCCAGCGTCATTCCGAAGAGGACGAGGTTGTATGTTCGCATATTTGTTGGATTGATTCTTTTAGTATTTGTGTGATACACGCGCAGCTGCCTCAGTTATAAAGGAATAAGGTACGGATGCAGTATTTCGGACTTTTTAACGACTGCAAAAGTAATTTTAAATACATTACCAAACAAGCATCTTGCTGTTTTGTCATACAAATTTAACAAAAAGGGCTCTCTCACTTTCTTTTTTTGCTGCAAAGGGCTCTCCACTTTCTTTTTTTCCGCAAAAAAGAAAGTTCGCAAAGAAAAAACTCTCCGCTGCATTTCTCACCGGGCAGCCTTGGCTGCTTTTCCGATTCGAAACGACAAGGCGGAAGTCCTTCAAAACAATCGTTGCGTAGCAACCTCCATTTTTCGCAGCTTTATACTATCGCTGCGTAGCAGCCTCCTTTTTTCGCTTCGCTTGTTGCTGCGCAACCTTTTCAAACAGTCGCTGCCTTGGCTGCCTCCTTTTTAGAAAGGCAACCTACTTAACCATATTGCCATAAAGCGGTCGTAAACGATATAACCGGCAGCGGATTTGTATATCAGTTCGTTGTTGATGAGCTTTTTGAGGGCTGAATTTACGCTACTTGCCGCTTTAAGTTTGTACCCGGCAATGAACTCGCCTGCATTTATCTCTTTGACGCATTTGGCTTTGGCAACGGCGTTGAGTAACTTAACGCTCGTTGCAGTGTATGCCGCCAAAAGGTTTTCATAAGTGTATGTCGATTCGGCAACAACCTCTTCAATGGCATAATTGACCAATTGAATATCAATAGGCTCACTATATCCGTAAAGTCTGTTTAGGAGTACTTGAATGTACCACGTATGCCCGTTAAATTCGTCGTAGAGGTAATTAAACGTCAGTTTATCTAACTCACGGTCTTGTTGTTTGAAATACTCTGCTGCAAAGTGGTAATACTCCGCTTTGTCGATTCGGTCGATTGATAGTGTTTGGGTGCTTTGATAGAATGGTCGTTTTGCGGATAAGAACATCTCCTGCATAACGTGTTGCTTGCTCCCTGCAAATACGAAATTGATGTTCGGGATAAACTGAATATATGAACGCAATAACGCTTCCACTCCTTTTTCGGGATATTCGGCAATCTGTTGAAACTCGTCGATAGCAATATAGCAACGTTTATCTGATGATTGCAGGTAGTCAAAAATCTCTTTGAGTGTAGTTTCCTCTGACGAAGGAGCTATGTCAATGGTTACTTTGGGTGCACCTGTCAACTCATCAAAGGTAAATGCAGGACGGCAACTTTTGAGAAATAGACTCACTCTGCTAAGTGCTTTTTGAGGTACTGAATCCAATTTACCAAGCACCGTACTCGCGAGCAAACGGATAAAATCCCCCAAATTCTGAGTGGAGTAGATATCCATATAGAACGTCAAAATGTCCGGTTGCTGCTCGTGCAACTTATAGAATATGTTTTTAATAAGCCCAGTCTTACCCATACGACGTGGAGCAATCAGCGTAATGTTTCTTCCATTATGCAGGGCATTAATCATTGTTTCTGTCTCCTGTCTGCGGTCGCAGAAGTATTGCGGGCTGTAATATCCCGTTATCAAGAATGGATTGTTCGGCTTCATATTAGTATATTTTACTAGTTACGTTGATTACGTTACGCAAATTACGTAATGATATTTCAAACTACCAAACTTTGCATGAAGTATATCTCCAATTTAGCACATTGCTCTCCCACTTTCTTCTTTCCACTTTCTTTTTTTCCGCACTTTCCACTTTCTTTTTTTCCGCTCCCCACTTTCTTTTTTTCCGCACTTTCCACTTTCTTTTTTTCCGCAAAAAAGAAAAGTTCGCAAAGAAAAAACTCTCCGCTGCATTTCTCACCGGGCAGCCTTTGGCTGCTTTTCCGGTTCGAAACGACAAGGCGGAATAAATAATCGCAGCGTAGCTGCCTCCGCTTCGCTGGTTGCTACGCAACCTTTTAAAACAGTCGCTGCATAGCAGCCTCCTTTTTTCGCTTCGCTCGTTGCTGCGCAACCTTTTTAAATACTCGCTGCTTGGCAGCCTCCTTTTTTAATCTTTAAAGCAAGCTAATGGAATTATCTTTACGCCATCTGGTCTAGAATATGCCATCTGTCCTCCAGTTATAACAAGTAATAAATCGGGT
>Ga0209125_1000811_pt1 | contig 35389 bp, 29 predicted proteins | sample BarGraIncub1131A_FD_184503 | JGI IMG/M metagenome (GOLD analysis project Ga0209125, IMG submission 184503) | Arctic peat soil microbial communities from Barrow, Alaska - Barrow Graham LP Incubations 11-31A (SPAdes) (version 2) | ecosystem: Environmental > Terrestrial > Soil > Wetlands > Peat... | reverse complement strand
ATCCCGGTCCCGCCGCGATAGATGACGAGCAGGTAGCTAAGCGCCAAGGGCGCCAGCAGCAGGGTCTCCACGGTGAGACCGACCAGCGGCTCGACGTGGAGCGACTTCCTGATCAGCCCGTAAAGCCCGAAGGAAGCAGCCAATAGCAGGGAGATCCAGGGAACGGAGCCGTAGGAAACGGCAAGGTAGACCACCCCGGCGGCAGCCAGGACCAGGCTCACCCACTGTGCCCGCTCAAGCCGCTCCCCCAGAAAGACAAAGCCGAGCAGCACGCTCACCAGAGGGTTGATGAAATAGCCGAGGCTCGACTGCAGCACCTCTCCCGCGCTGACCGCGTAGATGAACACCAGCCAGTTGGTGGCGATGAGCAGCGTCGAGACCCCCAGGGCCGCCAGGGACTTGGGTCGGGAAAGGAGCTTCCGCATGTCGCTCCAGGCGCCCTTCCAGGCGACCAGCAGTATCAGGAAGGCCAGGGACCAGCAGATCCGGTGCGCCACCATTTCCAGGGGCGGCACCAGCCGCACCGCCTTGAAATAGACCGGGAAGAATCCCCAGCAGAGGTAGGCCGCCAGGCCGTAGACCACACCCTGGCGCCGCGTCTCGGCAGCGTTCCGGCTGGGATGCGCTTTTTCGTCTGTCATTTTTCGACAATTCCTTTCGGGACCATGCACCGAACAAAGGCAAGCGCAAAAGCAAATAGAACGCGGATGACGCGGATTGAGCGGATTTACGCAGATAGAAACAAGACTCGGGGTTAAACCTTTTCGTCTATGAACCCGCGTAAATCCGTTCCATCAGATCTGTATCCGCGTTCTATTGCCCTGCTCGATTCTGATTCCCTTTCCAACTTGAAGGGATAGTAACCTGCCAAGATTACAGGCTGCTGTCAGATGATCTTCAGACCGCGCAGGAGTATCACGAGGATGGTGACCGGGGCCACGTAGCGCACGATGAAGAAGAAGGTGCTGATCATGGCGCGGTTTTCCAGCGCGCCGTCGTTGGAGAGCGCCGCCCTCACCTTCTGCTCACCCCAGACCCATCCCACGAAGATGCAGATGAAGAACCCGCCCAGCGGCAGCAAAAGGTTCGAGGTCAGGAAGTCGTACAGGTCGAACATGGTCATGCCGAACAGCTTGAACCCGGCCAGGGTGCTGTTGGAAAGCGCTGCCGTGGATCCGATCAGGGCAAGCAGTGCCACGGTCAGCGCGGTCGCCCTGAAACGGGTGAAGCCGAAGCGCTGGTGCAGGTAGGCAACCGGCACCTCCATTATGGAGAGCATGGCGCCGGTCGCGGCTATCGCCCCCAGCACGAAAAAGAGCACCACGAAGACGTTTCCGAAGGGCATCTGAGAAAAGACCGCGGGGATGGTTATGAAAAGCAGCGACGGCCCCGCCTCCGGCTTGAAGCCGTAGGTGAAGACCGCCGGGAAGATGGCGATCCCCGCCAGCAGGGAGACGGTCAGGTCGGCCAGCATGACGCGCAGGGCGGTCATCGGGATGTTCTGATCGTCCCGGAAATAACTTCCGTAAGTGATCATGGTCCCCATGCCGACGGAGAGCTTGAAGAAGGCGAGCCCCATGGCGGTCAGGACCACTGCTCCGGTCACCTTGGAGAAATCCGGGTGAAACAGGAAGCTTAAGCCCGCGGCGGCGCCCGGGAGCATCAGGCTTCGGACCCCTATCATGAGAAGAATCAGGAAGAGAACCGGCATCAGCCGCTTGGTGGTGCTCTCGATCCCCTTGGAGACACCAAGGACGATGATGCCGCCCACGAAGAGGAGCACGCAGCACTGCCAGAAGATGGACTGCACCGGATCGCTGATGAGGCTCGCGAAGGCGGCGGAGGTCACCTTCGGGTCGGAGGAAAGGACACTCCCCGAGGCCGCCTTGAAGACGTAGGCGAACACCCAGCCGGCCACCTCGGTGTAGAAGGCGAGGATCAGGAAGGCGGAAAGGACCCCGGCCGCGCCGATGAGCGCCCAGGATTCCCGCTTGGGATGCAGCACCCGGAAGGTGGTGAGGGCGTCGGACTTGGAGCGGCGCCCGAGCATCAGTTCCGCGATCATCACCGGGAGCCCCGCCATGAGGGTGGAAAGGAGATAGACGGTGATGAAGGCCGCCCCGCCGTTCAGCCCGGTGAGGGCGGGAAACTTCCAGATGTTGCCAAGCCCCACCGCCGAGCCGAGCGTGGCGGCGATGACGCCGATCCCCGTGGTGAAGCTGTCGCGTTTTACTGGCTTTGAGGTTTCCATGAGCCGGTCAAGTCCTTTTCAAAGAATTGGAGTATCTATTCTGCCCTATAAAGGCTTAACCACAGAGATACACGGAGGAAATCAAAACAAAATCTTTGGGTTCATCCGATTCTATCCGCCTTTATCGGCGGACCATAGCCTTGTTTGATGTTATTTGTCAGCAGCCTTGATCGAAACGACCCTGCCGGACGTTATTAGGCGGAGTTGCGCCGGAGTGAGGGAAAAGAGCGCATTCGGCGTCCCCGCCGCCGCCCAGAGTTTGTCGTACTGCAGCAGGTCCTCGTCCAGGTAGGTCTCAAGTGGCGCCGGGTGACCGACCGGCGGCACTCCGCCGATGGCAAAGCCGGTCTGCTCGCGGACAAAGTCGGCATCGGCCTTGCCGATCTTCTCCCCGACCAGCGCGGCCAGGAGCTTCTCGTTGACCCGATTGGCCCCGCTGGCCAGCACGAAGACGGCCTTACCGCTCGCCTTGGCTCGAAAGACCAGGGATTTCACGATCTGACCTAAGTCGCAGCCGACGGCGTTCGCCGCGTCGAGCGCGGTGCGGGTACTCTCGCCCAGCTCCTTCACCCGACAGTCAAGCCCGAAACCGGCCAGCGCCTGTTGCACCTTCTGAGCGCTTGAACTCAACGATATGTCCATCTGTTCCTCCTTGGCAATCGGAATTTTCCGGCCTAAGCCGTGACGCGAGTTTGGCTGCTGCGGGCGGTCACCCGGGTGAATAGGTAAAGCCCTAAAAAGATGAGTCCGCCCCCGATCCCCTGCCTGAGGGTCGGATTCTCGCCGAGGAAAACCGCGGCCCAGAGGATCGCGCCGAGAGGCTCGCCCAGTACGCTCACCGAGACCACGGACGCCGGCACGTAGCGGAGCACCCAGTTGAACACGGTGTGCCCGAGGACAGTGCAGACCAGAGCGAGCGCGATAAAGATGAGCCAGTCGCTCCCCGGATAGGGGGAAAAGGGAAGCTGGCAGGCGAGCGCTGTGATCACCAGGGTCAGGGCGCTGGCGCCGTAGGTCACGAAGATGTACCCGCCCAGATCAACATCGGCACGCAGCTTTCTCCCGAGCAGCAGATACCCCGAGATCATGACGGCGGCGAACAGGGCGTAAAGGTCCCCGATGAAGGCGCGCGGTCCCAGCTGGAAATCGGTGGCGCCGATCACCACGCTCCCGGTCAGGGCGAGCAGCCCGCCGTAGAGCGCCTTGCGCGACACCCGCTCCCGGAAGAAAAGGTAGGAGCCGAGCACCACGAAGAGCGGCTGGGTGGTCACCAGGACCACCGAACTGGCGATGGAAGTGTAGCGCAGCGAGGTGAACCAGGTGACGAAATGCAGCGCAAGGAAGACGCCGCTCGCCGCGGACAGGGCCAGCTGCCTGCGGGTCATCCCCCGAAGGGCGACGGCACCCCCGGCAAGGGAGAACGGCGCCAGGAAACAGAAGGTGAAGACCAGCCGGTAGGCGGCGATGACGAGCGGTGGCGCCGTGCAGAGCCGCACTAGGATGGAGGAGAAGGAGACAGCAAAAACCCCCACCAGGATTGCCAGGTAGGGGTTGATCCAAGGCTTGGTTGTGGTGTTGGCCGGCACGCTACTCTCCAAGATACGCCTTTCTGACCTCGGGATTGGAGGCGAGTTCCTTGGCGTCCCCCTGCAGCACGACGCAGCCGGTCTCCAGCACGTAGGCGCGGTGCGCGATGGAAAGCGCCATGTTGGCGTTCTGCTCCACCAGCAGAATGGTGGTGCCGCTCTTATTGATCTCCTGGATGATCTGGAAGATCTGCTCGACAAGCATCGGGGCGAGCCCCATGGACGGCTCGTCCAGAAGCAGCAGCCTGGGACGGCACATGAGCGCGCGCCCCATGGCGAGCATCTGCTGCTCGCCGCCGGAAAGGGTCTTCGCGGGCTGCTTCTTGCGCTCGTTCAGCCGGGGGAAACGCTGGAAGATTTTTTCCAGGTCCGAGGCGATCTCCTTGCTGTCGTTTCTCGTGTAGGCGCCCAGCTCCAGGTTTTCCAGCACGCTCATGTTGGCGAAGACCCGGCGCCCCTCGGGGACCTGGGAAATGCCGAGCTTCACGATCTCGTGGGCAGGCGTCTTGGTGATCTCCTTTCCCTGGTAAAGGATCTTGCCGGAAACCGAGGGAACGATATTGGAGATGGTGTTGAGGATGGTGGTCTTTCCCGCGCCGTTGGCGCCGATGAGGGCGACGATCTCCCCCTCGTTGATCTGGAAGGAGACGTCCTGGAGCGCCTTGATCGGGCCGTAGTTCACGTAGATATTCGCTACCTTAAGCATTGCTGGCTGCTCCTTTGCCGAGGTACGCCTCGATCACCTTCGGGTTCGCGCGTATCTCCGCGGGAGAGCCCTCCGCGATCTTCACCCCGTAGTCGAGGACGGCGATCCGGTCCGAGATCCCCATGACGAACTTCATGTCGTGCTCCACCAGGAAGACGGTGACGCCGGTCTTGCTGATCGCCTGCACCATCTCCAGGAGGACCTGCTTTTCCTGGGGATTCATGCCGGCAGCCGGCTCGTCCAGCAGGATGATCTGCGGCTTGATGGCGAGGGCGCGGGCGATCTCCAGGCGGCGCTGTTCGCCGTAGGGAAGGTTTCCCGCCAGCTCGTACGCCTTGTAGGTGAGGTCCACCTGCTTCAGGCATTCGATGGCCAGATCGAGCAGTTTTCCCTCCTCGCGGCGCACCCAGGGGGTGAACTTGAGGATGGCGCCGGTCAGGTCGCAGGAGCCCTGGGTGTGGGCGCCGATCAGCACGTTTTCCAGCACGGTCAGCTGGCTGAAGAGCCTGATGTTCTGAAAAGTCCTCCCGATGCCGGCCGCCGCGATATGGTAGGGGGTCCTGCCGGCGATGCTCTTGCCCATGAAGGAGATGGTCCCCTCGGTGGGGGTATAGATCCCGGTTATCAGGTTGAAGAGGGTGCTCTTCCCCGCGCCGTTTGGCCCGATCAGGGAGACGATGCTCCCCTTCTCGACGCTGAGATTCACCTTATCGACTGCCACCAGGCCGCCGAAGCGGATGGTGACGTCCTCTAGTTTCAGAATTGACATGCTGGGCTCTCGCTATGCTGAGTTATTTGTCGGTTTTCTGCTTCAGGGCCACGCCGGCGGGCTTCCTGCCGAAGGCGCGCAGCACCAGTTCGGTAAAATTCACCCCGCCCAGCAGGCCGTTGGGGCGGAACACCATCAAGAAGACCAAGAGCGCGCCGTAAACGAGCATCCGGTACTGGGCCATGAATCGGAGGAACTCCGGCGCGCTCGCCAGGATAAAGGATCCGATCACGGTGCCGGGAACGCTCCCCAGTCCGCCAAGCACCACCATGCTGAGGATGTCGACCGATTTCAGGAAACCGAAATCCGAGGGGTTGATGTAGCTCAGGAAATGCGCGTAGAGCCCGCCACCCACGCCGGCCAGGAAGGAGCCGAGGGCGAAGGCCTGTATCTTGTAGCGGGTGGTGTTGATGCCCATCGCCTCGGCCGCTATCTCGTCCTCGCGGATCGCCTTCAGGGCGCGGCCGAACCGGGAGGACTGCACGAAGGTGACCAGCACGATGGAGAGGATGGCGACGCCCAGGACGTAGATCGGCATCGGTATCACGGTCTTGGCGGCCGGGACGGTCAGTCCGAGCGCCTTGTTGGTCGGCTCGAAGTTGAGGAAGAAAACCTTCACGATCTCCGCGAAGCCCAAGGTGCAGATCGCGAGGTAATCGCCGGTGAGCCTCAGTATGGGAAAGCCGATGATGGCGGCGACAATCGCGGTCACCACGCCGGTCGCCACCAGGTTCAGGCTGAAGGGAAGCCCGGTCTTGATGGTGATCATGGCGCTGGTGAAGGCGCCGATGCTCATGAAAGCGGCGTGTCCCAGGGACAACTGTCCGGTGAGGCCGACGATGACGTTCAGGCCCAGGGCCAGGATGATGGCAATGCCGATATTAACCAGGATCTGCATCAGGTACGGGTCGATCGTGACGACCAAGCTCTGGAGGGTATCTCCCATCGAATCTACACCTTCTTCGTTATTTTTTGACCGAGCAGCCCGGTGGGTTTGACAAGGAGTACCAGCACCAGTATGGAAAACGCGATGGCGTCACGGTAGGAGGAGTAGCCGATGGCGACCCCGAAAACCTCGGAAACCCCGAGCAAAAGCCCGCCCAGCATGGCGCCGGGAATGGATCCGATGCCGCCCAGTACCGCGGCCGCAAAGGCCTTGAGGCCGGCCATGAGTCCCATGTTGAAGGAGACCGCGTTGAAGAGGACCCCGACCAGCACGCCGCCCGCCGCGGCAAGGGCGCTTCCGAGCGCGAAGGTGAAGGAGATCACCCGGTTCACGTTGATCCCCATAAGCGCCGCGGTGTTGTAGTCCTCGGAGGTGGCCCGCATCGCCTTGCCGATCTTGGTCTTCTGAACGATGAATTCGAGGCCGAGCATGAGCACGGCCGAGACCCCGATGATCAGAAGCTGCAGCGTGGAGATGTCGGCGTTGCCGATGTGGATCTGCTGCACCGGGAAGGCTGTGTCCGGGAACCCCTTGGCGTCCGCGCCGAAAACCATGAGCGCCAGCGACGAGAGGAAGATGGAGACGCCGATGGCGGAGATGAGCGCCGAGAGCCGGGACGATTTCCGCAGCGCCCGGTAGGCGATCAGCTCGATCAGGACCCCCATGACCATGCAGAAGATCATGGCGCCGAAAATGGCCACGAAGATGTTCACCTTGAAGTAGGAGACCAGAAGCAGGCCGATGAAGCCACCCACCATGAAAATCTCGCCATGGGCGAAGTTGATCAGGCTGATGATGCCGTACACCATGGTATAGCCCAAGGCGATCAGCGCGTATACGCTTCCGAGTGCTATACCGTTGATAAGTTGTTGCAGGAACATGTCGATTTCCTTGCGACTGTGGGATTTATCTGACTCAAGCAAACATGGGGGGAATGGGTACTGGAATAACAAACTAAACAGCATCAATTAACGATAAACAACGGTTCGACATGGAGCGCCTGAAATAGAACACCAGCAGGATGAGGCTATATACCATGAACAGCGTAAACCGTGCAAGCTTTTGATGTACGGCCGTTAAAAGGAATGGCAGAAGCAACTGCCGGAATAAAACGGCCCCGCACCACGAAGATACTCAGGCGATGGAGTTGGCAACCGTTTAATAGAACCGACAACCAACAGCGCGGCGCTACTTTACACCAACGCAAGCTGTTTAGTAAAGTTAAACTTTTGATTGGTACAATAAACAGAACAGAGCTGTTAAAAAGTCCCAACATCTTGATTTTCCAGGCAGCAATCGACTGACCGGTATGTCCACAACAATCGGCTCAAAGCTGAATCGGTTCACAGAGTCCCTAGAGCCTTCGAATGGAGGTTGCCGGTCCAACACAAACCGTGGATTAATCTATATGCATTTTTCAATTTAAGGGGAGATTGGTACCGAAGGTGATGCTAGCTGTCCATGAATATGACCGATGGATGAGGAAAAGGCTAAAGAAATCTATATCAATGACGATAGGTTGTTACTGCCGATTGCCATTCAGACGAGGTGATGGTCTACGCCAAAAAACTAGAGAGGAGAAATTCATGCATTTCAACAGAAAGTTTTCCAGTCTAATTCTGGTCGGGCTTGTCCTTTCCTGCCTGCCCGCTTTTGCCGAGGAGGCAAAAAAAGAAGTGAAAAAAATCCAGGACAACTCGTTTCTGCTCGAGGAAGCCTATAACCAGGAACCGGGGGTGATCCAGCATATCCAGACCTTCCAGTATATGAAGGGAGATAAGTGGCTCTATACCTTTACCCAGGAGTGGCCGGTACCGAAAGAAACTCACCAACTGTCCTATACCATCCCGGTGATGCGCCTGGAAGCTCCGGATCGAGATGCCGGTCTTGGCGACATACTTTTGAATTACCGCTACCAGGCGGTGCTGAAAGAAAGCATAGCCGTCTCGCCCCGGTTTTCCCTGGTTCTCCCAACCGGTGATTACAACAAAGGGCTCGGCACCGACACGGTCGGCTACCAGGTGAATCTCCCGGTGAGCGTCGGATTGAACGACAAGTTCGTTACCCACTGGAACCTGGGGTGGACCTTCACTCCGGACAGCAAGAACGAGATTGGCGAAAAAGCGGATACCCTTGCCACCAACTACGGAGCCAGCCTCATTTATCTGGCCTCGGAAAACTTCAACCTGATGCTGGAGGCCGCCGGGAGCGCGGGACAGAAGGTCGTCGGTCAGCGGGTAACCGCTCCGGACAATACTTTTTTCATCAATCCGGGGATGAGGTTCGCCATAAACTTCGCGTCGGGGCTGCAAATAGTGCCGGGCATCTCCTTCCCGATCGGGATTGGACCGTCGAAAGATCAATACGGGGTATTCACCTACCTCTCCTTCGAACATCCGTTGTTTTAACTTGGAGACCAATCAAACAAAGAAAGGGACAGGGCGCCGCCGGCATATTGCCGCAGGCGCCCTGCCCCCTTCATCATCTACCCACCTCACTTTAATCCTAACCGGAGCGGCGCATGCCGTCCCCGGCATCTCGCCCCCAACAAAACCAAACAAGGTTATTGTCCGCCGATAAAATCGGATCAAATCGGATTTATTACCAAAAACAAGACACAGAATCCTTGAGCTTCACTTTAAATCTCAGACTTCTCTCTTCCATTGGTCCGTATCGTTACTGTTTCTTCAACATTAATCACGAATATTTTCCCGTCGCCGGTATTGCCAGTATGGGAGTATTTCTGGATGACGTCGACGACTTCCTGGACCATATCGTCAGCCACCACGACTTCCAATTTGATTCTCGGAAGGAATTCCACCATTTCATACACAACGCTGTCTGTCGAGTTCTTTGCCCCTCCCTTGCCGAACCCTTTGATTTCCGACACGGTCACCCCGGGAAGTCCCTCGATTTTCTGAAGTTCTTCGGTGACTTCCAGCAACTTGAACGGCCGTATTATCGCCTTTATCTCTTTCACACTATTCTCCTTCCAAGGACTGGTCCTGGGCTTGGCAGCTGTAGGTTTACGCCGATTTACATTTCCAATTCGACCTCTTTCTTCTCGAACCAACTGTAAACCGCCGGGATTATCAGCAAAGTCAGCAGGGTTGAGGTAATCAGCCCTCCCACGACAACTGTGGCTAGCGGCTTTTGTATCTCGGAACCCGCGCCGCTAGCAAGCAGCATCGGCAACAGGCTGAAAATCGCTATGGACGCGGTCATCAAAACCGGGCGCAAGCGGTCCAGGCTTCCCTTCCTGATGGCATCCTGCAACTCGACACCTTCCTCGCGCAACTGGGAGATGCGTGACACCAATACCAGTCCGTTCAAGACGGCCACTCCAAAGAGCACCACGAACCCGACGGAAGCCGGGACCGACAGATATTGTCCCGAAAGGAAGAGGGCGAAGATACCGCCTATCAGGGCAAACGGCAGATTGGATATCACCAGCAGCGCCAGCCGGATTGATCTGAAGGTGACAAACAGCAGGAGCAGTATCAAGGCGATGGCAATGGGTCCGATGACCAACAGTTTGTTCATCGCTCTCTGCTGGTTTTCAAATTGCCCACCCCAGGTGAGGTAATAACCGGACGGCAGCTGGACATTTGCTTTTATCTTTTGCCTTGCCTCGGCCACAAAGCCGCCGATGTCCCTGCCGCTTATATTCATCTCAATGCCGATTCTCCGGACGCCATCCTGGCGGCTTATTTGAACCGGTCCTTCGACCATTTCCACCAACGCCAACTGTTCAAGGGGGATGTTCATGCCCGATTTCGTGGTGACCAGGATGTTTTTAATGGATTCCAGGGAATTTCTGTTTTCCTCGGGCAGACGGACGGTTATATCGAAGCTCCGGTTCTCCTCATAGAATTTTGAAGCCGATTTTCCGGCGACCGCTATTTCGATTACCTTCTGTACATCGCTGATATTCAAACCATAGCGCGCTATTTTGGACCGATCGATGTTCACCGTCAGATACGGCTGTCCGGAAACTTTTTCGGTAGCCAAATCGGTCCCACCCTTTATGGTAGAAAGAACTTTTGCGATTTCAGCTGACTTACTATTGAGCACGTCGATATCTTCGCCAAAAAGCTTAACAATGAGTTGCGCGCGTGTTCCGGCAACGAGCTCATCGATCCTGCACTGAATTGGCTGGCTGAAACCGAAACCGATGCCTGCTACCGATTCCAGGGACTTGCGCATTTCATTGGTCAGTTCTTCCTTGGAAATATCCCGCTTCCATTGGCTCTTCGGCTTGAATATCCCGACATACCCTGTTTTGTCCGGTCCCCTGGTGTCCAGGGCGACGCCGGTCTGTCCGGTTCGAGACACGATCACATCCAGTTCATCAAACTGCTTCAGTTTTTCGGCGGCACGCTGGTTCACTTCCATCGCCTTGGAAAGGGAAACGCCGGGAAGCATCGACACATCCATATCGAACGAGCCTTCGTCCATGGTCGGAATGAACTCCGTTCCCAATCTTGTCAACAGCAGCAGGGAAACGACCAGCAGTACCCCGGCCACTCCGAGTATCACCCTTTTCTTGTCCATTGCGTATTCCAGAAGCGGCAGATAACCTTTTTTCGCGTGCTTCATCAGAAAGCTTTCTTCTTCCGGTTGCGGTTTCAGAAACAGTATGCAGAGCACGGGAATTACGAATATGGAAAGGATCAACGAAGAGAGCAGCGCGATCGCCACGGTCATGGCAAGGGGGCTGAACATCTTCCCCTCGATCCCTTCCAGGGAAAGAATGGGGATGAAGGTAATCGCGATGATAAGCTCTCCGAAGATACTCGGTTTTCTGACCTCCAGCACCGCCTTCAGGACGGTGAATATTTTGGGATGCTTGACTCCATCCTCGCTTAAATGCCGCTGCACGTTTTCGACCTGGATTATGGTCGTGTCTATTATCATACCGATGGAGATGGCAAGACCGCCGAGCGACATCAAGTTTGCGCTTATCCCCACAAGCTTCATTACTATAAATGTGACCAAAAGCGATAGCGGCAAGGCGATCAGGACAACGAAACTGCCCCTGAAACTGTTAAGCAGCAAATAGAGCACGATAAGGACCAGAAGTGAGCCTTCAATCAGTGCTTTATTCACCGTGTTCACGCTGGCATCGACGATATCGCCCCTATCGTAATAGGAAAGTATCTTTACGCCATCCGGGAGAATATTGTTTTCATTTATTTCCCTGACTTTTTCTTTTACCTGACGGACGACTTCACGGCTGTTGGCGCCGCGCAGCATCATGACTATTCCGCCAACGGCTTCATCCTTGCCGTTCTTCATGGCAGCACCCATGCGCACCGCCTCGCCGATCTTCACTTGGGCCACGTCCCGCAGGTAGGTTGGTGTGCCATTTTGAGATCTGAGGACGATATTCTCAATGTCACTGACGTCCTTGATCAGCCCTACTCCGCGTACGATGAACTGATCGGAGTCTCTCTCCAGGATATTGCCACCGACATTCTGGTTATTGTTTCCGATCGCGGTATATACATCCTCCACCGTCAGCGAGTACTTCAGCAATTTTTCCGGCGCCACGATCACCTGGTATTGCTTGAAATAACCGCCGAAGGAATTTATTTCATTTACTCCGGCGACGCTTTTCAGCTGGGGAGTGATGATCCACTCCTGAATCGTTCTCAGGTTTGCCAGGTAGGCGATCTTCTGAGCCGGGTCCTTGGGCATTTTGCTTTCGAGGGTGTATTGATAGATCTCTCCCATTGCCGTTCCAATCGGCCCCATGGCGACCTCGACCCCCTTGGGGACCTTTTCCCTCGCTTCCGCCAGGCGCTCGAATACCAGCTGGCGGGCAAAATAGATGTCGACATTGTCCTTGAAAACGATGGTGACAATGGACATGCCGAACTTGGTGACCGAACGCAGCTGTTCGATATCCGGCAGACCGCGCATCGACATTTCGATGGGATAGGTTACGTTTCTCTCGATTTCTATCGCGGACAGTCCGTCCGCGTGGCTTACGACCTCTACCTGTATGTTGGTAACATCGGGAAACGCGTCAATGGGCAGGTTCAGATAGGAATAGAGCCCGAATGGAACTATCAGAAGCGCGAGGAATATGACCATTCCTTTTTGCTTCAGCGTATAGGCAATTATTTTTTCTAACATTAGTGATCGTCTCCCGTCACTGATTCATGTATCGATAATGGAGTCACTATTCCCCCAGTTCGCCTTTTTTCAGTTCCGACTTCAGCAGGAAACCTCCCTTGACCGCGTAGCGTTCGCCTTCCTTGAGGCCGCCCGTCACTTCCACCTTGCCTCCGGAGGCTCGGCCCAGGTCAACGATGCGCGGAACGAACTCCGTGCCATTTTCCGTGACGAACAGCACCTTTTTGCCTTCCAGTTCCTGCAGGGCGGATTCGGGAACTGCCAGGACCGGCTGCGCATCAGCCGGCAGCGCCAACTCGACACTGGCAAACATCTCCGGTTTCAGCTTGCGTCCCACATTTACCACCTCGACACGGGCCTTGACGGTACGGGTGGCTTGGTCCACAACGTCGGCCAGGTGATTGATGCGGCCATGGAACCTAAGGTCGGGAAAGGCGCCGATGGTGACTACGGCTTTCTGTCCCTTGTGCACCTTGAACAGGTCTTTCTCGTTGATATCCACCATGACCCAGACCGTGGAGAGGTCGGCGATGGTGTAGAGACTCTTGGTGGGATCGGCGAGTTCCCCGACGATGGCATGCTTTTCGGTGATGACGCCGCCGATGGGCGATCGGACCGGCAGGAGCTGCCTTTTGTGGCTCGCCTTGCCCAAACCGGCGGGAGAGAGCCCATAGAGGGTCAGACGCTCTTCGTCAGTGTGCATCTCGGTCAGGGTCATCTGGTAATCGGTTTCGGCCTGAAGGATGTCCTTGCGGGCGGCGATCTTCTTGCCAACCAGCACCTTGACACGATCGAGGTTATTCTTGGCCAGGGAGAGCTTGGTCCTGGACTGGCGGTAACGATTCATCGCCTCGCCCAGTTCCAGAGAGTCCAGCATGACCAGTACCTGGCCGGAGGCGACGCTGTCCCCGAGGGAAGCCTTGACGGAAGTGACCTTGCCGGATACGCGCGGCGAGACATGGGCGATCCGGTCGCCGTTCACCTCCACCTTGCCGGTGGCGCTGATGGCACCGGCAAGACGTTCCTTTTTAACGCTTTCCAGGGCAACGCCGTTTAGTTGCTGTTTTTCCGGCGTTATTGAAAGCTTTGCTGGTGCGCCGTTCTTTTCGGCTGTGCCTTCCTTATTCTCGTCGGCTTTCTTTTCCGCGGGCAACACGGACTCTTTTACCTCCCCCTTGCCGCCTGCAAGGTACGAGGAGCGGTAGTAATAGCCGCCTCCCAAGGCAAGAGCCAGCAAAAGTCCGATGATGATTCCCTTTTTCTTCACTGTACACCTCCGGTCAATTCGACGGCCACGGCCGATTCAAGTTTGATAAAAGCCACGTTTCTGCCATGCAGGGCGAGCAGATAGCCATCGTTCACCTCGAAGAATTTCTTCTGCTCCTGGATGACCGCCAGAATGCCGACCTCGCCAAGCCGGTAGGCTTCCTGAGTCAGTTTCTGGTTTTCATCCAGTTGGGGCAGTATGTTGGCGCGGTACAGAGAAAGTACTTTTTCGGCGTTGAGAAAGCCGGCGTGGGCAGTCTCAACCTCGCGCTGCACGTTTTTTCCGGAAGCAGACAGGCGGCTTTCCGTGCTGCTGCGCCGGGCCCGGGCCTCCTGAACTCCGGCCTGATTCCTGTCGAAAAGCGGAATGGGCATGGAAAGCTTCACCCCCACGGTATAGGTCGTTTCCTTCCACTCAACGCCTGCGACCTCAACGGCGGTGGTGTCGCGCTTGAGAGCGATGCCGGCGGTAATGCTGGGGATGGCCTCGGCCCGGGCCAGGACAATGTCCGATTCACCCCGGTTCCTTTCAGCCTCCAGCGCCTTTAAGTCAGGTCGCGCGCCTAGCGCCAGCAGCTTCAGGTCGGCCAGGTTTCTCGTCAGGATGCTCCCGCTATCCAGCACCCCGGCAATCCCAGGGTATTCACCGGGTGCCAGCCCCATGAGGGTCCCAAGTTTAGCCCGGTTTTGCTGCAGGCTTCTGTCGACCTCGATCGCGGCCCCTTCGCTTCGAGCCAGTTCCACCTGGACCAGGTTCATTTCCAGTTCCGGGATGTCCCCTGCAGCCAGGCGTTCCCTCGTGACATCAAGGAGTTGGTGATTGAGCGCTATGGATCTATCCGCCAGGGCGACCCGCTGTTCGGTCAGAAGGACGTCAAAGAAAGTCGTCTTCACCTCTTCGCGCAGCACCCTCTCCCGATCGGCCAGCTGCCAGCGATACATTTCCAGCTCTCGATCAGCCATGGCGAGACGCTTCCCCCGCTTTCCCGACAGGAAGAACTCCTGTGACAGCCCAAGCGACAGGCTGTTCTCGGCGCTGCTGCCGGTCAGGGCGCCCGTGCCCCCCTCAAGTTCCAGGGAGGGGTTGGGCAGGAGTCCCGCCTTGGTCTTGCCGGCGTCACGGATACCTTTCTCTTCGCGAAACGACGCGAGGTCCCCGTTATTTGATAACGAAAACTCGACAGCCTGCGGCAGCGCCAGCTTCTGTGTCTCCGCCCACAGCGAGGCGGAACTGAAAAGACACAGGATTCCCGGCACGAGAAGCAGTACTCCTCTTGCATAAACAGTTGTTCCCAAGGGAATAACCTCCTTATATTCAGTTGTGATGTAGATAATCTGAAACGGTTCTGGTCGCACCGCGATGGAAAATAAAGAGGCAGCTGTCCCTCAAGGGTGAGAGAAAAGATGCACAACCATCACGGGGATTCAGGCCAAATTTTGTGGGGGAATAAACTTGGGGAGATAGACTTCGGGTAAATGCTTGAACTCTTCAGACGTGCCGAAGTCGATGATGCTAGGGTTATAGCTGAGCTGAAACGGATGGATGGTCAACTGCGCATGGCAAGCGCAGTTCAAACAGGATTCGCAATCATCATAGTCGTCGTGAGGTGAAAGTGGGGAACAAGGAGATTGGTGCGACGCGGAAATTTCCAATGACGAGACGGCAACCATTGCCGAGGTTTGGTGACCTTGCATGGCGTGGGCGCAATTATGCACGCCATGCATCGTGACGGTCATCACGACTACCAGCAGAACCCAGGAAAAGAATTTTAGGTGGACTTTTTTGGCCATAAAGATTGCCGGATAATGTCCGACTCTTCGGGAAATGTCAAGAAGCTAATGGTTGCGTGATCTACGGCCTCGGGGGGAGCGCAAACCTCACCTCCGGGTTACCATGGAACCGGGCGATCCCGCGGCCCGGAACTCTCCTGCGCCGCCAGACTGGTTTTCTCCCACACCATTAACAAAAAAAACGGCCCCATCGAAACGGGGCCGTCTGTTACTGCGAGGCGAAACGTTAGTCCATTTTTACGGGCACTTTTGCCTTCAGCATGAACTTGCCGTCCTTGACAGCAAGCAGGCTCAACGGGGTCTTTATCGGCTCGCGGTTAGCCTGCATGCTGATGGTGCCTGACACGCCCGCGAAGTTCTTGGTCTTGGCGAGGGCATCCTTGAAGAGCTTGGGATCGACGCTGTTGGCGCGTTTCATGGAATCAGCCAGCAGCATGATGGCGTCGTAACCCTGGGCGTCGAAGAGGCCGGGAAGTTCACCCTTGTGCTTGGCCTTGAAGGACTCGATGAACTTGGCGGTTTCCGGGGTTGCCTGCTCGGGGGAGAAACCGAGAGCGGACATGGACCCTTCCACGGCGGGGCCGCCCAGTTCGATGAATTTCGGGGAGAACAGTCCGTCGCCGCCGAACATGGAAACTTTCAGCCCCTGCTTGCGGGCTTCCTTCATGATGAGAGCGCCTTCGGTGTAGTAACCGGAGAACAGGATGACGTCGGGCTTCTTGGCCTTGATGTTGGTGATCTGGCCGCTGAAGTCCTTGTCGCCGTCCTTCACCTTCTCGTCGGCCACGATCGTGATTTCCTTCACCTTCGCCGCCGAATCGCGGAAGGTCTGGGAGAGACCGACGCTGTAATCGTTGTTGTCGGAGGTGATGATCGCCACCTTCTTATACTTCAGTTCCTTGGCGAAGTAATCGATGCAGGCGGGGATGGCGATTGAGTCGAGCAGGGTGTCGCGGAAGATGTAGTCGCCGTTCTCAACGACGCCGGGTCCGGTGGAGCCCGCGGAGAGCAGGACCACGCCCGCCTTCTGAGCGATCGGCGCGGCTACCTTGGTGATGCCGGTGGTCGGGTCGCCGACGATGGCCACGACCTTGTCGCGGGAGATGAATTTCTGGGTGACCGAGGCGCCTTCCTGCTTGTCGCCACGGTTGTCGGCCTCGATGATTTCGATCTTCTTGCCGAGCACGCCGCCAGCTGTGTTGATCTCGTCGGCGGCCATCTTCATCCCTTCCAGGGTCGGCTTGCCGAACATGGCGACGTCGCCGGTGAGGGCGCCCAGGAAACCGATTTTGATAGTGTTGGCTGCAGGTGCTGCGCCGGTGGCGCCTTCCTTGGCTTCCTTCTTCTTGCAGCCGAACGTACCGGCTGCGAGGATTACAACCAGGAGCAACGCGCTCATCTTCTTAAAGCTCATGCAGACTACCTCCCTTTGGTTAGTGAATCACAGTGAGTACTTCGGACGCCCAAGCTAACAACTGATTTCTACATCTGTCAAGCCCATGGCAAAACATTGCAGCTACTACATTGTCCTTCTCTCCGGGAGAGATCCCGGAGAGAAGGACAGTCAAACTAGAATACGTACTTGGCAATGATCTTGAGGTCATAAGGGTTGTCTGCGTTCAGACCGTCAAAGTAGTCGCCGAGGAACACGTAACCGGCGCGAGCGCCGAGGGTCACGTTGGGGGTCAGCTTGTAGTTGGACTCGGTGTTGATCTCGGTGCCGAGGTAGTTACCTTTGCCGCCCTTATAGCTTGCGAACTTGTCGTTGGCGATGGCGGCGAAGCCGGCATTGACGCTGCTGGTGATCCTGTCGGTACAGGGATGGTCGTAGCCGAGCGAACCCAGGATGACGCCCTGGCGATAGTTGGAAACGTCATAGACTATGGCATTGTCGATGGTGGTGGCATTCTTGTCGCGACCGAGGATGATCAGCTCGGAGTCGTAGAAGCCGCCTGCCTCGGTGCCGGTTGCGGCGTTGTAAAGAGAGTGGTTGCCGCCGGCTACGTAGAGAAACTCGCTGCGCGCGGTGCCGCCAAGGAGGGCCATCTTGGCGCCAAGGTTGAACTCATAACCTTTGGCTTTCTGGGTAGCGCTGAGATCGCCGAACTGAGCCAGGGCGAAACCGTTGATGGTGACCGGTCCGACGACCCCTTCGGCGTTGATGCCGATGCTGTGAACCCTGGCATCGTTGCTGGGGTTTGCCGTAGTAGTGGTAGTAACGGAACCGTAAACGGGAGTTCCATCGGCAGTAACGCCGGTCTGCGGGCCGACAGGAGTGACCGTGGTTGTGGAACCGTTGGCGCGACTGTCCTGGATGTAGTAGTAAGCCGCGCCGACTTTTATGTCCTTGGTGATGTTGTACCTGCCGTCGAGTTGGAGCAGGTCGACGGTTCCCTTGCCCAAGGTTCTGTCATTGGTCCAGTCCCAGGTGTCGTTCCAGCGGAAGAAGCCCGCGGTGACTCCGGCATTTGCATAGTTGTGGGAGAGAAGCACGCCGGCCATGTCGGCATCGAAGATGGTTCCCTTGAAGGCATCGGTGTTGCCCATCATGCCGAGCTTGGCGTTCACGTAGGTCGGGTAATTCAGTTCAAGGTAGAGGTTTTTAGTTTCGATATTGACCGAATCGGCGCCGATTGCGCCACCGCTGCCGCGCCCCGTAGTGTAGGAACTGTTGCCCAACCAGTTGTAATCCAGCTCGAAATTGGTCACCAGTTTCACACTTTCGCTCGCCTTGGCGGTATAGCCGAGACGAACACGCTGCACAAAGTAGTTCTCGGTGGGCGCATTCTTCCGAAGGCCGCGATCGCTGGTGGGGTTGGTTTCGAACGCGTTGTTGCCGGCTGCGCTGTAGTTGGAGAGGTCGTAGAAGGAGGTGAAGGCACCGTGGAACTCGTTCTCCAGGGCCAGGGCGGGTACTGCGGTCGCGACAGTAAGCGCGCCTGCGGCGGCTACGGCGAGAAACTTCTTGTTCAACTTCATGTGTTTCCTCCTCGTTCAGTGTTTAATTAAATTGCATAGCTAGCTTGCCAAGGTTACTACCAGTTCAACTGAAGGGGACCATCACCACCTTTCGCGTAAAGTATGTTAGCCGCACGGGCACCATCCTGCTAAAAAAACCGCTCGCTTCCTTCATGCACCGAAACTACAGAATCTGACTCAAAAAAAGCTTGGCGCGGTCGTGGGTGGGAGCTGTGAAGAAATGCTCCGGCGTCCCCTCCTCCACGATGCGGCCGGCGTCCATGAATATCACCCGGTCCGCCACCTCCCGGGCAAAGCCCATCTCGTGGGTGACCACCGCCATGGTCATCCCCTCCCGCGCCAGGGCCTTCATCACGTCGAGCACCTCGCCGATCATCTCGGGGTCAAGCGCCGAGGTCGGCTCGTCGAAAAGCAGCAGCTTCGGGTCCATGGCGAGGGAGCGGGCGATGGCGACGCGCTGCTGCTGGCCACCGGAAAGCTTTCCCGGATAGGCCGACGCCTTCTCCACCAGCCCCACCTTCTCCAAAAGCTCCATGGCGCGCGCCTCGGCGTCCTTCCTGGAGCGCTTGCGGACTACGATCTGGGCGAGTGTCAGATTCTCCAGGACCGTCTTGTGCGGGAAGAGGTTGAAGGCCTGGAACACCATGCCGACCTCCTTGCGCACCCGGGTGATGTCGGTTTTAGGATCGGAGAGGTCCATGCCGTCCACCATGATGCGTCCGCCGTCGATCTGCTCAAGCCTGTTGATGGAACGAAGCAGTGTGGATTTGCCGGAACCGGACGGGCCGATGATGACCACCTTCTCGCCGTCGTAAATGTCGAGGGAGACCCCGTCCAAGGCCCGGCAGGAACCGTAGGTCTTGACGATCTTCGTCGCCTGCACCATCTTTTTGCGCTCACTTGTTGGCACTGACACGCTCCTCCATGATCCCGATGATCTTCGATAAAAAGAGCGTGATGATCAGGTAGATCAGCGCGATGACCGTGTAGGTCTCGAAATAGGTGAACGACTCGGAGGCGAACTCGCGCCCGCGCCGCAGTAGGTCGGCGACCGCGATGATGGAGACCAGGGAGGAATCCTTCAAAAGGGCGATGAACTCGTTTCCCACCGGCGGCAGGATGACCTTCACTGCCTGGGGGAGAATCACGTGACGCATGGTCTGCCAGCGGCTCATGCCGAGCGACAGGGCGGCTTCCTCCTGCCCCTTGGCGATCGACTCGATCCCGGCGCGCACCACCTCGCCCATGTAGGCGCCGTAGCAGACGGCCATGGCGATGATGGCGGAGAGGATCGCGGGGACCTTGACGATGGTGCCCAGGGCGTAATAGATGTAGAAGAGCTGCACAAGGAGCGGAATGCCGCGGATGACCTCCACGTAGAGCGAGGCCGCGCCGTTGAATAATTTGTTTTTGGAAATTCTCCCCAGGCCGGTGATGAGGCCGATGATTATGGCCAGGACGATCGAGCCGAGGGTTACCTGGAAGGTAACCAGTATGCCGTCGGGGACGAACTTCAGGATGTTGAGATAGGGGTCGGGCTTGGTGTACGTCAGATACGCGAGGATGCCGATGGCGCCAAAAAAGGCGATGCGCCAGGCGGTGAAAAGTCCCCGGTCGCTCTTTCTCGGGATGGCGGCGCCGTCCCCCACGTCGATTACCTGCTTCTTTGCTTCATTGCTCATGCGTTGGTTTGTCCATCCGGAATTTGAGGATAACGTGGGGGCGTGGCGCACACCGGACGCATGCGCCACGCCGCCACCGAGTAAACGGTGCTTCGGGAAATATTGAGTGCTATTTCAGCCACTTCTTCTTGAGCTGCTCGTCGATTTTCTTCTTCTTGGCGGCGGTGATGCCCTTGTTGATCAGCGCGACAAGATCCTTGTTCCCTTTTTTCACCACGATGCCGTAGGCTTCCTTGGTGAAGGGCTTGCCGACGATCTTGAACTTGGCGCTGTATTCCTTCTTCTGCATGGCGTAGATGATGGCGGTGGTCTCGTCGCAGACCACGCCGGAAATGCGGCCGGCAGCCATGTCAGCGAAGGCAAGACCGACTTCGTCATAGGTCTTCAGTACCACGCCGGCGTTCTTCTTCACTTCCATGGCGCCTGTGGTGCCGATCTGCGCGCCCACGTTCTTTCCCTTGAGGGCAGCAAGCTTCGCGGCCTTTTCGGCCTTGGGTACCACGAGGACCTGACCGGCGTTTATATAGGGAATGGAAAAATCGTACTTGGCGCGCCGCTCGTCGGTGATGGTGACCGACGAGATGATCGCGTCGTACTGGCCGGCTTCCACTCCGGCAAAGATGCCGTCCCAGGCGGTATTCTTGAAGACCACCTTGAAACCGGCCTCCTTGGCGACCGCGTTCATGAAGTCGATATCGAAGCCGACGATCTGCTTTTTAGCGTCCACCATCTCCATCGGCGGCCAGGTCGCGTCGGTTGCGACGGTTACTGTTTTCACACCTTTGGGCGCCGTCGCCGCCAGGACTCCCGATGCGGTACAGATACCGGTAAGCGCCAGAACTGCTGCCATGATACGGAATAATTTCATGTTTCCCCCTTGCCGAGCGTTTTAAATTAGGCAGAACACACCATCCTACATTTCGCGGATAACTATTAGGGATTTTGGGGCGGCTTGTCAACCATCTAAATCAGATTAACAGTTGCGCCCGAATTTAGCGCATGTTAACTTCGATGAATCCCGGTGTGAATTCAGAGTTTTAAAGGGTCAAAAAAAGGTTGCGGCATATGAAAAAAATCCGAGCGGCATTACTGCTTTTAATAACCACCTTCTTCTGGGGAGTCGGCTTCACTCTGGTTAAGGATGCGATCAGCCTGGTGGACGTCTTCGTCTTCCTCTCCCAGCGTTTCCTGTTGGCGGCCGGTATCATGCTGCCGTTTGCCCTTTGGCGCTTAAACAGGTTGAACCGACGGCTCCTTTTACACGGCGGTATCCTGGGCGCGCTCCTTTTCGGGGCCTACGCCTTTCAAACCGTCGCGCTCAAGTACACCAGCGCCTCCAACGCCGGCTTCCTGACCGGCCTCAACGTGGTGCTGGTCCCGTTCTTTGGCGCCCTGCTCTTTCGCCAGCCCATCGGCCGCAACATCAGGTGGGGGGTGGGCCTCGCTGTCGTCGGCCTTTTCCTGCTCTGCACAAATGGCAGCTTAAGCTTCAATAACGGCGACATCCTCGCCGCCATCTGCGGAGGGTGCGTCGCTCTGCACGTCCTTTTCACCAGCCGCTTCGCTCGCAATGCCACCAGCGACGTCTACCTGTTGACCACCCTGCAGCTCCTTACCGTCGGCGTGCTGAGCCTGGTCACGGCGGGCATGACCGGCCAGAGGGTCTTCGTCTGGCACCCGGAACTCTTCTGGACCCTCGCCATCTGCGTCCTGATCGCTACCATTTTCGCCTTTCTGGTGCAGACCTCGATGCAAAGATTCATAAGCCCGTCCCACACAGCGCTCATCTTCTGCACGGAGCCGGTTTTCGGCGCCGGATACGCATACTTTGCCGCGGGAGAAAGGCTCGGTTTTTTCGGATTCACCGGTGCGGTGCTGATACTTGCGGGGATGATCGTTTCGGAGCTTCTGCCGGACGAGCCAGGTGTTGTGGAAGATATCGCCCTGAGCGCCGAGGCCTAGCGCTAAATTCCACCGCGAAAGAGAGGACACCGCCCCGTCCTGGAGCATAGAGCGGCCTTAACCACCAAAAACAAAACTTTAATGGAACGCGGATGACGCGGATTGAGCGGATTTGTGCAGATTAAACAAGACTCGGGGTTAAACCTTTTCAGTTCTAAATCCGCCTGAATCCGATCCATCAGATCTGTATCCGCGGTCTATTGCCTTCTTTGACTCTGATTACCTTTGCATGGGGGATAATTCTGTTATTAAATGGCGGGAATAAGGCGCGGACGAGTCTGCCCAGGTTCTAAATCCGAAATCGGATGGGCGCTCAGGGTAGAGCGGGACGACAAGGCACCGTTGCTTTTGATTATCAGCGGAATTTAGCATGACATGCAGCACATACCTTCTCAACTTTTGTGAAAGAAGTTTTTGCACCGGCAAAATCTCCCTTTTTGGCCAGATTTACCGTGGATGTCAGCGCCACTTCCAGATTCGTGGCGAATGCCAGGAAATTATTCCGCTGACTGACGTTTCTATGCGGCTTCGATTTTTTCAGGTCGGGAACTGCGGCCAGCATCCTGCCGGATTCCAGCTCAACAGCAGCTGCATCGCCTTTCCCAAGGGCCGTCTCCAGCCCTGCTGACGCCACTGAGAACATCGGCATAATGGCATGGAGCTTCTGCATCTGAGCTTCCGCCGTTTTGCCATGCCCTTCGGTGCCGTGGGCAAAAGCCTCTCCATACATGGTCAACGCTCCAAGCAGAAGACAGATTGCCGTTACAGCGCGTTTGTTTCTCATTTCCCCTCCGGCCGGGTAATTGTTCGATGCTTCCTCGCCTGCAGAAGCCTGATCTGGCCACCCTCTCAGTACCACTAGCGAATCGAATGAATGGCTGAGGCGGGCCTTTAGGCCCGCCTCAAACTGATTGCGACTATGGTCACTAAACCTGTTTATTTCAATGTCTACTTAATACGCGGAGGGTCTCATTGGCCTCTTTCAACTTTCTGTCGAGGGTCTTGAGCTCTTTCACGGTATAGGTGCTGGCACCTTTTTCCTCGATTTCGACTTGCAGCTTCGCGATTCTGTTCTGAATGCTGTCGACTTCCTGGGCGCAGTTCTTCAGCAGCATCGCGCACTCCTTGGCGCATTTTTCGTCCATGGCCTGATGGGATGCGCCATGCTGGTGCGCCTCCTCAGCGAAGACCGGAGCCGCTGCCGCGAAAAGGGATATGGCGGTGAGAATAATCATTTGATTTTTCATTGTAATATTACTCCTTTGGAATAGCTTGCCCTACTTGACCGTGTACCAGAATTTGGAGCTGTGCACCTTGCCGCCTTTCAGCTGGAACCTGCTCATCACCCCGTATTTCCCCTTCTTGGACAGGTCGAAGTCGGCCCCGAAGTGCCCCTGCATTCCCACCAGGTCCTTGGCCTGGACGCTCTTGTCGGGGTTCTGTACTTTGAGCACCACGTCACCCTCGGTCAGGGCCTTGCCGGTTTTGACGTCCAGGAAGGAAACCGCGATGTGATGGGTCTCTTTCATCCCCTTGGGCAGTTCCATCTTTATTCCCTTCATATGCTCTTTCATGCCCATGACTTTGAAGGTTGCCTTCACGCCAGCCACCACTTCCTCATGGGCGACATCGCCCTGATGGCCGCCGTGGCTCATATCCATGCCTTGCATGGAACCATGGTCCATTGCGGCGAAAGAGGTCATGGGAGCCGCCAGGGCGAAGAGTGCTGCGATCGTTACGGTGATTTTTTTCATGGTACGGATTCTCCTTTGATTAGGTATGGTTAGTAGACGTCTTACTAAGAGCACGTGCCGTGCCAAGGCATGGCAACCTGTCATTACAGCGCCTTACGATTACCCCGCCATGTCACCGTGGGGGATATTCAACATGTGCGTAGCATATTCCTCTATGGTTAGTGCTTCATCCCGGAATACTTGAGCCTCCCCTTCTTCAAATCCCGCTTTTTCATCAGCACGAAGATCACCGGCGTCATGATCAGCACATGAATGGCCGAGGTGATCATGCCGCCGATCATTGGAGCTGCGATCGGCTTCATAACGTCAGCGCCGGTGCCCGAGGACCACATGATCGGCAGCAGGCCCAAGAGTGCCACCGCCACGGTCATCAGTTTGGGGCGCAGGCGGAGCACCGCCCCCTCGAAGGTCGCGTCGTAAATATCCTGTTCGCTGCAGGGGCCATTGATCAGCTTTTTGTCCAGCGCCTCGTGCAGGTAGATGACCATTACCACCCCGGTTTCCACCGCGATGCCGTAGAGGGCGATGAATCCTACCCAGACCGCAACCGAGAGGTTGTAGCCCAGGGCATACACCAGGTAGACTCCGCCGATCAGGGCGAAGGGGACCGAAAGCATGACCATGCTCGCCTCCAGGGTCGAATGAAAGGTGAAGAAGAGCAGGATGAAGATGATCACGATCCCTATCGGCACCAGAACCTGCAGCCGGGCCTTGGCGCGGATCTGGTTCTCCCATTGACCGGACCAGGCGAGGTAATATCCGGCGGGGAGCTTCAGGTTCTTTTCCAGCACCTCCTTGGCCTCGGTGACGAAGCCCCCCATGTCCCGGCCCCGGACGTTGAGAAAGACCAGGGATCGCAGGAGTCCCCCCTCGGAGTTGATCTCCGGCGCGCCGGTGGATATTTTCAGCCTGGTCACCAGCGAGAGCGGCACCTGAGCCCCCTCCGCCCCCGCCACCAGTATGCGTCGGATGGACGGGATGCTGTCGCGGTAGTCCCGCAGGTAGCGGATCCGAATCGGAAAGCGGTTGCGCCCCTCGACGGTGGTGGAAAGCATCGCGCCCCCAAGGGCGGTCTCGATGACATCCTGGATATCTCCCACGGCAACGCCGTAACGGGCGGCCGCCTCGCGGTCGATGTCGATGTCGATGTAATTGCCGCCGGTGACCCGTTCAGCCACCACGTCGGCGGCGCCCTTGATCGGCTTCAGGATGGTCTCGGCCTGAAGCGCCAGGTCCTTCAGCACATTCAGGTCGTTGCCGAATATTTTCACCCCGAGGTCGGTGCGCACCCCGGTGGAGAGCATGTTGATCCGGTTGATGATCGGCTGGGTCCAGCCGTTCCTCACCCCGATCTGGCGCAGCTTGCCGTCCAGTTCGGCCACGATGTCGGCCTTTTTCATGCCGGCCCGCCACTTCTCCTTGGGCTTCAGGATGATGATGCTCTCGAACATGGAGACCGGCGCCGGGTCGGTGGAGGTTTCGGCCCGGCCCACCTTGCCGAGCACATGCTCCACCTCGGGGACGCTCTTGATGATGGTGTCCTGCACCTGAATCAGCCGCTTGGCCTCGGTGATGGAGACGTTGGGGAGCGTGACCGGCATGTAGAGAAGCGACCCTTCGTCCAGGGGCGGCATGAACTCGCTCCCCAGGCTCATGAACATGGGCACGGCAATCAGCAGGGCCACCACGTTCAGGGCGATGGTGGTCTTTTTCCAGACCAGCACCCAGCGGATCACCGGCGAATACAGTTTAATGAAGAAGGTGGAGACCGGATTGGAGCTCTCCGGCGGCATCTTGCCCCGCATGAAGTAGTACATCAGCACCGGCACCAGGGTGATGGCGATCAGGGCGCTCCCCATCATGGAGAAGGTTTTGGTGAAGGCGAGCGGATGGAACAGTTTCCCCTCCTGCCCCTCCAGCATGAACACCGGCACGAAGGAGAGCACGATGATCGCCAGGGAGAAGAAGATGGCACGTCCCACCTGCTTGGCCGAGGCAATGACGACCTCCAGCCGCTTTTCCGCCCGCTCCTCGGGAGGCATCTCCGAGAGATGGCGGTAGCAGTTCTCCACCATGATCACGCCGGCGTCCACCAGGACACCGATGGCTATGGCGATGCCGCCCAGGGACATGATGTTGGAGGTTACCCCCATGAGCTTCATGGTGATGAAGGCGATCAGGACCGAGATCGGTAGGGTCAAAACGATAACCAAGGCACTCTGGAAATGGAGTAGGAATACCAGGATGACCAGCGAGACGACGATCGATTCCTCCAGCAGGTTCCTTTTCAGGGTGTCAACCGCCCGCGCGATAAGGTCGGAGCGGTCGTAGGAGACCCTGACCTTCACGCCGGGAGGCAACCCTTTTTCCAGATCCTTGATCTTCACCTTCACCCGGTCGATGACTTCCTTGGCGTTCTCGCCGTAGCGCATGACCACGATGCCGCCGACGGCCTCGCCCTCGCCGTTTATCTCCAGGAGCCCGCGCCGGATGGAGCCCCCCATCTGCACGGTGCCGAGGTTCTTGAGGTAAACGGGGGTACCGCGCATGTCGGCCCCGATCACGATATTCTCAAGGTCGGCCTTGGACTTCACGTAGCCCTGTCCCCGGATAAGGTACTCGGCATCGGCCTGTTCGATCAGCCGTCCCCCGACATCCTTGTTGGAGGCCTTGACCGCCTCCATGACCTTGCCCACCTTGATGTTGTAGGCGAAGAGCTTGCTGGGGTCGAGATCGATCTGGTATTCGCGAACGAAACCGCCGATGGAGGCGACCTCCGCCACCCCCTGGACCGTGTTGAGCTGGTAGCGGACGAACCAGTCCTGCAGGGTGCGCAGCTGTTCCAGGTCGTACCCCTTCCCTTCCAGGGTGTACCAGAAGACGTGGCCGACGCCGGTGCCGTCGGGCCCAAGCGTCGGGACCACTCCGGGAGGAAGCAGGGAGGCCGCATAGTTCAGGCGTTCCAGGACCCGGGTCCTGGCCCAGTAGATATCCGCCTTGTCCTCGAAGATGACGTAGATCATGGAAAAGCCGAAGGCGGAAGAGGCGCGCACGGCGCGGACCTGGGGGAGCCCCTGCAGGTTCACCGCCAGCGGATAGGTCACCTGGTCCTCCACCACCTGGGGCGAGCGGCCCGGATAGTCGGTAAAGACGATCACCTGGTTGTCGGAGAGGTCGGGAATCGCGTCCACCGGCGTATGGTAGACCGACCAGAGCCCCCAGGCGATGATGAGACCGAACATCATCAGGACGATCACCCGGTTACGGGCGGAGTATTCAATAATCTTTTCGATCATGACAAATCCTTTAATAGAACGCGGATGACGCGGATGACGCGGATTGAGCGGATTTACACGGATTTCAGGAAAGAATTGGTAAAAACAATTCTCTTGAACTCTGGCTTATATCCAAAGTTCAGCAATAATCCGACCTCTTTCCTTGTTGCTTTCAGGTAATTGGTGAGCTGCGCGACATGCTCCTCACGAATATGCTCTGCAGCCTTTAATTCGAGAATAACCAGATCGTTTACCAGGAGATCGGCAAAGTATTCGCCGACCGGCTGCTTTTCATATAGAACCTGAATCGGATGTTCTTGACGCACCTGAAACCTTGAACTCGCCAGTTCAATCAAGAGCGCATTTTCGTAGACTTTTTCCAGGAAACCGTAGCCAAGCGAATTGTAGACTTTGTAAAAAGATCCAATAATCCCGTCAGTAATATCAGAATGAAGCATAAGCTTCTCCTCTTCCGGTTATCAGCGTCAATCCACTCAATCCGCGTCATCCGCGTTCTATTGCCTTGGCTTGTATTACATCTTCATGTCATCCATCTTCAAGGTCCCCTTCTTTGCCGGTGGCTGCCCTGCCGGTGGCACGCTGGGTTTCTTGTCATCCATCTTCATGCCGGGCATGGACCCACCGCCGCTCCCCTTCAGCTGCGATTCGGAATCGATCAGGTAGCCGCCGGATACCGCCACCATGTCCCCTGACTTGAGCCCAGACAGTATCTGGACCTTGTCTTCGACCCGCTCTCCCACCTGCACGTCGCGAGGCTCGAACATCCCCGGCGAGGTTTCCACCCAGACCACCTGGCGCTTTCCGGTATCGATGACCGCTGTCGCCGGGACCACGATCCCCTTGACCAGCGGGACCCTGATGATCGCATTTACGAACATGTCGGGCTTCAACCTCATCCCGGGGTTGCGCATCTCCACGCGCGCCTTGACGGTATGGGTCTTGGGATCGTGAAAAGGGTACACGAAGCTGATCCTGCCGCTGCTGGCGACGCCATGTTCGGCCGAGGAGCGGATTTCGACCTGTTGGCCGACCCGGATATAGGGGACTTCGTTTTCGAAGACATCTATATCCACCCAGACCCTGGAAAGGTCGGCGATATTGAAAAGCACCTCTCCCATGGTGACGTACTGGCCCAGCTGCACCATCTTTTCTATGACGGTGCCGGAGAGCGGCGTGTAGATCGGGAGGCGGATGTTCGGCTTGCCGGCCCGTTCCAGCGCGGCTATCTGATGCTCTTTTACCCCGAACAGCATGAGCCGCTGCTTGGCCGAGGCGACCAGCCCCTCGCCATTCTGGGATATGGAGGGAATGGGAGAGTTTTTCAACTGATCGCGGCTCCTGATGGCCAGCAGGTATTCCTGCTGGGTGGCCAAAAGGTCCGGCGAGTAGAGCTCCGCCACCGGCCTCTCCCTGGTGACCGACGCGCCGACGGTATTTACATTCAGCTTGTCGATGCGGCCGGCGACCCAGGCGGTGACCTTGGCTTGACGCGACTGGTCGAACTGCACGATACCGACGGCGTTGATCTCCTTATTCAGGGTGGCCTGTTTCACCGCGACGGTGGCTACGTTCGCCATGATCCGCTGGGTAGGCGACAGGGAGACGTGCCCGAGCATGTCGGCCTGCTTTTTCTGCTCCGGGGTTTGGGCGCCGGCGCTTGGGACTGAATCGATCTTCTTGATCAGTTCCATGCCGCAGATCGGGCAGGTTCCCGGCTTGTCCTTGATGATGAACGGGTGCATGGAGCAGGTGTAGAGCTGTTTGCCCTGGGCCGCCTGCTGATCGGTCGCCTTGCCGGGATGCTTCTGGTGCCACAGGTACCAGCCGCCAGCTGCGGCCGCGGCCAGCACGATCACCAGGAGGGGAATTGCGATTTTCTTGTTCATAGCCATGGGAAACCTCTTAACTTCTTTAATAGAACGCGGATGACGCGGATTGAGCGGATTTACAAGGATAAACCTTTAATGCTTTATTGGTTAAACCAAGATTTTCACAGCCTAGCGGTCCAGTTTATTCACCAAGCCTCTGCATTATGCAGTTACAATTTTTTAGACGTTGACTACGGCTTGATAGCTTCAAAGGTTTAATCCGCCTTATCCGCTCCATCCGCGTCATCCGCGTTCTATTGCCTTTGATTCTCAAGCAGTGCCGCACCGACCACCGCTTCCAGCCGAGCGAGGTTCATCATGTACTCGGCCTGGGACTCATACAGTTGTCGTTCGTAGTTGAAAAGTGTCATCCTGCTGTCCAGCAGGTTCAGTAAATCCACCTTGTTTACCCGGTAGCCGATGGTGGCCGATTCCAGGGACTGTTCCGCCTGGGGGATGATGCCGGTCCGGTACAGGGTCACCAGTTTCCCCCTCCTTTCCAGCTTGGCGAGCAGGTCGGAAATGCCGGAATCGATTGTGTTCCTGAGGCCGTCCATCTCGTCGGTCGCCATGCGCACCTCTGAATCGGATTCGGCCACCATGGCATGACGCCGCGCCTGTTGCACCGGCAAGTTGAAGGTGACCCCCAGGGAATACATGTCAAGTCCTTCATCTCCCATGGTTTTTTCACGCTGCATGTACTCCAGCGCCACGTTGAAATCGGGATAAAAATCCTTCCTGGCCAACCGGTGCCCCGCCTCCCCTTTTTCGATCTGGGCCCTCAGGCTCTTGACCATGGGGCGACTCTCAAAAGCCAATTCCTTCAATTTGCCGGCCGAAAGCTGCAGCGGTCTGATCTCGAAGTCGGCGATCCTCCCCACCGAGGATTCGGAGGGCCGAAAGAGCAGGGCGTTAAGGGCAGCCACCAGGCTCTTCCGTTCCTGCTCCAGGGAGATCTTCATGTCGAGCAGCTTGGAGCGTTCCACCTGGGATTTGAAGACGTCCTGCTGCACCCCCTGGCCCACGGAGTACTTGATCTCGGCGAGGGTGACGAAGTCGTCGAGGATCCTCAAGTTCTTGTCGGCTATCGCCAGAGACTTGTCCGCATAGTAGATCTGGTAGTAGGTCTCCTTCACCATCCTGACAAGTTCGAGTTTGCGCTCCTCAACCTGCCACCGGTACGACTCGGCTTGCCTCTCGGCCACCTCTTCCTTGAGCCCGCGCTTGCCCCAGAACGGGAGCTGCTGGGAAATACCGATCACCTTCTGGGTCATGGGGTCTTTGCGGAAGTTGAACGGGTCGGACACGATCCCGTTCTGAATCTTCAGCATCAGCATCGGGTCATCCAAGGAGCCGGCCTGGACCACCCGGTTCTTGAACATCCGCCAGCGCGCCTCGGAACTCTTAAGCTCGGGGTTGTTGGCGAGCGACGCGGCAACAAGGGTCGCCAGCTCTTCGGCGGGCGGTTTCGCTTCTTCCGACCATGCCAGGGCGGTCGGCAGAGACAACAGCATAAGCAAGGCAACTGCGTGAAGGTTTTTCATGGGAACTCCTGACTATTTGAGAAGGCGGCGCGGATCTCCCGGCACGTCCATGCCAATCATTATCGAGTTGATGCCATTGAGTCTAAGACGAGAATTTTCGATTTCATTCAGGTTCCGTATTATTCATCGGCAACCTGACCGTCACGGCGGTTCCTTTGCCCTCGACGCTCTCGATAAGCAAGCTGCCGCCATGGCTTTCGATGATCTTCTTGGTGACCACGAGCCCCAGCCCGGTTCCCCCCGGCTTGGTCGTGTAGAAAGGCTCGAATACCCGCTGCAAGGTTTCGGCACCGATTCCGGGTCCGGTATCGCGGAAACAGATCTCACAGACCGGCACGCAACCTTCAGGTTGCCTGCTGGCGGCGGAGATAATCACGCTGCCGCCCGGGGGTGTCGCCTGCAGGGCGTTGATGGCGATATTAAGAAACGCCTGGCGCAGCTTCTCGCCGTCCGCCTTCAACAGCAGCGGAACTGGCGACGGTTGCATGACGAGCTTGATCTCTCTTTCCCTGGCGTCCTTCGCGACAAGCGTGGCGATCGTCTGCAACTCTTCCTGAATGAGACATTGCTTGTACTCAGCCGGTTGCGGTTTCGCCATATGAAGGAAATCCTCCACCACCCGGTTCAGCCGCTCGGTTTCCTTGATCTGGATTTCGATGAACTCGTGCTTGGGATCGCCGGGCGGGTAGTCGTCCTTCAGTATTTCAGCGGTACCGCGGATGGAACCCAAGGGATTGCGGATTTCGTGAGCCAGCACCGCGGCCATCTCTCCCAAGGTGGAGAGTTTCTCGGCGCGCCGCAGCTGTTCCTCAATAACGATGATCCGCTCGGATTGCTGCTGCAGTTCCTGATAGGACTCTTCAAGCCCCCGGGCGGTCTTTTGCAGCTCCACGGCGCGCTCGCGCTCCCGTTGCGACAATAAGCCGGTCACTCCGCCCACCACGTTGTACATCAGAATCTCAAGGTACTTTTCCATCTCCATGGTCATGTGTCCGCCCCACTGGAAAAGAATATGGGGAGCATAGGCAATGCTGACCATGATGGAACAGAGCAGACCGCCACGCAAACCGAACCAGAGTGCGGCAAGAATTATCGGCAAATAGTAGAGGCGTTGGAAAATGTCGTGCAGATAGGGAAGTTGCAGCGGCGTGAGATAGTGCAAAAGGCTTATGCCTACGACGAAGGAAGTGAGAATAAGTGGCCGTAGTTTGGATGATTTTTCCATGGGTATTTTAGCATCCCCCGCATAAAATAAAGTCGATAAAAAACAGTAATATTTACCACAGTACTGTCAAATTGCAATTAGCTGATGGGGTGAATTACAGCAGGATAATGTCAGGATGCACCGCCCTGGTGATGCGGACTGGCAAATCCTCACGCAGATAGTATTCGACAATTAACCTATGACTACCACCATCCGTCAGCTAGGCGCATCTTCCTTGCGCACCAGTTTCATGCCGCAGATCGAACAGTCCGCCGTCGGATCGCGGCTGGTGATCCAGGGGTGCATCGGGCAGGCGTAGGGCTCGCCGCCGGCTTTTGCCTGGGGCTCCGGCCCTCCCCCGAAGAAGAACCAGAGCGTCAGTCCCATCAGGGCAACTCCGCTGACCGTCACGATGATTTGCGTGATGTCCATTGTCTCAACTCCTCTCTACGTTGAAGCCGCGCAGCCGCAGGGCGTTGCTCACCACGCTCACCGAGGAAAGCGCCATGGCCAGGGAAGCGATGATCGGGCTCAGCAACCAGCCGGTCAGCGGAAACAACACCCCCGCCGCGATGGGAATGCCGAGAATATTGTAAACGAAGGCAAAGAACAGGTTCTGCTTGATGTTGGCGATGGTCGCCCTGGAGAGGGCGATGCTCGCTACCACGCCGTTCAGGTCGCCGCGCACCAGCGTGATGTCGGCGGCCTCCATGGCGACATCGGTGCCGCTCCCCATGGCGATGCCGACATTGGCCTGAGCCAGGGCCGGGGCGTCGTTGATGCCGTCGCCGACCATGGCCACCAGCTTCCCCTTTGCCTGGAGTTTCTTTATCTCCTCGTTCTTCCCTTCGGGGAGCACCCCGGCCAGCACGCGGTCGACTCCCACCTGACGGGCGATGGCATCGGCGGTGCGCTGGTTGTCGCCGGTGAGCATGATCACCTCCAGCCCCAGGGCGTGCAGCCGCTCGATGGCGCTGCGGGAACTCTCCTTGACGGGATCGGAAATGGCGATGATCCCGGCGAAAGCCCCGTCGATGGCGATGAAGATCGGGGTTTTACCCGCGTCGGCCAACTTGTGGGCGGCGTCCTCGTTGACTTCCAGGCCGCGTTGGCGCATCAAAACGGCGGTGCCGATCAGTATGCGCCGCTCCTGCACCACCGCCTCGATTCCGTGCCCCGGGATGGCGTTGAAACCGGAGGCCGGGGACCTGGCCAAGCCCCGCTCATCCGCCGAGCGCACGATCGACTCGCCGAGCGGATGCTCGCTCCCCGCTTCCGCCGAGGCCGCCAGGCGGAGCAGGGTATCTTCATCCACCCCATGCGCCACGATGTCGGTCACCGTTGGGACGCCGCGGGTGATGGTACCGGTCTTGTCCAGGACGATGGTCGTCAACCGGTGCGCTGTTTCCAGCGCCTCGCCCCCCTTGATGAGGATGCCGCTCTGGGCGCCGCGACCGGTGCCGACCATGATGGCGGTCGGCGTGGCAAGTCCCAGGGCGCAGGGACAAGCCACGATCAGCACCGAGACGAAGGTGAGAAGCGCCATGGTTAGCCTGGTTTCAGGTGGCGCCAGGTCGAACCAGACCACGAAGGTCGCGATCGCGATGCAGATCACCACCGGGACGAAATAGCCGGCGATGGTGTCGGCCAAACGCTGGATGGGCGCCTTGCTCCCCTGGGCTTCCTGGACCAGGCGCACGATCTGCTGCAGCACGGTGTCCTTGCCGATCTTGGTGGCGCGCATCCGGAAGGAACCGGTCTTGTTGAGGGTGGCACCGATAACCGTGTCGCCTGATTTCTTCTGCACCGGCAAGGCCTCGCCGGTCAGCATGCTCTCGTCGACCGAGGACGCCCCCTCGACCACCTGGCCATCGACCGGCACCTTCTCGCCGGGCCGCACCAGCACGAGATCTCCAACCAGCAACTCGGAAACGGGAATATCCTTTTCCACTCCGTTTCGCTCCACGCGGGCGGTCTTTGGCTGCAGCCCGATCAGGGCGCGGATGGCGCCGCTCGTCTTGCTGCGGGCGCGGGCTTCCAGGAGCCGCCCCATCAGGATCAGCGTGATAATTATTGCCGCGGATTCGTAATACACCCCTCCGGACATCGCCATGCCATGCGCCGGTTGCGGACCGGTTCCGGCGCCGACCGAGAGCCAGAGTGGCGCCACGGTGGCGACGACACTGTAGAGATAGGCCGACAGGGTGCCCAGGGAAACCAGCGTGTTCATGTCCGCCACGCGGTGCCGGGCAGCGGCCCAGGCCCCGGTATAAAAACTGCGCCCCGCCCAGAACAATACCGGCGTGGTGAGGGCCAGCTCCAGCCAGTCCCGGCCGGGAAAGTTCAGCATATCCTCAAGGGCCGGCACCAGATGGCCGGCCATGGCGAGCAGCGCAACCGGCACGGTCAGCGCCAGCGAGACCAGGAAACGGACCTTCTGCTCCCGGTACTCCGCCTCGCGGACCTGGACCTCGGCCACCTGCTGCTCTTCGGCGCCGGCTTCCCCTCCCCCGCCCTGGGGCGCGATCACGTCATACCCCAAGTCGCGCACCACCTGGCTGAGCTGCTCCAGGTTCGTCGCCTGCGGGTCGTACTGGACGCTGGCGCGACTGGTGGCGAAATTGACGTTGGCTGCAACGACGCCAGGGGCGCCGGCGAGCGTCTTCTCGATTCTGCCGGCGCAGGAGGCGCAGTGCATCCCGAGCAACGGGAGCTCGCAGCGTTCAACTTCTGCCGCTGTCGCAGTAGCGGAGGCGGCGGCTGGTGCGGCATCGGGAACGGCCCCGGCATCGGCATCGTTAGCAGCGGCGGGTGCCACTGGATGCAGGTATTTTTCGGGATCGGCGTCGAACTGTTGCTTGCAATCGGTGGAGCAGAAGAGATACAAGTTCCCTTGATAGCTGCTTGTTCCGGCAGGCGTAGCCATGGCAACTTCCATGCCGCAGACTGGATCTCGTGTTACAGGTACCGCTGACATGCCATTCTCCTTCACGCACCCTTACTTGAGATACCGTGACAGTATAGTTTTTGGTTTACCCGACAATTCCTGTTGCTTCGTCGGCTTGGCGAATCTGTATTCCGCTCGATGCCATGCTCTAGTAATCAGGTATTCAGGTGCCATTCGAGCAGTTCAATACAGCAGGATATCCAGGGCCGGACATACTGCCGAAATCTGGTTAAAGTATATACACGCATTGGCCCTCGTCTTCGAGCACAAAATTGAGTACCACCTCTTACCAGGAGCGGAGTTTGACTTGCTAGGTACTCGGCAATCTCAGTAAGAGCATTTGCCGTGCCAAAAGTCAACAAGCTGTTATTGCGACACTTTGGTTTGAGACGGCATGGCCACCTAGAGAATATTCTACACACTGCGAGGTATATTCCTCAAACAACATCCTCGCGGCCCCGTCCAACGACACGAAACAACGTCAAGTGCGTCCGCCCGGCACCGGCTTACAGCAAACTTTACTTGTTGACAGGAACTTTCCGTTGCAATAATTTGGATCAGCGCAAAGAAAGGGGGCGGATACGGTGAAAGACAAATCGGAGAGTGCGGGGCACCCGCTTAAGTACAATTTCGCCAGCGACAACTATGCCGGGATCTGCGGCGAGGCGTGGCAAGCCATGGACCAGGCCAACCGGGG
>Ga0209125_1000809_pt1 | contig 35412 bp, 38 predicted proteins | sample BarGraIncub1131A_FD_184503 | JGI IMG/M metagenome (GOLD analysis project Ga0209125, IMG submission 184503) | Arctic peat soil microbial communities from Barrow, Alaska - Barrow Graham LP Incubations 11-31A (SPAdes) (version 2) | ecosystem: Environmental > Terrestrial > Soil > Wetlands > Peat... | reverse complement strand
TTAAGGCTTTTTTGGCATGTCTAATTTCATTCTAATGTTAATAAATCAGGCCATTTTAAAAATATTTATCGTATATTCAAGACTAACTAGTTCATCTCATTTTTTCATAGCTCACTTTACACTACCGATTTTTATTAGTATTTTTTTATAATAATATCCAAACCTAAATAACAATTTGATCTTCACAAATTTTTACGCTGTAATAACCTCTAAAATTTCATCAATTCCTAAGGAAGATTTTAGCTTTTCTCTAAATTCCTCTCTCATTATCTTTCTTGAAAGCTGAGCAAGAATCTGAAGATGACTATCTCCTGCCCCACTCTCTGGAACTGCAATTAAAAATACATATTTAACTTTTTCCTCATCACTCCATTGAATTTCATTCTTCAATCTAGCAAACGCTAGGGATGCATTTTTAACTGAATCTGTTTTTCCGTGTGGAATAGCAACTTCAAAACCTATTGATGTGGCAAAGGTTTCTTCTCTTGCAAATACCTGTTTAATATAATTATTATAATCATGTAATCTACCTTGCGATTCAAATAACCTAGCCATCTCTTTAATCACATCTTCCTTAGAAGTTAAGTCTAAATCTAATATTATAAGTTCTTTTGTTATTAAGTTATCCATATTATTCTACCTCCTGATTAAAAATGTGACTTATGTCGTCTACACTCTTTATACTTTTCATTTTTGAAATCATTTCGTCATTAAATCATTTCGTCGTTAAATCATTTGAGATTTTTTTAATCTTTTAATAGCACTTTCTATATTTTCTATGTCCTTATCATTAACAAGCGTAGAAATGTATATACATTTTTCTTGATTTTTTACATTTTTTATTGTCGTTATTACTAAATCTGACTCATTAATTAACTTTTGATTTAATAAATTATATGGTAATATGTGCGTTATATCTAGATTATAAAACTTCTTAACTAGTTTAGATGCAACCAATTGTGAAGTTCCTATGCAACTAGAGCAAACAACTATAGTCTTTATCTTACTTTTTATATTTTTAACTGAATAGCGACACAAGTGCCGAAAAAATAGATAGGCACAAAATGCCTATCCATCATAATCAATATCCAAATCGAGTTCACTTTTTCTTATAAACCTTCAATATCTCATCATATCTACAAAAATACTTTCCTCCGCCGTTTCTTAGAATCCCTTCACTTTTTCCAAGCGCTAAAAATTCATTACTATATAGAGAATTATAGAAATTTTTTAACATCTTCTCTTGTAAACTATCATTAAAATAAATAAATACATTTCTACAAAGTATGAGATTAAATTCGTTTAATGTTCCATTACTAAGCAAGCTATGCCAATTCAACATCATTTAAATTCTTGGAATAATTCTGCATTCCTTCAAGCAAATAAGCCGTGAATTTATCATTAAAATTGGAAATACAAACACCAATCTTAATCTTTTGGGTCGCTGCAATATTAACGACTTCAGAAGGAGATTGACCCCTTTGTAGACCTCTGGAGTAGATAACGATTCTCAATTGTTATCCCCACACTGAGGTTTTCTGTTTGTTAGGGTACGTAACTCCTACTTATAGAAGTGGGAGACTTTCCTTCTAAAATGTCGTTAAAAGTATATATCAGAAAATTCTATATGTGTTTTTGAAATTACATTTTTAAGAATATTCTTGGAATTATTTGGACAAATTTGTTCATTACTTGTTTTGCCCATAGGAATTTTGACAATGAATTCACTTCCATTTATATATTCACTATTAACTTCGATAGTTCCGTCATGCATTTCAATTAGTGACTTCACAAGGTTAAGTCCAATACCGCTCCCCTCACAGCTCCTTGTAAGGAGCTTGTCCGCCTGCTCGAATCTTTCAAAGATCATCTTGTGTCTATCTTTAGAAATTCCTATGCCTGAATCTTTGACTCTAATTTGAATTGAATTATCGCAAACACTAATATTTACAAATATATTTCCATCTTGAGGTGTAAACTTTATAGCATTGGATAAAAGATTTAATGCAATTCTTTCAATAGCATCTAAGTCACAATCAAGTATTACCTCTTCAACATCCGTATCAAATATTATTTCAATGTCTTTTAATGCTGCATACTTCACCGTTGATTTCACAGTACTTTCTACTATATCGATAATGTTATAGGTCGATATATTTAGAGTAAAGTCACCAGAATCTATTTTCGTAATATCTATCAGATTATTAACTAGTCTTATAAGCCTATAGCAATTTTTAATCTGTGTATTTGCTTTCACATTTAACTTTTCTCTATCTAAAACTTTATCATTTTCAAGATAATATTTTGTTATTTGTGTTGCTCCAAGCAAAATATTTAAAGGAGTTCTAAGTTCATGTGATATATTTGCAAGAAACATATCTTTAGCCTCATTAGCTGCTTCAGCTACATCTTTTGCTCTTTTTAATTCTATAGCTTGTTCTTGCAGCTGTATATTCATTTTCCTTTCTTTTTCAACAAGCTTTAGGTATACATTGATTCTGTTTATAAATAAAAGGTCATCAATAGGTTTAGTAAGATAATCTACTGCTCCTATTTCAAAACCTTTTCTCTTAAACTCCTCATTTATACATGATGCTGTTAGAAATACAATGGGAATATGTTCTGTCTTTTTTCTACTTTTTATAATTAGAGCTAACTCAAAACCATCCATCTCTCTCTCCATATGTACATCTAAAATAATTAAATCCACGGAATGTTTTATGAGCGCTTGTAATGCTTTTGTGGAATTATCTGCAAGCACCACTTTAGCATCTATATACTCTTCAATAAAAGCCTTTGCAGTAAATAAATTATTGGGATAGTCCTCAACTACCAAAATCGTATACAAATTACTTGTTATCATATTTGAAAACCTCACTTAACTCCATAATAATATTTAGCAAAATTTATTCATAATTATAATATTTTAATCTCAAAATCTTACATTCATAAAGTGTCATAATTTAATAATATTACATTATTAAAAATATTTGTAAATAGATTAGCCGATTTTTCTAATGCATATTTATACATATTTCATACTTATAAAATAGGCAAATTACATATAAAATGTATATGAATTGTATGTGATTTTACATATTACCATGTTTTACATTATATTCATACACTTTTCATTTCCGTTTATGTGACAATTTTCACATTTTTAAACAACTTATTCTCAACTGACTTTTATACTCTAAAAAGCTGTTGTATTACATATTATATATACATCTATTATCATTGAAGTTACAACATAAATAACTATAAGTCCAATAATAAAAGACATAAATGTCATGGTTCCAACCATTGTCTGGATTGGCGTTGTCATAGAATTAAAAGCATTCTTCATATCATCTTTAGTAACTGTTGTTAGTAATTTATTCCCAGGAATATCTAATTTCGAGTTACTCCACAGTCCCATATAACTACTTGGTGGATAACTCAACATACTATTGAACTTATCTCATAGGGATATAAACATAGTTTCCAACATAAGACTCAGCAATGCTATCAACAGTAATACAGAAGCAACTACCTAAAAAGGTAGAGGGTTCAAAAAACTACTTAAAAGCTAAGGAAAGATTAAATTTAATTCATGCACAAGTTGCTAATCAAAGAAAAGATTTCATTCACAAACTAAGTCGCAAGCTCGTTAATGAAAATCAAGTTATATCAGCTTACGACTTAAATATTAAAGGTATGATAAAAAATCATAAATTGGCAAAATCAATTAGTGATGCAGGTTGGCATAAATTTGTAACATTTTTAAAGTACAAATTAGAATGGCAAGGGAAACAATTAGTAAAAATAGATAGGTTCTTTGCTTCTTCAAAATTGTGTAACCATTGTGGTACTAAGAATATTATGTTGACCTTAAGCGATAGGGAATGGACATGCAGCAGATGTAACCAAAAACATGACAGGGATATAAACGCTTCATTAAACATACGAAGTGAAGGAATGAGAGTCTTAGGTTTAGTGTAATATATACGTGACGCACCGCTTTGAGCACTTTTCGCAATATTTCCTACATTAGCCTTTTCGAACCCACATTTTAAAATTTCACTTATCGCAGACCTCATTACCTTCTCTTGTTTTTCAAGGGTTAAATTTTTGAAATTATCCTTAGGCATTGTAACCTTCCCTTATTTTTTAGCATGACTCGTGGGTCACATTGTCAACATAAAATATGTTGAATAGAGAATAAAAATAACAACAAAAAAAGCAGTCCCTCTGAAGGAGGAGCTGCTCCCAAATATGTTAATTTAATTACATAATCTCGATATTAACAATTGGCTATGTCTTTCAATGTGTCATCAAAGTCGCTAGTGTATTCATCAATATACTCACCTAATATATCAATCATGTGAATTGGTGAAACTGTGTTATCATAGCATGTTTTAAATAAATTTTTAACTTTATATCTTTGTGGACTTATATTTTCTACACAATCTCTTTCTATATGTACAACAGAACCCTCAATCATGTCTTGCGTTTCTATTTCAATGCCATAAGCTTGTACCATAGTAAGTTCACCATACATTAAAACATAAATCTGACTTTTAACTAGTCTATAAATATAATTATAATTTGTACCACCATTTGTTACTTTCTTAATTAAATTTTCTAAGATTATCATAATGTTTCCCCCTTTTTCTATGGTTATGAGAAGATTTTAACATTATCATTTTAAAAAATCTGTCATTTGATGATGTCGAGTTCAAAAAGATTATCTTCTTAAACTGACAACATGAACCCTATACACCCATAATGCCACGATTAACTAAATACGGTGAGTTAATTTAATATAGATATGTTCAAAAATTTTGTCGGATCTATAATAATAATATCTAAAAGTTTTTATAAAAGGTTGAATATTTTTATACTAAATTGGATTTTTTCTTTATAATAACTATTATTTTAGGTGCTTGCATCAAAAAAACTAGGAATTCTCATCCTAACTTTTTTATGTTTACTTTAACCATCATACTCAACCATTGCATCTTTTAAATTCCTTACTCCTCCCCTCGGATCATCCACATCACCTATATATCTAGGAATCATATGCACATGTAAATGATTTACGGTTTGCCCAGCATAAGTTCCTACATTAATACCTATGTTATATCCAGCTGGTTCATATTGAATATCAAACATTTCTTTTACCTCGTGCAATAATTTGTAAATTGCTTTAATCTCTTCCTCTGTCGCCTCAAAGAAGTTAGCAAAATGCCTCTTAGTTATGATTAAACAGTGCCCATTATTGACTGGGAAATGATCAAGTATAGCAAAAGCGTATCTATTTTCTACTATTATTTCCGATTCATTAACATTACAAAATATACATTCTGACATTGTTTTCATCTCCTTTTGTTTGTATTATGTTACTAATTAGAAATTATATTTTTTAACGACATTTCAGAAGGAAAGTCTCACCAATTTTTATTACTCCAAAATCTCTTCATAATTATTTTTTATTATTTTAAATACAATTTCACTAAATCCAGATTCCGACTTTAGTATAGGAAAATCTTCTAAAGTACCATTTATAATTTCCTTTATCTCTTCTAAATCAATTATAGGTATATCATAATCAAACGTTTTTAATATTGGCTTATAGTTATTCCTTGTAAATGCTGTTGAATACCAGGTATTCTCTAAACCTTTATTATTAAGAACTCCTGATAACCCTAAATTATTATCAAAATTTGGTGCAAGGCCTACTGGTTCTCCATTTTTTCTTAATATTCCAAAATTAAATGTATGTCTATCTATGTTATAACACAATGCATCCATAAATGTAATATTTAAAAAATCTTCTATATAGCCAAGTTCTTTTATAATACTTATAGAATCATCTATTTCCCAATACTCGCGAACAAAGCTGAACATTGGCTCGAAGTCAACTTCGCAATTATTAGTAAAGTCTTTACACTTAACTAATGCCCCTTCTTCAATAGCTTCATATTTAACAGCATTGAATCCTAGCGATGTCGCGATGTTTCCTATTAATACTTCAGCAAAATTTTCCTTGTAAGTACCACGCTTTATCATATACCAATATCCATCTATCAGCTTCCAACACTTCTCAAAACTTCCTATGTTGGTTAATTCAGGACTTATATCTAAACCTTTAAAGTTTATTTCTGTAGCATTACCGTATAAAGCAATAGTATTTAGCCCATCAGATAGCCTACTTCTCACTTCATTGTAACTTATATCTTCATTGATCCCTTTTAACCAATAACTGTCTGTAATACTTATAGCTCGAGCTTTAATAACTATTTCCTTAGGAACCTCTGATCTAACACTTAATCTTCGTCTTACTTGCCTTGAATTTGTCCTATGAGTGTCTATTACTCTAGTTTGTAACCATGCTTCTAAATCACCTGCATTCTTATTTATCATTATTACTGGTAATAAATTATCATCCAAAGACTTTACAAACTCTGTGTCTTTTATTTCAGCTACTTTTTTATCCTTATACATCAAATATCCAGTAAAATCATTTTCTTTATTCTTTAAATATTTATTTGCTATGTCTATCAAATCTATTTTTTTCATATAATTCCTCCATAACTTTGTAAATATTCTAATTTTCTTAACTCTAATACTTACTCATATATTTTGAAGTCTCCTGGCGAATAGACTTTTATTGGAATTCTTCACTTTATTTTCAATGATATTATATCATATTTAAAAATAAAATATCCCAATGAACTAACTATTGCTGGCCGCCTATCTTTTTCCCGCAGTTAATAACGTTGTTAAATTTAATTAAATGCAGAGGCATTATTAACTAAGGTTAACTATATAGAAGTCAGTGGTTTCAGCATGTTATTAGATAATGTAGTTAATGAAAATTAAATTTCTATTAAATTTAACAATGTTCTAATTAATTAAAAAATGCTATTATGTGCTCAATCATACATACGAACCGTAATTCGGAAACAAACTCCACAAAGCTTACATATGCCACATACTTATTTCTGTTTCTTTATAATGTATCCTTGTATAAAACTCCAAACTGTTAATTATATAATTTCTATCCAAAGAATCTAATTCATTTAGAGTTAGACGTATTACAGTATAGAAATTAGTCTTTATTTTAAGTATATCAGAAACCCCACCCTTCTTCATGAACATATGCACCATAAAAATGTCTTTTACATCTGCATAGTCATAAGTTTTATCCCATAGAAAATTATGTGTGAATGTCCTATCATTAAACTGTACAGTGTAATAACTTGCCTTAAACATTATAAACATTAGATAACAATTATAAGCAAAAACAACAAATATTAATATCGAAAATGGAAATTCCTGTTCGAAGAATGAAGCATTCCAATCCATTTTATTATAAGTTGATAATGACAAATAAGCCCCTAACCAAAGACCCCCACAGAGAATAACCATAAAGAAACTACTCCAATATATTGTCTTATTACTCTTCACATTTACCTTCCTCTGGCTCATAATTTGAATACTAGAAGGCTTACATTAATTATTTTGTTTATTGACACTTTTGGCATTTTGTCTTCCCCTTCATTAAATTATTTATTTTCCTATTACTTTTTATTAGTTCCACTCCATTTTAATTGGATATTACCACTAATAGTAAAGATTTTCTATACTTTTTAATAATTAACCAATTCTGTTTTTATCATATACCCACCATCTCTATAAATATATATCTTTTAAAGAATAAAAAGCAGATATTCTAAATTGAATATCTGCTAAAAATAATATAATTTGTGCTTTTCACCTAGAATTCCACTCTTCCATAAAGACTGCAAACAGTGTCTTTATGTGACTAAAGCCATAATAATCTTCTAAAATAATGTCACACCAATATCTGAGGTCTCTTTAGTTCTTTTTTATATGCTTTACTCACAGAATCATCTTCTTTTTTACCAAGTTCTGCATGGATATAACTCTAATCTAAATTTTAAAACCTCACTCTTAAAAATTTTGCTAATTGTTTATTATATCTTTTTCTTTAAAGTCCAAATCACTATAATTATAACGCTCTATTAATTTTATTCCTTTGATATCTATATGAATTTTATCCTCACAAATTAATGTTACATTATTATTATATTTAGTACTATAACTTCCGCCTTTTACAAAGGCTTCTTTCTCTTCATATTTTACAAGTCCTAATTTTTTTAATTTACTTAAATATGAAGCAAATTCTTGTTTCTGCTCTTTTGGGTCTTCCTCAATTAATTTATAATTTTCAATTTCAAACGGCATTTCTAGCATCATATCGGCATCATAAATATCAATTAACATCTCACTTTCTAACATACTTAACTCCATATATTTCCTTCTTCCATTTTATTATAAATTATCATATCCAATACTTTTGAATTATATTATACTAATCTTCTACTAATAATTTTATTATTCATAAAAACTACCATTATTATTTTAGTACTTTTTTAATCAGTGGATTCTGTGGCCCACTCCATTGCAATCTCCTTTATATTATTTTAAGATAATTTACCCATTAATGTTAATATTCTACATTGACATCATAAATCCTTCTATTTATTTAGTAAATTTTACATATTGTTTTATTTCAAGAAATACTATTGGTGCATGATATATATAACTTACTCATTTTCATATACCTCCTCTAGATAAAATACTTCTTCAACACTAACTTTTAATACTTTTGATATTTTTAAGGCAAGCAATATAGATGGAGAATAATCTCCTCTTTCTATGAGGCTTATGGTTTGCCTTGAAGCATCTGCAAGTTTTACAAGCTTAATGATTTTTCAAATTGCGTTGCAATAAAATTCCACAAAAAGTAAAAAACACCTGTAATTTCTTACAGATGTTTTTGAACTATATTCGTTAGTATCCCTCTATATCTTTATTATTCTTTCATTAACTATAACTTCAGTTGTAGAAAGTATTAAAATATTCTATATTCAGTTTTTCAACATATGTACAAATGTTAAGTTGTCTATTTTTATAGAAACTGGTTGTGGTAAAGTCAATGCCTTAGGAGTGTCTCCATTATAAAAAAACACTGCATTATTTGTTGGATCATTTCCACTAAGTGCTTCACTCGCAGCCTGCGCCGCACTTGCCTGTGCAGGTTTATTAATGCTACCATTTAATACAGGAGTAAATTCATAATTACCCTTTGTTTTTTGATTAATAACAGCTCTGATTGAATTTGGAAAACTGCTGCTTTTAACTCTGTTTACAACTATTGCTCCTACAGCAACCTGAGCATTATAAGATTCTCCTTGAGCCTCTGAAGTTATCAATCTAGATAGCAAGTTAATCTCGCTTGCTGTATATTTAATTGCTGAATTTTCGGTTGCTATAGTTCTAGGTTGTGCTGCCATAGAACTAGTTGTTCCATGAATTTTGAGAACTTGACCTGACAAAATTAAAGCATTCCATTTGTTATTAGCTTTTCTTAAATTATTTAATGATACTCCATGTTTTTTCGCAATTACAGATAAACAATCCCCACTTTTCACCGTATAAGTATTAGTTGATAATGTATTTGCAAAAAAATTCGGTGATGTAATCACAGTGATACCGATTGTTAATACTAATGTTAAGACAATCGATTTAAAACTTTTAAATTTAATCATTATTTCTCCTCCTTGTGCCTCCCAGGTTAGTTGACGGATTAGGGTAGAGGTACCCCGCTTTGCTGTAAAGCTACACCCCAAAATTAGATCCCCGGTACTTCCTTTGGAAGATTCGGCTATTTAAACATAATAATACCACAATAAAAAATCAATGCAAGTTTTTTGTAACTTTATGTAGTATTAAAGACATTTGACACTATTTATGCGTTTAATATTTCTTATGACTCAACTTGACTAAATATTTAATTAACTTAAAATTAAACATAAGTTAATTAAATATTTATAAACAAAGAGTATTATTAATAATGTTAGTATTCTATATTTAGGAGTGCAACCCTAATTAAGTAAAATCAGTCATTGTACAATCACACTAAAATATATAAGGAGTTGAGTAAAATGATTTCAAAAAGTAGGGTAAGTGGAATAATACATATTGTGGGTGGTGTACTTGCTATAGCTGCACTTGTATTATTAGTTGTATTCTCTTCTTTAAAAGCTACTGTTTGGCATATAGTTTCATTTTCAATTTTTGGTACAACTTTAGTATTACTCTATACAATGAGTTCATTGTATCATATGTTACCAGCAGGTTCTAAAGCTCAGAAAATGTTTAGATACCTTGACCATATGGCAATATATATTTTAATTGCTGGTACATACACTCCGATTGCATTAATACCTTTAAGAGGTGCATGGGGATGGAGTATATTTGGATTTATATGGGGACTTACTATAGTCGGTATTGTATGGAAAGCTCTATCAATAGGAAAATCAAGAAAGGTATCAACTATACTATATGTATTAATGGGTTGGGTGGTTATAGTCGCATTTTATCCACTGATTAAAAATGTACCGATAGGTGGTCTTTTCTGGCTCGTTTTAGGAGGAATTTTTTATAGTATTGGTGGTCTCATTTATGGATTTAAAAAACCTAACCTTAATATTCCTTGGTTCGGTTTCCATGAAATATTTCATGTGTTTATAATATTAGGTAGCTTTTGTCATTTTTGGATGATGTTTAATTATCTTATGTATATACACTAAATATTTAGACTAAAACACCAATTACTCCACTTACAAAAGCCTAGCAATTATGCTAGGCTAAATTTCACTATTTTACTTCTATTATAAATTCTTTTCGTAAGCTTCAACCATTTTTTTAACCATTTGCCCACCTACAGAACCATTCTCTCTTGAAGTTAAATCTCCATTGTAACCTTCTGTAAGATTTACTCCTACTTCTTTAGCAGCTTCCATTTTAAATTTATTTAATCCTGCCTTAGCCTCCGGAATTAACACTCTACTTCTTGACATATATTTCACCTCCTTCATTTGAAAATGATTTTCATTTATGCTATTATGATGTACATTATTATAAACAATATTCGTAGAAAATTATGCCAGTAATTTCATTTAATTAGATCATTATATTAATTAAAGCTATGAAGTAACATTCATAGCTTTTTCCTAATATGTAATTCTTGTTTTATGTTATTTTTTATATAGTTATCATAAATAATATATTATTCCAGTGTAATTTATTTCCGATTCTTCTTCATACTCTTGGTAATCGATATATGCACCTTTAAAATCTATAACATTTTCAAGTATACCGAATCCTTCTATACTTATTGTTTCTATTACATTATTCTCATTAACGCATGTAGCCAGTGTATAATAAAAATCTTCTTCTTCATTATCTATAATTGCTGTGTTTAATATTCTAAATCTTTCTTGTCTTGTAATTTTCCTATTTTCATTTAATATTTCCACAAACCTATTTTTTTTCGCTCCATTATTGTTTTCTTTGTAATTATTTATGAAACTCATGCATATTACCCCTCTTCATTTTAAATATATTTTTTTTGTTATTATATTTATATTCATGGATATGCGAAATTTAGAAGGGCTTGAGGTTAAGTTTTTAAATTATTTTTTTCGCTAGTTAACTATAAGTTTTTAACATTATCAAAAATTGCTCATGGCACAATTATTGAGCTAAGTTTGAAAAAACCACATATTGACAATGAAAATATTTTGAAATATACTAAATTTAAATTGAAAGTTGTGAGGAGGAAAGATGGATATATGATAAGCAAAGATCAACAACTCCATTATGAGTTAAATGAGGCATTTAAAACAGCTGAAATCCCAGGAATGGCCGTTACAATTTTTACAAAAGATAATATTTTATATAAAGAGGAACTTGGATATGCTAATGTAGAAAAAAAGATTCCTTTTACAGTAAATACAATTATGAACATAGCTTCTATAAGTAAAACTTTTATAGCAGTAGCGCTTATGATGGCAGTTGAGGATGGTATTTTAGACTTAGATGAAGATGTTAATAATATACTTCCATTTAAAGTAACAAATCCGTATTTCTCAAATAATAAAATTTCGCTACGAAACCTCGCTACACATGTTTCCGGTATTAAAGATGATGATGAAATATATAATTTAAATTCCTATTGCGCTACTAATTGTAAAGAAATGCCTCTGAAAGATTTCTTGTATAACTATTTAAGTCCAAAAGGTAAATGGTATAAAAAAGAGAATTTTCTAAATAGAAGAGTAGGCACAAGTTATGAATACAGCAATATAGCCTCCGCACTTGTAGGCTATTGTATTGAAATAAAAAGCAAAATTCCTTATAGTAAATATGTTAGAGAAAATATATTTAAAAAATTAAATATGAATAATTGTGGATGGAATCAAAATGAATTTAATTCTGAATTTCCAGTTTTAAATTACTCAAAAATAAGAATTAATTTTGAAGAAAATAAATATTACCTTGGATTAAGTAAAAAGGCACTCCCTCCTTATAAGCTTGTAACATATCCTGATGGAGGAGTAACGACAAGTATTAATGATTTAACAAGATTTTTGTTAAAGATTATGAAAAGAGATGAGTGTAAATTCATAAGTTCAAAGAGTATTGATTTAATGCTAAAAAAGCAATTTGTAGAAAGCAATATCCCAAATGAATTAAAAGAAAGAAATCATAATATGGGTTTATTTTGGAAATATACTAAATCGGGTTCATTTGGACATACAGGTGATGATCCAGGAGTTAGTACACTGATGTCTGTTAGAGAAAATGGTGTTGCAGTAATTATGTTTATGAATACTGATGCCACTACTATAGGTAAAGATAACCTTTCTAAGTTTTATAATATATTAGGAAAATATTGTGATAAAGTAAGACCCAATTAAATCATCTCCCTTATAGAAGTTGGAGAATTTTCTTCCTAGCCTTTATACGTAGACTGCAAATATCTCTTTATCCTTTACTTTAATAAATTCCTCTTTGTATTCTTTGTTCTTTGCAACACAACGCCCTGTTGTATTAAAATACTTTGCCAATACTTTCACCTCGACTTTTTATAATATATCTTGATTATATCAAAGATTATTAATTTTATACAAACTTTATAAAATTATAACAATATATAATGCTGTTATCCTCCATTTCACCTGAAAAGAATTAAATATAAATAGGATTTTGTTTGGTTCATAATAAATATGGTAAAATAGAAAGTAAGTCATAAAATAATTGATATAATTTTGAAATTAATGATATCAATTATTAAAAACACAATTGGCAATTAATTAGAAATCCAAATAAGAAGTGAGTGTGAAAACATGTACAAATATTTATTTAAACTAAACAAGGAACTTTTAGATTTATCCGCAATAAAAGTAGATGATGTATGTATGAGTATATTTAATGAAATAAAAGAAAGTGAAACTATAGAATTTATTAACGAAGATGGCGAAAGTAAAGAATTCAAGTTAAATAGGGACGAAAAAATTATAGAAGGAAAAGGAATAAAAGGATTTTTGGGTAAGTATGAAGCTGAGTATATTTTCATAGAATTTTTAGAAAGGAATAAATTCAAAATATATAATTGCGAGAAACATTCTAACGCTGAATTAAATAAATTTGAAGTACCCATTGAAAATAGGGATAAAATGGAACAAGTTATAAAAGGATTATGCAACATGACTAAAGGAGAAGAAAAGTGGTTTCAAATTTATGATAGAGCTCAAGAATTTGCATTTAGTGCAAATGATGATAAATTATTATGCCTACCATATATAAGAGACCTTGAATTATTTCAATATCAAATAAAAACTGTAAAAGCAGCTATTAATAGATTTAAAGGTAGAGTGCTATTTTGCGATGAAGTTGGACTTGGTAAGACTGTTGAAGCAGGAATGACTATGATGGAGTACATAACTCGCGGGCTTGCAAAAAAGATACTAATCATCGCACCACCTTCTCTAGTTGAGCAATGGTACACTGAGATGAAAAGAAAGTTCAATCAAGATTTTATAAAGTCAGATGATCCAGAATTTAAAAATATGGGAGATGCGGCATGGGATCATTATGATAAAGTAATTGCATCTATAGCTACTGCAAAAAGGCAAAAACATAGTAGTGTAATCGCTAATATTCATTATGATCTTGTTATTGTAGATGAAGCGCACCATTTAAAAAATCGTACAACTACTGCTTGGAAATTCGTAAATAGCCTCCAAAAGAAATACATATTTCTCTTAACAGCAACTCCAGTTCAAAACAAACTTGAAGAATTATACAATCTTATAACCTTATTAAAACCGGGTCAGCTTAAAACATATACTTATTTCAAAAATAATTTTGTAGGAAATAAGGAAGGCTTAGAAGCGAAAAATGTAGATAGATTAAGGAGTTTATTATCAGGAGTTATGATAAGAAATAAAAGAAGTGATGTAGATATAAAATTCACTAAAAGATCTGCAATTACATATAGTGTGAATTTAATAAAGGAAGAAGTAAAACTTTATGATGATGTAAGTATGTATATTCGTGAAAAATACCTAAGTGAAAATAATAATGTGCTTTCACGTTTTATGTTAAAAAATCTTCAAGAACAAATGGGAAGTAGCATATATGCTGCTATCCCTACTCTGAAAAAGTATGCCGAATCTGAAAGACTTACAATCGAGGATAAAAGCATTATTAGTGAATTTAGTAACAGGGCGGAGAATTTAGTAATCAATGAATCTTATTCAAATGCAAAAGTAAAACAAATGCACAATATCATAAATGAAGTAAATGATAAAGTACTTATATTTACAAAATACAAGGCTACTCAGAAATTTATAGTAGAATATCTTAAAAGTGAAGGATATCTTGTAGCAGAGTTTCATGGCAGTCTTAAAAGGAAAGAGAAGGAAGAACAAGTCGCTTACTTTAAAGATAAAGCACAAATCTTTGTGTGCACTGAGGCAGGCGGTGAAGGAAGAAATCTACAATTTTGTAATGCTATGATTAATTATGATTTACCATGGAATCCAATGGCTATAGAACAGAGAATAGGAAGGATACATCGCGTAGGGCAGACTAGAGATATCTTTGTATATAATTTAGTAGCTCAAAACACCGTTGAACATTATATACTTGAACTTTTGGATAAGAAAATAAATATGTTTGAACTGGTTATAGGTGAAGTAGACATGATTTTAGGAGATATCGAAGAGGAAGTAGAATTCTCGGAAATTATTATGGAAACTTGGGTTAATGCAGATACAATGAAAGATATGGACGAGAAAATAGAAAAATTAGGGGAGAAACTTCTTGATAATAAGAAAAAATATATTAAAAGGAAAGAGCTTGATGAGGATTTATTCGGAAATTCTTTTAAGTCAGATAATATAGAGGAGAATTAATTATGAAACTTCAGAATTTTGTTATAGAAGTAATAGAGACAATAGGTGGAGTGGTAGAGCTTTTAGAATACGCGTTGTGTTACGCAATGATACCTGAAGAATATAGTTATACATTTAATGGGAAAACCGAAATTTTATTAGCCTTTGACTTTGAAGTAGCACAGGAAAATTCGGAATCTGAGTTTGTCACCTTTGGAAGCTTTATACTTGACCAAATAATGAACATTGCTAGCAAAAAAGCAATAAGTACAGTACGTTATGTTATAGCAGATAATATATCATTATCTAATGCTGAAGAAAAAATAAAAAGGCATTTGAATATAGAAAGAGGGATTATGAAAATATTAGCTGAGCAGGAAGTGATGGGAAGATGGATATGCTTTAATTATAGAGTAGGATATACTGCGGATGAGAGAGTGGAAGAACTAAGAGATGTTTGGATAAATCTTCAAAATGGTGAAGTTGACAATGAAATTAGAGATAATAAAAGCGGTTTATTTATTGAAAATAATCTCCAATATATTTATAAACTTCCCTCTCAGATTGATACAATTACAGCTTTTGAAAAAGCATCTAAAGAGATAAATATAGTAGCTAAAGAAAGTAGTAGTAAAATTATTAATAGGTTAGAATTTAATGGGGAAATAATTAGGATTGAAGAATATTATGATGAACTAGAGAAAGAGAATTTAAAACTAATGCAGCGAAAAGGAATAACCCCCAAAAGGAAAACTGAACTATTAGAAAAATGTGAATCCTACAAACTTGAAAGAGAAAAGCAAAAGAGCGAGATGAAAAATAAATACACAGTTGATATTGATATTTCATTAGATTATGGTATCGTTTATATTATTCCATTAATTGAATATGAGGTTCAAGTCATATTAAGAGGGACTGAGGATATAAAAAAACTGTACTATAATCCTGTATTGAAATGCTTTTGGGAAGTGTGATGCTATGCCTCCTACCCTGATATATAACTAACTTTCTTAACTTAACATATACTAAACAATTTTGACACAAGACTGACACAATTCTATATTATTATTTAAATATAGAATAATGATTAAAACGAAGCCCCCTTTGTTTTAATATTAAAAGCTGTGAAGTTAAATTCACAGCTTTTTCAATTACTATTTTAAGAGTTTATTAGGTACTTTACTTTTAAAATATCAAGAAAACAATGTCACCTTTAATCTTTGGAATGATTACTTTTGGACCTTTTTTCATGTATAACCTTACTCTTATTTTCGTATTTTCCCACCTTTAATTGCGGTTGCGTAACCTGAATAATTTTTTTCCCCTGGCTTATAACTAAATTTATTTTGCTACCTTTTTCATAGGATGTATTTACCACAGGTGATTGACTAATAACCAACCCCTTAGCAATACTGTTACTATAATTATTTGAAACAATACCAAGTAAAAAACCATTATCAACTACAATCTTCTTTGCAATATCTTGAGTCCTACCAGTAAGTAATGGCACAAATTTCTTTTCATCTACCGCTAATTTTTGAGTTACCGACAATTTTTCATCTGCTTTGGGAACGGTAGTTTTTACAATTGGAGCTTGAGTACTTGTCGACGTTCCTTTGGAAAGAAATTTTCCTAAAGCTCCCACAATCAAAATTAAAATAATCGCTGCAACAATTATCATCATTTTTTTATTCTTATTTGCTTTCTCATTTACAGGTACTACTCCTATATCTTTTTTATAAATTGTTTTTTGAGAGACTTCTTCTTGACTCATAACCGTCGTGAAATCATTTCTTATATCAGAAACAATTGCTGTTCCCCTAATCTTTGTAGCATCATTTAGAACATTATTTAATATAACTTTATAATTAGGATTTTTTTTAATTACGCTTAAAATTTCCGCCATTTCTCTAGCCGTTTGATATCTTTTTATAGGTTCTTTTTGCATTGCCCTCAAAATTACCTGGTTTATATTTTCAGGTATATCTGCAATAATTTCTTTGGGTGGTATAACAGGTTCATGAATATGCATCATAGCTATGGTAATCGCGCTTTCTGCATCATAAGGTACTTTCCCTGTCACCATTTCATACATCACGATACCTAAGGAATATATATCTGTTCTAAAATCCACAAAATTACCTTTTGCTTGTTCCGGCGAAAAATAGTGTACTGTGCCCATAATGTTTTTGGAATTGGTCATGGTTCCTGCATCTGCAACTTTGGCTATTCCAAAATCCATAACTTTAACCATCTTGTCGTCAGTTATCATAATATTATCTGGTTTTATATCTCGATGAATTATATTGTTTTTATGAGCACACTCAAGTGCTTTTGCTATTTGCAAAACTATGTCTATTGTATCCTCAAAATTAAGTTTGCCATTTTCCTTTATTACTTGCTTTAATGTTTTTCCATTAATATATTCCATAACTATAAAATTAATATTATTATCTGCACCAACATCATGAACATTCACTATGTTTGGATGTGATAGTTTCGCAATTGAGGTAGCTTCCCTTTTAAACCTGGAAGCATACTCTTCGTCATTACTTAACTCTTTTTTTAATATCTTTACAGCTACAAATCTATTTAATAAGTGGCATTTTGCTTTATAAACAGTTCCCATACCACCTTCGCCAATCTTCTCTAATAACTCGTATCTATTTATTAGTAATGTTCCTATCATATATTTTGTCCTCCCATAAAAATAGCACATAGATATTATAACATATCTTCTATTATCATTATTTTTTATATCCAATTTACAGAAATGATTGTATACTTAAATAAATATATAACCTATTACATAGTTGTAGAATAAGATAGAGAAAGTGAGTGAACATAAAATGAATTCGCAGCCAAGGATAAAAGGAATACTTCTTGTAATAATAGGAGCAATGTTATGGGGTGTATCTGGCACAGTTGCTCAATTCTTGTTTCAGAAAAAAGGATTCAGTGCGGAGTGGCTTGTTGTTATTCGTCTATTAGTATCAGGTCTAATTTTATTAGTATATACATTTACTAAAGGAAACCATGATATATGGAAAATATGGAAATCTAAACACAACTGCTGGAGTCTTATAGTTTTTAGCATTATAGGCATGTTAGGTGTACAGTATACGTATTTCGCTGCTATCAAATATGGAAATGCACCAACAGCCACTATACTTCAATATTTATCATCGGTAATAATTGTTTGTTATTTGATGATATGTAATAAAAAACTCCCAAGTAAACAAGAAATCATTGCTATTGTGCTAGCAATGGTTGGTACATTTTTCATTATTACAAAAGGCAATATTCATACTATATCAATTTCTAAGTTAGCGTTATTTTGGGGAATCAGTTCGGCTTTTGCTGCAGCTTTTTACACATTGCAACCTCGTTATCTTCTTGCTAAGTATGGTTCTACACTTATAGTTGGCTGGGGTATGCTAATTGGCGGAGTAGCCTTTAGCTTTATCCATCAGCCTTGGGACTTTACAGGCAATTGGTCTGTTAGTTCAATCTTTGCTGTTATATTTGTAGTATTATTTGGAACTATTATTGCTTTTTGTTGTTACCTTGAAAGTTTAAAATATATACAACCAACAGAAACAAGTGTGCTATCTTCAGTTGAACCTTTGTCTTCAGCTTTTTTATCTTTATTTTGGCTACATGTTCCTTTTGGCTTACCTGAATGGACAGGAACCGTATGTATTATAGTTACAATCATAATTTTGTCTCGAGTAAAAAATCAAGATGAGCAAATAAATTAAAATAATCAAAATTTGTTTTTTTAAGCAGCCATTATGTTACAAAATATATACAAAGTCCAATAACTGTAAGATACTCAGTATATTTTATTGCCTTTTTATACATCGTATATTTTTACTTAGTATTTGAAGAATCAATATCTAAAAAAGTATTTACTATGTTTAGTATTTGGCTGTATTCAACAATTGCGCTTCTTATTGCCATCCAATTTTCAGAATCATTTCTAGGTATTAATAATGTTAAATATTTTCAAAGCTTTATATATATTTTTAGGAATTGTATTCAAATTTTATTATTAGTAGCTTGTTTTTGGATAAGTAAACCGTACAAAGCAATTCTTAACTTAGTATCAGACAAAACCATAATGTACATGTCTTCGTACCCGATTATTGCAATGTAATATGAAGAAGCTAGAGCTCGATTCAAAAACCGATTCTTTAACTGGTCTTTATAACAGAAGATATATTATGGAAAAGCTTGAATATGAATTTATTAAGTATAAAAGGAACAAGAAAAATTTTTCAATAATTATTTCAGATATCGATTTTTTTAAAAAAATAAATGATAAATTTGGCCATGACTGTGGAGACCGGGTGCTGAAAATGATATCACAAAGCTAAAGATTTGAAATGATTAATGATACAATAAAAAAAGCAGACAAGGCACTGTATGAAGGAAAAATCAAGGGAAGAAATTGTATTATTGTAGGATAGATAAAGAAAAACCATCTTCTCCTCAGATGGTTTTAAAAAGTTTATATTCCATTAAATGTAATTAAGTTAATATTGCAGCGACCCAGGAGATGATTTAACGAGAGATTCACTCGCAAAATTCGCCGAAGAAAATATTCTATCTAACTCCTCAAAGCTATTATATCCTTGTGCCTTTATGCTTACCTTATCGCCATCTACTGCTATAATAGTTGGGAAAACTTCTACGCCCATTGTATTTCCCATATCAAAACATTTAAAAGTCTCTTGTCTTATCTCATCAGATTGAAATTCCTTTTCAAATTCTTCTCTAGATATATTAAAACTTTCTGCTATTTCGGAGTATACCTCTAAACTATTCATATCTTTTCCATCAACGAAAAAGGCATCTTGAATTTTCTTAAGATAACTGAACACGACTTCTTTTCTTAATTTTGTAATTACAACTACTGCTTTTGCGCCGGGCAAACTATCAAGAACTATAGAGTCACCTTCTAATACATTTTTATTATAACCATCTCCAAAAGTCTTACCTGTTAATTTCTCTATTTCTACATTATGACCTTTCATAAAATCACGCATATTGATGCTTGTTTCTTTAACATTATCACCAGTCAACATTCCACCTGGCAAAAGGTTAAAATCATAAACATCCTTATACTTTTCTTGAATCTTTGTTATCACATCACTAGCCCCATAACTCCACCCACACATAGTATCCATAACATAATATATTTTTGTTTTCATTTTTAATTTACCTCCCATTTATATTAATAAGTTACTATAAGCTGTTTTAACTTTCTATCTTTCAATACTATTATTCCATAAAACCTAACATTTCTTAATATTTAACATATATTACACTGTTTATTCATTATATTGTCACATTTATATGTTATTATTTGATTATAAATCAAACATTGATTAAAGCAAAGTCCCCCTTTACTTTAATAAAAAGCTATGAATTTAAAATTCATAGCTTTTACTTTGTAATTCTTTCGGATTAAAAAAGTGCTCCCTCTAAAATATATAAAGCTTATAAAAGTAATCTTACTGCCGCGATTGCTGTCAATATGTTCATAATTACAATATTCTCTTAAGATTCTCTTTTGCTACGTCTATATGATAGGTCACTTGTTTGATATATGGTTTTTTTGAAATAATTAGCCATGCTATAAGGCTCACAATTCCTATTACTAAATACATTAAGCCCATTACCACTATTTTATTAGAAAAATTTAAGGAAATTATAAACATACCAATACTACCATATAAGGTCATTGCACAACTAATTAAGGAAGAGGCCGCACCAGTATCTCCCTGTAACTGTTCAAGCATAAGGTTAGTTCTTGCAGGTGCCATAATACTACCAAATAGCGAGGCTGGTATTAATGATAAAGCAAATAATAAAGGGTTTAAATTGCCTATAGTACAAATTAATACACCACTTATACTAATCACAATATATGAAGCAGTTATAATTGAATTACTATGATAAGCTTTTGATAATTTAATATATAATAAAGGTCCTAGTAGGAAAAACACTGCGTTTATTGCAAAATAATAACTATATACCTTTTCACTTAATCCAAATCCATCCACAAAAATATAAGAAGATGCTGATATATATGACATAGTGGCAACAGATATCATAGAAAGAATTATAAGCAGCGATATAAAGCTCCTATTTTTCGCAACTACACCTAATCTTCCTATGGAATTAAATATACTCCCTGTATAACGCCCCTCATTTGTCTCCTCCATGGCTATGCTTCCAACTAAGGCTAATAATCCTATTATGGATAACACAACAAAGACTCCACGCCAAGAAAGAACACTAAGTATAATTGCACCCAAAACTGGTGAAATTATAGGTGATAGCATTCCCATAGACTGAACTAAAGCTATTATAGTTACACGCCTCCTGCCACTGTATACATCCTTCACTATTGCAGTTGCCACTGCTGTTGCAGCTCCACAACCGATGGATTGCAGAACACGAAAAAAAATAAGTTGATATACACTCCCCGCAAATATACATAAAATACTCCCAACCGAATATATAGATAATCCTATAAGTAATACCTTCCTCCTTCCATATTTGTCGCTAAGGGGTCCCCAAAATAAAGTTCCTGCAGCGTAGAATATAAAGAAAAATATTAATGTAAGATTTACTAAACTTGCTGAAGTGTTAAAACTTTCAACCATTCTAGGAAGTGCTGGAAGATAAATATCTGTAGATAATGGGATAAACGCACTTAAAAAAGCTATAAATATTATAAAGCCCTTATCTCCCAAGTACTTTTGCTTTTTTTCTTTTTTATCATGTGTATTAATTTCATTTTCCATTTTTTTCCTCCAAATAATAGTAGCACAGAGTACTAACTTTTAATTTTGTATTAGTTTATTATAACTTTGTTTTCCTTATTTAACTATAAATTTCAAAATATATAAAACGTAATTACTCTTTATCATTATGGCTATGGCAAGTCAATATTTATTACAATGAATAACTACTTAGCTATATGCTCAAACTACATTATATATATTAAAGCAAAGGAAGTGTAAGTCTATGTTTAAAAATAAGATAATAAAAAATTTATTAATTATAAATTTAGTTTTTTTGGGTATACTTCTTTTTGGTAAGATGTTGTTTATTCATAGGCTTATACGAATATTTTCAAAGTCATTTTTAACTCCATTTATATTTTCTGTGTTTTTGTTTTATATTATAAAGCCATTAAACACAATTTTCACAAAACATGGACTAAAGACAGGTGCCTCAGCTCTATTAACATTAATACTTGGATTATTCATTGGCATAGGCGCTATAACTTTTTTTAGTAATTATATTGCAATTCAGTTTGATGGAATAATAAAAGAACTAACCAATATTGTAAAAAATAAAGACTCTATTAATCAAATAATGAATAAAATAAATAGCTATATACTTAATACTGAGGTTTATAAAACCTTCGCAAATATTGCTAATAATTATATGAAAAACATAGTTCATAACCTGATGTTTGCAGTAAAATATACTATTCATACCTTTTCAACTATGTTTCTTGTGCTTATAATATTATTTTATTTACTTAAAGATGGTCCTAAATTTAAAGATAAAGTCACGTGCATAATTCCTGAAAAATATATAAAATTAGTATCAAAAATACTAACAGATAGTAATAAGGTATTAGATGCTTATGTTACAGGTCAAGCAAAAGTAGCTCTTTCTTTATCTATTATGATATTTATTGCATACAAAATCATAGGCATTCCCAATGCTCTGCTTTTCGCCTCAATAACTTTTATTTTGGCCTTTATTCCTTTTATAGGTTTTTTCATTTCTATGATTATTCCCTCTATTATTGCTATAAGCATGGGATTTGTCATGATAGGAAAACTTATAATTGTGTTCATTATTGTACAAACTTTAAAGGGAAGAGTTATTGTACCGCAAATTATGTCTCATGCAATGAAAATACACCCTTTAACTGACATCTTCTTAGTAATTGGTGCAGTTGCAGTAGGTGGACCTTTGGCAGCATTTGCTGTTGTCCCTATTTATGCCATTATTAAAATAATATTATCTAACTTGTATGATTGTCACATAATTAAAAAATTTAGCAAATAGTTTTTTTCCATAACCCAATGAAAAGCCAAATATTTTTAATCATAAAATCATTAAAAATCTCTGGCTTTCGTACATTGAAGTCATATGATACAAAACGTAAACCCTTCTTCAAATTAGTATATAAATTGTTTAACAATTCCCTCCGCCATTACTTCAGCCATCTTTAGAGCTTGGCTTTCAATTTTATCGTATTCAGTGATGCTTTCTTTATAATTATTGGAAAGTATGTGAACTGCTTCTGATTTAGTCATTGCCAAATGTTCATATAGCATTATTTCCCAATTACCTTGAGACCAATAAGGATTTATTCTGCTAAAGAAAATTGCGATTTCATCTGCATTTGCATACCATCTTTTCTCAGCGTCTTCTGATTCTTTGTTATAGCCGTCCTTGGCTGCTTTAACAAGTTGCGCGGCTATGACAAGATGACTTTTAAATAAATCACTAAACTTAGAAGCAATTACATCCCCATAGAACGGTTGTAATACTATCTTAAAATCTATGGGATTTCGAAGAAGCCTTTCGGTTACAAACTCTACATCTGGTAAATCTTTTATAATGCTTATTATTGTCATCCTAGTCCAGACAATATGTTGTTCCCAAAGTGTACACATAACATTTCTTAAATCTATTTCCACTTTACAAATTCTAGTCGGAGCATAATTGCACCTTTTTTCTGGCAACCAAGCTATATCATATGGACATAAATACATTGTTATCACCACTTTCTAATTTTTATATTATAATATGGTTATTTTAAGAATAAGTACTTAATTGTTCACCCATTCAATTTTCATTGACATTATGTTCTTTCTTGATATAATAAAAGTGAGTCATCACTCATTATATCAAGAGTGATAATTTATAAGGAGTTGATATATTGGAAGATAAAAAAGATTTATATAGTTCCTTGCTTGATGAATCCATGCCTGAAGAGGAACTATCAAAAAGGCAATGGGATATTTTAGATGCTGCAACAAATATTTTTGCGCAAAAAGGATATGAGGGGGGGCGGACTAGTGATATTGCAAAAGAGGCTAAAATAGCTGAAGGAACAATTTTTAGGTATTTTAAAACTAAAAAGGAATTATTAGTTGGACTGCTAATTCCTCTAATAATAAAATTTTTTAGGCCACTTATGTTTAAATCAATGGAAACAATCATGGACAATGAAAAAGACGATCATATAAATACTGTATTAAAAAATATAATGATGGATAGAATGACTCTAATTAAAAGGAATGCACCTTTAATAAAAACTGTAATGATTGAGTCAATTTATCATCCCGAGTTATTAGAACCATTACAAAAGAAGGTCGCACCTAAACTTATTCCAATAGTAGATAAATTTTTTGAGGAAAATATAAAAAAAGGAAATTTAAGAAACATTGACCCTCGCCTCATGACAAGGAGTTTAATTAGTTTGGTTGCAGGGTTTTCTATACTAAGTAATACATTTCCTGAGGTGTTCACAACTGATGGGGATGAAAAAGAAATAGAGAAGATAGTCGATATTCTAATAAATGGAATAGGAGTAAAAGGAGAGTGTAATAAATGATCATTGAAAATGTTATTGAAATAGAGCATTTCAAGCAGCAGTTTGGAAAATTTATAGTACTTGAAAACATTAGCCTTTCGGTGAAAAAAGGTGAGCTACTTGGGCTCCTTGGGCCATCCGGTTCTGGTAAAACCACTTTAATTAAGGCTATTGTTGGAATGAGTGAACCGTCCAGCGGATCTGTAACTGTACTTCAAACTAAAATGCCATCACTTTACGTTGTTTCAAAAATTGGATATATGGCTCAAAGTGATGCACTCTATGAAGACTTAAACGCATATGACAATATACTATTCTTTGCTTCTTTATATGGAATGAAAGGAAAGTCAGCTAAAAAAAGGGCTGATGAAGTTTTAGAATTAGTTCTTCTAAAGGACGAAGGCAAAAAACTTATTAAGAATTTTTCTGGTGGGATGAAAAGAAGATTATCCCTTGCTATAGCTCTTGTCCATAAACCAGAAATACTTATTCTTGATGAACCTACCGTAGGAATCGATCCAGTACTGAGACTTCAGTTTTGGAAAGAATTTGAACGTTTAAAAAAAGAGGGAGTTACAATAATAATAACTACCCATGTTATGGATGAAGCCGAGCATTGTGATAGGCTTGCCTTAATTAGAGCTGGGGGGATAATTGCTATTGGTACTCCTCAGGAGTTAAAAGAAAAGTCAGGAACAAACTCTGTTGAGGGAGCATTTCTCTATTATGGAAAGGAAGGGGAGGTGAAAAATATATGAGAGTATTTTCAATTGCCAGAAGATTAATTAAGCAGCTAAGAGGAGATAAAAGATCCATAGCACTAATGTTTGTTGCTCCGGTTTTCGTAATGTACCTTTTAAGTGCTATTTTAACCTCAGCAACCACAACTCCAAATATTGATGTTATTTCAGCACCAGATACCTATGTAGAAAGACTTCAAAGCCTTGCAAATGTTAATAAAGCTTACAGTGAAGCAACTGCATTAAAAAATTTGAATGATAAAAGTATTGATGCTTATATTATTTTTAATGGAGTTAACCCAAAGATTACAATAGAGGGTGCTGATCCATCTATAACTAGCCTAGTTATGAATACGCTTAATAAGCTTTCAACAAATAATGCTATGCAAAAACCAGAAATTAACTTTTTACATGGATCTAAAGATATGGGAGCGTTTGATTCCATGGCTCCCATTCTAATGGGCTTCTTTATCTTCTTTTTCGTGTTTCTAATCGCTGGAGTTGCATTTTTGAGAGAGAGAATAAGCGGAACACTGGATAGAATACTTGCCACCCCTCTTAAAAGATGGGAGATAGTTTTAGGATATTTTCTAGGTTTTGGCTTGTTTGTATCAATTCAGACTATAATACTTCAGCTCTTTAGTGTATATGGCCTTAATGTACCTATGGTCGGGAGCTTTTGGGCAGTACTTGTAATAAATTTGGTACTTGCGTCAGGATCCTTAGCCCTCGGAACTCTCTTATCTGCCTTTGCACGTAATGAATTTCAACTATTTCAATTTATACCTATAGTAATAGTTCCTCAAATTATGTTCAGTGGTATTTTTGATTTGAGAAACTCACCTGCTTGGGCAAAGATATTATCAAAAATATTTCCTATGACTTATGGTGCAGAAGCACTAAGAGATGTAATGCTAAGGGGAAAGAGTTTGATAGGCGTTAAATATGATTTACTAATGCTTATAGGCTATGCATTATTGTTTCTTATATTAAATACTATAGCTCTTAAAAAATATAGAAAAGCATAAAAATAGAGGTTAGTATAAAATGTACTAACCTCTATTTCCATATAATTATAAGTTATATATTGTTCCAATGAAGTTGACCTCTGTGTCTTCTTCATAGTCAATATATGCACCTTTAAGCTCTGTAACATTCTCATGTATTTCAAACCCTTCTATGCTTATTGTTTCTATAACATTATTCTCATTAACGCATGTAGCCAATGTATCATAATAATCTTCTTCATCATTATATATAATTGCTGTATTTAATATTTTAAAGGTCGCCGCCCTTTTAATTACTCTATCTTTATTTGATTTTTTTCCAAATTTAATTTTTTCTACTCCATTTTTGTTTTCTTTGTCGTTAAATAAAAAACTCATTTGTATTACTTCCCTTCTTCTTAATTATACTGCTAAATATACTATTTAACAGATACCCAAATATTATCTTTTATATAAAATCTCCATAAAAAGTCCGTTGCTTCCTCTGCATAATCAATTCCAATTCTCTTAGCTTCTATAATTGTGACTTTTTCTATTTCAGCTGAGTCTTCAATATATAGACCTCTCCTACATAAATCTTGCTTGTTATTTTCTTTATTTATGTTCATAGCTATGCAAAGCTTTGATGGCCCTGTAGTTAAATTTTTGATTTGAGCTTTAGTAAGTTTATTATAATCTTTCTTAAATCTTAGATTTGACATTTCGCCTAATCCATCAATTGGCTGGATAGCTCTAATTAAAACCCCTTCTGGGTAACCTTCTTCTTTTGTTATAACATTAAAGCAATGGTACATTCCATAAATAAAATATACATATGCAATTCCAGGCATGCCGTATAGCGTTTCTAATCTAGGCGTGTGTTTTCCTCCAAAAGCATGACAAGCCTTATCTATTGAACCAATATATGCTTCTGTTTCAACTATCTTGCCTCTTAGCTTTACTCCATTAACTTCATGTACAAGTATTTTTCCTAGAAGTTCCTTCGCTACCTGCAAAGTTTCTCTAGCATAAAACTCTCTTGTAAGTCTCATTAAAAACTCCTCCTAAGAAATATTATCCACTACCTTTTTAAACCATGCATCATTAAGTATTTTTATTCCAGTAAAATATGTAGTTTCGCATTTTCACCATGAATAATGACTTTATCCCCCATTACTTGATTAATTGTATAATTATTTTATTGAAAGGTCAATAATATGTTAAAAAAGATACACACTCATGAAAAACTAATGAATGTGTATCTTTTTTAATTATAATAATTTATATACCAATTTAATATTAGCTATTTACCAACAAAAGTGGCCATTCCATTATCTCCACTGTAGGGAGGTGCTCCTTTAACTGTTACATAACAAATTATTAGCATATACTCTGCACCTTTTGGGATAGTTCTATTGAAAGTTAATATAAATGTTTTTGCTGAACCATTCTTTGGCTCTATTTTAACCATATTACTTGTAAGTGAATTTTCAGCATTTACATTATCATTTCTACCAAGAGTAGCTATTCCTGCGGGCCTAACATTCATTGTATCTTTGATCCAGTAATTGGTTGGCTTCATTCCTAGCCTTATCTCAACATCCCTATCATAGCTAATTTGAATTTGATTAGGTGAACTCTGTTCCAATTTTACTATCATTGGAATAGGAAATTGTACCTTATCCTCTTGCATATTCATAGGACTAAATTGACTCATTCCATTCATGCCTTGCATTCCTTGCATTCCTTGCATCTGTGACATCTGATACATGTTCTGCATCATTTGATGCATGTTCTGCATCATTTTATACATAATCTTCATTTCCATCATTGGACACATGCTCTGCATTAACTTCATCTGTTGCATTCCTTGCATTCCTTGCATTCCTTGCATTCCTTGCATTCCTTGCATAGGATCATTTAAATATGTTTCCACTAATTACACCTCATTAATAATTTTTATCTACATCAATATACTATGAAGTGAGCTAATATATGTGATTAAACTTTACACTTATAACTGAATAATAAAAAGTAACCTTTTATATATCCAAGCAAGCGGATATGTATCTAAATTGAAAACGACACTAAACATGAAAACCAACAAAAGTACAAATATATATTAGAAATATTCTAGTGGAATTGTAATAGCATATAATAAAAATTTTAATGATGAAACAATCTTATATTTGAACAAGTCATTGCAATGTTATATTCATTACATGCTTTTATTACTATATCATCTCTTACAGAACCACCAGGCTGGACAATATATTTTACGCCACTTTGAAATGCCCTATCGATATTATCTCTAAATGGAAAGAATGCATCTGAGCCTAAAGATACCCCCGATAAATTAGATATCCATAAGGCTTTTTCTTCCTTTGTTAATCTATTAGGTATTTCATTAAGAGTTTCACCCCATTCCCTCATCTCAACTGTTGTAATATCATCTCTAAGATATTGATCTATAACATTATCTTTATTAGGCCCTAAAATACCTTCTTTAAAAGAAAGCTTAAGAACACTTGGATGTTGCCTTAAATACCATATATCTGCTTTTGACGCAGCCAATCTTGTACAATGTATTCTGGATTGCTGACCTGCACCAACACCAATTACTTGACCATCTAAAACAAAACAAACGGAATTAGACTGAGTATATTTTAATGTTATCATTGAAATAAGTAAGTCCCGTTTTACATCCTCTGTTATATTTCTATTATTAGTTACTATATTATCAAGCATATCCTGTTTTAGTTGAATATTATTTCTCTTTTGCTCAAAGGTAATACCATATATCTCTCTCTTTTCTATATCCTCTGGTTCATAATCAGCGTCCATTTTAATAATGCAATAATTCCCCTTTTTCTTTTTCATTAAAATTCTTAATGCCTCATCTGTATACGCTGGGGCGATTACTCCATCTGAGACCGATTTTTTTAAAATCATTGCGGTTGGTAAATCAACGATATCACTTATAGCTGCCCAATCACCAAAGGAGGACATCCTATCTGCACCCCTAGCTCTTGCATAAGCACAAGCCACAGGAGATAATTCTATGTCTTCAACAAAATATGCTTTTTTTAACACATTACTTAATGGAATTCCTACTGCGGCGCCCGCTGGGCTTACATGTTTAAAAGATGCTGCTGCAGGTAATCCTATTATTTGTTTTAGTTCTTTGACCAATTGCCATGAATTAAAAGCATCCATAAAATTAATATAACCTGGATTACCATTTAAAATTTCAAATGGCAATGCTTTATTTTTCGCATAAATTTTTGCGCAGTCTTGGTGCGGATTACATCCATATTTAAGTTTAATTTCTGAATTTACCATTAACATAACCTCCTAAATAATTCAATATAAAAAACCACCTGAATAAAATTTGTTTTACCCAGGCGGTCGATATTTTTCTTTAATCATGCTCCCTATGGTTAATACCATTTCCGCCAGTTACATGATTATATTATTCATCTTTATTAAATTATAGAGTATATGCATATTTATGTCAAATTTAAAAACACATAATCTTTACATAAATAATTTGAAATATTTCGGGATTTATATGATAGAATATAAGATAATAGGTATTATATGGGACGTAATTATATTATTTTTATAAATTATAGGACTTAGTGCTTAAAAAATCAGGGGTGATACACTTGTCAAAGAAAATATATCTTGTTGAGGATGAAATAAGTTTAAACCTTTTACTAGAAAAATACCTCCAACGTGAGGGTTATGAAGTAACTACTTTTTCAAATGGTAATTCTGCAGTAGCCAGAATTGAGGATATGCCAGATCTATGGATACTAGACATAATGCTTCCAGATATTGATGGTTATGAAATTATAAAAGCTGTTAAAGCTTACAATAAAAATACACCTGTTATTTTTATGTCTGCAAGAAATGAGGAACTTGATCGCGTTGTGGGACTTGAGCTCGGCAGTGATGATTATTTATCAAAACCATTTTTACCAAGGGAGCTTATAATTCGAACTAACAAGCTTTTAGATCGAATTTATGGAGTAAATAGAGATGATGTAATTCAAATTGATGATAGCTTAACCATGGGGGGCTACCTAATTAGTAAAAAACAAAGAACTGTCTTTATAGGAAATGTAGAGGTTATTTTAACTAAAAAAGAGTTTGAACTACTCTATTATTTTATTGAGAACAAAAATAATTTAGTGTCTAGAGAACAAATATTAAATACAGTATGGGGCGATGATTACTTTGGTTCAGATAGAGTGGTCGATGACGTAATAAGACGACTTCGTAAAAAAATAGATAACTTCACAATCGAAACTGTGTATGGTTATGGTTATAAGTTAGTGTATAAATCATGAAAAAATTTAAATTTAAATTCAACTCATTAACCATGAGAATATGGACAACTTTTACGATTATAATACTTATAATAATCTCAAGTATTTCATTTTTCTATCTTGTTGCTTTTAGAAACATAAATGAAAAAGCAACAACTAATGACTTAAAAGTATCACATGATATCTTATTAAAGACCAATAATTTTACTCAGCCTAATAGATCTGATGAATTTGGAAATTTAAGAGGCAGTGATTATTTCATTTATAATGTGGATAAAAATAATATTGCTACAATTATAAATGTAAATAAAGGGAGCAGATTACCACCAAATACGACTAGTAATCCTGATTCACCCTTTAAGGCAAACGATAATAATGTAAAAATATGGATGTCTACATTTATTACACCAGGAACTCTCTACGAAAAACAATACAAAGGAACATACAATAATATGAAATTTATTTTCATAATAAGTTCAGTTAATTATGGAAGTTCAGGAAAATCATATTTAATAACATATATACCTGAAATGGTAAATAATAGTTTATTTTATATGGTACTTTGGGTTGGAATCATATTTATAGCTATTGGTTTTCTAACTTCTAAATTAGTTGCGAATTATATTTCAAAACCACTTAAGGAACTAGAAAATTGTACTATTAGAATAGCCCATAAAGATTGGACAAAACCTATTAATGTTAAAAATGAAGATGAAATTGGAAGACTTGCAAACTCAATGAATCTGATGCAAAAGGAACTAAGACGCACAGACGAGGAAGAAAAAATGTTTTTGCAAAGTATATCCCACGATTTGAAAACGCCAGTTATGGTAATTATGAGTCATGCTGAGGCTATTATTGATGGAGTATATGTGGAATCAGTGGAGAAGAATGCTGAAATAATAAGGGATGAGGCTCTAAGCCTTGAAAAAAAAGTTAAACAAATGTTATATCTAAATACCCTTGATTATGTTTTAGAAAATAACTTTGAGAATATAGAAATCAACTTACATCGATTACTTATCCACATAATAAATAGATTTGAAGTAATTAATAACAATATAGAATGGGATTTAGACATTAATGAAGCTATTATTAATGGAAACGTAGATAAAATACAGATTTCTATTGAAAACATATTAGATAATAGCCTTCGCTATGCTAAGGGTAAAATATGTGTATCACTAAAAAAAGAAGGTGCTTTTGCAGTAATTGGGATATATAACGATGGGCCTAATATTCCAAGTGAACATCTGTCTCATATCTTTGATAATTTTTATAAAGATAAAACAGGAAAATTTGGTCTTGGTCTTGCTATTTGCAAAAAGATTGTTAATTATTATAATGGAGAAATAGAAGTTACAAATAAAGATATTGGCGTTAGTTTTTCAATTAGATACCCCTTATAAATAAAAGCAATTTTAGAAACGGCTAAAATCCAACAAGTACAAGCACCGTTAATCCTCTAGATACTCTAGTAAGCAATGGAACAATTACTCAGACCCAATCTGATGCAATTCAAAGTGCTTTTAAATCGACGGGCAAGGCTATTCAATCCTCCGGAGTCTATACTAGTAGACCGGTAAATCCTTTGGATAGTTTAGTTGCATCTAGAACAATTACTCAAGATCAGGAAATAGCAATACAAAATGCTTTTGAAGCGGCGATGAAGCTATCTAAACCCCAAGCTAAGAACCCTGGCACATCCACTTTAGGATTCCCTAGTAGCTGCGGGTACAATTACTAAGGCTCAAGAAGACACTATAATTAAAGCATTAGAAGCATCTATGAAAGCAAATAAACCAGAACCAGATAAATTAAAAACAACAGTTATTAACCCATTAGATAGTTTAGTCGCTTCTGGCACAATTACTCAAGAGCAAGAAACATCCATTGAAAGTGCATTTGAGGCAGCAATGTAGTATGCCCTTTTATAATTCATTTTAGGATTACCAAATAAAATTAAGGAGATAATAATATGAATATATCATCAATTTCATCAACCTCAACACCTAGTGTATCAACCAATAGTAACAATAATAGTAGCCAGCTTGAGTCACAGCTCTCAACCCTTAATGCACAATTAAACGCGGTAAATTCAAGTAAGGATGATGAAAAAACAAAAAAAGCAAAAGTTGCAGTAATCGAAGCTAAAATACAACAAATCCAAGCACAAATTCAACAGCAAAGTTCTAGTAAAACAGGACAAGCTTCAAATGTGCAAGAACAATCTTTAAAAGGTATTGATAGTAGTTCAAATATAAATAAAGTTAACTCAGCGAGTTCTAATAATATAATTGATATTTATATTTAATCCACAAAGACTATAAGAAGCAACCAACAAATTTGTTGGTTGTTTTTTATAGTCTTTGTACTAGAGATATTGGATAATCTGGTATTACAAGATTATCTCCTATGATAGCCCCTCTCTTATTACCACTTATGCGCGTTTACTATGTCACCGCTATTTATTTATAATCATATAATGGATTGTATCATACTTATTCGTCTAATTGGAGGTTTATACATGAGTAATAAATACAAAATTTGCGTATATGCAATCTGTAAAAATGAAGAAAAATTTGTTGATCGTTGGATGGATCATGTTAGTGCAGCTGATGTTGTTATACTTGTGGATACTGGCTCTACTGATAATACCATTAATAAGTTAAAAAAAAGAGGAGCTCTTGTTTATTCTATAGATGCTACTCCATTTCGATTTGATTATTCAAGAAATGAATGTTTAAAATTTATTCCAGATGATATCGATATTTGTGTATCTTCAGATCTTGATGATGTTATTGAGGATGGTTGGAGAGAGCATCTAGAAAATGCATGGACAAAAGATAGCACAAGAGGATTATATCTGTATAATTGGAGCGTTAATGCTGATGGATCCCCCGCTGTGCAATATACCTGGTCTAGAATTCATGCAAGGCATGGATATAAATGGATATATCCAACACATGAAATTTTAGATTATTTCGGTGAAGGAGAAGAAAAAGAAGTTTATATTAAGGGGCTAGTGTACAATCATTATCCTGATCCATCAAAAAACAGAAGTTTAAATCTTCCATTATTAAAATTGGCTATTAAAGAGAATCCTAATAGTAGTAGAAATTTATATTATCTTGGCCGCGAATATATGTTTGATAGTAGCTGGGATGATTGCATTTTAACCTTAAAGGAGTATTTAAAACTACCTACATCAGATTGGGAAGATGAAAGATCATCTTCAATGAGGTTTATTGCAAAAGCGTATTGGGAAAAAGGAGAAATATTAAATGCTAAAAAATGGTTTCATAAAGCGATAAGTGAATCTATTTCATCAAGAGAGCCTTATGTAGGTTTATCTTTATTAGCTTACCAAGAAAAAGACTGGGTTAGTGTTTATTATTATGCAAATGAAGCATTAAAGATCAAAGAAAAATCATTTACCTTTGCAAACGATGCAAATTCTTGGGACTATACTCCTTATGATTTAGCCGCTTTAGGCTGTTATAATTTAAATATGATAACCAAAGCAATAGAATTCTCTGCCCTAGCTATTAAGCTTGAGCCTAATAATGAAAGATTATTAAATAATCATAAAATTTATTTGGATAGCTTATAACTATAATTATTTCACTTCAATTAATATAAAAGATATAGCTTAAATTTATATCTTTTATATATTTGATCTATAAAAAATATTTTTTAAGTTATACTAATTTATTAATTTATCCTTTAACACAAAACAAAGTATCTGCATACTATGAATAGAAAGTACAAGCATATAAGATAAGATGTACAAGCATTCTATATAAAGAAAATATAAGCATTTTAAATATAAATATTTTAAATAAAGAATATATCATTGATAAGGAAGGTGTCTATATTGAGTAAAAACAAAGACGATGAATCTTATTATTATTTCACGCCTAAAAAAAGCCATTGTGATGATAAACACGATTGTGATGATAAACACGATTGTAAAGACAAACATGACTGTTGCGATCCCAGCCATCCTAATTGTGTGAAATGCATAATTGGACCGACTGGCCCTACTGGTCCGACTGGACCTACTGGCCCTACTGGACGAACTGGCCCTACTGGCCCTACCGGTCCTACTGGTCCGACTGGACGAACTGGCCCTACTGGCCCTACTGGCCCTACTGGCCCTACTGGCCCAACAGGGCAAAATGGACAAAACGGAGCAACCGGACCTACTGGACCTACTGGCCCAACTGGGCAAAATGGACAAAACGGAGCAACCGGTCCTACTGGGCCTACTGGCCCAACAGGGCAAAATGGACAAAACGGAGCAACCGGACCTACTGGACCTACTGGCCCAACTGGGCAAAATGGACAAAACGGAGCAACCGGTCCTACTGGGCCTACTGGCCCTACAGG
>Ga0209125_1000808_pt1 | contig 35479 bp, 37 predicted proteins | sample BarGraIncub1131A_FD_184503 | JGI IMG/M metagenome (GOLD analysis project Ga0209125, IMG submission 184503) | Arctic peat soil microbial communities from Barrow, Alaska - Barrow Graham LP Incubations 11-31A (SPAdes) (version 2) | ecosystem: Environmental > Terrestrial > Soil > Wetlands > Peat... | reverse complement strand
GATACACCAATAGCACCTGCTTTAATACTAGCAATTACATCTTCTTTATCTGAAATCAGCCCACCGGTAATTATAGGAATATTTACTTCTGTACTAATTATTTTTGTTACTTTTGGTATAATTCCAGGTAATATTTCTATTGCATCAGGTCGTATAGTCTTAATAGAACTAATGCCACTTTCAAGGGACAATGCATCCAACATGAAAAGCCTTTGTATTGAAAATAAGCCCATTTCCTTAGCTGCTCTAATAAGGCTACTTTTAGTAGTTATGATTCCATCCGGCTTAATTATTTCATTTATATATTTTAAAGCACAAACATTTCTTGAAAAACCTTCAATTAAATCCAAATGCACATATACACTCTTGCCATGGGTTTTAATATGATTAACAATTTCTTGTAAATTAAAGATACTTCCTGTAAGCAAGAAAATAATTTCGCAGGGAGACTTAATGGCCTTTTCTAACTTTTCCAGATTGTTTACCGCTGCAATAACTGGATTTTCTCGAATTTTGTTATAAAATTCACTTTCCATATTTCTCACTCCCATTATCATAATTCGAAAAATTATAATTTAATTAAGGTACTTTAGCTCAATACCATTTGACTTTAACCAGGCAATAACAAATTCATTAATGCAATCATCTTCATATTTATACCATTCTTCTGTTTTATTTTGTTTATCCATTAAAATGTGTTTAAACTTCTTTATAGGTTCTTTACTATTTAAAGCCTTGCGTAATTCTTGCTTTAAATCTGGATTACTAACTATGCTATTAACATAATCCTTCATTGTGCTTATATAAAAATCTTCATCTATTAGAGGAGTGCTTAAATATCTATTAACCGTGTCTTCACTAATAAGTATTGCTACACTAACAAATTCTTTTAACCAATAATCGAAGGTATTATCTTTTAGTGTTCCCTTTTCTAAGGCTAAACTCACTTCTGTGGGAATATATATTACCTCACCGGTATATGTGTCTAAGAAGCTTTTTCCTAAATTGTCATCTTCATGTGAAATTGTTTCTATAAGTGCTTCCATATCAATATCTACTATATTCAAAATTTAGCCTCCAGTATAAGCTCACTTAAATAAATTATAAGTATAAAAAACCAATAAACCGCTAAGGTTTATTGGTATGTTATTTACTCATCAAAAGTTGATTCGTATTCTTCTAGTACTCTTTCAAACTCTTCTTCATCTTCCACTGCAATATATTGATCTTTGCCCTCTACTGTTTCGATTTTATAGACAAAAGCATCCTCTTCATCTCCTATAGGAGCTAATAGTGCATATTTATTTTCATCTAATTCAATAATTTCCACTAATTCAAAATCAACCTTTTCTCCATCTTCATCCATCATTGATATAATTTTATTCTCTTCCATAAACATTCTCCTTTCAAACTTAATAATCACATTATACCGTTAATCTAACTAATATGTCTATATGAAAATGATATTTTTTAAATACCATATCCATAAACTCCGCTTATAGAAACTTCCCCTGAAACAATATATTCTATGGTTCCTTGTTGATTTTCAATTACTAATTCTCCACTATCGCTTATATCTATGGCTTTAGCCTTTCTTACTTTTCCTCTATTTATTAATTGAATTTCCCTTCCTATAAGAAGGGAATTTTCCCTGCAAATCTCCATAGTTTCTTTTATATTGCCACTTTGCACAAAATCATTATATAACCCTTCAAAAATGTTTAGGACATTGGCAAGCAAAAGCTTCCTGTCCATATATTTACCACTCTCTATTATAAGTGAAGTAGCCACATCTTTTAGCTCCATTGGTAAATCTTTTTCTTCCAAGTTTACATTTATACCAATTCCCATAACTAGGTAATTAATATGATCTATTTCTCCACTCATTTCTGTTAATATACCACATACTTTTCTACTATTAAGTACTATATCATTAGGCCACTTAATAGTAGTTTTAATGCCCATTTTCATAATAGCCTTTTGAACAGCAGCTGCTCCAATTAATGTTATTTGCGATATGTTTTCTGTGACTATATTTGGTCTAAGGATTATTGACATCCATATACCCTTATATTTAGGAGATATCCAACTTCTCCCCAGCCGTCCACGGCCTGTTGTTTGTTCTTCACTTATTATAACTGTGCCGTGTTCTCCTCCGCTCTCTGCGAATTTTTTAGCAATAGAATTGGTGGAACCTATAGAATCGTAGTAAATTATATTTTTACCTATGAACTGCGTACTTAGAAAGTCTTTAACTTCCTCATAGGTAAGTATATCTGGTAAAGAGATTATTCTATAACCTTTTCTTGAAATTGCTTCAATTCCGTAGCCATCCTCTTTAATTGTATTTATGTATTTCCAGATTGCAGCCCGGCTAACTCCTAGCTCTTCACTTATTTTTTCACCAGACAAAAAATTATTTCCACTTTCCTTAAGTAGATTAAGAATTTTCGCTTTCATAATATCCACCCCCTTTATAATCTCCTATATTCTTCTTGCTTATATTTATATTGGCCTTTCAGTGCAAGGTCAATATCCTCTAATAACGAATTTTTATCTTGTGGTAATGTTCCCGAAAGTGCCATATAATTTGAAGCATGATTGCTTCTAAAAATACAATTAGTAACTTCTACATGCTGCAAAAATTCTTTTGTCTCATTCATTATTTCTTCTGGAGTTAGTATATGAAAAGTGCCCTTTTGTACATCTTCATATATGGGGGTTCCACTCTCTAACATTAAAGTTAATAAGCCTACATAATCTGGGTTTATGGCACTAATAAGTTTCGCAGATTCAATTGCATGCTCACTAATTTTTGCCTTGCCTCCTATTCCCGAAATCAAAGTAGTAGATAATTTTATACCACTTTCTTTAACCTTGCGCCCTACCATAAGCATCTCCTGGTTAGTTACTCCCTTATTTATACTTTTTAATATTTCATTGCTCCCAGATTCAACCCCTAGATACACAATACCGATACCAAACTCTTTAAGTTCTCTAAGTTCATCCAAAGATTTTCTTAAAATATCATTAGGAGTACCGTAAATTCCTACTCTTTCACACTCAGGAAATAATTCTCTTATTTTTAATAATATAGATTTTAATTTAGTATTTGGTAGCACTAACGCATCTCCATCTGCCAGAAATACCTTTTTAACTATTCCATAGGTTAATTTAGCCTGCTCCAAATCTTCTATAATATCTTTTAAATCACGTATTCTAAACTTCTTTTCTTTGTACATCCCGCAAAAGCTACACCCATTATGTGAACATCCAATAGTAACCTGTACTATAAGGCTATGCGCCTCACTAGGTGGTCTATATACTACACCTTCATATCTCACCATAATCATCTCCAACATCTCTTAAACTCTCATAGCCGCAGGCTATGAGTTCTTTTGTACTCCATGACTATCTTTCGTTGTTTACCATATAAGTATACCATACGTTTTCACGACAAATTTTCAGTCTTTATAGATATCTTGTAAGTACTTCTGAAAATTCGAGATTCGTTAATAAGAGTATATATTGTGTAAAATGCATCTGAACAAGCCTTAGTAATTCTTAATTTGTTTTGTTATAGCTGTGTATAGAATCGCATGTTTGAGCGTCAGTAGTTTGAGTTTTTTAGTAGCTTCTTAAAAATAGAGATTTATTTATAATAGTATATATTGTGTAAAATGCATCTGAACAAGCCCTTAGTAATTCTTAATTTATTTTATTTATGGCTACGTATAGAAAAATGCTTGTTTGAGCGTCAGCGATTTTATGTATCTTAGTAATAATTTTAAAATTTGAAATTTATTAATAAGAGTATATATTGTGTAAAATGCATTTGAGCAAGCCTTAGTAATTCACAATTTATTTTCTTATAGCTACGTATAGAAAAACTCATGTTTGAGCGTATAGCGAGTTTGAGTTTTTTAGTAGCTATAATAAAATAAATTGTAGAATTACTTGGCGACACGAATGCAGTTGTAACAATATAAACTTTTATTATTGAATGCATAAAATAAGATTTAGCCCTAGGATACTATGTAAACTACTTGGCGACGCGAATGGCAGTTGTAACAATATATACTCTTATTATATAAACTACTTCGAAGCTTCTAAAGCCTTCTCACACTTTCGAATAAAAGCTTTAATATTTTCCTTCTCTTCTTTGATTTTACCCTTACTTAGTTCACCCCTGCCAAGTCTATCACACTGTGATAGCAGTGCAATTTCTTTGATGGATATTTCTCGGGACATACTTTTTACATCTCCAAAAGGTAAATTTTTCATTACAAACAGAGTTTGCATATGCCATCTAACTAAAGACGTAACTCGTTTTATAAATTCTTCCTCATCTGTAAATGCTTCAAGAAATTTTCTACAAAGCTCTGCACCAACCGTGTCATGGTCATAAGATGTTATTTTGCCTTTTCTAATTTTTGTAGTAGGAGCTTTCCCTAGATCATGTAATAATGCACCCCACATAAATGCTCTAGGGTTTTCACTTAATTCTTTTACTTTTGCTGCATTATCTACAACCATCATTGTATGAATCCATACATTCCCTTCTGGGTGATGTTCCTTAGATTGCTCAGTTTCTACTAAGCAACTTAGTAATGTATATGGATATTCAGTAAATATGCTATCATCATTCATTATTTTATTGAAATATATAGAAGGCTTCTCATCTTCTATTAGATGCCTTTCAAATTCTTTAAACATTTTAATCATATATTAATTCCTTTCTGTTTACTATTTTCATTATAATACAATCTTCTATTATTATATTATAACAAAAATAGCAGATGTTTATTATCATATTTCAGATAATAAACATCTGCTCCTTTTTTTATGGTATATCTCTATTCGTTATTCTGACTTAGCTCCACCATATTCACTTTTTTTAGTTTCAAAAACACTCTCATTATATGCACTTTCTTCAACAGATTGAATTATTTGATTTTTAGAATGTGCATTTTTTAACTTCGTGTCTTTTTTAATATAATCTCGCAGATTTTCCTTGTTAGCCTCTTCACGGTCCTTCATATAATAACCTCCTACCAATTATTGCTGAGCTTGGTGCTCATTATACTTGTCTAACACTTTTTTAAACTCAGCTCCAAGGCCTATTGACGAGTATTCTGTTTCACCATTCTTTACAACTGACTTGTAAGCATAAGCCTCATCTGAGTCCTTAGGCCCAACTATAACATATTCATTCCCATCCATTTTAATAGCATCAATCAATTCCAAATCTACTTTCTTGCCAAATTCATTTAGTACAGTGATTGTTTCATTAGTTTTCATATAAATACCTCCTTTAACTTAGGCACAATCAAATAAGTAACACTTGAGTATGTTACAAACATTTATTTTCATGTGCCTTATTAGGTTGTGCCTAATTGGAGGTTTTATACCAATTTTATTATTTTTTTCTAGCCAATTTAGTTATAAATATTATTAAACACTACTTTTATAAGTCAAAAATAGCCCACCAAATACTTAACATCTTAGTCGACTATCTTTATTTCATATATTCTTCATAAATTATAGCTAAAAGTCTTTCTTTACTATTTAATTCCGGATTTTCTAAGGTTTTATCTAAAAGAAATTTAAGCATAACACCTATTTCTTTCCCTGGTTTAATAGAAAATTCACTTATTAAATCCCCACCGCTTATTGCAAGGTCTTTTATAGCTAGTGGAACTTTAGATTCTAGTATAGCAGTTGCTTTTTCCTCCATCCTTTGAATTTCTCCTAAACGAATTTCTGAAAATCGAGAACCTAGTGCATCTGCCTTTTGCAAGGCGAAAAGGTCTTCTACTAAATCTACACCTACTCTAATAATAAGGCGTTTTACAGAAGCATCTGTTGGCATTGCACATACATTCATATGTTCCTTTACTAAAATGCTAATTTTACTTATACTTTGATTGTCAAATTTAAGTCGTCTAAGTATTTGATTAGCTATTATAACCCCTTTTTTATCATGACCATAAAAATGACCTATACCTTCTTTATCAATAGTAAAACAATTTGGTTTAGCTATATCGTGCAATAATCCTGCCACTCTGAGATTAAGAGCCCTTGGGCATTTTTCCACAACGGCTAAAACGTGTTCAAATATATCTTTATCATGATGAGGATTTCGCTGATTAAAGCCTACAGCTACTTGAAGTTCCGGTAGTATAAACTCTAATAGTTTAGTGTCCTTAAGTGTTCTAAGAGCTTTTGTGGTGTTGTTAGATATCAGCATCTTACACAGTTCATCTCTAATTCTTTCATTACTTACATTTAATATAAGGTGAGAATTTACTTTTATAGCCTCTAGTGTTTTTTCCTCTATATCAAAATCTAGTGACGCTGCAAAGCGAATAGCTCTAAGCATTCTTAGTGCATCTTCTTGAAACCTTTTGTTAGGCTCTCCTACTGCTCTAATTATTTTATTTTCTAAATCTTCTATGCCATTAAAATAATCAATAAGACCCTGTTTCTCATTATAAGCTAGTGCATTTATAGTGAAATCCCTTCTAGCTAAATCTTCTTTTAAATTTAAAACAAATGTAACACCCTCCGGTCTTCTATTATCAAGGTATTCACCATCAATTCTGTAAGTTGTAACTTCATATCCATTTCCATTTATCATAACAGTAACTGTTCCGTGTTCTATACCTGTAGGCACAGTCTTGTCAAAGAGTCTAATAATGTCATCAGGCAAGGCATCGGTAGCTATATCATAGTCCTTAGGCATTGCTGTGCCAATTTTACAATCTCGTACGCTTCCGCCCACTATATAAGATTCATATCCGCTATTTTTTAAACAATCTAAAATCATTTTTACATCTCTAGGTATATGCATTTCCATGTTTTTATGGTTCATTCCAATCACCCACTATTCTTTTATATATTCCTAATTTTATATATACATTGCTATAGGTATAATTTCAATTATAGGTTCATTAATTTCTATTTGATTCTTTTCATAATCTCTAATTAAATTTGTATTCTTTAGAAATCTAGTTTTAAATTCTTGAAAATACTCCTCATCTAGAAAATCAAAATATGTTCCACTTAGCAAACTATTGCTATTGTTTTCATTTTCCTTTGAGATTCTTACCACTTTACCAAGCACAGTGATTTTAGCACCTTCAATATAATCCAAATTATCAGCCATATATTTTATCTCGAGTGGCACTATAACCTTAGTGTTAGTGTTGCCGATACTACTACTAATGAATTTCAAACATTTTTCTTTTTTACAGTTTTCCATATCATCTTTCAAAACTTTTAAAACTTGCGTCTTAACTTTATATTCTTGGCTTTCATCACTGCTGCCTATATTTTCAGGTGAAAAAGCCAATTGCATTTCCATCACTCTAATTATATCTTCAATATACTCTATAATTGGATTTTTATACAATTGACCCGTAAACTGAACGAAATCAAATTCCACTATACTCTTGACATCATTCTCATTATTTATAATTTTTAACATACTTTGATCGTTTAGTATGTTTTTTAATCTTGATAGTATTGTTATTACAATTGAAATTCTTTCTTCAATTCTCTGCGACGAGAATTCATTTACAAGTTGGACATTTAAGTCACCTTGCATTATTTTACCACAAGTAAGTTCATATAATGGTGTAATTGTACTAATAGTTAATTGCTTTCTAGTGGTTTCACTTTTAATTTCCGCAAATTCCTGTATTACAATGGTATATAAATTATTTATCATATCTCCATTAAGATATAGTGGTATTAGAGCTCTATTGTCCATACCTTATGCCCTCCGAAAAATAGTACTTCTTACCTAGTTTATATATTTTTTATATAAATTAGAACAGCTTCTTTATATTGGGGACCTATGGACACTTTTTACCCTTAAGCATTACAGATTTCATAACTGAAGTTTCGCCATACTTTCGCCTAAGACCATCTATAGTTTTATCTAAAGCCCTCTTCTTTTCTTCATGAGCACTACTAACATCAAAAATTGATGTTTGTTTAAAATTATCCTCACATAGATTAGTAAGCGAAACTCCTAGTAACCTTATTGGTTGACCCTTCCATAATTCATTAAAAAGATTTTTTACTATTTCTAGTATTTCCTGGGTTGAATCTGTAGCATTATTTATAGTCTTACTGCGAGAAGAATCAATAAATTCTTGATTTCTTATAGTTACAGAAATACAATGACAGCACTTCTTTATATTTCTTAATCTAGTTGATGTATGTTCTACCAAAGCTAATAATACCTTATAAGCTTCATTTTCACTTTTAATATCCTCTGATAATGTAGTGGAATTACTTATTCCTTTTAACTCATATTTATTCCATTTTACTTCTGAGTTATCTATACCATTTGCATATTTCCACATCATGAGCCCACTGCTTTTAAAGTGATATTTTAAAATTGAAACATCATACTGAGCTAAATCCCCTATAGTAAATATATTTAAATTATTAAGCCTAGGAACAGTTCTCTTTCCTACCATGAATAGCTCCCCAACTGGGAGTTTCCACATTTTTTTTTCTATCTCCGCTTTAAAAAGTGTATGTATTTTATCAGGCTTTTCAAAATCAGATGCCATCTTAGCTAGAAGCTTAACATCTGATATTCCAATATTCACTGTAAATCCAAGTTCTGACTTTATTCTATCCTTAATTTCACAAGCTATCGAAAGTGCAGCTTCTTTTGAAGTATTATAATTGGTTACATCTAAAAAACACTCATCTATAGAGAACTTCTCAACATAAGGTGTATAATCACTAAAAATTTCCCTCATACTCCTGCTACATCTTTCATACAAACTAAAGTCAGGTGATATAACTACAAGGTCTATACATTTCTTTCTTGCTGTAAATAAGCTTTCTCCAGTTATTATTCCATTTTTTTTGGCTAACATGGATTTTGCGAGTACTACACCTCTTCGCGACTCTTCGTCCCCTCCTATTACAGCAGCTATATCTCTTAAATCAACATCCTCGCCTTTAATAAGTTTATCTGAAGCACTCCAAGAAAGAAAAGCTGAATTAACATCTATATGAAATATAAGTTTCTCATTAAATTTACTCATATAATCTCATCCTTTATATCAGGCATATTAAATAAAATATTTTATACATACATATATTATATAGAATTTCAGCATAAAAAAGCAACCTATCCTTAATTAAAGAATAGATTGCTTTTAAACTAAAATACCTTAATGAAAAGATTTCTTTTCATTATTTTACTATGTGTAACATAAGCTTTATGCTTTAGCACTCGCTTTTATAAATTTCTTTATCTCATCTGAATCACCAAATGATAATACTGGGTCTGATAGTTTTATGCACTCTTCGTAGTTAGAATTTGTAACAGTTCTGCGTGCTCTTAATATTGAAGATGCACTCATACTTAATTCATCTAGTCCAAATCCAAGTAGTATAGGAATAAGATTTGTATCTCCAGCCATTTCACCACACATACCTACCATTATTCCTGACTTATGTCCATTATCTATTACAGTTTTAATGAGTCTTAAAACCCCTGGATGATAAAAATCATATAAATATGAAATCTTCTCATTCATTCTGTCCACTGCTGTAGTATACTGAATTAAATCATTAGTACCTATACTAAAGAAGTCCACCTCTTTAGCTAATATGTCTGATATTAATGCCGCAGACGGTATTTCAATCATAATACCAACTTGGATATTCTCATCAAATACAACGCCCTCTGATTTAAGTTCATTTTTACACTGCTCTAATATTTTTTTAGCCTTTTTTAGTTCCTGAAGACATGATATCATCGGAAACATGATTTTAAGAGTTCCAAAGGCTGATGCCCGAACTAATGCTCTTAATTGAGTTATAAATATATCTGTTCTATCAAGACAAAGTCTTATGGCTCTATAGCCTAAGAAAGGATTCATTTCACTGTCCATAGGTAAGTAATCTAATTTCTTATCTCCACCAATATCTAAAGTTCTTATGATAACAGGTTTTCCAGCCATCTTTTCAAGAACTGATTTGTACTCTTCAAACTGTTCTTCCTCAGTTGGAAGAGCAGTTTTTGACATATATAAAAACTCTGTTCTAAATAAACCTATAGCTTCTGCACCATTTTTTAAAGCAGAATCTAAATCTTCTACAGAACCTATATTGGCAGCAAGCTCTACTGTTTTACCATCTAATGTAGTAGATTTCATAGTAGCATATTTAAGTAACTGATTTTTAGCTTCAGCAAATTTACTTCTTTTAGCTTTGTAATCATTTAGCGTTTTCTCATCTGGATTAATAATAATAATCCCTTCTTCTCCATCTACAACAATTAAATCACCATCTTCAATTCGACCTATGGCAGCTCCAACACCAACAACTGCAGGTAACTCTAAAGAGCGTGCAATAATGCAAGTATGAGCAGTTTTTCCACCTATTTCAGTGACTAAAGCTAAGACCTTAGTTTTATCAATTTGTGCTGTATCTGAAGGTGTAAGATCCTTTGCTATTAATATACATTCTTCTTTAATATCTGCAATTGAAGTTGCTTTTATTCCCATTAATATATTTAGCACTCTTTTACTTACATCTCTAATATCTGCTGCTCGCTCAGTCATATATTTATTTTCCATAAGTTCGAAAATAGCTGCTGTTTCCTCGGCTACAGTTTGGAGTGAGAATTCCGCATTAAATTTACCACTCACAATTTTCTTTTGAACAGAACCTATAAATTCTGGATCCTTAAGCATAAATAAATGTGCTTCAAATATTTCTGCCTTTTCGTTTCCTAGCTTTTCTTTCACATCTATATTTATTTTTTCCAGCTGCGTCATTGCTTCTTCTAATGCACTATTAAACCTAGTTAACTCACACTCAAAGTCCAATACCTTGCTTTCGTTTATTTCTACAACTTCTTCTCTAATAACTAATGCTCTACCTATAGCTATTCCAAAGGATGCACCTATTGCCTTTAACATACATTAATTCCTCCTTAGTAATACTTTTAGGCAGATAACAATTATCAATTGCTTTTCTCCTATTATTGAAGTCCTTCTTCGATAAGTTTTACCATAGCAACGGCTGCGGCTTCTTCGTCAACACCAGTAGTTTTTATTGTTATCTCATCATTTTTAACGGCTGCCATACACATTATAGCTACAATACTTTTGGCATTATATTCATTACCATCTTTTACTATAAGTACTTCTGATTTAAACTTTGAAGCCTCTTTAACTACTGTTAATGCTGGCCTTGCATGTATTCCAGTTTCACTTTTAACTATCGCTTTTTTTTCCATCATAATATACGCACCCCTTATTTCTTTAATTTTACTATTATTACTTCATTATTTTTATCTACAGTCCCTAGTTTAAATTCTACAGATTCCATTATTTCATTATCTGTAAGTACTAACACGCTTAAATTGGTTTTAGCTTTAGCTTTTATTAAATCATTATCAAATGATAATAATTTATCTCCAGCCTTAACTTGCTGTGATTTTTCAACGAAAGCTTCGAATCCCTCACCCTTCATTTCTACTGTATCAATACCTATGTGAAGTAATATTTCTATACCCTCTTTGCTCTTTAAAATCATAGCATGTTTTGTAGGGAACACTTGAAGAATTTCACCATCAACTGGTGCATATAAAATTCCTTCTGTAGATTCAAAACCTATTCCATTACCTAACATTTTTGTAGAAAAAACCTCATCCGGTATTTCTGATATGTCAAAACATCTTCCCACAACTGGAGATTTTATAATTATGTTCTTTTCTTCCTTGCTTTTCTTAAAAAAACCAAACATTTTTATCATCCTCGCCTTCTCTAAGGTAGTTAACAATTATTAATTGTTATACTCCTAAAATTACTTTATTATGAAATTTCGTTTTAATTTTAACTGGTTATATAAACATTAGTTTGTGCATTGTTTAGAATTTTAAATACAATTTATTAAGAATCAACTAAAATAACTTAATAGTTAATAAGTAGTACTCTAAAAAAAAAGACATAACCTAATAAGATGCGTTAAAAGCATTTTATACGGTTCATGCCTGATCTAATCAGTAACACACCTAATATTATAAACTTTATTTTTTAATTTGATTGCTTTAATCTGTAGATATGCAATGAAATATATCCAATTTCATCTTCGCAAACTTCTTTTGAAAGTTTTTGTGATATAAATTTACATACCTTCTTAGAAATTTCAAACTCTTCACTCATTGAAGTTTTAACGGATTCTAACATTACATTTTTTAGAACCTTTTCATTTTCTATTCTATCTAGTGCATACCTTAAATGTGACACTAGCCGTGAATACTCCATGGATTTTTGATTAGTATTAATGCCAAGTAACTCTTGAATATATTCCATCACTTCTTTAATAATTCTAGTATATTTAAGAGTTTGAGACACTTCCTCATTAACTCTAGCAGAATGTATATGCAGAGTAATAAAACCGATTTCACTTTCCGGAAGAGCTACATTTAATTTTTCTTTAATAAGTTTTGAGCCTTTTTCTGCTATGTTATATTCATTAGGATATAACGTCTGTATTTCATTTAAAAAAGGATTAACTATATCAATTCCAAGTTCCATTCTTTTAATTGAAAAACTAATATGGTCAGCCAGCCCAACATGTATACGCGAAAATAACTTTTCTTTTAAAATATCCTCTGCAAGAGAAATTATTTCTTCCGTTACTGCTAAAATTTGCACTTCTACATTATTAAGAATTTCAACATAGTTAGCTTTTTCACTATCGTCAATTTTAATAAACTTCTGCTCTATTGTACTCCCTTTAGTTATAAGCTCACCAGGTTTTTTACCAAAACCTATGCCTTTACCAAAAAGAACATAGACATTGCTGTCTTTTTCAGAAACAACAACATTGCTACTAAGAGATTTTAATACTTTATAATCAATATCCATATTAACATTACCTCTTCTATAGTTTAAAATACATTTTGAAATTATTCAAGCGTTTTTCAAAATATTTTATTAAAATTTTAAATATTAGTGCATTTTTTGTCGTATTTTGTTAAAAAAATTCCATAAACCTTTAATTTTCCTCTTTATATTACCATATTATTATTTTCCATGTTATACAATAGAACAAAATTATTTTACCCTTAATTTTTTTTCTTATGTAAAGTTATTACGACACTAAGCTAAATATAAAAACAAGCACCCTAAAAAATTTTAGGATGCTCCTTGAAACTTTTAAGCCATAAACATTTTTATATCATCTTCTACGCTTCCTATTCCAGCTATTCCAAAGTTCTCCACTAAAACATTAACAACGTTTGGAGATAAAAATGCAGGTAATGTTGGTCCTAAGTGAATATTTTTAACGCCTAAGTGTAATAAGGCGAGTAGAACTATTACAGCTTTTTGCTCATACCATGCAATATTGTATGTTATTGGTAATTCATTAATGTCAGCTAGTCCAAATACTTCTTGAAGTTTCATTGCTATAACAACTAATGAATATGAGTCATTACATTGCCCAGCATCTAGAACTCTAGGTATTCCACCAATATCTCCAAGTTCTAATTTATTGTATCTATATTTTGCACATCCTGCAGTTAAAATAACTGTATCATTTGGTAATTCTTTTGCAAATTCAGTGTAGTATTCGCGACCTTTCATTCTTCCATCACAACCAGCCATTACAAAGAATCTTTTGATTGCTCCTGTCTTAACTGCGTCTACAACTTTATCGGCTAGAGCTAATACTTGATTATGAGCAAAGCCTCCAACTATTTCTCCTCTTTCAATTTCAATTGGAGCACTACATTTTTTAGCATGTTCAATTATTACTGAGAAATCTTTTGCATTTCCGTCTTTTCTATCAGGTATATGCTTCATACCATCAAATCCAGATGCTCCTGTAGTATAAACTCTATCCTTATAAGAAGCTTTTGGAGGAGTAATACAGTTTGTTGTCATTAGTATTGGTCCATTAAAACTTTCAAACTCTGAATCCTGCTTCCACCATGCATTTCCGTAATTACCTACAAGATGACTATACTTTTTGAAAGCGGGGTAATAGTTTGCTGGTAACATCTCACTATGGGTATATACATCTACTCCCGTGCCCTCTGTTTGCATTAATAACTCTTCCATATCCTTTAGATCATGTCCACTAATTAATATAGCAGGGTTATTTCGAGTTCCAATGTTCACCTTTGAAATTTCTGGATTACCATAAGTAGTAGTGTTAGCTTTATCTAATAGTGCCATAGCATCTACTCCATATTTACCACACTCTAGTACTAATGCTACCAATTCATCAACAGATAAATTATCATTAGTTGTTTGTGCCAAGCCCTTTTGCATATAAGCATATATGTCGTTATTCTCATACCCTAAATTAAATCCATGTTCAGTATAAGCTGCGATTCCTTTAATACCATAAATAACCAATTCTCTTAAAGATCTTACATCTTCATTTTCTGTTTTAAGTACTCCTACATTCATAGATTTACTCTCAAACTCTGAAGTATTACCTGTCCATGTTGCACATTCTGGCAAATTGCTATCTATTACTCCACCAGCATTTAATAGTTCACCCTTAATTACTTCACGTAATTCTAATGCTTTAGTTATTGTTTGTATAAATCTAGTTTTATCAAAATTTGCATTTGTTATAGTCATAAATAATCCATTTGCTACGAATTTATTTACCTCTTCGTTTTCTACCCCAAGTTCTCTTGCTCTTGTGCTGTAAATTGAAATTCCTTTTAAAACATAAATTAATAAATCCTGCATATTAGCTAGATCATCTGTTTTACCACAAACTCCTCGTAGCGTACAACCCGTTCCCTTTGAAGCTTCTTGACATTGATAACAAAACATACCCATTTTAAATTCCTCCTGTTATTTTTCTGGAATGACAACAATTTTGTATAATTGTCTTCCATATATTTTAAATTTATTGTTTTGAATAATTGATAGATATAAACAATTTGATGTTTATTTTTGAACTACCTTTATTATAGTTTCATATAGATTATAAGTCGGTAACAAATGTTACGGAGTATAAGCTTTATAATTTATTTATTTATCCACTGCCTTACTATAAAAACAATAATAAATATGAAACTTAATTGGAGCTATATCACATTGAAATTTTTGTATTAATATGCTATTATTACTATATTAAAATAATAAGAATAGGAGTAAGTAATGTGAAAAATTCAACTGTTAATAAACTAATAAAAGCAAGTCTATTTCTTGCACTAGCTATAGTTTTTCAAGTAATAGGAAAAAGTGCACCTCAAATAAGCCAATTTTTTGTTGGACCAGCTGTTAATGCAATACTTATACTCACAGCTGCAATGTGTGGAGGTTTTTATGGAGTATTAGTGGGCTCCTTAACTCCGCTCCTGGCTTGGCTAACTGGACAACTTCCTATCGCTTTTGGACCTTTTATCCCCTTTATAATTATTGGTAACATGCTATTTGTTCTTAGTTTTGTAATTGTTCGGAAACAAGGTAAATATGGCAAATATTTAGGAATTATAATTGGTGCCTTTATAAAATATATGTTTTTATGGGTTTCCGCTTCAAAGCTTATCCCCCTATTCAAGCTAAATATACCTGCGAAAATGGCAAATATGCTAGTTATTGCTATGGGTATACCGCAGTTTATAACCGCACTTATTGGAGGAGCTTTTGCATTAATACTAATTGAAATTTTAAGAAAGAGAAAGGTCTACGTATAGGGATTTCTTTTTTTATTCTTAAGGGGACAGTTAACAACTAATTGATATTATCCAATTAGTTGTTAACTGTCCTCGCTCTATTCCCAAGATTTTATTAAAAAAATTGAAATCTTAAAATAATTAACACAAACTATAAAAACTTAACATTAACTTAACATTGTTATGATAAAATTTGTTATGATAAAACTTCATAGGGAACATTAGGAAATATTCTTTTTTTAAAGGAGAGCTAATATGGATTATAAAATGATTTTTCAACTTTTAGGTGGTTTAGGTCTATTTGTCTACGGGATGAAGCTTATGGGGGATGGTCTCCAAAAGGCTGCAGGAGAAAAGTTAAAAAGAATGCTAGAGATTCTAACTAGCAATAAGTTTTTCGCTGTACTTGTTGGTGCAGGGGTTACTGCAATTATCCAAAGTAGTAGCGCAACTACAGTAATGACTGTAGGTTTTGTAAATGCAGGACTTATGAATTTATTCCAAGCTGCAGGGGTTATTATGGGGGCAAATATTGGTACAACAATGACCGCTCAACTTATAGCCTTTAAGCTTACAGATATAGCGCCCCTTATTCTCGCTATAGGTGCAGTTTTAGTTATGTTTAGCAAGAAGAAGAAAACTAGAGACATAGGAGAGATTGTTTTAGGCTTTGGTATATTATTTGTAGGTATGTCAATGATGGAAAGTTCTATGAGGCCTTTGAGCCGACTTGATAGCTTTAAAAACCTTATTATGGTCTTAGGAAAACACCCACTTATGGGAGTTCTTGTTGGTCTTGGTATGACAGCAACAGTTCAAAGTAGTAGTGCTACTATTGGAATACTAATGGCGCTTGCTGCAAATAGCAGTATAACCCTTGGTGTAGCCCTTCCAATACTTTTCGGAGATAATATTGGAACCTGTGCAACTGCCCTACTAGCAAGTATAGGAACAACTAGAAATGCTAAGAGAGCTGCGCTTATACATTTAATCTTTAATACAACAGGAACAATAATGTTTATGTTAGCTTTCAAACCAGTATTGAAAATTGTTCCAATGTTTGGTGGAGATATTCAAAGACAAATTGCCAATGCACACACATTGTTTAATGTAACAAATGTATTTATTCAAATTTGGTTTATAGGTACTCTAGTTAAAATTGTTAATAAATTGGTACCTGGAGAGGATGAAAAATCATCTACCCTTGTATTAGAATATTTAGATATTAGACTTATGGAAACTCCTGCTATCGCAGTTGGACAAGTTGTTAAGGAAATTAGTAGAATGGGAAAACTTGCGTCTGAAAATCTTTCTAATGCAATGCAAGCGTTTCTTACTTCTGATGAAAAACTGATGAGTATAGTTATTGAGCATGAAGTCACAGTAAATTTTCTTGAAAGAGAAATCACTGGTTATATGGTCTCGCTTTCAAATACTCCACTATCAGAACGTCAATCTGAAATTATTACTTCCCTATATCATGTAGTAAATGATATAGAAAGAATTGGAGATCATGCTGAAAACTTAGGGGAGCTTGCTAAATTAAAGATGGATAATAACCTGATTTTTTCAGAAAAAGCAATATCTGATGTTACATATATGTTTGAAACTGTAAAGTACTGTGTGGATAATGCCATAGCAGCTTTAGAAAATTCTGATTTAGAAGCAGCTCGCAAAGCTATGGAAGTAGAAGAAAATATAGATGAAATGGAAAAACAACTTAAAAATGATCATATAGTTAGATTGAATAAATTTGAATGTACGCCAGCTGGCGGTTCTGTATATCTAGAGCTATTAACCAATCTTGAAAGGGTTGGCGACCATTCAAATAACATTGCTCAAATGGTTGTTAATTCTAAAAAGGTTTTAAGCATAAAAGGTTAAACATAAAAAAGAGTAGAGATTAGTTATAAACTACTCTCTACTCTTTTTTAAATTACATATATTTTTTAATTCCTCTTCTATTATATTTTGTACATATTCCCCTAAATCCTGCTGCTCCTCTTTGCTTAACGAATTAACATAAATTGGTTTATGTATAACCATATTAATTTGATTTCCCATTACTTTTGTGCCTACTTCCAAAACATTATAAGTTCCATCTATTGTTATTGGTACTATACAAGCTTTAGACTTTATTGCCAGTTTCATACTTCCTTTTTTAAATGAGTTCATTTTAGATGCAAGACTTCTTGTGCCCTCCGGAAAAATCAACATAGAATATCCATCGTTTATCCTTTCCACACCTTCTTGAATAGTTTTAATTGATTTCCTAGGACTTTGCCTATTAATATAAATTGATCCTATTGATTTTAACCAACTACTAACCAACGGTATCTTTTTTATTTCTTTCTTAGCCACAAAGCCAAAGGGTTTATCAATATAAGCCAGCAATGCGAACCCATCAAAAATAGCTTGGTGATTTGCTATAAAAACACAATTTCCCTTTGGTATATTTTCAATACCACTAACTTTTACACTACTCTTAGTTACCCTCAAAACATATTTTGCAATGTTTTGAACTGCTCTATAGGCGAGTATTTCAGACTCTTTAGGTGATTTTTTTTGTATGTATTTTATTTTAATTAACTTTAGAGATGAAATACTTAAATATATTGAAAAATATAAATACCATAATAATTTTATCATAAATTCCCCCCATGGTAATTTCTTTAATTATTAGCACATTTTATGGAAACTGTACTCCTAAAACTAAGTATTAATTGCAAACATACCTTCTGATTCTATCAAACATCTCAAAAAATTGATATAACTTTGTAATAATTTACACTTGATTGTGTATTTTTTTTACATTTAAGTTACATTTCTGTTACTTTTTCCTTTATACGTTGACAAAAACTACATATAGTATATGATTATAGTATAAGGATTTCTATCTTTAAAGGAGGCAACAATTATGATACTTACAAAATGGTATGAAAAAAGAAAGAAAGAAAAGCAAAGAAAATTAAAAATTCAAACTGCAAAAAAAATACTTATTGGAACTGCAGCTGGAAGTGTTAGTGGAATACTCGGAGGTATACTTTTTTCCCCTAAATCTGGTAAAGAAACAAGACAAGATATTGCTAACTCATCAAAAGAGCTTACAAACAATATTAAAGAAAAAACTATAGAGCTTAAAGAAAACATTAATGATAAAGTCTCTGATGCTAAAGATAATGTAACAGATGCTAAAGTTAAAATTAAGCAAAAAAGCACAGAACTTAAGGAAGCTATAAACAATAAAGTTTCTGATGCTAAAGATAATGTAATAGACGCTAAAGTTAAAGTTTCTCAATATCTAAATGAAAAAAAGACTTCAAAAGCAATTTTTGAAACAGTGGATGCTGTAGCTGCAACTGCCGATGAAGCCGTAGATAGCATTTTAGGACAAGCTGAAGTTGAAAAAGACAGTAAAAAATAACTAAAATTTTAAAGAATAGTGGTGCTATTAATGTATGTAAACTTTTCTGAATTAGGACAAGGCTTATTAATTTTTCTTGGTATAGTCCTTTTAATTATTTTGATAATAGGACTTCTAAAACTTATCAAAACTATATCAAGGGTAAATTCAATCATTGAAAAAAATGAAGATAGTATTGATGAAATATTAGAATTTTTACCAAAAACCTTTAGAAATTTATATGAAGTAACTGACAATATAAAAGATGTTACTGAAGTAGTAGTACAGACAACTGCCACTGCTCTTGGAGCAACAGAATCTGTTGAAAAATATTTAGTATATATAGTAGATATTTTAACTATTATAAAAAAGATATTTTCAAACAAAAGGTAGGAGAATTACTCCTACCTTTTTTTAATGCCTTATTTCTCTTTGTTTTCTAATACTTTAAGTCGATCTTTAATTTTTTTCTCATATCCATTATCTGAAACTTCATAATATACTGTACCAATTAATTCATCAGGCAAATATTGTTGTTTTACATAATTTCCTTCATAGTCATGAGGGTATAAATATCCTATCCCATGCCCTAATTTCTTAGCACCACTATAACTTTGATCCCTTAAATGAATAGGTACCCCCCCTATGTTTTTTTCTTCTACATCTTTAAGTGCTTTATTAATAGCCATATAAGATGCATTACTCTTAGGAGCACACGCTATATAAATTGCAGCTTGTGATAAAATAATTCTTGCTTCTGGCATCCCTACAAACTGAACCGCCTGCGCTGCATTATTTGCTACCAGCAGTGCAATAGGATCTGCATTTCCCACATCCTCAGCTGCAGCTATTACAATTCTCCTAGCAATAAATTTAGGATCTTCTCCAGCATATATCATTCTAGACAAAAAATGTACCGTAGCATCAGGATCTGAGCCTCTCATACTTTTAATAAAAGCAGAAATCACATCGTAATGTTCGTCTCTATTTTTATCATATTTTATATGTTTTTTTTGCAGGCATTCCACCACAACCGAAAGCGTTATATTTATTATGCCAAGCTCATCTCTATCTGTAGTAAGTACTGACAATTCTAAAGCATTAAGGGCACGCCTAGCATCTCCGTTTGCCATATTTGCAAGATAACTAATTGCTTCACTATCCATACAAATATTAGTATTACCAAAGCCTACTTCTTTGTCTTCTAATGCATGAGCAATAATCTTTTGAATATGTTTTTCCTCTAGTGGTTCCAGTTTAAATAACATAGACCTAGATATTAATGCGTTATTAACTTCGAAATAAGGATTTTCTGTAGTTGCCCCAATTAATACTATTGTACCCTTCTCGACATATGGTAATAGTGCATCCTGTTGAGCTTTATTAAATCTATGAATTTCGTCTATAAATAAGATAGTTTTAATATCGTACATTCCTAAGTCATTTTTTGCCTGCGCAACCACTTCTCTTAATTCTTTTAGTCCATCTGTAACTGCATTAAGCCTAACGAAATTAGATTTCGTTGTATTTGCAATAACTTTAGCCAAGCTAGTTTTGCCTGTACCGGGGGGGCCATAAAGTATTAAAGAAGTTATTTTATCAGCTTTAATGGCTCTCCATAAAAGCTTTCCCTTTCCTAAAATATGCTCTTGCCCTACGTAATCTTCTAACTTTTCAGGTTTTAATCTTTCAGCAAGTGGTGCATCTTTTAATAAGTTCTTTTCCGCTTGTAATTCAAATATATCCATATAATCACCTCTTAATCACATTCAAATAAATAACAAGCCAATAGGTTAAACTATTTGACTTGTTATTCATTTTCATGAGACTTAATCCTTTATTTTGTATGCCTAGCTTCATTGTTATTCATAAGATTATTATCTTAGTGATTTCTGTTTTAGTTTTTCTGTCATTTCATGCAATTTAACTATTCCAGTTTCTCTTAATCTCTTATTTTCATCTTCAATAGACTTTGTTTCTTCAATACCTTGCATAATGGTATTCCAAGTTTTTTCTAGTGTTTCAATTTTTACGCTTGTGCCTCCAGCGAGTTTTGCTATGTCCACACTTTGACTTCTTATGTTTTCTGCATTCTTCATTAATAACTCATTAGTGGTTCTATCCAGTTCTGATAGTGAATCCGCTACTAGCTTTTGTTTTTTTAGTGCTATAGCTTGAATTATTCCATTTTTAAATACAGGGATAGTTATTATAAATGCTGAATGCACTTTAGATATCAACTTATAATTTCCCCTTTGAATCATTTTAATCTGAGGAGCAGTTTGTAATGATACCATTTTAGCCATTTCCAAATCATATATTCTCTGTTTTAACATTTCAAGCGTAGCTTTAAAATTCTCATAATTAATTACATTTATTTGTTCTCCATTAGCTGCTAGTGCCTCAAGTTTAGGAATCTCTCCCGTTTCACTTTTTTCAACAATCATATTTCCCGCAGCAATGTATTTTTCTAATTCTCCATAATACTCAAAATTTTGATTGTATAAGTTTTCAAGCATTAAATTAGAGTTATTTATTTCCACCTTATAACCACTAAGCTGAGTATAGATTTTATCTATTTCTCCCCCAATGGTTTTATACTTACCCATCATTTTATCTATTGCCTTACCTGGCTTACTAAACAACTTCCCAAGAAAGCTAGTTTTGGCTTCTTCAAAATCTTGCTTATCAAATTTTTTCATTATACCTGTAAGTTCCTTTATCATAACACCTGAATCTTCCATACTACTGCTTTTAATAGAGTTTAATATTTGATCCGCAAATTTTGATATTTGCTGGGCTGGTTCATTTCCAAATTCTAATATAGCATTTGCATCTTTAATATTTAAATTGGATGCAATTTGCATCACTTGTGGTGAGACTTTAAGCTGATTATTTATGCTAATAGCCTTTTTTTCTATGTCCTGATTTTCAGTGTTTTCGTCTTTGATTATAAGTACTCCATTATTATTTTCCATGTTTTCCACTCCTCTTATCTATTTTCCTGATTTATTTTCAGATCTTTATGCACAAGCATAAAAATCAAAATTAACTATGAAAAAAATTTCCAAAGAAACTTTTTTTCTTTTCCACATATTTTTTAAAGTGCAGTTCAAAGCTCACATTCTCGAGTCTATGAACATCATATTGCTGAGGATAAATAAAATTTTCTATGTCGTTGTATCCTGAAGGGTTATATATAATTATATCTATTCCCATAGAATTCATAAAGGTCAGCATTATACAATCCTCAAAAGATAAATTTCCATTCTCTTCATTATTATAAACTATAATTTTAGGAACTTCTTCTGGATAATCATAGGCTTGCAATAATTCAAGTACTCCTACATCTAGATTTATAAGTACTGAGAAAATATCCACTTGTAAATCCCTTAAATCTTCCTGTTCAACATTTATTATTACAGGACTTAAACATAAATCTCTAATTTTTTGAGCCATATTTTTTTGAAGTCCAAGTCTTAACTCCTTGTATTTCCACCAAGCTGAATTAATCATTTCCTCAATATTAAACTCTGAAAAGGTATTATTAGGGTATATTAAATTAAATTTCCCATATTCCAAATGAACTACATCCATTATAGGTAGTTCATTATAAAACTTAGTAAATTTTTGAGTTACTACCTCATTAATTTCTTTCCAATAAATATCAATATCCTCATGAGTGCCACAAACCTTTGAGAACATATTAGGTATAACTACAGTTGAGTCTTTAACTTTCCACCCTTCCCTTATATATGCTTTTTCCTTCATCCATATATATATTTCTTCATAGGTAGTATTAAGGGTTACCGCCTGTACATTATAATCTGAAAATTGCCAAGGTCTGTAAAACCCAGATTCATCTGTAAACAGTGTTTTATTAAGCTCTTCCTTAGCATTATAGGCTGTGGTCTTAATCCTATCTTCTATACCGCTGGGAAAAGGATTTATTTCACCTTTATAATTATAAACAATTTCCTTAGAAAAAGCATTGTATTTATCAATTTCTTCAAAGGTACCAGAATTTTTAGGATTAAAGTATAAAATATCGCAGCCCAAGGTTGATAGTAATATCAAATAGAAAACTTCTGCTTTTGAGATATCCCCATAAAATATAACTTTAGGGTTAATACTCATATAGTCAAATTTTTGAAATAGCTCTTTCGAATAAATTTTTATCCAATGAATTATATAATTTATAATAAGTTTAATATTCTGATTGTCCAATGCCTTGCTACTTTTAATATAATATTCTATAAGTCCCTTCAAATTGTTTTTAATCTGCTGTAGCAAAACTTTATTAGGTAAATCCGGAAAAAGTCCATTATCACTTATTAAATTTATAATTGTGGGCACATCTAAACTTTCCATTTGAGCTACCTTTGCCCAAATATCATTCAATACATTTTGAAGTCTTATGCTAATGTCTTTATCTAATCCCTCACTAAATCTTTTATAACTTGATCCAATCTTCTTTAGTTCTTTGTCTAGTTTATATAAGTTGTCATAGTAATCAATCTCACTGTTTTTTATACCTATAAACCTATAAAAGTAATTTGGTATATTTACAACATTAGAATTATATTGAAATTTGCTCCTTTTATAAATCTCTGTTTTTAGACTACTTATGATATCTTCATTAATGTCTAAATTAACGCTATGAATCTCTAAATTATTTAAACTATTCTTCTCCATATTCACCTTACCTTTTTAATTGTTTATTCTTGTAAATATAGTTTTTTATCTTTATATAAGTATAACATATTAAACTCCTATTGTTCATCATAATATATTGAAAAAATTCCATTTTAATATAGAATAGTTGGAATTATTCGAATAATCTGACTTTATTTTGTGCGTTTTTTTTTCTTAAAAAGCATTCTTTTATACTCATAAAAGGTGTAATATATATATTATAGTGCATTTTATATGCACCTTAGCAATAAAATCATATCATTTTCACATTATTTGATATAATTTTATTATATAATCATCAATTTAGCTGAAAATCAGCATAAGGTAGCTATCGATTTATTATTGTTATATACCCAAGAAATACTTAGGGAATAACAATTTATAATTGCTAGGTCCAAAGAGAACTACAAGGAGGTTTATAATGGGACTTTTGACTTTCAAAAAAGGTATTCACCCTAGCGACAAAAAAGATTTAAGTATGAACAAAGCAATTCAAGATTTACTTCCAAAGGGCAACTTAGTATTTCCTATGGCACAACATATAGGAGCGCCTTGCGACCCTTTAGTAAAAAAAGGTGATAGAGTACTACTCGGACAAAAAATAGGGGAATCTAAAGCCTTTGTGTCAGCACCAATATATTCAAGCGTATCTGGAACAGTATTAGATGTAGCCCCTAGATTACATACTAATGGGACTATGGTAATGTGTATTATTGTGGAAAACGATAACATTTACGAAGAAGTACTTACTATGGTTCCACATAGTGATTATGAAAAACTGTCAAAATCTGAACTAGTGACTATCATTAAAGAAGCTGGTATAGTAGGTATGGGTGGAGCAGGTTTTCCAACACATATTAAGCTTACTCCTCCTGAAGGAAAAGTTATCGACAGCATTATAATAAACGCTGCTGAATGTGAACCATATTTAACCTGTGATTACAGAATGCTTCTTGAAAAAACAAATGAAATCGTAGAAGGCTTAAAAATTATTCTTCAAATGTTTCCTGGTGTAAAAGGATATATTGCAATAGAAACTAATAAACCTGATGCAATTGAGGCAATGAAAAAAGCTTCAGAAAACATTAAGAACGTGCAAGTTACGGAAATGATTACAAAATATCCTCAAGGTGCAGAAAAACAATTGATTTATGCAATTACTGGTAGAGAATTACCTTCTGGAAAGCTTCCTGCCGATGTTGGATGCATAGTTCAAAACGTTGATACTGTATTTGAGATATACAACGCCGTAGTAAACGGTAAACCCCTTACAGAGCGAGTTTTAACTGTAACCGGCGAAGCTATTAAAGAGCCACTGAATTTAAGAGTTAAATTCGGAACTTCTGTAAGTGAAGTTATCGAGGCTGCTGGTGGATTCAACGAGGACCCTGTTAAAGTAATTTCAGGTGGACCTATGATGGGAACAGCCTTAAGATCATTAGACGTTCCTGTAATAAAAGGAACCTCTGGGATACTTTGTTTAACAAAAGAGCAAGCTAGATTAGAAGAAGAATCCAGTTGCATAAGATGTGGAAAATGTATGAGTGTTTGCCCTATGTTTCTAAACCCTACAAAACTTAACTCTTTAGTTTTAAGAGGCGAATATGAGGAGTTTGAAAATTTACATGGTATGGATTGTATTGAGTGTGCTTGTTGCTCTTTTGCATGTCCAGCTAAACGTCATTTAACTCAAACCTGCCGCGAAGGCAAACGAACAATAAATATTAATAGAAGAAAAAAATAGATAGAGGTGACTTATATGTATACAGTATCTTCATCCCCACACATAAAATCAAATGATTCTGTGCAGGGTATAATGAGAGACGTAATAATAGCATTAATACCTGCTACCTTGGCTGGAATATATTTCTTTGGAATGAAAGCATTTTTAGTTACATTAGTATCTGTGCTATCATGTATTGCAGCAGAAGCGCTATGGCAAAAACTTACTCACAGAAAAATTACAATTGGAGACCTTAGTGCTGTTGTAACTGGTTTATTAATTGCTTTTAACTTGCCAGCTGCTGTTCCACTTTGGCTTCCTGCAATTGGAGGATTTTTCGCAATTATTATTGTAAAACAATTTTTTGGTGGTATTGGCCAAAACATAATGAATCCAGCTTTGGCTGCTAGAGCATTTTTACTTGCTTCATGGCCAGTTCACATGACTAATTTTACAGTTGATGGTGTTTCAGCTGCTACATCCCTTGCAATACTTAAAACCGGTGGCGACAAATTGCCTAGTTTAATAAGCAATTTTATTGGTAATCAAGGTGGTTGTATTGGTGAAACTTCCGTAATTGCGTTACTAATTGGTGGAGGTTATCTATTATATAAAAAAGTAATAACTTTACATACTCCATTAGCATACATTGGTTCGGTTTTTATTTTAACACTTATATTAGGCAGAGATGGTTTAATGACTGGAAATGCAATATACGAAATATGTTCTGGAGGTTTAATGATTGGTGCTATATTTATGGCAACGGATTATACAACTTCTCCAATGACTAAAAAAGGACAGGTTATATTTGGAATTGGATGTGGAGTTTTAACCACAATAATACGTTTATACGGTGGTTATTCTGAAGGCGTATCTTACGCTATTTTAATAATGAGCTTATTTGTTCCATTCATTGATAAGTTTACTGCTCCACGTATTTTTGGGGAGGTGAAATAATTGAAAGAAAATATAAGATTAGGTCTAATTTTACTTTTAATTACAGGAATTGCAGCATTCTTATTAGGCGGTGCCTATGAAATAACTAAAACACCTATAGCTGCAACCATTGAAGCTGATAGACAAGTTGCTATGAAAGAAATATTACCCACTGCTGATAAATTCGAAAAGTCAGATGTAAAAATTACCGATAAAATTACTGAGGTTAATGACGGCCTTAAGGGTACTGAAATAGCTGGATATGCTATAAAAGTTGCACCTAAAGGATACGGTGGTCCAGTAGAAATTATGGTTGGACTATCAACTGATGGAAAAGTTACTGGAATTAAAATTTTATCTCACACTGAAACTCCTGGTCTTGGTGCTAATGCTCCACAACCTAAGTTTTCAGATCAATTTAAAAATAAACCTACAAAAGGTAAATTAGAAGTTGTAAAAACAGTTCCTACAAAGGACAATCAAATACAAGCTATTACTGGCGCCACTATTACGTCTAAAGCTGTAACGCTTGGTGTTAATGATGCTATTGATTTTTACAACGCTTCATTGAAAGGAGATAAAAAATAATGGGCTCATTTTCTGAAAGATTAAAAAACGGTATATTAACTGAAAATCCACTATTTGTGCAAGTTCTAGCTACCTGCCCTACTCTAGCTGTTACCACCAGCGTAGAAAATGCTATAGGTATGGGCCTTGCATCTACAGCAGTTTTGATTGGTTCTAATCTTTTTATATCTGTATTAAGAAAAGTAATTCCTGAGAAGGTTCGTATACCTGCTTATATTACAATAATAGCTGCTTTTGTTACACTAATACAGTTTTTATTGCAAGGTTTTGTTCCAACGCTATATAAGTCATTAGGAATTTTTATTCCCCTTATAGTTGTTAACTGTGTAATTCTTGGAAGGGCTGAAGCCTATGCTTCAAAAAACAAAGTACTTCCTTCAGTTTTTGATGCTATCGGAATGGGACTTGGTTTTACAGTAGCGTTAGTTATTCTAGGAGCAATAAGAGAATTACTAGGAGCAGGTGCAATATTTGGATTTAAAATATTTGGAAATTCCTTTGAGCCTGCTATAATTATGATTTTAGCACCTGGGGCTTTTATTAGCCTGGGGATTATAATGGCTTTGTTAAATCAAAAAGCTATCAATGCAACAAACCAAGTTAATAATAAAATTGCACATTTTCATGAAATTGATCCAGTGACTGGTGAGTGTACTGGGTGTGGGTCTTGTGCTCATAGTTGCAAAAAATAATTATATTTAATTTTTTAAGAAAGGTGGATTAGAATGAAACTTTTTTCAATTTTTATAAGTGCATTTTTAATAAATAACTTTTTATTAGTTAAATTCCTTGGAATATGTTCTTTTCTTGGAGTTTCCAAAAAAACTGAAACTGCAAAAGGTATGGGACTCGCAGTAGTGTTTGTTATGTTCCTAGCCTCATTTATGACCTATGGAGTCTATAATTGGATTTTAGAACCTCTACACATAACCTATTTATCAACTCTAGCCTTCGTTCTAGTTATTGCAGCACTAGTGCAATTTGTTGAAATGGTTATTAAAAAAACTCAACCAACTCTTTATAAAGCACTTGGAATATATCTTCCATTAATAACAACTAACTGTGCCCTTCTTGGTATGGCAGTTATAAATATAGGTGAAAAATATAATCTAATAGAATCAATGGTTAATGCTCTTGGAGCTGCTTTTGGATACATGCTTGCCATTGTACTTCTTGCGGGTCTTAGAGAAAGAATGGAAGAAAGTGATAATATGCCACTATGCTTTAGAGGTCTTCCTATTTCACTAGTTACAGCTGGACTCATGGCAATCGCATTTTTAGGCTTTAGTGGTTTAAAATTGGGAGGTATGTAAATGGATATAAATAATTTAATTTACCCAGTATTAAGTATAGGAGGTATGGGACTTGTATTTGGAGTAGTGCTTGGTTATGCCAACAAAAAATTCCATGTACCCGTTGATCCTAAAGTACCTCTAGTTAGAGAAGCATTGCCTAGCGCAAATTGCGGAGCATGTGGATTTGCTGGTTGCGATGCTTATGCTGCAGCCGTAGTTGGTGGAGGTGTACCCTTAAATTTATGTTCAGTAGGTGGAGCTTCTGTTGCTGAAAACATCGGAGAAATAATGGGTGTATCCGTTGAAACCGCTAACCCACAAGTTGCCTTTGTTAAATGTAAAGGAACTTGTAGCGTGGCAAAAGAGAAATATGAATATGATGGAATTAAAGATTGTAGGCAAGCAGTTATTGCACCTGGTGAAGGCCCAAAAGCTTGCTCAGATGGTTGTTTAGGCTTTGCAAGCTGTGTAAGAGCTTGTGAGTTCAACGCCCTTCACATCATAGATGGTGTTGCTGTAGTGTATAATGATAATTGTGTAGCTTGTGGTGCCTGTATTAAAGTATGTCCTAAGAATTTAATAGAGTTCGTTCCAGCAAGTCAAGAAGTACTTGTTGAATGCAATTCTAAATTAAAGGGTAAAGCAGTAAAAGAAAATTGTGAAGTTGGATGTATCGCTTGCAGCATGTGTGTAAAAGTTTGCCCAACTCAAGCAATTACTATGGTTAATAACCTAGCTACAATAGATTTTGAGAAATGCATACAATGTGGCCTCTGTGCTACTAAGTGTCCTACAAAAGCTATCTCAAAGCCTCTAAAAGCTCATGAAACTATGGATGAGGCAGTAAGTAAATAATTAAAATAAAAAAGATACTAAGATTATAAAATTTTAGTATCTTTTTCTATATTTTTTAGCAACTATTCATGTAATTTTAAGCATCATATGAAGGTTCGGCATGTAGGCCGCTCTAATAGTAGATCATTCGTTAACAGACTCTAAGTTTATTCCATGAAAAAGTTCATTTTAGATGTATCTCTAAACTCAGTATATATTTTTTCCTGTTTCGCTAGAAATTCAGGAAAAATCATTTAATCACTCCTCCTGCAAATTCATTCACCACATCATAAGATTTAGTTTGTAATAGTTTTCCAATATATATCTATGCTTATTATCATTATAGTTACAATATTATATTATGTTCTTTTCAGAATCTATTTTAATGGATGATATTGATTATACAAACAACCCTATTATCCTGTTTAGTAGTTTTTGTTTTATACCCTAACTTTTCTAATAACTTAATAAATTCTTATGTATTTAAGATTTTAGAATTTACTATCAGTAAGATCTGTTAGCACTTCTGAGACAGCACATGGAATAAATAATAATAGGATAGGATATTTCGACCGAGTGACTTGCAATAAGAAGCGAATAAACTATTAAAATTCCATTAAAAAATTCTTCTTTTGGCAATATAAAATTCTCGTAAGCCTGCCAGGACGGCAGGCTAGCGAACCCGAGCCAGGCCCCTTAACGATAATAGGATAGAAAATTTCGCCCTAGTGACTTGCAAATGAAACGTAGAAACTATTGAAATTTGATTTAGAAATTCTTGCTTTGCGAATGTAAAATCCTCGTAAGCCTGACAGGAAGTCAGGCTAGCGAACCCGAGCCAGGACGGCGAGTGTGAGAGCTAGGGGATTTTACATGAGCAAAGCATTAGAATTTCTTAATCAAATTTCCAGTTTCAAGTTCATTTGCAAGGCACGTAGGAGAAATTCCCTATCCCTTTTTACAACCTTTTATCTAGTATTAATATTTTTTCCAACCTATTTTTTAATACACTAGCTAGAGTTCCAATAAAATACCCTGTAACAATAGCTGCGATTAGTAATACTGGTAAATACAAATATATTCTTAAATCTTTAATTATGAAGGCAGCTACCAGTAATTGTCCTACATTATGAAAAATAGCTCCACATACGCTAATTATAGGTAGACTTAAGGCATCTTTAAGATACTTGTATAGTAATATCATTACTATATTACTAAGTAATCCGCCAGCGAAACTGAACATAAGAGCTGATAACCCACCTCCAAAAATAGAACCCAATACAGTTCTTAGAATCATTATTAAAAGTGCTTCTTTCCACCCAAATAAAATTAGTGCAACTAAGGATATAGAATTAGCAAGTCCTAATTTTATCCCTGGGAATAGCACTGGAATTTGAGCCTCAATTAAATAAATAACTAAAGCTATTGCCACGAGTATACTAAGCAAAACCATTTTTTTAGTCTTTTTCATATTATCACCTGCATCTTTTTCATTTTAGAAAGTCCCCGCATCAATTCCGCTATTTTGTTTTACTTGGTTTCCTTGAATGCTAATCATAAGTTTATGAGGTAAGCACACAATAATCCCACCTGGTTCTGAAATCACTCCACTTTTAACACACTCTTTATGTAAACAATCTGCATCTTTTATGCTAATTGCATTATGTTTAACTAATATAGTATTATAATGGCCATTAGCCGCTTTTATAGTGAACTCTAGTGGCTCTACTACCTTATTTAAATCAATAGTTTTAATCACCTTGCCGTCGCTTTTAATAATCGCTATTTTTTCTGTTCCCTTAATTGAAGTTTTATAAATTAAAGCTGCACATAAGGATACTACTACAATAACTAAAATTACTATTCCAACTATTTTATCACCTTTTTTCATATGTAAACTCCTTATTCGTCATTTTAAAATTATCTTTAAGACCTGGTGTAACATACACTTTTTTATCCTTGGTAATGAAAATCGCATCAACACCTTTAATAGACTCTATCAATTTAAGCCCTTTTGAGAGGCCCATAATATATGTACTTGTAGATAGTGCATCTCCATCTATTGACTTATCTGATACTATGGTTGTACTTATAAGACCAGCTTCTGATGGATATCCAGTTTTGGGGTCAAATATGTGATGATAACGCTTGCCATCCACAATGAAAAATCTTTCATAGTTTCCTGATGTAACCACGGATTTATCAGTAACGCTAATAGTTCCTATGTATTGTCCCCGAGTATCCAATGGATTCTGTATACCTATATTCCAGCTAGTTCCATCGGGCTTACTCCCTATAGCAAAAACATTACCACCTAAATTTATAAGTGCACTGCTAATCTTATTTGCTAATAATACCTTCTTTATTTCATCAGCTGTATACCCCTTTGCAATAGCACCCAAATCTATAGCTTGTCTAGTTCGTTTTAATTGGACTGTAGACTTTTTTTTATCTAGAAGAATATCCTTATAGTCAACAAGCTTTAACTTTTCTTCTATTTCACCTTTTGAAGGAATTCTCTCCTTATCTGTACCTATTCCCCACAGCTTTACAATTGGTTCTATTGTTGCATCAAGAGCACCATCTGTTAATTTACTGTATTGAACAGCTTTTTCTATTACTGAGTATGTATCCACGCTAAGTTTTTCCCCTGAAACCCCTGCTTTAGCATTTAATTTTGTAATTTCAGAAGTTTCAATATTAACAGACATTTTATTTTCTATATCACTGATTCTTTCTAAGGCTTTCTTTGTTGCTTGTTCTGCATTTTTACCATAAACCTTTAATTGAACAATTGTCCCCATCATGTAGGTCTCTTTTTCAACAGGTTTAATATTATCCTTGCAAGATATTAAAAATATTGAAGTGGACAATAATAATAGTATAAACCATGTTTTATGTGAACTTTTTATGATACCTCACCATCCCTAGCTTGTTTTAAGTATATTATACCATATATATGCTTTAAATAAATCTCTTCCTATAACATGAATAGTGCAAAATTTATAACTCATATTAAAGTAAAAACGCTGAAATAAAGTCTCAGCGTTTTTAGCCATTATGAAAACTATAATTAATTTAAGTAAGAAGCTTATCTTACTTATTCTTTAATACAGCTCTTAAGCTTGCATATGATAAACCTGCTATTAAACCCCACATTACCAACATAAATGCTAATGCTTGACCACTCATATTAATACACCTCCTTTTTTTTTTTGGAGTAGATAACAATTATAAATTGGCCACTAAAACTACTCTTTCACATTTATAATATATTGCGATTTTTTTAATATATTACAAATACAAGGTTGATTTTTCAGAAAGTTGATTGCATTATAAAATGTTGTTTTTTTTAATTTACGGATTATACCATTCATTTCCTTTATCTATAAAAAAATAAAGGTGCAGATTTTAAATTCTGCACCTTTATTTTGAATATAATATGATTATAAACTTTGTAAATTAGAATTACTTATAAAGTAAAAACGCTGAAACAAAGCTTCAGCGTTTTTAGTCATTTTAAAAATTATGTGAATAGTTCTTTATGTCTACGCAATTTTACAAATACTATTACAGACAAAGTAATCATTATAATACTTAATAAGAAAAAGACAATAGTAAATGCTCCAACTTTAGTAGCTGATATATTATATTGTGCACTCATTTGAGCAACTTGGTTAGCTCTATCAGCAAAAACACGTATAGAATATCGTATCCATAGCACTGAAATAGCAAAAGATAATGGAACTATTGCCATCGCTATTAAATACCCGCTTTTTCTTCTTCTCTTCATCCCAATAAGTCCCATAAATATTGGCAGAATAAATAGTAAAGGCATAAGAAATCCAGTAAATTGTGAAGATAACATTAAAAACAAAGCACATAAAAGTGTAAAATAAAAAGTAATTTTTCTCATAGCTATAGCGTCATCAATACTCATACATCTTCACTCTTTTCTTATTGATTCTTTAATACAGCTTTTAAACTCAAAGCTGATAAAGCGAATATACTGCCCCACATTACTAACATAAAAGCTAATGCTTGACCACTCATATTTATTCCTCCTTATTATATCTAAAGTAGTAACAATTATCAATTGTTACTACTTTAGTATTTCTATTGGGTATATAACAATTGTTAATTGATATTCCCCCTAAATTAATTACTTTCTTATAAGAACCTTATTTTCTACAAGCTCTTTACCATAAGTAGCTTTTATACTCTTATAAGTTCCAATAAAGCCAATGATAAATACCGTTAGTAATACTAGTCTTGCACCATTAACCCATGGAACTAAAATCGGTGTCTTTGCTACAAAACTTGGTATCATTTTAAAATATCCTTCTTCAAGGTATGCTTTTGTTGATCCAATTAATATAATTATTATTGTTAAAGGTGTTATCCATCTAATCATAACACTGTATATCCATTTAGGTGCTTTCCAGTAACCTCCAATATTTATCTCATCTAATGCATTATCTTTCATAAGCCAACCAGCTACAATTATTTCTATTAGACCCATTATAACCAGTAAATAACTACCAACCCAATTATCAAGCTCTGTAAAATAAGCAAGATCTGCAGTATGCGTAATTATTGGCTCTAAAGCAACTGGTAAACCGACTATGATATATCCTATGAAAACCATTAAGGCTGCCTTCTTCTTTGCCATGCCCATGCCTTCTTCTAATATTGTTACTAAATAATTATACATTGCAATAGCTGAAGTAAAGCCAGCAAAGAACAGTAACATAAACCATAGTGTTCCCATTACTCTACCACCGTCCATAACTCTAAAAATATTAGGAAGTGATATAAATGATAATCCTACTCCTGAAGCTAAACCCTTTACTCCCATGAAAGCATAAGTAATTGGTATTGCAATACTTCCGCCAAGAATTACTTCTGCAAATTCATTTAATGAAACTGTTGTCATTGATGAAGCTACAATATCATCGTCTGACTTTAAGTAAGAAGCATAGTTTTGAATTATTCCCATACCTAATGATAGTGTAAAGAAAATTTGTCCCGCTGCTGCAAGTGCTCCTTTAAAACTTAAATCTGCCCACCTTGGAGTCCAAAGGTAATCCAAACCTTTTATAGCAGACCAATCAGGATTAACTGGTGATCCTATAGTTAATGTTTTATAAATTAATATAAATCCAAATACATATAGAGTAGGCATCATTATTTTTGCCCAAGATTCTATACCTTTTTCAACTCCCCTTGTAACTGCTAGTCCTAAAATTGCTAAACTAATGATCCAGAATGTAAATACATAAGCAGGATTTTGTATATAATTCACAAAGAAATCCCCTGTAGATACAGCCTTATCTAAGTATCCACCAGTGGCAGATAAAAAAGCATAACCTAGTGTCCACCCTATCAAATGATTATAATATGAATTTACTAGTAGCGTAACTCCAATTACTAACATTCCACATATTGAGCCTAAAATAATTGCCTTTCTTGGTTTAAGCTTATCCCTTGATTGAATATAAATCATAAAACCTACAGTTCCATGTCCATACCTACCACCAAGTCTTCCCATCATCCATTCTACCAACATTAACGGAATTCCTATTAAAATAAGAGCCCCTACATAAGGAATCATGAAAGCCCCGCCGCCATTTTTTGCAGCTTGATACGGAAATCTCCAAAAATTACCAAGACCAACTGAATTACCTGCCATTGCCAGAATCATTCCAATTTTGGATCCCCATTCTTCTCGTTCTTTAGCCATTAGTTGCCTCCTTTATGGTTTTACTAAAAAGATCTTAACTATGTATAATTTATTAATAAAATATTAATAAATTACTTATGATTTATATTATCAAATTTTTCAGAGAATTGCAAGCATTGTTAAAAATTATTCAATTTCGAAACAATTTTATTAACTTAACCCAAATTAACAAATATATGCTTTTAGAAATCTAAAATAACGTTTTCATTTAAAACTCCAGGATACAAGTAAATTCCTAACTATTTGGAAGAAAGAATTAAAATAAACTCTTTAATATATGGAGTAAGGTTTCATGAAATAGTTTTAATAAGAATAGTATCTAAATTACAATGTTATTTTTTTAACATACAAATCACATTTCTAACTATTTATACTCTAATTTACATCTAAGTTAATCACATACTCTAATTTACATCAAAATTAGACACAGAATTTAAATTCTGTGTCTAATTTTGAGAAATATTAAATTTGTTTAACACTAGTAAGCCCTTTGATCTCCATTTAAAAGATTCTCAATTTCTACGGCTATCTCACGGCCTTTTTTATAGGAATTAAGTCTATCTTTTGG